>Ga0136620_10000186_pt1 | contig 27438 bp, 21 predicted proteins | sample AntDrymUQ4162106_2_FD_104806 | JGI IMG/M metagenome (GOLD analysis project Ga0136620, IMG submission 104806) | Polar desert sand microbial communities from Dry Valleys, Antarctica - metaG UQ416 (21.06) | ecosystem: Environmental > Terrestrial > Soil > Desert | place: Antarctica: Dry Valley... | reverse complement strand
CTTCGCGTGGAAGGGCGAGACGCTGGAGGAGTACTGGTGGTGCACCGAGCAGGTCGTGAACTGGCCCGATGAGCCGGCCAACATGATCCTTGACGACGGTGGCGACGCCACGATGCTGGTCCACAAGGGCACCGAGTTCGAGAAGGCCGGCGCCGTGCCGAACCCCGCCGAGGCGGAGTCCGAGGAGTTCCAGGTATTCCTGGGTCTGCTCGAGCGCTCGCTCGGCGAGGACAACGAGCGCTACACGAAGGTCGGCCAGGCGATCAAGGGCGTCACCGAGGAGACCACCACCGGTGTTCTGCGCCTCTACGACCTCGCCAAGCAGGGCGAGCTGCTGTTCCCGGCGATCAACGTGAACGACTCGGTGACAAAGTCGAAGTTCGACAACCTCTACGGCTGCCGCCACTCGCTGGTGGACGGCATCTTCCGCGCCACCGACGTGATGCTGGCCGGCAAGGTCGCCGTCGTGTGCGGCTACGGAGACGTGGGCAAGGGCTCCGCGGCGTCGCTGAGCGCCCAGGGCGCCCGCGTGGTGGTCACCGAGATCGACCCGATCTGCGCGCTGCAGGCGTGCATGGAGGGCTATGACGTAAAGACGCTCGAGGACGTGATCGAGACAGCCGATGTGTTCGTCACCACCACCGGCAACAAGGACATCATCACGGCCGATCACATGGCGTCGATGAAGCACCAGGCCATCGTGGGCAACATCGGGCACTTTGACAACGAGATCGACGTGGCCGGCCTGACCAAGGCCGCGGAGCGGATCAACATCAAGCCGCAGGTCGACGAGTTCAGGTTCGACGACGGCCACTCGATCATCCTGCTGTCCGAGGGGCGCCTGCTGAACCTGGGCAACGCCACCGGTCATCCATCGTTTGTCATGTCCAACTCGTTCACCAACCAGACGATCGCCCAGATCGAGCTGTGGTCGAAGAACGACGAGTACGAGAAGCAGGTCTACGTGCTGCCCAAGCACCTCGACGAGAAGGTCGCCCGGCTGCACCTGGGCGCCCTGGGAGCCAAGCTCACCGAGCTGCGGCCGGAGCAGGCCGCGTACATCGGCGTGGACGTGGATGGCCCGTACAAGAGCGACCAGTACAGGTACTAGCCAGATCGCTGATCCGGGCCTCGCCCCTGCAGGCGAGGCGCGGATCGCCTGGGCGGAGGGCCGGATGCCGGTTCTCCGCCAGGTGCGCGAGCGGTTCGCCTCGGAGCGGCCGCTCGCGGGCGTGGCGGTGGCCGCATGTCTGCATGTGACGGGGGAGACGGCAAACCTCGTGCGCTGCCTCGGAACGGGAGGGGCGCAGGTCGCCCTGTGCTCGGCCAATCCGCACTCCACTCAGGACGACACCGCGGCCGCGCTGGCGGCGGGCGGGGTGGAGGTGCGTGCCCGCCGCGGCGACGACGCCGGCGCTTTCGCAGCGCACGTGACCGCCCTCGCGGAGTCCGGCCCGGACGTGACCGTTGACGATGGCGCGGACCTGTTGATGGCCCTGCACGAGCGTGGCCGGGCCGAGGACGCCGTCGGAGGCACCGAGGAGACGCGCACCGGCCTGCTTCGCCTGCGCCGCCTCGACGGCGCAGGCGAGTTGCGTTGCCCCGTGCTAGCGGTCAACGACTCGCTCACCGAGCGCGCGTTCAACGACCGCTACGGCACCGGACAGTCGGCCCTCGACGGAGTCCTGCGCGCCACCAACCTGCTGCTGGCCGGCCATACGCTCGTGCTGCTGGGCTACGGCTACACCGGCAAGGGGATCGCCGAACGCGCGCGCGGCGCGGGCGCCGCCGTGGTCGTGTGCGAGGTGGATCCTCTACGGGCGCTCGAGGCGCGGATGACCGGCTATGAGGTGATGCCCGCGCTGGACGCCGCCGAGCGCGGTGACCTCTTCATCACGGTCACGGGCTCGCGCGGCGTGCTGCGCCGGGAACACTTCGAGCGCATGAAGGACGGCGCCGTGCTGGCCAACGCGGGCCACTTCGACGTCGAGATCTCCCTACCTGACCTGCACGAGGCAGCCCAGGGACGCGTCCGGCAGGTGCTCCCGCTGGTCGAGGAATACGACCTCGGCGATCGCCGCTTGAACCTGCTCACCCATGGCCGCGTGGTCAACCTCGCCGCGGGCGAGGGTCATCCGGCCACGGTGATGGACATCTCGTTCGCGGGCCAGGCGCTGGCGATCGAGCACCTGGTGCGCCACGGCGCCGAGCTGGGGCCCGGCGTGCACGAGGTGCCGCTGGCCATAGACGAGGAGGTGGCGCGGCTCAAGCTCGAGTCGCTGGGGCTGCGGATCGACGAGCTGACGCCTGAGCAGGCGGACTATCTCGCGTCGTGGGGCGGCCCGGCCACCTCCAGCGAGTAGTCCAGCCACTCCTCGCGCTCCGCGCCCGCGCGCTCATACACCGCCTGCGCGCGCACGTTGTCCTTGGCCGTCTGCCACTGCAGCGACGTGACGTCGCCCCGCTCACGGCAGCGTTCCACGCAGGCGAGGATGAGCGCGTCGGCCAGCCCCGAGCCCCGGGCTTCCTCGGCCACGAACAGGTCGTTCATCACGGCGATCCGCGAAGCGGAGAGCGTTGACCAATTCCAGAAGACCGTGGCGAAGCCGATCGCCGCGCCATCATCGGCATTGGAGCGCGCCACCAGCTGCAGTCCCTCGCCCTCGGGGTTCGAGATCAGCGCGCGCGACAGCTCCATCAGCTCCTCATCGCGCGGAGCGACCCCATAGAAGTCGCAGTAGCTGCGCATCAGCGGCAGCAGCTCCGACAGGTCGCTTGGCTCCACCAACCGGATCGTGTGATCGCCCATCGCGGGCGCGAGGCTACTCCGGTCGGCCGTCGTGCCGCCGGGGCACGTCCTGCTCGGCGAGCACGTCGAGCAGGGTCTCGACCACGTCGGGGTCGAACTGGCTGCCGGCGTGACGGCGCAGCTCCTGCGCGGCCTCCTCCTTGCCCATCGGGTTGCGGTAGGGGCGGGGGGTGATCATGGCGTCGTAGGCATCGCAGGCAAGAACGATGCGGCTGCCCAGTGGTATGCCGGAGCCCGACAGCCCGTCGGGGTATCCGCATCCGTCCCAGCGCTCGTGCTCGTGGCGGACCATCGGAGCGATCGACTCCAGCTCGGGCGTGCGGCGCAGGATGCGCTCGCCGATCACCGGGTGCTCGCGCATGATCTCCCACTCCGCGGGGGTGAGCGGGCCGGGCTTGAAGAGGATCTCGTTGGGAATCGCGACCTTGCCCACATCGTGGAGCATCGCTCCGTCGCGCACACGCTCGATCTCAGGCGCAGACAGGCCCGTCCGGCGTGCGATCTCGCCAGCCAGCTCGACGACCTGCTGGGAGTGGGCATGGGTGTAGTTGTCGCGCGCGTCGATAGCGGCAGCCAGGGCCCCGACGGCCGATCGGGACGCTCCGTTGAGCTGGCCAAGCACAGCCGTCATGGCCTGGTCCGCGAGCAGCTCGGCGTGGCGCAGCCCCGTGAGCGGAAAGACGGGCGCGCGGCAGCGCAGGATCAGTAGGCCCCTGGCCTCCCCGTCCCGGGCGACGGCCAGCGCGGCATAGGAGCCCGCCACCTCGTCACGCGTGGCCGTCTTCGCATCGGCGCCCAACGAGCGCAACAGCTCGGCCAGCGTCGGATAGCACACGGCGCCGGCGTCCAGCTCGCCGAGGCGGTGCTCGGCCAGGTCGAGCCGGCGGTCGCAGAGGGCGGGCCGCGCCGGGTCGCCGGGCAGGCGTGCGTGAGCGCCGCGGTCGAGGTCGCCGGGCTCGCGCGAGCTGGGCACGTAGAGCGCCACCTCCTCGAGGTTCAGCGCGCGGCGCAGGAAGTAGGGCAGGCGATCGAGCACGTCGCGGGGGCGCTCACACTGGCTCACCAGGTCCCAGAGCTCGTGCAGCATCGCGGGCTGACCGCCTGCGGTGGCCTCGAGCCGGGCCAGCTCGCTCTCGGTGTCGGAGGTGGCCAGAACGGCGGTGTTCTTGCCGCGCCCCTTCGCCACCAGCAGGGCGCGGTCGGCGCGATCGAGCAGATCGGCCGCGCTCCCTGACCGCCTCCAGCGCGCCACGCCGATCGAAGCCGTGAGCTTCACTCCCAGGGAGTCGCGCGACCGGGCCGCACCGGCCAACGCGGCCTTTACCCAGTCGGTGGCGCGCATTGCGGCTTGCTCGTCGGCCCCCGGGAGCACGAGGACGAACTCGTCCCCGCCGAAGCGCCCGAGCTGATCGTAGACGCGAAACTCGGCGGCGAGGGCCGTGGCGGCCTCGCGCAGGATCTGGTCGCCCACGAGGTGGCCGTGGACGTCGTTGATCGCCTTGAAGTTGTCGATGTCCAGCAGCAGGCATGCCAACGGCCTGCCGCTGCGTCGGGCGCGCGCAATCTCCTCGACCAGTCGTACCTGCAGCGCCCCGTGGTTGAGTAGGCCGGTGAGAGAGTCGGTTCGCGCGGCGGTCTTGACCTGCTCGAAGGCCTCCGCGTTGCTCGCCGCCACCGCCGCCAGGTCGGCGATGGCCTGGAGCGTCTCCATGTCCTCCGACCGCACCTCGCGCAGCGAGAAGAAGGCGACCGAGAGCGCCCCCTTGAGCTCGCCGTTCCAGCGCACCGGCACCGCGACCGCCGTCTGGACGTTTCGCAGCGCCTCGGTGGCGGGGAGGCCCAGCTCTTCGCGGTAGGCATTGGTCACGGCCGCACGCCCCGTTTGGAGCACGCGCCCGCCCACTCCCTCCCCCGGCTTCATCCGATAGCCGTACCAGGACGAGTCGGGGTCGATCCCGTGAGCCGCCACTGCCAGGCCACCGGTCTCCGCGTCACCGAGGTAGACGCCGGCGACGTCGCCACCGAGGGCCAGGTTGGCCTCGCGGCAAAGCGTGTTCAGGACCGCGCGCGGATCCAGGCTGGCATTCAGCGCGCCGGCGGCACGGGCCAGCGCGGTTTGTCGCTCGGCGCGCAGAGCCAGCCGGCCGCGCATCTCCAGTCCTGCAAGCGCGGCCGCGGCCTGATTGGCAAGCGTGTAGGCCAGCTGCACCTCGTCGTCGGCGAATACTCGCGGCGTCTGGCTGACCAGGATGGCCACGGCGCGTACCTCGTCCTCGAAGGCCACGGGGACGAACAGCGCGCTGGCCACGTTGAACCGATCCACGAGTGCGGCCTTCAGCACCGGGGAGTTGAGGGCGTCGGGCTCGTTGTGGGGCCGCTTCGTCTCCATCACGCGCTGGACGGCTGACCCGGAATCGAAGGGGTGGGCGTAGCTCTCTCCCTCGATCGTGAGGCCGTCGCCATCGAGCAGGTACTGGGTACCGCGGCCGCCCTTGCGGTCAGGTCCCAGGCAGGTGAAATGCACCTGGTCGATCCCGAAGGCGGCGAACAGCTCGCGGGCCAGTTCGGGGGGAACCTCCGGGGCCTCCCGTAGGCGCAGGGCAGCGAACGACAGCCGTCGTACCGCGGCCAGGGCCTCGGACGTCGATGCGCGTCTGTTCTCTTGGGTGATCAGGGCACGTCTCCGGGGCCGTGATGGCCTTCTCTGCCTATCGGCGGTGGCTTCTGCCCCTTAAGGCGCATAGGATCGCCCGAGAAATGGATGGACTCGAAGCCAGCGTCCAGAAGATGCGCGAGGAGGGGATCGCCGGGCCGGCGATCGACGCGTTCACGCACTACTACCAACTGCTGAGCGAGGGTCAGAGCGGGATGCTGGCCGAGTCGGACATCGAGCCGATCGAGGACCTCCCCGACGCCGAGGAGCTGACCGAGGTCGCCGATCCGCAGCTGCTCGACCGCGTGGTCGTGCTGAAGCTGAACGGGGGGCTGGGGACCAGCATGGGAATGACGGGGCCGAAGTCACTGCTCGAGGTCAAGGATGGATTGACCTTCCTCGACGTGATCGTCCGGCAGCTCATCGACGTGCGCCGGCAAAGCGGTGCTCGCCTGCCGCTGGTGCTGATGAACAGCTTTGCGACGCGAGAAGCGTCGCTTTGCGCACTGGAGCAATGGCCGGAGCTGAAACGCGACGTGCCCCTCGATTTCATCCAGGGCAAGGTGCCAAAGCTGCTGGCAGACGACCTCACGCCTGTGAAGTGGCCCGACGACCCGGCGCTCGAGTGGGCGCCGCCGGGTCACGGCGACCTCTACACGTCGCTCATCTCCTCCGGCATGCTCGACGACCTGCTCGACCACGGCTACGAGTACGCCTTCGTCTCGAACGTGGACAACCTCGGCGCAGTGCTCGAGCCGCGGATCCTCGCCTGGTTCGCAGGTCAGCGCCTGCCGTTTGCGCTGGAGGCGCCCGACCGCACGGAGGCAGATCGCAAAGGGGGGCATCCCGCCCGCCTGCGCGAGGGCGGCGGGCTGGTACTGCGCGAGAAGGCGCAGACGCCGGACGAGGATCTCGAAGCGCTGCAGGACACCGGCCGGCACCGCTACTTCAACGCCAACAACCTGTGGCTGAACCTGAGCTCGCTGCGTGACAGGCTGAGGGAGCGGGACGGAGTGCTGGGCCTGCCGATGATCGTGAATCGAAAGACGGTCGATCCCGGCGATGCTTCGTCGCCGGAGGTGATTCAGCTCGAGACCGCCATGGGCGCCGCCGTCGGCGTGTTCGAAGGCTCCGCCGCGATCCGGGTGCGACGGGAGCGGTTCACGCCGGTGAAGACGACCAGCGATCTGCTCGTGCTGCGCTCTGATGCCTACGAGCTCGGGGACGGAGGACAGGTGGAACTGGCGGCGGACGAGGTCCCTTTGGCCGACCTCGACCCGGATTTCTTCAAGCTGCTGCGCGACTTCGACGCGCGCTTCGCTCACGGACCTCCGTCGCTGATCGGTGCCCGCAGGCTCGAGGTGCGCGGCGACGTCGCCTTCGGCCGCGACGTGACCGTGCGCGGCGAAGTCGTCGTGAAGAACGAGGGCAGGGAGCAGAAGTGGATCGAGGACGAGACCGTGCTCGAAGGCTAGGTCTGCGCCTGCTCGTAGCGCTCCCGGCGCAGCTCGTCGGCCTCTGACCGCGTGAGCATGGCCGCGAAGAGCACCACCAGCGCGATCACGAAGGTCAGCGACTGCTCGACCATCATGATCGCCCCGCCCGCGTTCTGGTCGTCTATGGCGGTCATCCCCCAGATGCGCGGCACCTCGCCGTAGTGGTCATAGAGCAGGTTCTGAGACCAAGTCAGGTAGAGGCCCAAGGCGGCGAGTGAGAACTTGGCCACTCCGATGTAGGCAACCGTCCACAGCCCTTGCAGAGGGCGGCGCATGGGCACCGGCTGTACCAGCGGCCACCACACGGCCACCCCGGCGGTGAAGAAGGAGGCGTGCTCGATCAGATGCACCACCGGGTGCTCGATCGCAGCCTCGTACATGGCCGGGACGTGCCAGACGTACACGAGGCCGAGCCAGATCGCGATCCCCGTCCAGGGGCTGGCAAACGGCCCGAGGGCGCGCTCCACGCGCATCAGCCTGCGGGTGACCGGGCGCAAGATCACGCGGGAGAGCGAGAGCAGCAGCAGCACAGGGGCCAGATCGCCGAGCAGGACGTGCTGGAGCATGTGCGACGAGAACAGGTAGTCCTCGCCCAGGCCGTCCAGCGGCGTGGCCACCGCGGCGAGGAGGGCGATCATTCCCGCGGCGAAGAAGCTTGCCTGGCGCACGCCCGCGCCACGGCCGCCCTCCTCGGCACGCGCCCGGCGGAAGCGACGCACGTAGATGGCCGCGAGCACCGCCAGCGGGGCCATGACCAGCGGATCGGGCAGCCAGTCGATCTGCGGGTGGGCGGCCGCGCCAAGCGTCACAGGATCGTGGCCGAGCACGCGCTCGATTGTCGCAGTCGAGTGCCCACGGGCTCGTCGCCTGCAGCCACCCTCGGAGGATGGCCCTCCTCACCCGCGCGCTGGAGTTGGTGGTCCCCCCATTCTGCTGGGAATGCGGGGGAACGGCGGCCTCGGGTGAGCCGCTGTGCCGCGTATGCCGGACCGGGCTGCGCTGGCTCGGGCAGGAGCGGGTCGAGTTGACGGGTGTGCCGCTGTGGGCCGCCGTGGCCTACGAAGGCCCTGCGCGCGCCCTGGTCCATGGCCTGAAGTACCGCGGAGCCCAGGGCCTTGCCCGGCCGATGGCGGCGCAGATGGCCGCGGGCGCTCCGGTGGGACTGCTGGCGCCGCCCGCGGCCCTGGTGCCCGTGCCCCTGCACCCCCGGCGGCGCAGGCGCCGCGGCTACAACCAGGCCGAGAGCCTGGCCGTGGAGCTGTCGCGTCGCACCGGCCTGCCCGTCGCCGATGTCCTGTGCCGCAACGGCCCAGCCGCTCGCCAGGTGGGACGCGGGAGGTACGAGCGGCTGACGGCGATCGCCGGGACACTGGAGCTGCGTCCGGGGGCGCGCGTGCCACCGGAGGCCATCTTGGTCGACGACGTGGCCACGACTGGCGCCACGCTCTCCGCGTGCGCTGCGGTCCTGCTCACAGTGGGTTCACGAAGCGTTGGTGCTGCGACCTACGCACGGACGCCCGGGCGCTGAGCTCGACGCTGACTACGAAGTCGTCCGAGGATCCACCTCGCGACGACCCCTAACGCAAGCCCGAATGCACACAGGGGCACGAGCACAACAAACACCACGGCTCCAAAGCAGACATCATCTCCGCCACATCCTGCCCCCCACCACGGCAAGGTGACGAGAGCGGGAAGGATCGCGAGCGCCAAGACCCAGAACCGTCCGGCCACGAGCCCAAATGCCACGCTGGCCACCGGAAGACTCAGCACCCAGGCACCGAAGCCGGCTGCCTCTTCGAGCCGCTGTTCGGAGACAATCCAGAAGGCCACGAGTGTCGCGTATACGGTAGCCAGCAGTACGCGCCGGATCGCTCTTGCCGAGAGCCATGGACGGGGGGGCATTTAGCCAACGCTACGCCACTTCCCTTGCCGGCAACAGCCATTTGGTGCCAGCGGTTCCGGCCACTACCATCGTCTGAAGGCCAACGCGACACCCAAAGGAGAGCGCATGCGCATTGCCGTCAAGGGGCGCAACGTCACTGTCAGCGACGACCTGAGGGAGCGGGTGGACAAGAAGTTCGCCAAGGTCGCGCGCCAGGTCTCGGACCTTGCCGAGCTCGAAGTAGAGCTCTACGAGCGCCGCAACCCGTCCATCAAGGACTCTCAGGTTGCCGAGGCCACCCTGCACCTCAAGGGAGTCACGTTGCGCGCATGCGAGGAGTCAACCGACATGGCGCGCTCGATCAACGAGGCCGCCGAGGGCCTCGCGCGCCAGGTCAAGCGCCACCGCGACAAGCGCCGCAAGCGCCGAGAGGCCCACCGCGCCTCTCCGCGCGCCGCCTGACGGCTGCAAAGCGCACGTCAGCCCGCCCTCGGAACGGTGCCGAATTGCGCCTTTCCCATTGCTAGCCTGACCTGACCATGCCTCTGTTCGAGAAAGCTCTCCGCATTGGAGAGAGCAAGAAGTTCAAGATGTTCGAGAAGCGCGTCGCGCGCATCAATGACTACGAGGCCGAGCTCGAGCTCGAGTCCGACGACGAGCTGCGCGAGCGCTACGAGGCTCTGCGTCAGCGCGCCCTGGGGGGCGAGTCGCTCGACGACCTCCTGGCGGAGAGCTTCGCCATCACGCGCGAGGTGGCCAAGCGCACGCTCGGCCAGCGTCACTTCGACGTCCAGCTGATCGGCGGGATGGTGCTCCACGACGGCTCCATCGCCGAGATGAAGACCGGCGAGGGCAAGACGCTTACCGCCACCCTGCCGGTGGTGCTGAACGCGCTCACCGCGCGCGACGCCGAGGGCAAGCCCGCGCCCGGCCGGGGAGTGCATCTGGTCACCGTCAACGACTACCTGGCCCGCCGCGACGCGCTGTGGATGACGCCGGTGTACGACGGACTCGGAGTGACCGTGGGCATCCTTCAGTCCGACGACCGCAACGTCGAGGGCAAGCACGCGGCATACGCCGCCGACGTGACCTACGCGACAAACTCGGAGCTGGGCTTCGACTACCTACGAGACAACCTGGCCGTGGACGCCGACGAGAAGTTCCAGCGCGGCCACGGCTACGCGATCGTCGACGAGGTCGACAACATCCTCATCGACGAGGCGCGCACGCCGCTGATCATCTCCGGCGCTCCCGAGCAGGCCGCCGACCTCTACTACCGCTTCGCGGAGCTGGCCCCCAAGCTCGAGCCGGGCGAGAAGCCCGAAGGCATCGACGCCAAGTCCAAGAGCTGGGTGGCCGACTTCGACTACGAGCCCGACGAGAAGCACAAGACCGTGGCGGTCTCCGAGCAGGGAGTGGAGAAGGCCGAACGCTTCCTGCGCATCGACAACATGTACCGGGCCGAGCACGGCAACCTCGTCAACCACCTCCAGCAGGCGCTCAAGGCCCAGTCTCTGTACAAGCGGGGCGTGGACTACGAGGTGATCGACGACGAGGTCAAGATCATCGACGAGTTCACCGGTCGCATCCTGGAGGGCCGGCGGTGGTCGGAAGGCCTGCACCAAGCCATCGAGGCCAAGGAGGGCGTGGCGATCCAGGAGGAGAATCAAACCGTCGCCACGATCACCTACCAGAACTACTTCCGCCGCTACGACAAGCTTGCAGGCATGACCGGCACGGCCATCACCGAGGCCACCGAGTTCATGAAGATCTATGACCTGCAGGTGGTCGAGATCCCCACCAATCAGCCGATGCAGCGGGCCGATCAGAACGACCAGATCTACAAGACCAAGGACGGCAAGTGGTCGGCGGTCGCGCGCGAGATCGAGGAGCGCCACAAGACGGGTCAGCCGGTGCTCGTGGGCACCATCTCGGTGGAGGTCTCCGAGCTGCTCTCGGCGCAGCTGACCAAGCAGGGCATCAAGCACGCTGTGCTCAACGCCAAGCCCGAGTACGCCGAGCTGGAGGGCGAGACGATCGCCGAGGCGGGCCGGCCCGGCGCCGTCACGATCGCCACCAACATGGCCGGCCGCGGCGTCGACATCAAGCTCGGCGGCAACCCCGAGCACCTCACCGAGGTCGCCCTGCGAGAGGCCAAGGCAGAGCCCGGCTCGCCGGAATACGACCAGGCGTGGGACGAGAAGCTTCCCGAGCTGGAGGCCAAGGTGGAGCGCGACCGCGAGGAGGTTCGCGATACCGGTGGCCTCTACATCCTCGGCACAGAGCGCCACGAGTCGCGGCGGATCGACAATCAGCTGCGCGGACGCTCTGGACGCCAGGGCGACCCCGGGGAGTCGCGCTTCTACCTCTCCGCCGAGGACGATCTCGTGCGCCTGTTCGCGGGCGACCGCATCTACCGGATCCTCGACAAGCTAGGCCCGACCGGCGAGGAGGGCGAGGAGGAGCCGATCGAGGCCAAGATGCTCTCCAAGCAGATCGAGGGCGCGCAGAAGAAGGTCGAGGACCGCAACTTCCTGCAGCGCAAGCACACACTCGAGTACGACGACGTGATGAACCAGCAGCGCGAGATCGTCTACGAGTACCGCGACCGGATCCTCGAGGGCCAGGACATGTCCGATACCGCCGAGGAGCAGCTCGGCGGCGTGATCGAGCGAATGGCCGACGAGTACCTGCAGGGCGACTTCCCCGAGAACTGGGACCTGCCCGAGCTCTACACCCAGCTCGAGCAGATGTACCCGGTGGGTATCGACTTCGACGAGCTGGACCCCAACCAGCTCGATCGCCAGAGCCTGATCTCAGACCTGGGCAAAGACATCGTGGAGGCCTACGCAGACCGCGAGGAGGAGCTGGGCGCCGAGGACATGCGCTTCCTCGAGCGCTTCATGCTGCTCCAGATCATCGACGAGCGCTGGCGCGAGCACCTGCACGACATGGACTACCTGCGCGAGGGCATCCACCTGCGCGGGTTCGCCCAGATCGAGCCGCTGGTGGCCTACAAGAACGAGGGCTTCGAGATGTTCTCCACCCTGATGAACTCGATCTGGGAGGAGTTCGCGCGCTACATCTTCGTGGTCGAGATCGACCGCGGGCAGAGCAACGGCAACCAGGCCGAGGCCGAGGCTCAGCAGCAGGCGCGCGGCAACTGGGGCGGCTCGTCCAACTCCAGCTCCACGGCGGCGTTCAGCTACCGCGGTGGCAGCGCCGAGGACCAGCCCAGCGCGCTGGCCGAGGCCCGTGCCGCGGCGGCCGGTGGCGGGTCGGCGGCTGAGGCCGAGGGCGGATACGCCTACGACGAGGACGCCTCCCCGGTGCAGGTGCAGACGCGCACTGTGGAGGAGAAGGTGGGGCGCAACGATCCGTGTCCGTGCGGCTCGGGAAAGAAGTTCAAGAAATGTCATGGCAGCTAGCCGCCATGACACGTTCAGCTACGTCAAGCCACGGAACCTGAGGGGCGATGGCGTCTAGCGCGACCGCCCTCCGCGACCAGCTTCAGCTGCTCGCGGACTACCTTTGACCCAGCTGAGCTAGAGCGGCGCTCGGCCGCCCTCGAGGGCGAGATGAGCGCCGGGGGCTTCTGGGACGACCAGGAGCACGCGGCCAAGGTGTCGTCCGAGCACGCCCGCGTGGGTCGGCGCCTGGAGGAGTTCCGTTCTCTTGAGTCCGAGCTCGCGGACCTGGGCGAGCTGGAGGAGATGGCCGCCGAGGACCAGTCGGTGGCCGGCGAGGTCGACGAGCAGCGCGCTTCGATCGAGCGCCGCCTGGCTGCGCTGGAGGAGGCGCGGCTGTTCTCTGGGAACTACGACTCCGGCGACGCCGTGGTCACCGTGAACGCGGGCGCCGGCGGCACCGACTCCCAGGACTGGGCCGAGATGCTGCTGCGCACAGAGATGCGCTGGGCCGAGCAGCGCGGGATGAGGACCGAGGTGCTGGAGGCGTCCCCTGGGGAGGAGGCGGGCATCAAGTCCGCCACCTTCCTCGCCCGGGGAGAGAACGCCTACGGCCTGTTCTCGGCTGAGAAGGGCGTGCACCGGCTGGTGCGCATCTCGCCCTTCGACTCGGCCTCACGCCGCCATACCGCCTTCGCCGGCGTGGAGGTGGCCCCGTTCGTGGAAAGCGCGGGCGACATCGAGATCGAGCCCGACGACCTGCAGATCGACACCTACCGTGCCTCGGGCGCCGGCGGCCAGCACGTGAACAAGACCGACTCTGCGGTGCGCATCACCCACAGGCCCACCGGCACCGTGGTGCAGTGTCAGAACGAGCGCTCGCAGGGCGCCAACAAAGCGACCGCGATGGCCATGCTCACCTCGAAGCTGATCGAGCTCGAGGAGGAGCGCCGGCGCGCGGAGATCGCCAAGGAGAAGGGCGAGGCGCAGGACGTGGGGTGGGGCTCGCAGATCCGGTCGTATGTGCTGCACCCGTACACGATGGTCAAGGACCACAGGACCGACGTAGAGGTCGGCAACGCCCAGGGAGTGCTCGACGGCAACCTGGACGACTTCGTCCGGGCCGAGCTGCTGCGCCGCGCCGGGCATTCGATCACTCCCGGCTAGCCTCCCTGCCAATGGCCGAGGACCGCAGCACCACCCGCCCGTCTGACGCGCGGTCACCGCTTCCCATCCGCAAGGACGAGCAGCCCAAGGGCCCGGACTGGCGCGTGGACCCGGCGCCCGACGGGCGGGGCGCCAAGCCCGAGAAGCCGCCGATGATCCCGTTCGGCTTGCGGCGCTTCCTCACGATCCTCGCCGTGCTGCTGGTGGCCAACTACGTCTTCGTCCAGGTGTTCGCCCCCCCGGAGGAGCGCGGGCGCATCTCCTACACGCCGAGCTTCATCGAGCAGATCCAGAAGCGCAACGTGAAGGAGATTGCCTCGGAGGGCGAGACGGTCAAGGGCGAGTTCCGCAAGGAGGTCAAGGGCGACCGCCTGTTCGAGACGGAGGTGCCCACCTTTGCCGACCAGGACCAGCTGTCCCAACTGCTCCAGGCCAACGACGTGACGGTCAACGCCTCGCCGCCCAACGAGCGCAACCTCCTGGAGACGCTGCTCTTCTCCTTCGGTCCCATCCTGCTGCTGGTGGGCCTGTTCGTGTTCTTTGCCCGGCGCGCGCAGCAGCAGGCGGGCGGAGGCGGCATGCTCGGCCAGTTCGGGCGCTCCCGGGCACGCCTCGCTGAGCAGTCCGAGCAGAGGATCGACTTCAACGACGTCGCGGGGATCGACGAGGCCAAGCAGGAGCTCTCCGAGATCGTGGGGTTCCTGAAGGACCCCGACCGCTTCCGCCGCCTCGGCGCGCGGATGCCGCGCGGTGTGCTGCTCTCCGGACCGCCGGGCACGGGCAAGACGCTCCTGGCCAAGGCCGTGGCCGGTGAGGCCGGGGTGCCCTTCTTCTCGATCTCGGCCTCTGAGTTCATCGAGGCGATCGTGGGCATCGGCGCCTCCCGGGTGCGGGATCTGTTCAAGCAGGCCAAGGAGGCCGCGCCGGCCATCATCTTCATCGACGAGCTGGACGCCATCGGCCGTGCCCGCGGCGGGGGCAGCTTCGCCAGTGGCGGCAGCGACGAGCGCGAGCAGACGTTGAACCAGATCCTCACCGAGATGGACGGCTTCGACACCGGCGTCGGGGTGATCGTGGTCGCCGCGACCAACCGGCCCGAGATCCTCGACCCCGCGCTCCTGCGCCCTGGGCGCTTCGACCGCCGCGTGGCGGTTCAGCCGCCCGACCGGCCGGGGCGCCTCAAGATCCTGCAGGTGCACACGCGCTCGGTGCCCCTGGCCGACGACGTGGACCTCGATGCGCTGGCGGCCAGCACCCCCGGCATGGTGGGCGCCGACCTGGCCAATGTGGTCAACGAAGCTGCGCTGATAGCCGCCATCCGCGAGCACGACAGCGTCCAGCCGGCGGACTTCACCGACGCGATCGAGAAGATCGTGCTCGGCGCCGAGCGCAAGGTCGTGCAGTCCGAGGAGGACCGCCGCAGGATCGCCTACCACGAGGGCGGGCACGCCATCGTCGGGATGCTCACCGAGGGAGCCGACCCGGTACGCAAGGTCTCGATCATCCCGCGCGGAATGGCGCTGGGGGTCACCCTGTCCGCGCCTGACGCGGACCGGTTCAACTACGACGAGCGCTACCTGCTGGGCAAGATCAAGGTGGCCGCGGGCGGACGCGTGGCGGAGGAGCAGGTGTTCGGTGACGTGACCACCGGCGCGGAGTCCGACATCCAGCAGGTCACCCAGATCGCCCGCGGCATGGTTGCGCGCTGGGGGATGAGCGAGGCCGTCGGGTTCGTGGCTGTGCAGCCCTCCGAGGGCGCTGGGCCGCTGCTTCCTGGCGCCGACCAGGTCTCGGAGTCCACCCACGAGTTGGTGGACCGCGAGGTCCGGCGCATCGTGGACGAGGAGTTCGCCGAGGTGCGCGAGCTGCTCGCGCGCGAGCGACCCCGGCTGGACTCCCTTGCCGACGCCCTGCTCGAGCGGGAGACCCTCGACGAGGCCGATGCCTACGCCGCCGCGGGGATCGACCGCGCGGCAGCGCCCGCGTGATCGACGAGCTGGTGCAGCGCGCGCTGGCCGAGGACCTCGGCCGGGGCGACCTCACGACGACTGCTGTGGTGCCCGCGGGCGCTACGGCCCGAGCAACCGTGGAGCAGCGCGGGCCAGGCGTGATCTTCGGGCTCGAGGCTGCCGCCGAGGTCTTTCGCCAAAGCGGCAACGGCGAGCTGCGCTTTCGCGCAACCGCGGAGGAGGGCAGCTGGCGCCTCAGCGGTGAGGTGGCTGCGATCGAGGGCCCCGCTGCGGGCCTACTGGCCGGCGAGCGGGTGGCGCTCAACCTGCTCGGCCGCCTGTCGGGCGTGGCCACGATCACGGCGCGCTTCGTCACGGCCGTCGAGGGCACCGGCACGCGGATCCTGGACACGCGCAAGACCACTCCGGGGCTGCGTGCGCTGGAGAAGGCCGCCGTGGTAGCCGGTGGCGGGGTGTCGCATCGGGCGGGTCTGTATGACGCGATCCTGGTCAAGGAAAACCACGCCCTGCTGGCCGGCGGGGTGGGGGAGGCCGCCCGGCTGGCGCTGGCCAATCGCGGCGACGCAGCTTTCGTGGAGGTCGAGGTGGAGAGCCTGGCCGAGCTGGACGAGGTGCTCGCCGCGGGGGTCGATCGCGTGCTCCTGGATGACATGAGCCTGCGGGACATGCGCGAGGGCGTGCGGCGGGCGCACGCCGCCGGCGCGATCGCCGAGGCGTCGGGCAGCGTGTCGCTGGATTGGGCCCAAGCTGTGGCCGAGACCGGCGTGGACTTCATCAGCGTCGGCGCCCTGACCCACTCGGCGCCCGCCCTGGATCTCTCGCTCCTTCTGGCGGCGTATAGCGGGCGCTAGACTTCTTTCAACGTCCCGCGTCACCAAAGTGCGAGGCTTCGCAGTTATAAGGATTCGGGCGTTGGCCGAATCCTTCGAGTGCCGTTGTAAGGGTTCGGGCGTTGGCCGAACCCTTCGGTAAATTTCGAAACCGAGAGAGGTTCGAAACATGTCGGTCCAGACTGCACCCGGAACGGGTTCCACACAGGCACCCCTGGAGCTGGAGGACATTCCCGCGCTCAAGCGCGAGGTGCGCGCGCTTGCCGCGCAGCGCGACGCGGTGATCCTGGCCCACAACTACCAGGTGCCAGAGGTGCAGGACGTGGCGCACTTCGTGGGCGACTCGCTGGGCCTGTCGCGCCAGGCCGCTGGGGCCGAAGGCCAGGTGATCGCGTTCTGCGGGGTGCACTTCATGGCTGAGACGGCGGCCATCCTCAGCCCCGAGAAGACGGTGCTGCTGCCCGACCTCGATGCGGGCTGCTCCCTGGCCGACTCCATCACCGCGGATCAGCTGCGCGCCTGGAAGGTCAAGCACCCCGGTGCGGTGGTGGTCATGTACGTGAACACGACCGCCGAGGTCAAGGCGGAGACCGACTACTGCTGCACGTCATCCAACGCCGTGCAGGTCGTTGAGCACATCTACCGCGAGCACGGGGAGGACACCGAGATCCTGTTCGGCCCCGACATGTTCCTCGGAGCCTACGTGGAACGGATGGCAGGGCGGCGCATGCACGTATGGGACGGCGAATGCCACGTGCACGCCGGTATCCGCCCCGCCGACATCGCCACGGTGCGTGAGGAGAACCCGGGCGCGGACTTCCTGATCCACCCCGAGTGCGGCTGCTCCACCTCGGTCATGGAGTACGTGGCTGCGGGGGATGTGGACGCCGAGAATACGCACATGCTTTCCACCGGAGGGATGCTCGTGCACGCTCGCCAGTCCGACGCCGATACTTTCATCGTTGCCACGGAGACGGGAATGCTCCACCCGCTGCAGCAGGAGAATCCGGGCAAGTCCTTTGTCCCGGCCAACCGCGCGGCGGTGTGCCGCTACATGAAGATGATCACCCTGCCCAAGCTGCGCGACGCGTTGCGCGACATGCAGCCTGTGGTGTCGGTACCGCCCGAGATCGCCGAACGCGCGCGGGTACCGATCGAGCGCATGGTGGCAATCACGCCTTAGAGATCCGCAGTACTGCTCGAGCGGGTGGTCTACCTTGCGTTTCTCTCGCTCTGGAGTAGGGGATAACCGCGTCCCATGCCGCGATTCGAGGTCGACACAGCGCAGCTGGGCTCCGGCAGCGCGAGCGCCGACGGGCTGACCGTGCGCCTTGGTGGGCTGCGTGGGCGGGCCGCAGCCGCGGGCGCAGGGGCTTCATGCGCCGGTGCCCCGGTCGCCAGCGCCGCGATCACCCAGGCCTGCACGGAGTTCTCGCGGGCTATCGAGCGCTGGAGCGCCACGCGGCGGGCCTAGGTAGCAACCTGAGCAGCGCAGCGGGCGCCTACACGGATACCGGAGTGACCAGATCAAGAGCACGATCGCTGAGATCGTGACTCTCAGCAGGGCCGACGGCTACGACCTGCACCTGACCTGGTCTGCCGACACCACCGTGCGACTCGACGAGGCCGGCAACGTAGTCTCGGTGGAGGGCTACCCGGGTGAATGAGATGTTTCGTGCGCCACACATCCCCGTCGCGCTGCTCGCAGGGGCGGTGCTCGCCGTGTCCGCATGCGCAGATGACGGTGACGGCGAGATGAGCAGGGCGGGGAGTTCGCAGCTGGCCGAGCCCGGGCAGCCGGTGCGCTCGCCGTCGGGACAGCACACGCTCGAGATCGTTGAGGGCGAGTACGGCGCCGAGAAGGGCGGCGGCTCCTTCTGGCGGGTCCGCATCCGTGACGGCTCCGATGAGGTGGTCCTGGACTCCGACAAGCGCTTCAGCGCGCGCTTTGTGACGCTCGCCCTCTGGGGGGAGCGGGAGGACCGCGCCTGGCTCTACTCATCCGATGTGGGCACCTACTACTTCGAGGTCGACGACCTGGGGAGTTGGTCCGGGCACTCATACGGGCCGGAGGGCGTCTCGCGTAACGAGCCGGCGGTGCCGCCAGAGCTCGTGAAGCGCGCACCCGAGAGCTTTGGCCCCGAGGGCCGCGAGAAGGCGGCCCGGATCGTGCGCGAGCGCGCCCAGCAGCAGTCGCAACGGGTCGTGTGCCGGCGCACACCGGACGGAGAGCAGAAGTGCGAACGCGGGACCGGAGGCAGCTCCAAGCCCGTCTCCCCTGACGACCCGCGCCTCAACCTGCCGGAGTGAGCGCGAGCCCGGCCTCGTCAGGTCGGGAGCGGCCGAGACTCCACCGAGCCGCGGTTGGCAGCTGCCATGGAGGCGGCTGCGCGGCCTCGGTGCCGCCTCGAGGTGCAGCGGGGAGGACTGAAGGCCACCTGCTGGGTCGATCCCCGGGCCGCGGCCCTGCTCGTGCCGAGAGAGGCGGGTCAGGGCGAGCTGTGGGCGCTCGAAGCCGGCGCCGTACCAGCCGTGCTGGCCGGGATCCTCGGCCTCGGACCGCGCCCACCCGCGAGGGCAGAGGCGCGCCTGCCTGCGGCGAGTCTCGCCGCGCTGCTCGCCGGAGTGGGCGGTCAAGTGCTCGGGCATGCTCCGATCGACCCGTGGCTGCACGGTGCGCTGACGAGCGCGACCACGCATTGGCGGGTGGACAGCCGCTGGGCCGGCGAGCAGCCACCCGTGGTCAGGAGCGTCGAGGTGATCGACTCAGTGCAAGGTTTGTGGCTCGTGACCCCCGACGAGTCCGATGCCGTCCTGGTGCCGGCCGTAACGTCGGAGCTGTGGCGGCGCTTGGCCGGGCTGTTCCCACGCGCCTAGTGGTGCAGGTGGATTCGATCTAGCGCAGCAGCTGAATTTGGGTGAAGTACAGGCCGTCGGCGGTGAGCTTGACCTTCGCCTGATGCACGCGAACCCCGCGGCGCAGACGAGATAGGTCGCAGGGGCGTATCGCGGCTTCCTCGAAATCGTCGCTCTCGCGCTCGGCCTCGGCCTCCTCGTCGACGTCCTCCAAGGGCTCGTCCTCGAACGGGTCGAGCTCGCTCTCCTCGCCGAAGGGATCCTCGTCCTCGAACGGCTCCTCGTCGACCAGCGGCTCGTCCTCGGGGCCCTGCGCCGCGTGGCCGACGGTCGTCTGCCCGCGCCGGCGCTGCTTGTGACTGCGCCCGGCCTCCAAGCGGCGCTCCGAGCTGCAGCCCACGACGGTCGAATCGTCCACGAAGCCGCGTAGCACGCCGCCGCGTGCCAGGCGGATGGTCAGCTCGCCGTCCTGCAGCGATGCGACGGTGCCTGCGCGCTCGGCGCCGTCCCGTACACCGTCGTCGTCGGTGTCGCGGTCGACGGGGTCGTTGCCGGTCAGGTCCTCCGCGGCGTTGGACAGCGCATCACCGTCTCGGTCCTCGCGCCCGTCAGGGCGACGGTCGTTGTCGCTGTCACGATCGCGCGGGTTGGTTCCCTGGCGCCGCTCATTGAGGTTGTCCACGCGGTCGCGGTCGGGGTCGCCCTCCGCACTGGCCTTGGCCGTGGAGATGTGGAAGCGCTTCTCCCAGCGATCGGGCAGCCGGTCGCGGTCGCGATCGGTGGCCGCCTGCGCCGCGGTGGGTGCCGCCAGTGCAAGAAGGGAAAGGGCCAGTAGGGCAAGTCTCATAAGGGCCCAGTCGGGCTGACTCGCGGGGGCAATAGCTCGACCAGGGCGGGTTGGACGTTCGTACCGGCTGAGGGCACTGCCCCGGGTAGCCTGCCGCGAGTGCGGCTGCAGCGCCTCTATCCCCGCCCGGGCGAAACCAGCCCGGAGGAGCTCATGTCCGGCCTGGACCTGGGTTCGCGCGCGCCCGCCGGTCGTCCCTACGTGGTGCTCAACATGATCAGCTCCCTGGACGGCAAGGCGGCGGTCGAGGGTTCCACGCGCTCGATGGGCGGCGAGGCGGACCGCCTGCTCTTCCACCACCTGCGCACCCAGGCAGACGCGATCATGGTGGGCGCCACCACCGCCATGACCGAGCGCTACGGACGGGCGATCAAGGGCGACTCGCTGCGCGCCAAGCGGGAGGAGGAGGGACTCGAGGGGGATGCGCTGATGGTGCTGGTCAGCGGACGGTTGAGCGTGACCGCGGACCTTCCCCTGTTGCAGGAGCCCGAGGCGCGGGTGATCGTGGCCACCGCCTCCGACGCCATGGTCGATGGTGCCGTGGCTCAGGTGGAATACCTGCGCACTGGAGACGACCTGTCGCTCCTGCTGGCCCTACTGCGCTCAGACCACAGGGTGCGGTCGGTGCTGTGCGAGGGCGGTCCCACGCTCAATGGCTACCTGCTGGCCGCCGGCCTGGTGGACGAGCTGCTGCTTTCCACGACGGCCATGATCGTCGGCGGCCACAGCATCCCCACGATCGTGACCGGCCGCGAACTGGCGGCGCCGGTGCCGGCCGAGCTGGTGTCCCTTCACGAGGCAGAGGGAGACCTGTTCTCTCGCTGGCGAATCCGCTGAGCCAGCGTCTCGCCGAAGTGCAGCAACCGTTGCATCCCTTCTTCTGGAAGCCGGTGTCCGCTATCTAGAAGGAGCCCTATGACCACCACCCGCTTGCGATCCCTCCCCGCGCGCGCACCCTCTGGTGCGACGCTGCCCGCCACGCCGCCGGCCCCCCGACAGACCGGAGCGCCCGTCGTGGAGCTGCGCGACGTGTCCAAGATCTACGGCGGCGGCTCGGTGGGCCTGGAACAGGCGTCGATGAAGATAAGCCGAGGCGAGTTCGTGTTCCTCGTCGGCGCCACCGGCTGTGGCAAGTCCACCTGCATCCGCCTGCTGATGAAGGAGCTCGAGCCTTCCGCGGGATCGATCCTGATCGCCGGCAAGGACCTCGACGACGTGGGCCCCAAGCAGGTGGCTCTGCTGCGCCGCAACATCGGCACGGTGTTCCAGGACTACAAGCTGCTCCCCAACCGGACGGTCTACGACAACGTGGCCTACTCGCTGCAGGTGATCGGCGAGCCGCGTCAGGAGATCCGCCGCAAGGTGCCCGACATCCTGCGCCTGGTGGGCCTGTCCACCAAGCTGCACAACTTCCCGGACCAGCTGTCGGGCGGTGAGCAGCAGCGGGTCTCTATCGCCCGCGCCTTCGTGAACCACCCGCCGCTGCTGCTGGCCGACGAGCCCACCGGCAACCTCGATCCCGAGACCTCCATCGGGATCATGCAGCTGATCTATCGCATCAACCGCACCGGCACCACTGTGATCGTGGCCACCCACGACAAGGAGATGGTGGACAAGATGCGCCGGCGCGTAATCGAGCTGCGCGAGGGCCGGATCGTGCGCGACGAGTTGTCGGGCCTCTATCGCCCGGACGAGTCCACCACGGAGTTCGCGGTTCGGCTGCGCGGGGAGATGGGCGTGGGCGCCGAGGGCCACCCCAACTGATGGTCCACTAGCCGTGCCCTTCGGCTTTTTCCTCAAGGAGGCCTTCCGCGGTCTCTCGCGCAACTCGGCCCCCGGCCTGGCCGCGCTGCTCACCGTGATGCTCACCGCGCTCGTGCTCGGAGTCTTCATCCCGATCGTGCAGGCCACGACGGGCACCGCAAACGAGGTGCGTGGCCGCGTGGCCGTGGACGTCTACGTGACCTCCGGCGCCACCGCCGCCGAGCGCGAGCAGCTGCGCCAGGCCATCGAGCGCACGGCCAACGTCCGCTCGGTGGACTTCATCTCCAAGGCAGAGGGCCTGCGGGAGGCCAAGCAAAAGAACCCGGGCGCCTTCGCCGAGGGCACCGAGCTGCTGGGCGGCAACCCGCTCCCGGACACCTTCCGCGTCCTGCCGGAGGACCCTGACCGGGTTGGGGCGATCGTGGATCGGCTGGCTCCGCGCGAACCCAGCGGAGAGAGGGTGCCCTCGCTGGCGGGCATAGACGAGGTGCGCAACAAGGAGTCCGACACCGACAAGATCCTGTCGGCCACCGGGCTGGTCAAGATCCTCACCGCCGGGCTGGCCGCACTGCTGATCTTCGCCTCGGTGGCGCTGGTGGCCAACACCATCCGCCTGTCGGTCTTCTCCCGCCGTCGAGAGGTTGAGGTGATGAAGCTGGTTGGGGCCACCAACTGGTTCATCCGCTGGCCGTTCGTGATCGAAGGCATCTTCGTGGGCTTCATGGGAGGGGTGCTCGCCGTGCTGCTGCTAACGATTGCGAAGGAGACCTTCATCGACCCGCTCAGCGAGCGCTTCGAGCTGCTCGCGGCCCCCGAGACGATCGATTTCCCCCTGCTCATCGTGCTCCTGCTGGTGGCGTGCGTGGCCGTATCGGCCGTGGGCAGCGCGATCACGCTGCGCCGCTTCCTGCGCGTCTAGCGCCGCCGGGGAACCAGGATGGGCACACCAGCGCAACGTCTCGGTAACGAGCCCCCAAGCGTGCATTCATAGGTTCCGCTCCCGTCCAAGACTGAAGGGAGCAGTTCACGATGTCCTCACGACGAGTAACCGCCGCGCTGGTCGCGGTTGGAGCTCTCGGCGCGATGGGTGCGACAGCCGCGGCAGCCGACAGCGACAACGGCGGCCGTCAGGCGATCGACACCGGCGCCGACTACACCCCGTTCACCAAGTTCTCGCCGCTTGCGAGCTCGACCCCGTGTACGGGAGAGCCCAGTGGCCGCCAGGCCAAGCCGTTCGTCATCCCGCCGGGCTTCGAGCAGCAGGTCGTGGCCGAGGAGGGGGACCCCGGGCTCAACGTGAACAGCGACAACTGGGACATGAGCACCCAGAACGAGTTCGGCAAGAACGCTGGTCGCTACATCTACCGCACGCACGAGAACCGGCGCGGCCAGGCTTCGCAGGTCTCCCTGACCGACCTGAAGACCGGTCAGAGCAAGATCCTGGCCGAGCGCCAGGACTGGGAGGCGTTCGACGGCATCGTCTGGACGCCGTGGGGCACGATCCTCGCCGCGGAGGAGGTCATCACCTCAGCCGCTCGCGATCCACAGGCTCCTCAGGCCGAGGCGGGGCTCGTCTACGAGTTCTTCATCGACCGCAACGACCCGAGCGTGCTGGATCCCTCACGGGAGCCGATGACCGCCCCCGGGGACGGAACGTCGGACACGGTGCAGGACGGCATCCGTGTTCGCCCGGCGCTTGGAGCCAAGTCGCACGAGGGGATGCGCTTCGACAAGCGCGGGAACCTCTACGGGATCGCCGAGTCCCGCGGCGACACCACAGCAGGCCAATCAGGCGCGATCTTCCGCTTCGTGCCCGACCACAAGGGCGACCTTTCTAGGGGTCAGCTGCAGGCGTTTGACAGCCCGAATGGTCAGGACGGCGAGGGACGGTGGATCGATCTCGACCGCGCGCAGTCTCAGATCAACGCTGACCGCGAGGCCGAGACCAAGGGCGCCAACGAGTACATGCGTCCTGAGGACGTCGAGACAGGCCAGAGCACCGGCAGGGACCGCAACAACGGCGGCAACACCGTCTACGTGGCTCTGACCGAGGGTGACGACGAGGGCGTGCTGGCCATCGACGTCTCCAGCTCCAAGCGGCCGTTCGCCTACGACTACGTGGGCATGCAGGCCGGCAACGCATCTCAGCCGGCCTTCGACGCGCCGGACAACCTGGCCCTCGACCGCAAGGGCAACCTCGTGATCGCAGAGGATCCACCGACCAACCCGGTGGGCGCGGACTACTTCGTGGCCGCGCCGCCGCGAGGCAGCGATGACGACGACGAGGGTGGCAAGCGCCGCCAGCCCGCACGCACCGTGCAGCGCTTCGCCTCGCTGAAGGACTGCATCGGCGAGCCGAGCGGGCCGTACTTCGCCCTGGAAGGGACGGAGGAGTTTGCCGAGGACAACCCGGACCCGCGGGTGGCCGACGTGGTCGACGACGAGACCCTGTTCGCCCATCGCCAGCACGCTGGTCAGGGCTCGCCGATCGATCAGCTCATCGCGATCTCGCCGGTCGACGATGATGATGACGATGAGGGCGACGACGACTGAGTCGCCGCTCAAACCCGCCAGGAACTGGAGAGGGCGCCTTCGGGCGCCCTCTCTGCATTCGTAGGCGTCCTCCCGCCACCCCGTCAGCGCGAGAGCCGCAGGATCGCCTCGAGGTAGTAGTGATCCCCGTAGACCAGCCCGTGGTCGAAGCGGCCGCGCGCGCCGTCGGAGGTGCCGTGCAGCAGGGTCGAGGCCGAGCGGCGGTGGGTATCGAGGTACCGGCGCGTGGAGAGGAACTCGGCGATGGTGCCCAGCGCGACCTCCCCGTACAAGCCGCCGCGGCGCCGATCGGGCTCGATCCGGCCGAGTTCCGCCAGCCCGGAGGCGGCGATGGCGGCGGCCGAGCTGTCCCTGGGAGCGGGGAACGGTGCGTCGAAGTCCCACGGGGGCACCAGGTCACGCCGACGCAAGGTCCGCTGCAGCCACCAGTCCGCCGTGCGGCGCGCGGCGCCCAAAAAGCGCGGGTCGCGCGTCTCGCGGTACAGCGTGGTGAACCCGTGAATCGCCCACGCCTGCCCCCGGGACCAGGTTGACGTGTCGGCGAAGCCCTGCCGCGTGCGCTTGGCCACCACGGCCCCGCTCGCCGGGTCGTACTCGACCACGTGGAAGGTGCTGCCGTCCCGGCGCACGTGGTCGCGTAGGGCGGTCAGGCCGTGGCGCACGGCCATCTCCCGCCAGGCGCGCGGGCCGCCGTGACGCGCTCCCCAGAGCAGCAGCTCCAGGTTCATCAGGTTGTCCACGATCACGCGGAAGGTGGGCTCGCCCTCCCGCCCCCAGGAGCGGGTGGCGCCGACATCGGGATCGAAGCGCGTGGCCAGCGAGGTGGCTCCCCGCAGCAGCACTCGGCGGTAGGCGGGCCGGCGGGTGAGGCGGTAGGCGCGGGCAAAGGGTGTGTGCAGGATGAAGCCCACGTCGTGGGTGCGGGTATTCGCGGCCTGGCCGGCCAGGCCGCGTTGAGCGCGCATCGCCCGTGCGCGCCAGAGGCGATCGCCGGTCAGCTCTGCCATGACCCACATGGAGCCGGCGCGGAAGCCGCTGGTCCAGCTTGCGGACGACGTGGTCAGCCAGCGCCCGCCGCGGCCTGCTGTCCGGCCGGGATAAACGCCTTGCGGAAGCGTGCGAACGTCACGAAGAAGGTCTCCCTCGGCCACCCGCAGCCCCCTCGCGACAGCGTTCTCCTGAGCCGCTGCCGGGGCGCAGATCGCCGGCAGCGCCGCCACGGCAGCGAGCGCGTGCAGAGCCGGGCGCCTCACCGGGGTCAAGCTAGCAGCGCGCGCATCCTGCCCACTACCCTTGGGCCGGGCCGGCTTCGCGGCCCCTTTTCATGACCGCACTCGCTAAGACAGTCGCCGCGATCTCGGGCGCCCTGCTGCTCCTGCTGCTGGGTGTCTGGTGGGGCGGGCACCCCGAGAACCTGCCGGACCCGCTGCGCGATGTCTTCGTGGACGACGACCGCGCGCTGCGCGCGGAGCTGGTGGACTCGATCCGGGGCAGCTTCTACAAGCCGGTCAAGCGGTCCCAGATCGACGAGGGCTCACTGAAGGGCATCGTGAACGGCCTCGACGATCAGTTCTCCCAGTACCTCACTCCAGGGGAGACGCGCGAGTTCAGGCAGTCCGTGGCCGGCGAGCTGGAGGGCGTGGGCCTGAACGTGGAGGAGGACCGTCGCGGCCTGCTGGTGCTGCGCGCCTTTGATGACTCGCCCGCCGATCGTGCCGGGATCAAGGAGGGCGAACTGGTGACCGAGGTCAACGGCAAGTCGATCGCCGGTGTGGCCAGCGAGGTTGCAACCGGGCGGATCAAGGGACCGGCCGGCACGATGGTCAAGCTCGAGATAGGCGACCCCGAGACCGGTCGCACCCGCACGCTGGACCTCAAGCGCGAGAAGATCGAGGTGCCCGCCGCAGAGGGTCGCACGGTCCCCCGCGGGGGCCGCAACTTCGGAGTCGTCGAGCTGACCACCTTCAGCGAGGGCGCCCACGGGGCGCTGCGCGCGGAGATCGACCAGCAGCTCGACGCCGGCGTCGATGGGCTCGTGCTCGACCTGCGGGGAAACGGGGGCGGGCTGCTCAGCGAGGCCGTGCTGGTGTCGTCGATCTTCCTCGAGGACGGCTTGGTCACCTTCACGAAGGGGCGCACCCAGCCGCGGCGGGAATTCGAAGCCGAGGGTGACGCGATCGCCCAGGACGTGGCGGTCGTCGTACTGGTGGACCGGGGCAGTGCCTCGGCCTCGGAGATCGTGACCGGCGCGCTGCGCGACCGCAAGCGCGCCACGATCGTCGGTACGCGCACCTTCGGCAAGGGTGTCTACCAGGAGGTGCAGCCGCTCTCCAACGGAGGCGTGCTCGACATCACCGTGGGCGAGTACTTCCTGCCCAAGGGCGAGAACATCCAGGAGAAGGGCGTTCGCCCCACGGTCCGTGCGGTGGACGATCCGGACACCGAGCGCGACGAGGCGCTGCCCAAGGCGCTGCGCACCCTGGCTGCTCGGGCCTCGAAGAGGTGACGCCGCGGGCGCAGGGGCGCCCGGCACGACTCGACCTTCCGATGGTAGGCGTGCTCAGCAAGCGCGGCCGTTTCCTGGTGGCCGAGCCACTGTTCGGGCCGCGCGGGTCGCGCGTGGCGCTCGAGGGGCGCAGCGGATCGGAGGGCGACCTCGTGCTGGTCGGTGCCGGCAAGCGCGGCGCCAGGGTGCTGCGGCCACTCGGCAAGCCGTGGATCGCGCGCGACGTGCTCGAGGGGCTGATGCTCGACCGCGGGCTGCGGCGGTCCTTCTCACGACGCGTGGAGGACGAGGCGGCGGACATCCGGCCCGACACCGAGCGCAACGGTCGCGTGGACCTCACGACCGTGCCCACGTTCACGATCGACCCCGACGATGCCCGCGACTTCGACGACGCCATCTCGGCAGAGCGCCGTGCCGACGGCACCATGCGGCTGTGGGTGCACATCGCCGACGTGTCGGCCTACGTGCGGCCCGGGGGCAAGCTCGAGGCGGAGGCATCTCGCCGCGCCACCAGCGTCTACGTGCCCGGAGCCGTGGAACCGATGCTTCCCGAGATGCTGTCCAACCGCGCGTGCTCGCTTCGGCCCGGCGAGGACAAGCTGGCGGTGACCGTCGAGATGGACCTGGCCGGTACCGACGTACGGCGGGTGGAGTTCCATCGCTCGCTGATCCGCTCCGATGCGCGGCTCACCTACGCG
>Ga0136620_10000185_pt1 | contig 27471 bp, 31 predicted proteins | sample AntDrymUQ4162106_2_FD_104806 | JGI IMG/M metagenome (GOLD analysis project Ga0136620, IMG submission 104806) | Polar desert sand microbial communities from Dry Valleys, Antarctica - metaG UQ416 (21.06) | ecosystem: Environmental > Terrestrial > Soil > Desert | place: Antarctica: Dry Valley... | reverse complement strand
GCAGCCTCGCCGGTTCGTATCGCCTACGGCACTGGGTCAACGACGTGCGCAAGCCGAAGGTGCGAGTGCTGACGACTCGCGTTGCCGCCGGCCGGCCGACGATCGCGATCCAGGTCTCCGACGCCGGTGCCGGGCCGGATCCGTACTCGCTCGCCTACAACTACGGCCGCGTGCTCCTCGGCGCGGCGGCATACGACCCGGCTTCCGGCATCGCCCTCTTCCCGGTGCCCGCAGGAGCGCCCCGCCTGGCTGCGGGGAGGCCCCGGGTCTTCTTCAGAGCCTCGGACTACCAGGAGGCAAAGAACGCGAACTCGTACAACAAAGAGTTGACGCCGAACACGCGTTTTCACCAGCCGCGACTGCGCGTCGTCCGGGGCGCGACCATCACCTGGCTCACTCCCGCGGCGCGGGGTTGCGTACCCCGGTCGGCTCGGCTCCTCGTCGTGGCGAGCGCGACACGGAAATTGGGCGCCGTTCGCTTCTTCGACGAGAAACGGCAGTTGCGAGTGGTCAAGCGCAATGTGGCCGGTCTCTACGGCTACACCTGGAGAACGCGCGGAGCCAAGCGCGGCATTCACCGCCTGCGTGCTGTGGTGCGCGCAGGAGGCCAGCGGGCCGAGGCCACGCGAATCGTCCGCGTTTGCCGCTAGAGCGAATCGCGGTCGTCACCGGGGGCAGCTCCGGCATCGGAGCCGCGATCGCCAGGACGCTGGCGGCTGAGGGCTGGCACTGCGTCCTCGTCGCACGAAACGAGGAGCGGTTGCGCGCCGTCGCCGGCGAGATCGGTGCCGAGTACGAGGTCTGCGATGTCGGTGACCGCGAGGCGGTCGACCGGATGGCGACGTCGGTGCTCGCCCGCCATCCGTCCTTGGCGCTACTCGTGAACAATGCCGGCATCGCTGGACCTTCTGCAGGCGAGACGGGAGGCCGCGGATTCCTCGACGCAGACCCCGAGAGGATCGAGGAGCTCTTCCGGGTGAACTTCCTGGGAGCGGTTTGGTGCCTACGCGCGTTCATGCCGGGCCTGGAGGCTGCGCGGCCCTCACACGTCGTCAACGTTGCGTCCGTCGCCGGCACCGTCGCCGTGCCTCCTGGCCCGTACTCGGCGACCAAGCATGCGCTCGTGGCGTTCTCCCGCACCCTCGCGGCGACGTTGCCGGCCGAGGGGATCCGGGTCCATACGATCAACCCCGGATGGATCGAGACGCCGGGTTTCCCGCAGCGTGGCGCGCTCGGGAACCGTCTCCTCGACCGGCTCGTCGCCGAACCGGATGATGTGGCGCGCCGGGTCGTCGATGCAGTCAAGAGCAATCGCCCGGAGATCTTCGTCCCGCGCTGGTACCGAATCCCGGCGCTCGTGCAGGCCGCGGTACCCGGACTCGTCAGCCGACTGCTCGCTCGGCGGGCTCGTACCTAGGTGCACCCGGCCTCCTCCCCGCGTCGAACATAGCGGCGGACGGCGCACGAGTGGGTGGCGCGTCAGTGACGAATCAGGAACGTTCGTCCGATGCGGAGCAGCGCACGAGGGCGAGCGCCTCTTCCCGAGTCGAGATCGTTCCGGCGGCTCGCTCTTCCTCGATCCGCTCGAGCCAGCGGCCGATCCCAGGACCCGGGGCGAGACCCAATTCATCGCCGCGGAGCAGCGGCTCAGCCGGGTCGTTCCGCCGAGCCTTCTCGATCGCGCGCGTGAGGTCGCCGCCGCCGCCGGCGAAGCGCGCGGCGTCGATGGCCCAGGGCTCGGTCGCCCGCCGGAAGCGATGAATCGCGCGAGGAGAGAGATCGGCCGGGAGCTCGGCGCGCAGCAGGACGCCGGCGTAGCGCCGAAGCTCATTCGAGACCGGTAGCCGCCGAAGGCCTTTTCCGAAGACGGCAACCAGCCTCATGCCGGCCGGGGCGCCTCCGAGCCCGCGGAGCCGGTCGACCGCCCCGCCGAGAGGCGAGAGGAGCCCCAGCTCCTCGAGCCGCTCGTACCCGGCCTGGCTCATCCGCTCCAGCTCGGCGAGGATCCGCTCTCCCGCAGGATTCTGGACGCGCCCGACGCCGTCACGCACAAGCTGTTCCGTGCCGTCGTCCATCCGAAAGCCAAGCTCGTCCTCGAGACGGACAGCGCGAAGCAGCCGTAGCGGATCATCTTCGAAGACCCTCGGAGAAACCGCACGGATGACACCACGCCGAAGATCGTCGAGACCGGAAAACGGGTCGATCTCGCCTCCCCCGGCAAGTGGTCGTGCGACGGCGTTGATCGTGAAATCGCGGGTCGCAAGGTCGTCCTCGATCCCGTCGCGCAACGGCGTGAAGTCGACCGTTCGACCCTCCGCCAGCGCGACGCGCCAGGCTCCGTGTCGCTCGGAGAGCAGGAACGGGGCACCGCCGGAGCGCTTCGCGTAGGCCCGGGATGCCCGCTCGGGCTCGCGACAGGCGATGTCGAGGTCGATCACGTCCCGCCCGAGCACCTCGTCGCGCACGGCCCCTCCGACGACCCAGGCGTCCTCCCCGCGCAGCACCTCTCGGGCAACCTCAAGCATCGATCACCGTGCGCCTCGCCCGCACAGGGCTCGAGTCGATGCCGCAGACGATCTCGTAGTTGATCGTCTCCGCCACACGAGCGTGCTCCTCCGCAAGCACGCCCTCGCCGATGAGCGTCACCGCGGCGCCTACAGAGAGTGGCCCTGGCAACTCCACGGCTATCGCATCCATCGAGACCGAGCCCACCACGCGGCGGCGAGCGCCCTCGACGATCACCTCCGTTCCGGTCATGTCCCGACGAAAACCATCCGCGTACCCGACCGGCACGATCGCAATCCAGCTCTCCCGCTCGGCCACGAAGCGCCGCCCGTAGCCGGTGCTCTCGCCCGGCCGGAGGCGCTTCACCTGCGCGACGCGGCTCTCCCACCTGAGTACCGGCTCCAGCCCGTCGTCGCCGGGATCCACGCCAAAGGGTGAGAGACCGTAGAGGGCGACGCCGCAGCGCGCCGCATCGAGGCGCGACTCCGGGATCCTGAGCGCCGCCGCACTGTTCGCCGCATGCCGGGTCAGATGAGCGTGCCGCTGCGTGGCCTGCTCGAACCGCTCGAGCTGCTGCTTCACGAATGCCTCGTCGCAGTCGGCCGTCGCGAGGTGCGTCATCAGCCCGACGACCTCGACGGGCGCGGCCGTCAGTTCGGCGAGCCCCCAGCGCCCCATGCCCGTGTCGAGCTTCAGGTGGACGCGCACGCCCTCCGGTACCTCGCCGTCCAGAATTGCGAGCTCGATCCGGGCGTCTCTCGCCCACGCCACCTCACGACCCGTAGTCGGCCCCATGACCAGGATTCGTGCGTCCGCAAAGGCCTCGCGTAGCTCCAGGGCCTCGGCGACGGTGGCGACGCAGAGAACCGCCGCACCCTCGTCGAGAACCGTCCCGGCGACGTCGAGCGCTCCGTGCCCGTACCCGTTCGCCTTCACGACCGCCCAGAGCTCGGACTGGCCGAGCACCTCCCGAAGCCGTCGGGCGTTCCGGCGCAGCGCACCAAGATCGATCGTGATCTCCGACCTATGCATCGAGGACGCGCGGCAAGGCGTCAAGAAGATCGCTCGCAACCATACCCACCGCGCGGCCGGTCTCCATCGCCGCCTCGGTTTGGGCCCGAGCCGCAGCAGCAGCCGCGAGCCGGGGCTCCATGCCCTTTGCGAGGAGCGCTGCGACGATCCCCGTGAGGACGTCCCCGGTTCCGGCTGTCGCGAGCCTCGGCGAGCCTCCGCATACGAGCACGCCCTCCCCGGGTGCGCCCACCAGCGTGCCCGTGCCCTTGAGCAGGACGACGCAGCGGAAACGCTCCACAGCACGCCCGAGCGCCTCGAGCCGGTGCGACTCGACCCACGCGGCCTCCTCGCCGAGCAGCCGACCCAGCTCGCCCGAGTGGGGCGTGAGCACTGTCGGAGCGCTTCGCTCGACCGTGCCCAGCTCATGAAGAGCATCGGCGTCGACGACGACCGGCAAGTCCGTCTCGGTCAACAACCGGCGGATGAGATCGGTGTGCTCACGCCCCAGCCCCGGGCCGAGTGCCAGCGCACTCGCGCGGCCGACGGCGTCCCAGACCTCCTCGAGCGGCCGCTTCACCGCCTCGAGGAGCCGAGCCTCGAGCACGGGGAGGGATTCCTTCGGCGCGACCACGGCGACGTAGCCGGCATCGGCGCGAAAGGCCGCCTCCGCCGTCAGGCACGCCGCACCTGTCATCCCGGGTGATCCGCCGACGACCAGCACGGAGCCTGCCGTGTACTTCGTCTCCTCCGCTCCGCGTCGGGGAACGAGCCGCAGGATCTCGCGTGTCGCCACGGAGTTCTCGGTCGGTCCGGCCTCGAGCCCGATGGGGGTGACGACCACCTCCCCGCACCGGAAACGGCCGGGCCCCACCTCGTGGCCGACCTTCCGGCCGTGGAAGGTGACCGTGAGCGCCGCACGAACGGCCCCGCCCGGCACCTCGCCGGTGGAGGCGTCCACACCGGACGGGATGTCCACCGCGACGACAGCGGCGCCGGCCTCGTTCACGGCACGAATCTGCTGTTCGGCGTCCTCCCGTGGAGCACCGCGGAATCCCGTTCCGAAGAGGGCGTCGATCACGACCTCCGCGTCGCCGAGGGAACGTTCCTCCCAACCGGCGGAGCGGAGGAGCTCCGCGGCGATCTTCCCGTCGCCGCCGTTTGCTCCCCGGCCGTACACGCCGGCGAACGTGCGGGCCTCGGGGAAGCGGGCGAGGATCTCGTCGCCGACGGCGCGACCCGCCCGTTGCATCAGCTCGCCGGCGTCGTGCCCCTCTTCCGTGGCCAACATCTCGGCGGCGGTGTAGAGCGGCTCTAGAGGCTCCGACGCGGAGCCTCTAGACATCCGGGTCGGCCACCACGCAGACCGCGCTCGCCAGCTCCCGCGAGTGCGTCATCGAGAGGTCGATCGGCCCGGCACCGACCCGCTCGGCCCAGCCCTCGATCCTTCCCGAGAGAGAAACGGACGGCTTCGGCCGGCCGGCGATCTCGATCTCACGCCACGCGAACAGCCGGGCAACACCGAAACCGAGAGCCTTTCCGACCGCCTCCTTTCCGGCGAACCGGGCGGCATAGTGCTGGGCGGGGTTCTTGCGGGAGTCGCAGTAGGCCTGCTCCGCCGCCGTGAAGCAGCGGTCACGGAACCCCCCGTACCGCTCCAGGGCATTCCGGATCCGCCCGATCTCGATCATGTCGACCCCGACGCGCGTCACAGCGCCTCCTCGAGCCAGGCTGGAAGATCGGCAATCGAGGAGAGGACGGCATCGGGCGCCGTCGTCGAGCGCTCGAGCGTGTCCGGCCTGAACTTCCCGGTTCGCACGAGCGCGGTGCGAAGGCCGAAGCGCTGGGCTCCTGCGACATCCGCCTCGATGTCGTCGCCGACCATCCAGGTGAGTTCCGGATCAGCGTCGAGCGCCTCGAGCGCGGCGTTGAAGTACGCGCTGCTCGGCTTCCCGACGAGCTCCGCCTCCGTCTCGGCCGCGTACTCGAGCCCTGCCACGAAGCACCCGGAATCGAGCATGGGGCCCCGAGACGTCTGCCACCAGCGGTTCTTGTGCAAGCAGTAGAGCTCCGCGCCAGCTTCGAGCTCGTGAAAGGCCCGGGCGAGGTTCATGTACGAGAACACGCGGCTCGTCTCCTCGGTCTCGGCCGCTCCTCCGATGAGTACGGCCTCTGCGTCCTCCCCGACGAGCTCGACCTCTCCGAGATCCTCCAGCACCGCCGCCATCGTCAGCGCCAAGACGCGCTTGCCCGCGAGCTCGCGCGCGGCGGTCGCCCCGGTCGTCTGAAGCTCCTCGTCGTCGAGCTCAAAGCCCAGCGCCCGCAGCTCGTCGACGAGCATCCTCCGCGAGTGGGTCGTGTTGTTGGTGACGAAGCGCAGCCGGTGGCCGTCTCGACGCAGTGCGCGCACGGCCTCCGGAGCCCCCCGGATCGCCTCGCCGGAGACGTGGAGGACGCCGTCGATGTCAAGGAGAATGGCGGCCATGGACGGCGAGTCTATTCAGGTGACGAGATCGGTCGCGATCCCGCTTTCGGAGATCGTCCTGCGCTTCTCGCGGTCGAGCGGACCAGGCGGTCAGCATGCTCAGAAGTCCGAGACGCGAGTCGAGGCGCTCTTCGACGTCGAGGCCTCGAACTCGCTCTCACCGGCCCAGAAGGCGCGCGTGAGCCGAAAAGCTGGGCCGGTGCTGCGCGCGATCGCGCAGGACGAGCGGAGTCAGCTCCGGAATCGCGAGCTCGCCGTGGGACGCCTCGTCGAAAGCCTCCGCGAGGCGCTGCGAGTCGAGCGACGACGGCGTCCGACGAGACCGACCGCCGCCTCTCGAAAGCGACGGCTAGAGGCGAAGCGCCGCCGGAGCGAGACGAAGCAACGGCGGCGACCACCGCCACCGGACTAGCCGGCTGCGCCGGAACGGGCTTTGCCCGTTCCGCTCGTTGATGCCCGACTTGGCCCGCCGGCCGACAGCTCCTGCGCCGCGCGCCGCGGAGCGGTGCCCGGCTTCCGGACCGTCGCTGGAAGTCGTGAGTCTTCCAGCGAAACCGAGCGCCGGAGGCGCGACGGTTACTCGACGGTGACCGTTTTCGCGAGGTTGCGAGGTTGGTCGACGTTGAGGCCGCGCAGCCGGGCGATCCGGTAGGCGAGGAGCTGGAGCGGGACGACGGCGAGCACCGCCTGGAGGAAGGCGGGCGTCCGGGGGACGTAGATCACGTCGTTGGCGTGGTGCTGGATGTCCTCGTTCCCGTCCGTCGCGATCGCGATCACGTGGGCGCCGCGCGCCCGAGTCTCCTGGATGTTCGAGACGATCTTCTCGTAGACGTGGATCTTCGTCGCGACGACGACGACCGGCGTGCCCTCCTCGAGGAGCGCGATCGGGCCGTGCTTCATCTCGCCCGCCGAGTAGGCCTCGGTCGGGATGTAGGAGATCTCCTTCAACTTCAGCGCGCCCTCCAGCGCCACCGGCAGTCCGATGTGCCTTCCGAGATAGAGGAAGAACGGCTGGTCGTAGAAGCGCTGGGCGATCTCGTCGACAGGGTGGTTGCCATCGAGAAACGCCGCGATCTTGTCGGGGAGCGTGTAGACCTGGTCGACGATGTACGAGATCTCGTCCGGCGGCAGCGTCCCTCGGATCTCGGCCAGCTTCAGTCCGATCAGGTAGAGCAGCGCGACCTGCGCGGTGAACGTCTTCGACGCGGCGACACCGACCTCGAGCCCGCAGCGCGTGTAGAGGACCGAGTCGACCTCCCGCGTGATGTGGGAGCTCATCATGTTCGTGATCGCAACGGTGTGCGCGCCTTTCTCCTTGGCCAGGCGCATCGCGCCGACCGTGTCCCGCGTCTCGCCCGATTGCGAGATCCCGATCACGAGGGTGTCCTCGTCGATGACCGGGTTGCGGTAGATCCACTCCGAGGCGATGTCAGGCTCGACCGGGACGCGCGCCCACTCCTCGATCACGTACCTGCCGACGACCCCAGCGTGGTAGGCCGTGCCGCAGGCGAGGATCACAACGCGCTTCAGGCGCCGAAGCTGCTCGTCGGTCATGCCGAGCCCCTCGAGGACGAGCTTGCCGTGCCTGGCCCGGTCACCGATCGTCTCGGCGACGGCTTCAGGCTGCTCGTAGATCTCCTTGAGCATGAAAGTCTCGTAGCCGCCCTTCTCCGCGCTCTCGTCGTCCCAGTCGAGCTCGACCGCCACATGGTCGACCGTTTCTCCGTCGACTCGCACGAACCTCACGTCGTCGGGGGTGATCGCGACGATGTCGCCGTCGTCTGGGAAGACCACCTGCCGGGTCTCGGCCAAGAACGCCGCGGCGTTCGAGGCGAGGAAGTTCTCGCCGTCCCCGAGACCGACCACAAGCGGCGTCTGGTGGCGGGCGCCGACGAGTAGGTCGGGGTGATCCTCGTGGATCACGACGAATGTGAAGTGGCCTTCGAGCTCGGCGAACGCTTTGCGGACGGCCTCCACGAGGTCGCCGTCATAGTGGCGCTCGACCAGGTGGGAGACGGTCTCGGCGTCCGTCTCCGAGCTAAATGTGTGCCCGTCAGCCTCGAGCGATGCCTTGAGCTCGCGGTAGTTCTCGACGATCCCGTTCAACACGATTGCAAGGCGCCGCTCGTCACAGCCGGTCAACGGATGGGCATTGCCTTCGGTGACTGCTCCATGGGTCGCCCACCGGGTGTGTCCTAGACCGGTCGTCGCCGACGACCCGTTGGAAAGCGCAGCCTCCTTCAGCTGCTGGAGGTTCCCGACGGCTCGGACGTAGTCCAGCCCGTCATCCTCGAGAAGCGCGATGCCGGCGGAGTCGTAACCTCGGTACTCGAGGCGCTCCAGGCCTCCGATCAGGAGCGGCTTGCTCGCTCTGGGCCCGACGTATCCGATAATCCCGCACACGGTGGCCTCCTGGGTCGTCCGGTCGAAGACTCTCCCTCGAAAAAGCACAAAAAGCCCGGCTACGGCCGACCCCCTGCTTCGGAAATCGGTTAGCCGAGCTCTCGACGAACGAGAGCGGTGATCGTAGCACACAGGGCCGCCGCCTCCTCCTCTCCCGGGGCCTCGGCGAGGATCCTGACCAGGGGCTCGGTTCCCGACAGGCGCACCAGAATCCGCGCTTCCCCGTCCAGGTCGCGGTTCACCGCTTCGACTTCACGGATGAGGTCGTCGGGCAGCTCGCGTATCCGCACGGAGAGGTTCTCCTTCGCCTGGGCGAACCGGCGCATCCCGGATGCCGCCTCGCCCAGCGTTCGCCCGTCGATCGCTTGGCACAGCAAGAGCGCCGCAGCGAGCCCATCGCCCGTTACGTGGCCGTCGAGGCAGATGATGTGGCCGGACTGCTCACCGCCCAGGATTGCCTTCTCTTGCCGGAGCGCCTCGACGACGTAGCGGTCTCCGACGCTAGTCGTGACGACGCGGATCCCGTGGTCGGCCATCAGGCGGTGAAAACCGAGGTTCGTCATCACTGTGACCACGACCACGTCGACCTTCAGATGCAGGGCGAGGATGGCGAGGATCTGGTCCCCGTCGACGGTCTCGCCGGTCTCGCCGACCGCGAGCACCCGGTCGCCGTCGCCGTCGAATGCGACGCCGAGACCGCATCCCGCCTCTATGACCGCTCCACGCAAGGCCGAGAGGTCCGTCGCTCCGCACCTGACGTTGATGTTCTCGCCGTCGGGCCGGTCCCCAAGTCTCTCAACTGCCGCACCGAGCCGCTCGAGCGCCTCGGGCGCAATGCCCGAATAGGCGCCGTTGGCGCAGTCCACGGCGATTCGGAGCCCGGACAGGTCCGAGCCGAAACGATCGATGATGTGTTCCGTATAGCTGTCGGCCGCTACACCGACCCGGTCGATGGAACCGCGCTCGGCGCGGGCCGGCGCGTCGAGCAGCGCTTCGATCTCCTCCTCGCTCGCATCGGTGAGCTTGCAGCCCTGAGAGTCGAAGAACTTGACCCCGTTGTACTGCGGCGGATTATGCGACGCCGAGATCACCGCACCGAGGTCGAGGGCGAGCAGGGCTACCGCCGGGGTCGGCAGCACCCCACCGAGGACAGCGTGTCCTCCGGCCGACGCAACGCCTTCTGCGAAGGCGTCCTCGAGCATGGGGCCGGAAGCGCGGGTGTCCCGCCCGACGAAGACTTTTCCGCCGCCAGACCACAGCGCCGCCGCGCGACCCAGCCGCTCGACGAGCTCGGACGTCAGCTCCTCGCCGACGATCCCGCGAACGCCGTCCGTCCCGAAGTACCTGCGTACCACGGGAAGAGACTAGGCGGGGAAGCCCGGCAGGTCGCGGATCGAGGCGAAGTCCTCGTCCGAGCTGGCCTCCTCGGCCAGCGACGGCTTGAACTCCAGCGCGCGCCGAAGATGGTCGAGGGCCGGCTCGGCTTCGCCTGACAGGGCCTCGACGCAGGCGAGGTTGTACAGGAGGCTGGGGTTGTCGGGGTGCCGCTCCACGCCGGCAGCGATCATCGCCTTCGCCTCGGCGTAGTCTCCCCGCTCCCAGGATGGGATGGCATGAGCGACGGACTCCCACGGGGCGACGCTGTACGGCTCGCCCCGGACGCCGCCGACGGCCAACGCCGTGGTGTTCGCGGCGGTCGCCACGGCACCCCGCTTCGCCGCCGGGTCGCGGACGAAGACCACCGTCCCGGGTGGAGCGTCTACCTCGTCGCCTGCGACGGAGAAACGCGCCGAACCGCCGATCACGACATACAGCTCCTCGTGCTTCCCGGCGCCGGCGCCGAGCTCGTCATGCTGCTCGATCAGCTCGTCCCCGGACTCCGCGGCCCAGTAGGCGTTGACGCCGAAAGCGCGCACGTCGAGCGGCCGCCGCAGCGGCTTCCATTTGAGCTTGCCGAAGGTCGGGACTGCCTCGACCTCGTCGAGGCGGACGACGGAGTAGGGCTCGCTCAGCTTGCTAGTGCTCCTGGGGCGTTGCTCGGGGTGCGTATCGAGGGGGAACAGTGCTGCAAGCACGGGCCTCCGAGAGAAGTGCAGCGAGCGACGTCAGGCGACCGCCGGAGGCGGGTTCCGCCCGCCGGGAGGCGGTCCCGTCCAGGAGCGCTAGCGCTTGCTGAACTGGGGAGCCTTGCGTGCCTTGTGGAGGCCCGCCTTCTTGCGCTCGACGATCCGCGCGTCGCGGGTCAGGAAGCCTTCCCGCTTGAGCGCCGTGCGAAGCTCGGGATCGGCTTCGACGAGCGCGCGGGCGATGCCGTGACGGATCGCACCGGCCTGGCCCGACGGCCCGCCGCCCTCGACCCGGACTCGCAAGTCGTAGGTTCCCTCGGCCTCCGCAATCTTGAGCGGAGCGAGAAGGATCGTCCGGTGCGTGGCGCGCGGGAAGTACTCCTCGATCGTGCGCCCATTGATCCACGTCGCGCCGTCGCCGGGGCGGAGGATCACTCGCGCGATCGACGTCTTGCGCTTGCCGGTGCCGCGGTACTGAGCGACCTCAGGCACTAGGAGCCCTCCGGAAGGGGAGCTGGAGCCTGGGCGTCGTGCGGGTGCTCGGGCCCCGCGTACACCTTGAGCTTGTTGATCTGGGTGCGGGCCAGGCGGTTTCGGGGAAGCATCCCCTTCACGGCCTTGCGAATCACCTCGGTCGGTCGACGGTCGAGTTGCTCACGGAGCGTGCGCTGCCGCAGGCCACCCGGGTAGCCGGAGTGCCGGTAGTAGATCTTGTCGTCCAGCTTCTTCCCGGTGACCACGATCTTCTCGGCGTTCACGACGACGACGAAGTCACCGGTGTCGATGTGGGGCGTGTACTGCGGCTTGTTCTTGCCGCGCAGGGTGTCCGCGATGCGCGTGGCGAGACGCCCAAGGGTCTGGCCCTCGGCGTCCACGACGTACCAGCGGCGATCAACCTCGCCCGGCTTTGCATTCCAGGTTTTGCTCATCTCGAAAAGTTGGCGGACCATCGGCCCGCCGAGGCCGGAGGATAGCAGCGGTGCCGAGTTCAGTCCTTCTCGCGACGGCTTCCCAGCCAGGCTGCGAGCGCGATTGCGGCGATCGCGACGGCCGCCAGGACCTCGACGACTGCCCCACCCACACCGGCGTGGGCGAAGGGCGCTAGCCCGAGGAGAGGAGCCACAGCCCCGTGCAGGTGTAGAGGACCATCAGCACCAGCATTGCGTACTGCGTCCGGATCGCGGTGCGCCCGGATGAGAAGAGTGAGACGGCCCGGTCGTGGGCGAGCACGAGGCCGAGCACATGTCCGGTGACGAGGACTCCCACCTGGACGTACCAGATCATGTTCGGCGAGAAGACGTTCTCCGCCGGGCGGAAGTCCGCCGTCCCGAAGAGATCCCAGCCCTTCCCGAATGGATCGGAGGCGAGGAAGACGGCATCCTGGCCGGCGTCGACGAGCAGCGTGAAGTAGTGAGCCACGGCGTACGCAAGAGCGATCGGAACCAGGCTCCCGATGAAGTCGCCCGCGAGCCGCCGATCGGTCCGTCCGATCGTCTCGGCGGCGCGGACGGCGAGCGCGTATACGAGCCCGATCACCGCGACGGCGACGAGCAGCCCGAAGAGACTGAGGCCCATCGAGACGAGATCCGCCTTGGTCGGAGACTCGACGATGTACCGGGCCTCGAGCTCGTAGATCCGGTTCTGCCACCAGGTCGCCCGGCTGATTCCGTCAAAGGCGACCGAGCCGAGCATCACGGCGACGAACGCAACCGTGCCGGGCCGGGAGTCACCGGATGCGAGACCGGAGAGCGGCGGCCGGACGACGACCCTCCGCAGACCTTGCTCCTCCCGGACGGCGAACGGGGAGAGCCGGGCCAGGAGCCCGAAGTAGACGCCGAACGCCTCCCCGTTCGTGAGCCACGCCCGGCGTCCGTAGAGCAGCATTCCGGCCCAGGTGAACCAGCTGTAGACGACGATCGCGAGCGCCAAGGTCCGTGGCTCCGCCGACCGCGGCCAGGCGAGCTCGAGCGTTGCGAACGCCAGCAGCAAGGCCGCCGCCGGCCAGCGACCGAGCCCTTGCGGATACTCGGCCGCGGGCTCCCAGGTGCGCCCGAGCTTCGACCAGATCCAGGCCACCCCGTCAGCAACGGCGCGCCAGGGGTTGAGAACACTCCAGAGGTTTCCGAAGAGCACGACGATCGGGACGAGCCCGAGCCAGAACACGACGTAGACGAAGACGGGCGCGATGTTGTCGCCCGCATCCGGCTTGCCCACGAGGGCCGCGAGCCAGACGAGGACGAGCAGCCCGGCCGAGGTCCCACCGAGGATGATCCGCCACCCAGGCCAGAGGAGCGAGCGTTGCCAGCCGTCCGACAGCGGCCTGCCCTCCTGCTTTCGCGACAACCGTGGCTCCTTCCAGAGGACGCCGAGTGCGACGAACGAGAGGATCAGGGTGAGGGAGCCGGCGTAGTAGAAGAGCCAGCGCGGGATGGGCAGGTCCTGGATCTCACCAAGGCCGTGCGCAACCGGAAGCGAGAGGCTCATGGCTTGGCCGTGATCGCGGCGATCCGAACCCCGCTCTCCTCGAGCTCGGCCTCGACGGTTCCAGCGATGGTCGCCCGGAACGCCAGTCGCGCAGGCTGCCCCGGCGCGACGTCCCGCTTCACGTCGTAGCCGTGCAGGTGGAGGTGGTCGGAGACGTCGGAAGTGACGAGGAGGACGACCTGTCGCCCCTTGCGGACCGTGACTCGCCGGACGCCGCCGACGGGCGTTCCGCCCTCCACGGCGATCCGGACTTGCGCCGGGCGTGGCGGCGGCGGCTGAGGCGGCTGGCTGACTTCCGTCTCCGTGACCTGCGTCGACGCAGGATCCGAGGAGGAGGGCTCGTCCTCCTCGTCTGGACGAAGGACGAGGAAGAGCACAACGGCTGCGGCGATTGCGGCCGCTGCAACCAAGAGATTCCGCATCGCCGTATGGATAGCAGGAGCCTACGACGAGTACGAGATCAGCTCGAGCAACGACCCGTCCGGATCGCGGAAGTACACGCTCGTACCCTCGCCGCCCGCTCCAGGCCGCGGAACGGGACCCTCCTCGATCGCCACTCCGAGCCCGCACAGGTGCTCCATTGCCGCTTCGATCCGGCCATCCCAGACGAAGCAGAGGTCGCTGTTGCCGGGTCGAACGGGATCAGCGGCGACCGGGTGCAGCTCGCCGCCGGGCCCGTGGACGTTCAGCTGCTGCTCCCCGAACCTGTACGCCCAGCCCGCCCCGCGCTGGATCACCTCCGCGCCGAGGACGTCTCGGTAGAACCGGTTCGAGCGTTCCCAGTCGGAGACCGAGATCACGCAGTGGTCGAGGGTGACCCGCACGATTGAATTCTGCCCATCGGGAAAGATCGTCCACATGCTCGAGATCACGACGCTCACGGACGGCGGGCAGCAGCCCATGGACGTGGCACGGCAGGTGGTGGACTTCGTGGGCGCAGCCAGTAGCTCTCTGGACTTCGCCCACTACGACTTCCATCTCGGTGCGGAGACGGCAGCTCTCGTTGGGGGCGCGATCAAGGACGCGGCGGCTCGCGGGGTCGCCGTCAGATTCCTCTACAACCTCGACCACCGGAATCCGATCCCCGTGCCGCCGCCGCCGGAGCCGGACGGAGAGCTAATCGAATCGCTGGGAGTCCCGGTGCGGGCGATCGCCGGGGTGCCCGACCTCATGCACCATAAGTTCGTCGTGCGGGACGGTTCGGCGGTCTGGACGGGGTCGGTGAACTGGACCGACGAGTCCTGGTCTCGGCAGGAGAACCTGATTCTGATCGCGGAGTCGCGCGCGCTTGCGGAGCGCTTCGGCAAGAACTTCGAGGAGCTCTGGGAGACCGGCTCCGTCGAGCGCAGCGGCTTCGTCGACTCCGGGCCGGTCGAGGCGGGCAACCTCAGGGTGAGACCGTGGTTCACGCCGGGCCAGGGCGAGGCCCTCTCGCACCGGATCGGAAAGGCGATCGGCCGTGCGAAGCGCCGGGTTCGCATCGCCTCGCCGGTGATCACCGCGGCGCCGATCCTTTCGACGCTCGCACAGGTGATCTCCGAGGGCCGCGTCGACGTCGCCGGCTGCGTCGATCAGCCGCAGGTGCGCGGGGTGATCTACCAGTGGCGGCAGAACGGCAACGTGTCCTGGAAGCTGCCCCTGCTCGAGCGCGTCATGCAGGCGCCGTTCTCGGGCAAGCGCTCGACGCCGTGGGGCATCGGCACCCTGCACGACTTCATGCACGCCAAGGTCACCGTCGCCGACGACACCGTGTTCGCCGGCAGCTACAACCACTCGAGGTCAGGAGAGATGAACGCCGAGAACGTGCTCGAGGTCGAGGATCCGGAACTCGCCGAGCGCCTCGCCGGGTACATCGACGAGGTGCGGGCGCGCTATCCCGCGTTCGCAGCAGAGTAGATAGGACCTCCAAGCCGCATATTTGGGCCGTTCGGCCTATTGCCAGATTGCTCGCGCCCTGTAAACAATCCACCTATCCGACCGATGGCTCGGCGTCGTCCACGAGGAGGGGGCTCCTGATGTTCAAGGTCACTCGCCCAGCCCTCCCGAACTAGTAGACGGATTTACGTCAGAACGCTGATCAGCAGGACGACGAGCAGGATCGCGCCGAGAAGCATCAGCGCAGCAACGACCGCGGCGCCGATCAGCAGCCGCTTCGCCTCGCGCGTGAGGCGCTGCTGAAGGGGTCGCGGGTCGTCGGCGGTGAGCAGCCGCCAGGCTCGCTTGAGCACCCACATGCCCAGGAGCCGGTGAATCACCGGTGGGCTACTCCCACTCGATGGTGCTCGGCGGCTTCGAAGAGATGTCGAGGGCGACGCGGTTCACGCCCGGGATCTCGTTGATGATCCGGCTCGAGATCGTCTCGAGCAGGTCGTAGGGGAGGCGCGCCCAGTCGGCGGTCATCGCGTCCTCTGACGTGACCGCCCGGATCACGATCGGGTAGGCGTACGTCCGCTCGTCGCCCTGCACGCCCACGGAGCGGATCGCCGGCAGCACGGCGAAGGACTGCCAGAGATCGCGGTAGAGGCCGGCGCGCCGCACCTCCTCCTGGAGGATCGAGTCCGCCTCGCGCAGGATCTCCAGCCGCTCGCGGGTGACCTCGCCGATGATCCGAATCGCGAGGCCGGGGCCCGGGAAGGGCTGGCGCCAGACCATCTTCTCCGGCATGCCCAACTCCTCGCCCACGCGCCGCACCTCGTCCTTGAACAGCAGCCGCAGGGGCTCCACGAGCTCGAAGTCGACCTCCTCCGGAAGACCGCCGACGTTGTGGTGCGACTTGATCTTTGCGGCGACGCCGTCCGTGCCGCCCGACTCGATCACGTCCGAGTACAGCGTTCCCTGGACGAGGAACGGGATCCGCTGAGGCGCCGACTGCGCGGCGCCGCTTGAAGGCCGGGCGGGCTGAGCCCGCGCGGCCGATGCCAGCCGCTGTGACTCCTCCTCGAAGACGCGGATGAACTCCTCTCCGATCGCCCTGCGCTTCTCTTCCGGGTCTTCGATGCCCTCGAGACGCGCCAGGAATCGCTCCTCGGCATCGACGTGGACCAGCGGAACCTGGAAGTGGCCGTTGAAGGTCTCGACGACCTGCAGAGCCTCGTCCTTCCGGAGGAAGCCGTGGTCGACGAAGACGCACGTGAGCTGGTGACCGACCGCTTTGTGGACGAGGAGGGCCGCGACCGCAGAGTCGACCCCGCCGGAGAGCGCGCAGAGGACCCGTCGCGAGCCGACCTGCGCGCGAATCCTCTCGACCTGCTCCTCGATCACGGCAGCAGCAGTCCACGTAGGAGGCGCGCCGGCGACGCCGTAAAGGAAGTTCTTCAGCACGGCGTTTCCGTACGCGGTGTGGACGACTTCGGGGTGGAACTGGACGCCGTAGAGACCGCGGTCCGGCGCTTCGAAAGCGGCGATGGGCGTCGAGGCGGAAGAGGCAACCACCCTGGCTCCTTCAGGCGCAGCGGTGACCGAGTCACGGTGGCTCATCCAGACCACCTGCTCCTCGGGTGTCTGCTCGAAGAGCGACCCGCCCGCAGCGCGAAGATCGGCGCGCCCGAACTCGGAGCCGCCGGTGCGCTCGACCTTTCCCCCCAAGTCGAGCGCCATCAGCTGCATGCCATAGCAGATGCCGAGCGTCGGGATCCCGAGCTCCCAGATCGCCGGATCCAGCTGTGGGGCGTCTTCGGCGTACACCGAGGCGGGGCCGCCGCTCAGCACGAGAGCTCGAGGGTTCCGCGCCCGGATGGCCTGCGCGGGCGTCCGGTGCGAGACGAGCTCCGAGTACACGCGGCACTCGCGCACCCGGCGCGCGATCAGCTGCGAGTACTGGCCGCCGAAGTCGACGACGAGGACGGGCCGGTCTTCCGGAAGGTCCTCGGGTCGCTCGAAGGCGAGGACTTCGGCCGTCACGCCATCCCGATCCCCTGGGATTGCTGAAGGCCTTTGCCCTCGGTCTTGAGCGCGGGAGCCAGCATGATCTCCGCCTTCTGGAAGTCGTGGATCGACTCGTAGCCGCAGGTCGCCATGGCCGTACGGAGCGCTCCCATCAGGTTCAGCGTCCCGTCGTTCTCGCGCGCAGGGCCGACCACGATCTCCTCGAGCGTCGCCACCTGTTCCGTTTGGACGCGGGCTCCGCGCGGCAGCGACGGGTGGAAGGTCGCCATGCCCCAGTGGAAGCCGCGCCCCGGAGCCTCCTTCGCACGCGCAAGCGGCGAGCCGACCATCACGGCGTCGGCGCCACAGGCGATCGCCTTCGCGATGTCGCCGCCCGTCCGCATCCCCCCGACTGCGATGACGTTGACGTACGTGCCCGTCTCGAGTAGGTGCTGCACCCGTGCCGCCGTTGCGTCGGAGATCGCAGTCGCCTGCGGCACGCCGACGCCCAGGACACCCCGGGTCGTGCATGCCGCTCCCGGCCCGACGCCGACGAGCACCGCAGCTGCGCCCGTGCGCATCAGATGCAAGGCGGTCTGGAAGGACGCGCACCCGCCGACGATCACGGGGATCGGGAGCTTCAGGATGAACTCCTTCAGGTTCAGCGCCGAGCCGTTCGAGGAGACGTGCTCGGCAGAGACCACCGTGCCCTGGATGACGAGGATGTCCAGTCCGGCGGCGAGCGCGATCTCGTAGTGCTCACGAACCTTCTGCGGCGTCAGCGAGCCGGCGGCCAGCACTCCCCGCGACTTGATCTCTTCGATCCGCCGCGCGATCAGGCGTGGCTCGACCGGCTGCGCGTAGATCTCCTGCATCTCGCGCGTCGCCTTCTCCTTCGGGAGCCTCGAGATCTTCTCCAGCTGCGCCTCCGGCTTCTCGTACCGGGTGAAGATCCCCTCGAGGTTGAGCACACCGACGCCGCCGAGCTCGCCGAGCTTGACCGCGGTCTCGGGGGAGATCACCCCGTCCATCGCAGATCCGAACAGCGGGAGCTCGAGCAGGTGCGGGCCGAGCTTCCAGCCGATGTCGACGTCCTGGGGGTCGCGCGTCCGACGGCTCGGGACGATGGCGATGTCGTCGAAGCCGTACGCCTGACGTGCCTTCTTGCCTCTCCCGATCTCTACTTCCACGGCCTTGCCCCTCTCCCGGAGTGAGGGCTCGATGCTAGTTCAGAGCTCGGACGCAACCCGCTCGAGACTCTCCACCTTCACGCCCTCGGCAAGGCGCGTCAGCTCTCGTGGCTCGAAGCGGCCTGCGCCGACCTCCTGGACGGCGGCGGCGCCTGCTGCAACCGCCCGCCGGAGCGACTCCTCCGGGCCGAGGCCCTCGAAGCGCGCGGCGATGAAGCCGGCGAGCAAGACGTCGCCCGACCCGGCCGGCGACAAAGCCTCCACCCGGGGAATCGCCGCGTGGAACCTCATGACCTCCCGGTCCTCACGCACGAGCGCGTAGCACCCGGAGGTCAGCGTGATCAGGACGTTTCGCGCGCCGAGGTCGGCGATGTGGTCGAGGCCCTGGGCGAAGTCCTGCGGGTCATGGAACTCCTGTCCGGCGAGCCCTTCGGCCTCACGCTCGTTCGGCGTGACGAGGAAGGGCTCCGCATCGGTTCCGAGGCGCAGAGGTTGGCCTTCCGCGTCGAGGACGGTGTGGATGCCGCGCCGGTTGAGCTCACGGATCGCCTCGGCGTAGAACGCTTCGTCGACTCCCCGCGGCAGGGTGCCGGCGAAGACGACCATGTCCGAGCCTCGGGAGAGGTAGCGGATCTTCTCGAGCAGGAGCTCGAGCTCATCGGGTTCCACATGCGGCCCCCACTCGTTGATCTCGGTGTACGTCCCGCCGGTCGGGTCGACGACGGCGGTGGACGTTCGTGACTCGTCCGCGATCCGCACGAAGTCGTTGAGGATCCCCTCGCGGGTCAGCTCGCTGACGACCCGCGCGCCGGTGCGCCCGCCGGCGAGCCCCGTGGCGACCACGGGAACGTCGAGCCCCTTGAGCGCCCGCGCGATGTTGATTCCCTTACCGCCTGCGAGCGTCAGCCCCGCACTCGCCCGGTGGCGGTGACCCGGCTGGAAGTTCGGAACCGTCAGGGTGCGGTCGAGCGCCGCGTTCATGGTGACGGTGACGATCATGGAAACCAGCTTCCGACGTTGTCCACAGCCCGGCCGGCGTACCAGCCGGTCCGGTCGAGCAAACCGGGATCGCCGCGCGACTCGGCAGCAACCAGAGGCGTGCGCGCCAAGATGCGCTTGCGGTCGTAGACGCGGAGCTCGCCGACGACCTGCCCTTTCTCGACCGGAAGTTCGAGGAGGCCGGGCGTCACGACCCGCTCGACCAGAGGTCGACCGATCCGGACAGGTCTCCGCAGCGGTCGCGCGGCGACGACGGGCACGGGCTCCAGGCCGTAGGTCACGGGGACGCGCGCGTAGACACGTTCCAGGGGCGCGAGCGGCACGACTGCGTAGCGAGACATGCCCCAGGCGAGGAGCTCCTCGAGGTCGGCGTTTCGCGTTCCGCGCGACGGGCTGCCGAGCACTGTGGCGTAGATCGTGACACCGTTCCCGCGAGCAGCCGCGACCTGGTTCCAGCCCGCTCCCGACGTATGCCCGGTCTTGACACCGAAAGCTCCGGGGAACTCGCCGAGCAGGTCGTTCCAGGTGTGGAGTGTCCGACCCCCGGAGATGCTCGCCGACTCCTGCCGGACGAGCCGCCTGATGACTGGGCTCTTCATTGCCTCGATTCCGAGCCGAGTGACGTCCAGGGCCGAGGAGTAGTGACCGGGCGTGTCGAGCCCGTCCGGGCGGACGAACTGCGTGTCGCGCAGGTTCAGCTCCTGGGCACGTCGGTTCATCAACACGATGAACGGACCGCTGTCTCCGCGTCCGACATGCTCGGCCAGCGCCACCGCGGAGTCGTTCGCACTCTGGATCAGGGCTGCGGCGTAGAGATCCCGGGCCGGCAAGTGCTCCCCTGCGCGGAGCCGGATCGTCGAGCCGGTGACGCCGGCCGCGTCGGAATCGACGACCACCGTCGTGCCCGGCTTCGTCCTCTCCACTGCGACGAGGACGGTCATGAGCTTCGTGATGCTGGCAATCGGGAGCCGGTCTCGGGCATCGCGCGCCAGGAGCACCTCGCCGGTCTGCGCGTTCATGACGAGGTAGGCGCGGGCGTCGACCTCCGGGGTTGCAGCAGCCGCCGGCGCCCAGAGGACGAGCGCGGCGGCAAAGGCGACGACGAGGCGCTTCACCGCGCGCGAACGTTAGTCGACCGCGTGAGCCAGGCCGCCGGCGCTAACCGACGCGGATCGACTGGCCGACGCGCAGAGCCCGTGGGTCGATGCCGACGTTCAGCTCCAGCAGCCGGTCGACGGACGTCCCGAAACGCTCGGCGATGACGGCGAGTGTGTCACCGCTGCGAACGGAGTACGCCGCAACACGCGCGCTCCGGATCCTTGGGCTTTCCGCCCTTCGCGCCTCGAGGGATGCCACACGAGCAGGCGCGCGAGCCTTGGCCGCTTCACCGTCGTGCAGGGCGGGACGAACGAGAAGCACGGTTGCGGTCACCCCCGCCAGCGCGAGCGCGGGAAACCCGTAGCGGACGAACCACCACGGGATCGTCACCATCCTGACGCCGCCCACACCTCCGACTTCACCCGCGCGGCCTCGGCTCCTGCCGCGGTTCGCCAGTCAGCCGCGTCACCGGCGCGGTAGGCGTACATCACCGAACGTGAGACCGGGACGAGCGCGCTCGCCGGGCCGCTCGTGAACGCCGGGGCGACGTCGGCCGGCGTCGCGCCCTGGGCGCCCACGCCGGGGAGGAGCAGCACGGCCCGCGGGAGGATGCGCCGGGCTTCGCGGACCGCCGTCGGATGGGTGGCACCGATGACGGCGCCGACACTCGAGAGGCCGCGCCGACCGACGAGGTCTGCCCCCCACTCGGCGACCAGGAGGGCGACGTGGTGCCAGACCGGACGACCGTCCGTCAGCGCCAGATCCTGAACCTCCCCGCCCCCGGCGTTCGAGGTCTTGACCACGCAGAAGATGCCGACGCCGTGCCGGCGGCACGCAGCGAGGTAGGGATCGACCGAGTCGCGGCCCAGGTAAGGGTTGACGGTGAGGGCGTCGCCGAACGGCCTGTCGGCGTCCGCACCCGGCTCGAGGTAGGCGGCGGCGTAGGCACGAGCGGTGGAACCGATGTCGCCGCGCTTGCCGTCCAGGATGACGAGCAGGCCGGCGGCTCGAGCGTACGCGCAGACTTCCTGGCATGCGGTGAGTCCCTCCAGCCCCAGCGCCTCGAAGAACGCAAGCTGCGGCTTGACGGCGACGGCGTGGGGCGCGACGGCGTCGATCACGCCGCAGCAGAACCGTGCGACGTCGCCCCGAACCTCGACCGGCAGGAGATCGGGTCGTGGATCGAGGCCGACGACGAGCTGTGAGCGCTTCCGCTCGACCGCCTCTGCAAGCCGATCGCCGAACGGCAGCTCGACGAGCGGGGCCGTCTCAGCGTGACTCGTCACCTGGTGCGGAGGCTACTACGGGGCCAGACGCACAGCGGGGGCCGCGACGGCCCCCGCTCGAATCCCTCTTGGCGCGCGACTACGAGGTCTTGACGGCGGTTTTGAGCTGACTTCCGGCCGAGAACTTCGGCACCTTCGAGGCGGGGATCTGTACCCGCTCGGTCGGGTTCCGTGGATTGACACCCTGGCGCGCTGCTCGGTTCTGGACTGTGAACTTGCCAAAGCCGGTGAATGCAACCTCTTCACCACTCCGCAGGGCATCTGTGATCGACTCGAGGAACGCGTCCACTGCGGTGGCGGCGTCCCTTCTGTTCAAACCACTCTTCGAGGCCAGGCGGTCAACGAACTCCTGTTTGGTCACGAAAAGCTTCCTCCCCTCGACGTCGGGTTACGTGCCAGCGGGGACCCTAACAGCGATCCCCATTCCGCTCAACCATGCGGGTTTCCGGGACTTTTCTCTACCGCGAGCAGTTCTCCTGCCCGAAAAAGGGGTCGAAGACGGACGCCGTGGCGCGCGAGCTCGTCCGTCCCGCCCTCCTCCCGGTCGACCACGCAGACCGCTATTCGGCACTCCAGCCCGGCCTCGCGAACGGCCCGAATCGCCGTAACGGCGGCCCCTCCCGAGGTGACCACGTCCTCGACGAGGCACACACGCTCGCCCGTCTCGAATGCCCCCTCGAGGCGGTTCCCCGTTCCGTACTCCTTGGTCTCCTTGCGGACGATCAGGAACGGAAGCCGGGAAGCCATGGAGGCCGCCGCGGCCAGAGCGACCGCGCCGAGCTCCGGCCCGGCGAGTCGAACCGCCTCGGGCTCGTGCTCGGCTACCTCGGCGGCGATTCGGATCCCTAGTGCCTCGAGGAGGTGGGGCACGGTCTCGAACCGGTACTTGTCGAAGTAGTGACTCGACCGGCGCCCGGAGCGGAGCACGAAGTCACCCTCGAGAAGCGCGTGCTCCCGAAGAGCCGCTCGCAGCTCGGCGTCGGTCACGGGGCGAGCGCGAGGATGTCACGCGCGTCCCCGAGCAGGTCCTTCGCCTCGACACCACTCTCGAGACGGACAAGCGAGCCGTCGTCGTAGAGCACGTCTACGTGCCCCGAAGAGCCCCCGCGACGCCAAAGCAGGAGGGCGGCGAGCCCGGCCAGGAGAAGGACGCTACGACGTCGCACGCGCCTTCTCCCGCGTCGGCCGTGCGCAGTTCCTGAGGCACGCTCGGAGGTCGTGGTACACGAGTCCCGCCACGGGGTCCGTCCCGGTCACGGCCACCGCGGCGCGGTCTCCTTCCCGAAGGACGAAGACGCCGCCCTCGTCCGTCAGAGCCTCGAGTCGCGCGACGCCCGCCTCCGAGCGGAGCGCCTCCGCGTACGACAACATGGCGCCGGCGACGCCGGCGATCGTGCGGGCCGTCTCGTCCCCCAGGCTCGCCGCGAGGATCTCGCCGTCGCGGTCGAAGAGAACGGCCGCCCCGATGTCCTCGGAGACGTCCAGGAGCTCCTCTAGAGCCTGATCCGCGGTCACCAGGGCAACATACTGCGGCGATGCGCGAACCAGTGTCGAAGTTCTTCCGGGACCGCGGACCCCATCTCGCGGCGATGATCGCCTACTTCGCCCTGCTCTCGCTCGTCCCGCTGGTCTTCCTGGCGCTCGCGCTCCTCGGCCTCTTCGGGCGGGCAGACGAGTCGACCTATCTCGTGCGGGAACTGCAGAACGTGCTCCCGTCCGCGTCGATCTCCCAGATCGTCCGCGTGGTCAACGAGATCCGCGACAACGCCGCGACGCTCGGCCTGATCGGCGGCGTCTTCCTCCTCTGGACGTCCCTGTCGCTCTTCAGCGTCCTCGAGTCGGCCTTCAACATCGTCTACGGGCAGCCGAACAGGTCGTTCCTCCGCGGGAAGGGCCTCGCGATCGTCGTCATGCTCGGCACGCTCGTCACGCTCTTCGCCGGTCTCGTGATCGGAACCGTCGGGTTCGCACTCATCCAGGACGCCGCGCCGGGCTTCATCGGCAACCGCTGGGTCGCCTACGTCCTCTCGCTGGTGCTCTCGACGGCGGCCGTCTTCGTCTTCCTCGTCTCGACCTACTACCTGCTGACGAACCAGAGGCTGAGCTTCCGGGACGTCCTGCCCGGCGCAATCCTCGCGAGTTTTCTGCTCCAGGTCAGCTTCCAGACCCTGCCGATCTACGTCGCGCTGTCGCAGCGGGAAGAAGTGCTCACGCTGCGCGCCCTCGGCGCCCCAGTGATCCTCCTGATCTGGCTCTACGTGATGGCCAACGCCATCGTCTTCGGCGCCGAGGTCAACTGGTGGCGGAAGAATCGCGGCGTCGAGGATCGCGACGCCGTACCAGGACTCGCCTGACGTTTCGGGGAAAGTCTTACGACTTTCCCCGACCCTCCGGAAGCCGGGCGCCGCCAACGCGGCGCGCGGCGCGCACGGGAGCCCGAAGACGGTGGCAGGAGTCAGCCCACGAGCGGAACGGGCGGAGCCCGTTCCGCGGCGGCGCTGCCCTGGCAAGTAACAGAGTGTTACTAACCCTGGGCGGCCGCTAGCCGACGCCCTTCGAGGCCTTAGTAACAGACTGTTACTAGCGGTTGAACGCCTCGCGAAGGGCGCGCGCGGCGCGGGCTCGGTGGGAGTTCTCGGCCTTCCACTCGTCGCCGAGCTCGGCGACCGTTCGGCCTTCGCCCTCCGGGATGAAGATCGGGTCGAAACCGAAGCCGGCTGCTCCGCTCGGGTTCTCGGCGATCCGGCCTTCGAGGACGCCGGAGCCGCGCAGCTCGTCCCCGTCCGGAGGGAGTGCGACCAGCTCGCAGACATAGCGAGCGCGACGGCGGTCGCCGCTCACTCCCTCCAGCTCCGCCAGGAGCCGCGCGACGTGCTCGCCGCCCGCGAACCGCGCCGACTCGACGCCGGGACGGCCGTTGAGGCCGTCGACCTCCAGGCCCGAGTCCTCGCCGAGAATCCAGCGATCGGCCTCCAAGCCCCGCCCGAACTCGGCTTTCCGCAGGGCGTTCTCGAAGTACGTCGTGCCCGTCTCGGGCGGATAGTCAGCGGCTTCGAGGAGCTCGATCTCCCAGTCCGGCAGCGAACGGCGGAGCTCGCGCAGCTTTCCCTCGTTCTTCGAAGCGAGGGAGGCCCTCATCAGGGGAGAACCGTCTCCACCGCCTGCCTCTGCGTCTCACCGATCCTCTCGATGCCCTCGGCCGCCAGATCGAGCAAGACGTCGAGCTCGTCGCGCGAGTACCGCTCACCCTCCGCCGTCGCCTGCACCTCGATCAGGCGTCCGTCACCGCTCATGACGACGTTCACGTCGACGTCGGCGCGCGAATCCTCCGAGTAGTCGAGGTCGAGCAGCGGCTCGCCGCCGACGATCCCGAGCGAGACGCCTGCGACGGAGTCGGTCAGCGCCTTGCCGAGGCCGAGCCGGTCGAGCGCCCGCCGGGCGGCGACGTAGGCGCCCGAGATCGCCGCGCACCTCGTCCCACCGTCGGCCTGCAAGACGTCGCAATCGAGCCAGAGCGTCCGCTCGCCGAGCGCCTCGAGATCGGTGATGGCCCGAATGGAGCGGCCGATCAGCCGCTGGATCTCGACCGTTCGGCCCTTCTGCTTGCCGGCGCTGGCCTCCCGCTGGGTGCGCTCACCGGTCGACGCCGGCAGCAGCCCGTACTCCGCGGTCATCCAACCGCGCCCGGCGCCCTTCATCCAACGCGGGACGCTCTCGTCGATCGACGCCGTGCAGAGGACTCGCGTGCGGCCGCAGGAGATGAGCGCCGACCCCTGTGGCTGCTCGAGGTAGTCGACGAGGATCTCGACAGGACGCAGCTGGTCCGCCCGGCGCCCGTCGGCCCTCATGCCGCCGCCGCCTCGAGCTCGGAGATCTCGACATGCTCGACGCCTTCGAGCGGAAGCTGCAGGAACCGAGCTCCGAGCTCACGGAACCGCCCGGTGTCCCCCGTGGTCAGGAACCGGTAACTCCCCTCGCGCACCGCGTCGTTCTCGATTCCTTTCCGGGCAAGCGTCTCCGCCACCTCGCGCGCGGTCTCCTCGGCCGAGAACACAAGCGCCACGTCGCGGCCGAAGACGCGTTGAAAGATCGGCCGGATCAGGGGGTAGTGCGTGCAGCCGAGGATCACGGTGTCGGTCCCTGCGTCCTTGAGCGGCTGCGCATACTCGCGCACCGCCTGGGTCGTCTCGGCGCCGAAGGGCTCGTCGCCCTCGATCAGCGGGACGAGACGGGGGCAGGCGACCGGGATGAGCCGCGCACCCGCGTCAAGCGTGTGAACGAGGTCCGCGTACCGACCCGCTGCGACCGTCGCCTCGGTCGCCATCAGCCCGATCTGCCGGTTCCGAGTCGTCTGAACGGCAGCATGCGCCTCCGGCGTGATCACGCCCACGACGGGCACGGCGATCCGCTCCTGTAGCTCCGGCAGAGCCGCAGAGGTCGCGGCGTTGCAGGCGACGAGGATGAGCTTCACGCCCTGTGCCTCGAGGTAGCCAGCGATCTCCAGTGAGAAGCGGCGAATCTCGTCGAGCGGCCTTGGCCCATACGGAAGCCTGGCGCCGTCACCCAGGTAGACGAAGTCCTCGTGGGGCATCGTCACCAGGCACTCGTGCAGGACGGTAAGGCCCCCCATGCCGGAGTCGAACACGCCGATCGGCCGCGTATCCACAGGGCGATTGTAGGAAGCCTCCAGGTCCGTCTACCCTTTTTCGTCGTGGGTCGCCGTCTTTTCCTGCTCGTGCTGCTCGTGCTGGCTCTCTCGGCCGCCCCCGCCCACGCGTTCGCGAGAACCGAGCATTCGCTCCTCATGGGCGACGGCGTCTCGCTCGCAGCGACGCTGTACACCCCTGATGGAGCGCCGCCGGCGGGCGGCTGGCCCGCCGTTCTGATGCTGCACGGCCTGGGCGGAAACCGGAGCTCGATGAACGCGGTCGCCGAGGCACATCTCGTGCCCCACGGCTACGCGGTCTTGACGGTGGACGCCCGGGGCCATGGCAGCTCCGGAGGCCAGTCCTCCCTCGTCGGGGCTCGCGAAGTTGCCGACTACGCCTCGGCGCTCTCCTGGTTCCGCCTCCGCCCCGGAGTCAGCGACGTGAAGGTGGGCGCGTTCGGGGTCTCTCTGGGTGGAGGCTCCGTCTGGAAGCTCCTGACGGCCCCTGGCACGCGACTCGCCGCCGCAGTCCCGGTGACCACGTGGACGAGCCTCTACGACTCGCTGCTTCCCCAGGGCCTCGCGAAGACCGGCCTGATTGCCTACTTCTACAATTTGCTTCCGCCCGAACGGTGGCATCCGGACATCCGAGTCGTCAGGGACGACGCGCTCCTGTCGCGTAACGTCGAGAGGACGCGCGAGTTCGCCGCCTCCCGCTCCGTTCGCGCCGACCTCGGCAAAATCCGGACGCCGATCTTCCTGGTTCAGGGCCGTCGCGACTACGCATTCGACATGAGCGAGGCGCTGAACGCATTCGGAAGGCTGCGCGGGGCGAAGCGGCTCTACCTGGGGGATCTCGGGCACGCGCCCGCCGCGAACCCCGTCGGCGAGCAGGGGTACTACCTCGCGCAGGTGCGGCTCTGGTTCGATCGGTACCTGAAGGGCGAGGAGAACGGAATCGACACCCGCCCCCGGGTCGAGCTCGCGCCGGATCCCTGGCGGCCGAAGACCTACCAGGGAGCGTCACTGCCCGCCCGGAAGGTTCTCCGGCTCACGTTCAAGGGGCGTAGGACGATCACGGGGCTCGGAGAGGTCATTCGAACAACCGCCCCGACCCGGAGGCTCAATGAGACCTTTGGTCAAGGCCTCGTCTCGGTGAGGCTCTCGACGCCGACGCGCTGGCCTCATCTCGTCGCCGTGCTTTCGGCGCTAACGCCGGGCGGGCAGGAGATCGTCGTCAGCGAGGGCGGAGCGTTGACCACCACCCTCGGCATTCCGTCCCGCCTCGTGACGATTCGGCTGTTGAGCCAGGCGACGACGATTCCTCGTGGCTCCCGGCTGCGCCTGACACTCGCGGGCTCCTCCACCGCCCAGAACCCGGCCAACCTACTCTACCTCGTGAGCGCTCCGAGCGAATCGAAGCTCTCGATCG
>Ga0136620_10000184_pt1 | contig 27574 bp, 27 predicted proteins | sample AntDrymUQ4162106_2_FD_104806 | JGI IMG/M metagenome (GOLD analysis project Ga0136620, IMG submission 104806) | Polar desert sand microbial communities from Dry Valleys, Antarctica - metaG UQ416 (21.06) | ecosystem: Environmental > Terrestrial > Soil > Desert | place: Antarctica: Dry Valley... | reverse complement strand
GCACATGGAGATCGAGCATGGGGCATTCGAGCGGATCGTGCAGCTCCCCGACGACGCAGACCCCCGGGAGGCCCACGCGAGCTACGAGCACGGGCTCCTCCGCATCGTGATTCCGATCGCAACACGCGCGTCACGAGTCGGCCCGGTGCCGATCGAATTCAAGAGGGACGCATGACCGACATCGAGTTCGAGCCCACGGAGATCGCCGACAGCGACGAGGTCGCCCTTCCGCCGTCGCTCGCCGTCCTTCCGCTGAAGGAGACGGTCGTGTTCCCCGACTCGGCGACCCCGCTGGCGATCGGCCAGGAGCGTTCGGTGCGGCTGATCGACGACGTCGTGGCAAAGGACCGGCTCCTCGCGCTCGTGACGGTCAAGACACCCGACATCGACGAGCCCGGGTGGGACGACCTCTACGCGGTCGGTACAGCCGCGATCGTCCACAAGCTGATCAAGGTCCCCGACGGGACACTCCGCATCCTCGTCCAGGGAGTCAAGCGGATCCGCCTCGACAAGCCGCTCGAGGACGCCCCCTACCTGGTCGGCGCCTTCAGCGAGCTGCCCGACCTGCTCGTCGAGACGCCCGAGCTCGAGGCACTCCGGCGCAACGTGCAGATGCTGTACGGGCGCATCGTCGGCCTCGTCCCCTACCTCCCGGCCGAGCTCGAGCTCGCCGCCGCGAACGTGGACGACCCGAGCGCGCTCTCACACCTCGTCGCTTCGACACTCCGGCTCAAGACAGACGAGAAGCAGCGGCTGCTCGAGCTTCCCGACGTCGAGGAGCGCCTCCGTGAGATCTCGAAGGTCATGAACCGTGAGCTCGAAGTCTTCGAGCTCGGGACGAAGATCCAGTCACAGGTTCAGTCGGAGCTCGAGAAGGGTCAGCGCGAGTACTTCTTGCGCCAGCAGCTGAAAGCGATCCAGGAGGAGCTCGGCGAGGGCGACCCCGAGCAAGCTGAGTTTCGCGAGCTGCAGGAGCGAGTCGCGGCAGTCGAGCTTCCCGAGGACATTCGCAAGGCGGTGGACCGCGAGGTCGGGCGGCTCGAGCGCCTCCCCTCGGCCGCCGCCGAGTACGGCGTCATCCGCACCTACCTCGAATGGATCCTCTCTCTCCCCTGGACGCAGACGACCGAGGACAATCTGGATCTCGACCACGCTCGAGCGGTCCTCGACGAGGATCATTACGACCTCGAGAAGGTCAAGGACCGCATCATCGAGTACCTCGCCGTTGCCAAGCTGCGCGGCGACGTCTCCGGGTCGATCCTGTGCTTCGTGGGCCCTCCGGGGGTCGGCAAGACGTCGCTCGGCCAGTCGATCGCACGGACGCTCGGGCGGAAGTTCGTCCGCATCTCCGTCGGAGGGGTGCGGGACGAGGCCGAGATCCGTGGCCACCGGCGCACATACATCGGCGCGATGCCCGGCTCCATCATCCGCGCGCTGCGAGACGCCGAGGCACGAAACCCGGTCTTTCTCATCGACGAGATCGACAAGATGGGTGCCGACTACCGCGGCGACCCCGCCAGCGCGATGCTCGAGTTGCTCGACCCGGAGCAGCACTCCACGTTCCGCGACCACTACCTCGATCTCCCGTTCGACCTCACGAAGGTTCTCTTCGTCTGCACCGCGAACCAGGTCGAGACGATTCCGGCGCCGCTCCTCGACCGGATGGACGTAATTCATCTCTCGGGCTACACCGAGGACGAGAAACTCGGAATCGCCCGCCGCTACCTCGCCCCGAAGCAGGTCGAGGCGCACGGGTTGAAGGATTCTCAGGCGTCGTTCACGGAGGGCGGGCTCCGAACGGTGATCCGCGAGTACACGCGGGAGGCCGGTGTTCGGAACCTGGAGCGGCAGATCGCTGCGCTCTGTCGAAAAGCAGCCCTCCGAGTCGCCGAGGGAAAGGCGCGCGGAACCGCGAGGATCGACGAGCGGCGCGTCCGCAGCTGGCTCGGCCCCCGCCGCTTCGCCGGCGAGGTGCGCAAACGGACATCCGATCCCGGCGTCGCCACCGGCCTCGCTGTCACCGCCACGGGCGGCGACATCCTCTTCATCGAGGCGAGCGCGTACCCGGGCCGGGGACGACTGAAGGTGACCGGACAGCTCGGCGAGGTGATGCAGGAGTCCGCCCAGGCCGCGCACTCCTGGGTTCGCTCGCACGCGGAAGAGCTCGCCCTCCCTCCGGAGTGGTTCGCGGAGCACGACATCCACGTGCACGTCCCGGCCGGAGCGGTGCCGAAGGACGGCCCCTCCGCCGGAGTCACGATGGTGACCGCGATCGTCTCGCTGATCAGCGCGAGACCGGTCTCGGAGGATGTGGCCATGACCGGCGAGGTGACGCTGTCCGGGCAGGTCCTGGGAGTCGGCGGGGTGCGCGAGAAGGTTCTCGCAGCCCAACGGGCCGGAATCGACCGGGTCGTCGTCCCCCGTGAGAACGAGCCTGACCTCGCGGAGCTCCCGGCCGAGACCCGGAAGGAGATCGAGTTCGTCCTGGCGGACACGGTCGACGAAGTGCTGGCCGCCGCGCTGGACGGAGCAAAGCCCTCGCAGGCCTCCCGGCAAGTAGGATCGCCTGAGCGCAAGGCCGCTCTACCAGCGTAGTTTCGCGTTTGCGTCAGGCTCCGCGCGGGTACCGGCCGAGGCAAAAGCGACTGAAAGGACGGCCGCCTACATGGCCAAGGCAAAGGACAGAGTCTCTGACATGAGGCCCTACGTCAGACGCGCGATCCAGGATGAGGAGGTTCGAGAGAACGTCAAGAGCGCGATCGCGGCAGCCCGAGAGATCTACGGCGAGTTGCTCGGCGGACGGAGCACGACCGCCGTCGCCGCGCGAGTCGCGACCGACAAGGACATTCAGAACAACCTCAAGGAAGCGATCGAGGATCTTCGCAAGGCCTCGGATCGCATCCAGGGCAAGAAGGAGCACTCGACGCGGAACTCCACGCTGCTCATCGCGGGAATCGCGCTCGGGATCCTCTTCAACCCCATGACGGGATCGCAGACCCGACAGTGGATCTCGACGAAACTGCTCGGCGACGACGAGGACACCTCCTCGGGCCGCTCGAACAACGACGGCAAGTAACTCGGCCGGGGCTCCGCCCCTTCGCGTTTCGCTGAAAGTCTTCGACTTTCAGCGACGGTCCAGAAGCCGGGCGCCGCTCCCGCGGCGCGCGGCGCGGCCGTAGGGGAGGAGCAGGGTTTCGCAATAGCCGGTAGTTCCTAAGAGCGTCGCTCGGCAACGTCGCCGCGCGGCGGGCTTTGCCCGCCGCGCCTAAAGGCTTTTCCGGGTCGCCCATCACCACAGCCCAAGCGCACGCGCCGCGCGCACGCGAAGCGGGCGCGCGGCTTCCGAAGGGTCGCGGAAAGTCGCCCGACTTTCCACGAAACGGCGCTTAGGGGCCGCCGAGGGTCCGGGCTAGCGCTCGCAGGCCCTCTCGGCCTCGCGGGACGACACCGGCTAGCGCACCGTCGGCGCTTGAATCGCCTGATGCCCGCAGCGCACGCCTGAGAGAGCCCGGCTCGAGGCCGCTCGCGCTGGAGATATCGCGTGTCTGGAGCAAGATCGCGCCGGGCCTCGGCGCTCGGCTCGATCCCGCGAGCGGCGGCGCCCACTCGGCGACGCCGGTGAGCGAGATGTCCGTCAGCCGCCTCCAGGCCATCAGGTACGGGTAGGGCGCAACCGCGCCCCCGTCGTACCCGAGGTACAGAAGCGAGACCGGATGAATCTCGAAGTGCACGTGGTACGGCGTGCCCTGTGCGTCCCCGGTGTTGCCGATGAAGCCGAGCACATCGCCGGCGCGAACCGACGCCCCATTGACGGCAAGCGGCGAGAACGCCGAGAGGTGGGCGTAGTAGAACTCGTTGCCCGCAGTGTCCTGTAGCCAGAGGCGCAAGCCGCCGACGTCGTTCCACCCGACCGAGTAGACGATGCCGTTGGCCACGGCGAGCACGGGTGCCCCCAGTGGGGCGAAGATGTCCTCTCCGTGGTGCCAGCCGCCGACGTACGCCCCGCGCGGTGCATTGAAGGTGTTCGAGAACGACGCGGTTCCGTAGACCGGGAATACGTAGCCGCTCGCGGTCAGCCTGGGGATGACGTCCGTGGGCACCGGACGCACCAGAACTGGGCCAGAGGCCCGGCCGCCGTCCTCCTTCTTCCCGACCTTTTCGGCGCTGGCTCGGGGCTTTTGACGCGACTTCTCGGGCTTTGCCGGCTTCGGCTTCTCCGCCGGGGGCGCGCCCTGGGCTTCGACGTCGACGAAACCAACCACGATCTGGGTGCCGGCCGGAAGTCCCGCGTGCTCGGCGGTCAGGGAAACGTGGAGGGCGGTGATCCCCGCTGCATAGCCGGGCATCGTCTCCCCGGAGTACGCCGCCGAGGCCCCCTGCAGGATCGCCGCCGTGCCCCAGTCACCGAGGGCGGCCGATGTCCCCGGGGCCGTGGAGACACCTTGTCCGCCGACGACCAGCCCGTTCACACCGGAGCCGGAGGTGCCTCCGGAAACGGCCTTCCCCCTGGCCTGCGCGGTCGCCTTCGCAGTGATGGACGACACCGTGACCTCGCCCCCGAACAGGGAGAGGCCCGAGACCGTGGTCGTCGCAGACGCAGTCGAAGCCGCTCCTGCCGCCCCGCTCACGCTGGAGGCGACGGACGACGCCCGGGCGATCGAACCGTCGGCGGGGTATGCGAAGGCACCGCCGATGCCGACGGCATCCGGCGGTCCCGAAACCGCCCCGGCGCTCGCGCCCTCCCGACCGGGCACTGACACCTGGATCGCGACTGCCTCTGCGCTCGCAGTCCCCCCGCCGACAGCAGAGGAGATGCCGCTCGATCCCGTGAGCGCGAGGACCGCAGCGACGCCGAGCAGGATCGAGGATCGCCTGACCACGCCGGGACATTATGGGCGAAGCCATCGGCTCCTCCCGTTTTCGGCGCACAACCACACACAATCGTTGGTGCGTCGCTTCCCGCCACGAGAGTGAGAATCACTATCATCAGGCGATGGCCGGGAAAGGGTGCGCTCTTCCGACGGAGACCGATTACCGAGGCCTGCTGCTGCCCGCCAGCACGCGACTCACGCCTCAGCGTCGAGCCGTTCTCGACGCGATCGCGGCCCGCCGGTCGAGCTTCACGGCCGTGAGCCTTTTCCAGGTTGCACGGCGCCGGAACCCGGGCCTGGGAATCGCCACGGTCTACCGAACCGTCGAGCTACTGCGGCAAACGGGATCGGTACGGCCCCTCACCGGCGACGCTCGGCCCGCGTACGTGCGGTGCGAGCCGGGACACCACCATCACCTGGTCTGTCTGGCCTGCGGCGCCGTCGAGGAGACGGAGCTCTGTGGGGCGCCCTCGACGGCCGAGCTCCGCCGCCGGTACGGCTTCCGAGCCGAAGGGCACGAGCTCGACGTCTACGGCACCTGCGCCCGCTGCGCGTGACGTGGATCGCCGTCCCTCTGGCCGCGTTGACCGTGATCTCGACCCTGGTCGGAGGCGCCGTAGCGCTCCGCCTGCACCGAGAGCTCCGAACGGCGATCGCTCTCTCGGGCGGAATCGTCGTCGCCGTAGCGCTCTTCGATCTGATTCCGGAGGCACTCGAAGCCGTCGGCAACGATCATCGGGTGACGTGGGTCGTCGGTGCCGGATTCATCCTGTTCTTCGTCGCCGACCGTTTTCTCGTCCTTCACCACCGTGACGAGCCCGAGCAGGCCCGCTCCCATCCTCAGGTCGGCGCACTTGGCGCAGGGGCACTCGCCTTCCATACGTTCACGGACGGCCTGGGAATCGGGCTGGCCTTCGGCCTCGACAACGAGACCGGCCTGCTCGTCCTCTTCGCGGTGATGTCGCACGACTTCGCCGACGGCGTGAACGCGGTGACCTTTGTGCTCAGCCAGGGCGGAAGCCGGCGGATCGCGATTCGCTGGCTCACCCTCATCGCCGTCGCACCGCTCTTCGGCGCCGCAGCGGGCGCCGCGATCGACGTCTCGGAGGAGACTCTCGGTTACCTCCTGGCGCTCTACGCCGGGGTCTTTTTGTACATCGGGGCCACGGATCTCCTCCCCGAGGCGCACCGCCACCCGTCGAGGTTGCGGATCGCCGTGACGCTCGCGGGGTTCGGGGCCGTCTTCGCCCTGACCGCCTTGACTTCCCCTTAGAGCTTCCGGTCAGGCGTCTTCTAGGCGGTGCTTCGCGAATTCGCGGAAGCGTCGGCGAACATCGTCGTCCGGTCCTACCGAGTCCTCTTCTGCATAGGAGGGGTCAGAGGCGATCTCCTCGGCTACTGCACGCACCTCACGCGCAACGGCTGCGCGGTGGTGAGGTACGGCGAAGAGCTCCTCGATCCACGTGGCGGAGCGCTCGGACGACCCCACGTCGTGCTCGATGAGCAGCTCCCCGAACAGGAGGCCCACTCGGATATACGCGAACGTCCGAAAGGCGAGGAGTTGGTGTGGCGAGGACACAAGCGCATCGAGCTCCGGGTCCTCCTCCTGGATCTGGGCAACGATGCTGCCGATCGGCTCGTCGACGAGCGGAATCCACAGCTCTTCCGGCCGCGCCATGTCCCTGAGGATAGAGCGGGAGCCTCTGATGCACGAGAACCTCCTACTCCGAGTGCTGGGACCGAAGCGCGCGAAATGCGATCTGGGCCGCCACACAGAGCATGAACACGGCGAACAGGCGGCGCAGGACCTCCTCGGGCACCGCCTCGGCGACGCGGACGCCTGCTTCCACCCCCAGGATCGCCACCCCGCCGACGACGGCGGCGATCCCCCACCGCACGTTGCCGTACCGGTGCTGCTGCCAGGCACCGGCGGCCACCGTCGGGAGGATTGCGGCGAGCGACGTCGCCTCCGCCCCCAGCTGGCTCAGGCCGAGAACAAGGGCGAGCGTCGGAACGAACAGAATCCCGCCTCCAACGCCGAAGAATCCGGCCAGGACTCCCGCAAAGAGGCCGAGGACGACGGCTGCCAGCACCGCGCCCATCAGATGAGCAGCGCCACGGCTACGGCGCCGAGCACCACCGCGAACCCGAGCGCCAGCGTCCGGGCCGGGAGCCGCTGCTGAAGACGCGCGCCGGCCAGCGCACCAAAGGCTGCGGGGAGGCCGACAACGGCCGCATATTCGAAGTCGACCTCGCCTCGGACACCGTAGGCGACGGTCCCGGCCAGGGCGATCAGGCCGATTGCAGCGAGGGAGGTGCCGGTCGCCGGATGAGGGTCAAGGCCGGCCAACAGGATCAGCAGCGGCACGATCACGACGCCGCCGCCCACGCCGAAGATCGCGCTGAAGAACCCGGCCGCGAGCCCGATGAGCGCCAGCCGCACCCACATATTCTAGGTCCATGAACGCCCCCGTTCGACTTGTGCGGTTTCGAAGCGAGCCTGGACGGGCCGCCGTCCTCCTTGACGTCGACGGCGTGCTGGCGCCGATCGTCGATCGGCCGGAGGACGCCGTCGTCCCCGACGAAACACGACGCGAGGTCGAGCGCCTGGTCGGGAGGTATGCGCTCGTCGCCTGTATCAGCGGCCGGCCCGCAGCGGACGCAGCCCGGCTCGTCGGCCTGGACAGCGTCGAGTACATCGGCGTGCACGGCCTGGAAAATCATCCAGGCGTGCCGCAGTACACGCCTCTGATCGAGCGGCTCATCGCCGACGTGAATTGGCCGTGGAGGGTGGAGACGAAGGCCGCGGTGACCGCGGCATTCCACTACCGGGAGGCGGGCGAGGACGAGGCGCAAGCCGCGATAGCGCGGGTTGTCCAAGGCGCGGAGACCGTCGGTCTCGCGGTTCAGCAGGGGCGCAAGGTCATCGAGGTCCGTCCACCGATCGACGTCGACAAGGGAACGGCCGCGCAGGCTCTCCTTGCCGATCGCGCGCTGACGCGCGCGCTGTATGCAGGCGACGACACGACCGACCTCGACGCGTTTCGCGGCCTCGACGACGCGGATCTCGACGTCGCCGTCAAGGTCGCCGTCGGCTCGCGCGAGATGAATCCCGCCCTGCTCAATGCGGCGGATTTCGTGGTGGACGGAACTTCCGGGCTGCTCGAGCTCCTACGCCAGCTCTGACTCTCTAGGGCTTCTTGAGCTTCAGGAGCTGCCGCCAGGTGCGCGTGTTCGCGACCTGCTTCTTCGTCAGCCACGCGCGCCGGGCCTGGGCGACGCCGAGCTCCATGTACGCGAGTGCGCCGAGCTCGTGGCTGTCGGTGGAGATCACGAGCTGAACGCCGGCCTCGGCCGCCGCCCGAGCGTGAACATCCCGCAGGTCGAGACGGTCGGGCTGCGAGTTGATCTCGATCAACGTCCCGGTGTCGACGGCTTTCTCGAAGACACGGTCGAGAGCGATGTCGGCACCGCCGCGGCGATTCAGCTTGCGGGCCGTTAGGTGGCCGAGACAGTCGACGTGCGGGTTCTCCATTGCCGTCAACACACGCTCCGTCGGGCTCTTGTCGAACGCCGAGTGGAGCGACGCCATCACCCAGTCGCACCCGGCGAGGTCATCGTCCGACATGTCGACGGAGCCGTCAGCGCGGATGCTGACCTCGACGCCGCGGAGAATCCGGAAGGGCTCGAGCTGGCGCGCGAGCTCGGCGATCTCGTGCCACTGGGCCTGGAGCCGGCCTTCTCTGAGGTAGTGCGCGTGGTCCGTGACTGCGACATAGTCGTAGCCCCGTGCCCGGGCGGCGAGGACCATCTCCTCGAGCGTGTTCTTGCCGTCGCTCGACCAGGTCGAGTGCATGTGGAGGTCGCCACGGAGGTCCCCGACATCGACGAGCTCCGGTAACTCTCCTCGACGTGCGGCTTCGAGCTCGCCTGCTCCTTCCCGAAGCTCCGGTGGGATCCACTGGTAGCCGAGCCGCTCGTAGAGCTCGTCCTCGGAGACCGCGGTGAAGACCTCGCCGCTCTCAACCTCCTTCACGCCGTACTCCGAGACGGACAGCCCACGCCGGACTGCGTCCTCGCGGAGAGCGACGTTGTGGCGCTTCGAGCCCGTGAAGTGCTGCAGGAGGTTGCCGTACGAGTCCGGCGGCACGACCCGCAGGTCGAACCGAAGCCCGTCGTGCGAGACCACTGTGGCCTTCGTCTTTCCGTGGGCTTCGACCTCGGAGACCCACCGGAGCTTCGTGAGGTAGTCGGTCAGCGCCGCGGGGTCGGAGGCGGTGGCGATGATGTCGAGGTCGCGAACGGTCTCGGTTCGACGCCGTACCGACCCTGCCTCCGAGACCTGGGTACTCGCAGGGTGCTCTCGCAGGACGTCGACGACCGCCTGAACGGCGGGCAGCGCCGCCGCCAGCAGCGTCCGCTTCTCCTGCGGCTTCTCCGCGAGGGCACGCAGGATCCGCTCTTCGGTCTTCGCGCCGAGGCCGGGAAGGGTGCGAAGCCGCTCGGCCTCGGCAGCCCTCTTCAGGTCTGCGACGGTCGTGATCCCGAGCTCCTGCCAGATCCGGCGGGCGGTCTTGGGCCCGAGCGCAGGAAGGCGCAGGAACTCGGCCACGCCGCTCGGGATCCGCGCCTTGCGCTTCGTGAGCGCCTCGATCTCGCCCGAGTCGACGATCTGGACGATCTTGGACTCGATCGTCTTGCCGACTCCCGGCAGCTTTTTGGCCTCACCGTCGAGCGCCAGTTGGGCGATCGGGCCGGCCGCGGAACGGATCAGCTCGGCCGCACGCCGGTAAGCGATGACGCGAAACTGCTCCTCGCCCTCCAACTCGAGTAGGTCGGCGAGCAGGTCGAACTGCTCAGCCACCTGCGCGTTCCGGGGCAGCGTCGCGGCCACGCCACGATCATAGGGTCGTGATCGCCGTCTGCCTCCCGACCTACAACGAGCGCGAGAACCTCGAATCGATGGTGGCCGCGCTCGGGGAGGCGCTGCCCGGGGACGGCGTGATCCTCGTGGTGGACGACAGCTCGCCCGACGGGACCGGCGCGATCGCGGACCGGCTCGCCTCGGAGCGAGAGGACGTGGTCGTCCTTCACCGGCCGCGGAAGGAGGGACTCGGTCCCGCGTACCTCGCGGGCTTTCGGCGCGCGCTCGAGCTCGGCGCCGACCTCGTGTTCGAAATGGACTGCGACTTCTCGCACAACCCGGTAGACGTACCGCGGCTGGCGGCCGCAGCCGGCGAGGCTGACCTCGTCCTCGGCTCGCGCTACGTCCGCGGTGGGGGGACGGAGAACTGGGGCCTCCTTCGGCGTCTCGTCTCACGTTGGGGGTCGGTGTACGCCCAGGTGCTGCTCGGCCTCCCCGTGCGTGACCTGACCGGGGGATTCAAGTGCTACCGGCGAGCGGTGCTCGAAGAGCTCGACCTGGACGCGATTCACTCGAAGGGCTACGCCTTCCAGATCGAGACGACGTATCGCACGCTGCGCGCCGGGTTTCGCGTCGTGGAGGTGCCGATCACCTTCGCGGACCGGGAGGTGGGCGGCTCGAAGATGAGCAACGCCATCGTGGTGGAGGCGATCTGGAAGGTTCCCGCGCTCCGGCTGGCGGCGTTGCTCGGCAGGCTCTGACTACGCTTGGGCGGTGCGGGAAGTCACCGATTCGAGCTTCGAGGCGGACGTGCTGCAGTCCGACCGGCCCGTCGTCGTGGACTTCTGGGCCCCGTGGTGCGGGCCCTGCCATGCCCTCGAGCCGGTGCTGGCCCAACTCGAAGGCCGTGCCGCGGGATCGGTCGGGTTCGCGAAGCTCAACGTCGACCAGAATCCGCTCAGCGCCTCGCGCTACGGCGTTCTCTCGCTTCCGACGACGATCCTCTTCGACGGTGGCCAGCCACGCGAGACCGTCGTCGGGGCCCGCGCCGCCACGCACTACGAGCGGGCCTGGGCTACGTGGCTTCCTTGAAATGATCCCAGCCGGCGAGGCTGTACGGCTCGCCGTTCCGGAGGAGCTCCACGCCCTCGCCCGCTTCGCATCGGCCGACGACATGGAAGTCGGGCTCGGGGACGGCCGCAAGGAGCTCGAAGTCCTCGCCGAAGCCGAGCTCGTCCGGGGTCGCTCCTTCGGCGATCGGGACGCAGTCGAGGTCAATCGTGCAGCGAACGCCGGACCGGAGGGCGATGTGCGCGGCGTCCTGCGCAATCCCGTCCGAGATGTCGAGCATCGCGTGTGCGCTGCGGGCCAGGCTGCGTCCCTCCTCCGTTCTGATCGGCGGCCGCACGTACCGGCCTTCCCGGAACGCGGCGCCTGCGGCCCCGAGGGGGCCCGTGACGACGAGGTGATCGCCGGGCCTGGCGCCTGCGCGCCCGGGAACCCGGTCCGAGCGTCCGAGTGCGGTGACGGAGAGGGAGAGCGAAGCGGCCTTCGTGGTGTCTCCCCCGACGACCGGCACGCCCGTCTCGGCGATCCCCTGGTAGAGCTCGTACAGGTCGCCTACGTCCGTATCCGGCGGTGCGGCCAGAGTGACGACGAGTGCGCTCGGAGTCGCGCCCGAGGCGGAGAGGTCACTGATGTTCACGGCGGCGGCTCGGAATCCCAGATCCCTGAACGAGATCCAGTCGAGACGAAAGTGCACGCCTTCGACGAGGGCGTCCTGCGTCACCACCATCCCGTCGACGACGGCGGCGTCGTGCTCGATCGCCTGGGCGAGCCCGCGGTGCTCGAGCTCCCCGAGGAAGCCGTGCTCGCCGAGCTCAGAGAGCCGCACTCAGGACCGCGGCGTCGTGCGCCGCCCGCACGACCGCAACTCCGGTCGCGCCCGCCTCGATGCAGAGTCGCGCGTTCGACGCGTCGATCCCGCCGATCGCCACGACCGGGATCGCGACGGCAGCGCAGATCTCGGCCAGGCCGCCGAGCCCGATCGGCGCATCCGCGTCCGGCTTGCTCGGCGTCGCCCAGACAGGGCCCGCTCCGATGTAGGCGGCACCGCTTCGGACCGCGCCGATCGCCTCGGCGACACCTGCGGCCGAGCGGCCCAGGATGAGCTGCGTCGCTACAGCCCTCTCGGCGCCGTCGTCGCCCTGTCCGAGGTGCACTCCGTCGGCTTCGAGCCGGACGGCGGCATGGACGTCGTCGTTCACCACGAAGGTCACGCCCGTGTCGTCGCAGAGCTCCCGGTAGGCCTCGCCCCGTTCCACGAGCTGATCGGTGGAGACGCCCTTGAGGCGAAGCTGGATCACGGTCGCTCCGCCGTCGATCGCAGACCTCGCCGTCTCGAGGTCGCTCACGATCGCGTGGAGCCTCACTCCTCGACCTTTGCGCGCGCGTCGAGCGTCGCCGGGTCGAGGTTGTAGAGGCCGTCGTACAGCGCGGCATGAAAGGTGCCCGGACCGCGAGCGTCACTCGCGGCGTCCTCGCCCGCAACGCCGAAGGTGATCAATGCCTCGGCAGCAGCCTCCAGCGGCCGGTCCGGCTTGGCGGCCAGGAACGAGCCCGTCACTGCGCTCGACATGCAGCCTGTGCCGGTCACGGTTGCGAGCAACTGATGGCCGTTCGAGACCGCGATGACGCGGTCTCCGTCGGAGATGTGATCCGTCGGTCCGGTCACGGACACGACGCAACCGAGCGCCCGTGCAGCTTCGCGCGCCAGGTCGGCGGCCGACCCCTCCGCCCCGATCGACTCCACGCCGCGGATCTCCGCTTGCCGGTCCGCAAGGGTCGCCACCTCGGCGGCGTTGCCGCGCAGGACGGTCACGGTCAGCTCGCCGAGGAGGAGCTTCGCCGTCTCCGTGCGGAACCGTGTCGCGCCGGCGCCGACTGGGTCGAGGACGATCGGCGCGGACGTGGCTCTTCCGGCGAGCAGCATGGCCTCGACCCAGGGCTCCGACAGCGTCCCGATGTTGAGAACGAGGGCGCCCGCGACCGAGGCCATCTCCTCGACCTCGTCGAGCGCATGGGCCATCACCGGCAGTGCGCCGAGCGCGAGCGTCGCGTTCGCCGTCTCGTTCATGACGACGTAGTTCGTGATCTGGTGGACGAGGGGCTTACGCTCGCGCAGCTCGCGCAGCGTCTCGCCGGGCGATATCGCCATGCCGCTCCTTCACGTCGAGGATGTCCACAGGCCCCTCCCCTGCTCCAAGCTCGATGAGCCCGTTGCGGACGGCCTCCGCGGCCGCCTCGGCGGCGCCCTGAGCCGCTTCCTCAAGCGGGAGACCGTGCGCGAGCAGGGCGGCGAGCGTCGCGGAGTGCGTGCAACCTGCGCCGTGCGTCGCCGCGACGTCGTAGCGGGGCACCGGGATCGCGACATGGTGCTCGCCGTCGAACAGGTGGTCGACGGCCTCCTCGCCGTGCCCGCCGGTCACGATCACAGCGGCCGCACCCAGGTCCCGAATCGCGACCGCCAACTCCCGACGGGTCCGAGGGACTGTCCTTCCCACCTGGCCGGCGAGGGCCTGTGCTTCGTGCCAGTTCGGGGTCACGACCGTCGCGAGAGGAAAGAGCTTCGTGACGAGCTCCTCGACCGCGTCGTCCTGAAGAAGCTTCGCGCCGCTGCTTGCGACCATCACCGGATCCACGACGAGCGGGACGGAGCGGTCGGCGAGGTAGCCCGCCACGGCTTGGATCAGCTCCCGGGAGAACAGCATCCCGGTCTTGACCGCGTCGACGCCCAGGTCCTCGAAGACCGAGTCGAGCTGCGCCCTGACGAACTCAGGCGGTGCCTCGTGCACGGCGCTCACGCCGACCGTGTTCTGCGCGGTCAGCGCGACGATCGCGGTCATTCCGTGGCACCCGGCGGCCGCGAACGCCTTCAGGTCGGCCTGGATCCCGGCGCCGCCCCCGGAGTCGGAGCCGGCAATCGTCAGACAACGGAGAACGGACACTTGAGCTCCCTTCGCCGGCATGACCCGGATCAGGTTCGACGGGTGTGATCTCAGCCCCCGATGGGGCACCCCGGTGCGAGAACTGTAGCGGCCTGCCACTACGATCGGGGCGTGGCGACGAAGCCCGCCTCTGCTCTCTGGGAAGACCTGCTGGAGGGGGAGGAGGTCGCCTACGTCGGCGAGGAGCCCGCCCGCAAGGCGCGCACCGCGCCGCTTCCCGAGAGCCTCGAGCCGCGCGTTCGCGCCGCTCTCACCGCAGCCGGTGTCGACAAGCTCTTCACCCATCAGGCGGAGGCCTGGGAGGCCGCGCAACGCGGCGAGCATCTCGTCGTCGCCACCGGAACGGCCAGCGGCAAGACACTCGCCTTCAACCTCCCGGTCCTCGACGCGCTGGCGCGGGAGCCGAAGACGCGCGCGCTCTACCTCTACCCGACGAAAGCCCTCGCGCAGGATCAGGTGTGCGCTCTCGCCCAACTGAAGGCACCAGGAATCAAGCCTGCGATCTACGACGGGGACACCGAGAGCGACCGCCGCTGGCAGATCCGCAAGTGGGCGAACCTGATCCTCACGAACCCCGACATGCTCCACGTCGGGGTCCTGCCGCACCACGATCGCTGGGGCGACGTCCTGCACAACCTTCGCTACGTCGTCGTCGACGAGGCCCACGTCTACCGCGGCGTCTTCGGCTCCCACGTCGGCAACGTCCTCCGCCGCCTGCGCCGGCTCGCGCGGATCTACGGCGCCGACCCGCAGTTCCTCCTCGCCTCGGCGACGATCGCGAACCCCGGAGATCTCGCGCAGCGGCTTCTCGGGGTGGAAGCGACGGTCATCTCCGCCGACGGAGCCCCCAGGGCCGAGCGGACGATCCTCCTCTGGAACCCACCCCTGACCGACGACGAGCTCGGCCTCCGCGCCAGCGCCCTGGGAGAGGCGTCGCGCCTCATGGCAACCCTGGTCGAGCGCGGGATTCGCACGCTCTGCTTCGCGAAGAGCAGAAAGGCAGCGGAGCTCGTCCACCGCTTCACCGCACAGCGCCTGGGTGACGCCACCCGCCTCTCGCCGTATCGCGCCGGCTACACGCCTGCCCAGCGCCGAGAGATCGAGCGGCGGCTCGTCGAGGGCGACCTCCTGGGAGTCAGCGCGACGAACGCACTCGAGCTCGGCATCGACGTTGGGCTGCTCGACTGCGTCATCTGCGTCGGGTTCCCGGGAACGGTCTCCAGCCTTCGTCAGCAGTGGGGCCGCGCAGGTCGCCGGGGTCATGGGCTCGCCGCTCTCGTGGCCACCGAGGATGCGCTCGACCAGTTCTTCATGCGCGACGCGGAGGCTCTACTCGGCCGCCGCGTCGAGGCGGCGATCCTCGACCATGCGAATCCGCGCGTCCTCGACGGCCACGTCCACGCGGCCGCATTCGAGGCACCGCTCGACCAGGGAGACGCCGAGATTCTCGGGCCCGAGGCGCTCGAGCGCGCCGCGGTCCTCCCGGAGCTCCGAAAGAAGGGAGAGAGCTTCGTCTGGGCCGGACGACACTACCCCGCCGGCCGTTTCGGCCTCCGATCGGGCACACCGGACTCGTTCACCGTCGTGGACACCCTGTCGGGCTCGCTCCTCGGCGTCGTCGAGCGGGAGCGCGCGTACTCGACCGTCCACGAGGGCGCCGTCTACCTCCATCTCGGCGAGTCGTATCGGGTGGTCGCCCTCGACCTCGAGCAACGCGCCGCGCTCGTCGAGCCGTACGCCGGGGACGAGTACACCCAGACGAAGAAAGACACGATGACCGCAATCGAAGAGGCAACGCGATCCGAGCGCCGCCTCGGCGTCGACCTCTCGTTCGGGCGCGTGAACGTCACCGAGCAGGTCGTCGCCTATCAGCGGAAACGGATCGGCGACGGCGAGACCATCGAGACCGTGGCGCTCGACCTCCCCGAGACCTCCTTCGACACCGAGGCGGTGTGGTTCGCGCCGGAGGAGCCGCTGCTCGAAGGACTGCAGGAGATGCCTCGCCTGCTCGGCTCGCTCCACGCCGCCGAGCACGCCCTGATCGCCCTACTGCCCCTCTGGGCGATGTGCGACCGCTGGGATATCGGCGGGCTCTCCACGAATCTCCACTTCCAGACCGGCCGACCGACGATCTTCGTCTACGACGGTCACGCCGGCGGAGTCGGAATCACCGAGCGCGGCTTCGAGGCCTTCGAAGGCTGGGCCGGCGACACGGCCCGGATGATCGCCGGCTGCCGATGCGATCACGGCTGTCCTTCATGCGTCCAGTCGCCCAAGTGCGGGAACCTGAACGAGCCGCTCGACAAGGCCGGCGCCCTGACGCTCCTCGGACGCATGCTGTCAATTGGCTGACGTCCTCCAGCGGATCCACCGATTCGAGCGGGAGATCGAGATGGCGGGCTCGACCAACATCGACTCGCCGTACGGGGTGGGCGTGATCGAGCCGTCGCTACCGCACCGCCACGACTCCAACTACCTCCTGGTCGAGCGGCTGCCGCCCGGTGCGGGAGCCGACGAGGTCGCGCAGGAGGCCGAGCGTATCCTCGGCGGCGCCAATCTGAAGCATCGCGCAGCCTTCACCTTCGACGAGGCGCTCGGCGGAGAGCTCGAGCCGCAATTCCGAAACCTCGGGTGGAGCATCCGCCGGCACATCTGGATGGCACAGCTGCGGGAGTCCGAACGAGCGCCCGATCTCTCCGTCGTCGAGCAGGTCGAGGAGAGGGACCTCCGCCCGGGGCGAAGGGAGGAGATCCTTGCCCAACCCTGGGGCAGCGAAAGCGTCGCTGCGCAGCTCTTCGAGGCAAAGACCTTGCTTGCCAGGCGTGCCACCACGAGATTCTTCGCCGTCAAGGTCGACGGAGAGGTCGTCACCTGGGCTGACCTCTACGTCGCGCAGGGCGTCGGCCAGATCGAAGACGTCGCGACGAAGCAGGCGCATCGAGGGCGTGGGTATGCCACCGCGGTCGTGCTCCATGCCGCCGCAGAGGCGCGAGAGGCGGGGGCCGACCTCGTCTTCCTCGTCGCGGACGGTGACGACTGGCCCAAGGAGCTCTACGGGCGGCTCGGATTCGACACGGTCGGCCGGCTGACGAAGTTCTTTCTGACCGGCTGAGAGTGCTCTAGCGCGACTTGCGGACAGCCCTCAGCGCTGCAGTCAGCGACTGCTTCCCGTGCAGGACGGGCTCGAAGAGATCGCCGTGCTTCTCCACCCGCCCGAGGACGACGTCCATCGTGAAGACGTGCGGGTCGAGACGCTCGTTCACCTCGTCCCACCTGAGCGGCGTCGAGACCGGTGCTCCCTCGCGCGGACGCACGGAGTACACCGACGCGATCGTCTTTCCCCCGCCGTTCTGGTTCGAGTCGATCAGCACGCCGCGTCGCTTCGACTTCGTCCACTCGGTCGTTACGAGCCCCCGGTGTGTCCTCGCGAGCGCCCCCGCGACGATCTCCGAGAACTCACGCGTCTCGTCGAAAGTGTGCCGCCGGGCGATCGGGACGAGCACGTGGATCCCGTCGGAGCCGCTCGTCTTGACGACACTCTCGAGCTCCACGGCCTCGAGCGTCTGCTTGACGAGCAGCGCGACCTCCACGGTCTCCTTGAAACCGACGTCGTCGGACGGGTCGAGGTCGAAGAGGACGAAGTCGGGCCGCTCGGGCTTGTCGACCCGCGAGTACCACGTGTTCAGGTCGATACAGCCCATGTTCACCATCCAGAGCAGCGCGAGCTCGTCGTTCACGAGGGCGAAGTTGATCTTCCGCTGCTGCCGCGGCTTCTCCCGCGTGGTCGCCATGAACGGACGGGTCGGGATCCACTCCGGCATGTGCTTCGGGGCGTCTTTCTGGAAGAAGAACTTGCCGGACCAGCCGTCGGGATACCGTTTCATCGTGAAGGGCCGGTTCTTCAGATGCGGGACGACGGCCGGCGCGACGACGCGGTAGTACGAGAGCAGGTCACCTTTCGTGATCCCCTCCTCGGGCCAGAACGTTTTGTCCAGGTTGGTCAGCTTGAGGGTCCGGCGGCCCTTCTTGATCTCGTTCGTGATCGGCTCCTCACGGCGCACCTCTTTCGCGGGTTTGTCCTCCCGAAGCCCTTTGTATGCCGGCGCGCGTAGGTGGCCTTCATGCGTCCACTCCACGAACTCGACCTCGCAGACGAGCTCGGGGTCGACCCAGACGACGTCTCCCTTGCGCACCTTCGGCATCTTCGGGACGACCGGGAACGGCGATTCCTTCCGCTCGAGCGGCCGCAGCTTTCCCAGCAGCCGGTCGATCTCGTTGTCGGTGAAGCCGGTGCCGCAGTTCCCGGCGTACGCCAGATCCTCGCCGCGGTGGACGCCCAGCATGAGCGAGCCGAAGCGGCCGGAGCGACGCCCCTGGCCCTTGGTGTATCCGGCGATGACGAACTCCTGGCGCCCGTGGGTCTTGATCTTCAGCCAGTCCCGGGTTCGCTTCCCCGGGAGATAACGGGAATCGGCCTTCTTGGCCATGATGCCCTCGAACCGCTGAGCCTCGGCCGCCCGGTAGAGAGCCTCTCCGTCCTCGAAGGTCTCGGAGAGCTGGACAACCTGATTCCGGCGGTCCAGCAGGCCGGCCAGCCGAGCGTGCCGTTCGGTGAACGGCAGATCGGTCACCGCTTGCCCCTCGACCTCGAGAACGTCGAAGACGACGTACACGTACTGCGTCCCCTGCCTTCCCTGTTGCATGGCGGAGAACGTGACTCGCCCCTCCTCGTCGATCGCGCAGACCTCGCCGTCGAGCACGCAATCCGGCGTCTTGATCGCCTTCTCGACGGCCTTCGCGACCGACTCGAACCGGGCGGTGAGATCGTTGCCCTGCCGGCTCGTCAACCGCACCTGGCCGCCTCTGACGTCGGCGACCGCCCGATAGCCGTCCCACTTGACCTCGAAGACCCAGCCTCGGCCTTTCGGAACCTGGCTCTCCAGCGTCGCGAGCATCGGCTTGTAGGCACGCCGCTCCCGCGGTTCAGCCGCGCCCTCCTCGCGCTTCTTCAGCAGCAGCCAGTTCTTGGGATCGCCGCCGAGCTTGGCGGGCACCAGCGTCCAGACGCCCTGGAGCCGCTCGCCGTGCAGCCGCACCGTGAGGCCGCCGTCGCGTTTCTCCTCGACGAGCTCGTAGGTGCCGTGGTCCCAGACCTCGACGAGGCCGGCGCCGTACTGACCTTTTGGGATCTCTCCCTCGAAGGTCGCGTACCCCGTCGGGTGGTCCTCGACGTGAACTGCGAGTGCGCGCTGACCCGGTTCGAGCGGAACCCCTTTCGGCACCGCCCAGCTCGCGAGCGCGCCGTCTCGTTCCAGGCGAAAGTCGTAGTGGAGCCTGCGCGCATCGTGCCGCTGGACGACGAAGATCGGATCCTTCGTCTTGCGCTTCCGGCCGCCGAAGGGCTCGGAGGTTTCTTTCGGGTCGCGCTTCCGCCGGTACTCCTCGAGCTTCGCCACCCGATCGAGGCTAGCTGGCCTTGCGCGCCGGCTTCTTGGTGGAGCTCTTCCGGTTCGTCTGCTGTTTCTTCGTCTGCTCGACGGACTCGCGCAACGCAGCCATCAGGTCGACGGCCTCGTGATGCTCGGCCTCCTGCGGCTCCGGAAGCTTCTTCCCCCTGGCCTTCGCCTTGATCAGATCGAGCAGTTCCTTCCGGTAGTTGTCGTCGTACTTCTCCGGCTTGAAAGACTCGCTCAGGTTCTCGACCAGCGCCTTCGCCATCTCCACCTCCGGCTTCCGAAGCTGCCCGGCGTCGTCGAGGGATTCCGGCCGCCGAATCTCGTCTGCGTAGTACATCGTCTCGAGCACGAGCCGGCCGTCATAGGCCCGCATGCACGCCAGATGCTGCTTGTTGCGGATCACGACCTTGGCGATCCCGACCTTGTTCGTCTCGTCGAGTGCCCGGACGAGCAGGCGATACGGCTTCTCGGCGCCGTCCTGGGGGAGCAGGTAGTACGCCTTTCGGAAGAAGATCGGGTCGATCTCCTCCAGCGAGACGAAGTCGCAGATGTCGATCGAGTGGGTGAGCTCGATGTCAAAGCGGTCGAGGTCTTCATCCTCGATCTCGACGTAGCTGCCCTTGTCGATCTCGAATCCTCGGATGATCTCGCTCGACGGCACCGCCTCGCCCGTGTTCTTGCTGACCTTCTCGTATCCGATCGGGCTCATATCCCGCCGGTCGAGGAAGTGGAAGCTCAGCTCCTTCGACTCGGTCGCAGTGAACATCCGCACCGGCACGCTCACGAGGCCGAAAGAGATGGCTCCACTCCAGATCGCCCTCATCCCCCGTAAACCTGTCCTTTCCTACTTGGGAATCGTGGCGTTCTCGGTGGACAATTCTGTGGACACTGTGGACGAGGCGTAGACACCCAGTGACCGGAAACGAGCGCGGCGGCGACGGCGCAGCTCGTCGCCCGGAATCGCCGATAGATCCTCCATCGAGCTCTGTAGCGCCTCGCCTAGAAGCCGGGCGGCCTCGTCCCAGTTCGTGTGGGCGCCGCCCTCGGGCTCAGGGACGATCGCGTCGATCACACCGAGCGCGAGCGTGTGGGCGGCGTCGGGCTTCAGCGCCGCGGCCGCCTTGACCCGCTCCTCACCGGTGCGCCAGAGAATCGCTGCGCAGCCCTCCGGAGAGATCACGGAATACATCGCGTTCTCCTGCATGAGGACCCGATCCGCGAGGGCAATCGCGATCGCTCCACCCGATCCGCCCTCTCCGATCACGCAGGCGACAATCGGGACGGTGAGGCGGCTCATCAGGGCCTGTGATCGTGCGATGGCCCCACCCTGGCCGTGCTGCTCCGCCGCGACCCCGGGATAGGCGCCGGGAGTGTCGACGAGCGACACGATCGGGAAACGGTGGCGCTCGGCCATCTCCATTACGCGCATCGCCTTCCGGTAGCCCTCCGGGTACGTCATCCCGTAGTTCCGGCGGATCCGGTCGTGCGTGTCGCGGCCCTTCTGCTGGCCGAGAAGCGCGACCGTGCGGCCGTGGAGCCGCCCGAGGCCCGTGATCATCGCCGGGTCCTCGGCGCGGGCCCGGTCTCCGTGCAGCTCGACGAAGTCGTCGAAGATCCGTTCGACGTAATCGAGCGTGTACGGCCGGTCCGGGTGGCGCGCCAGCTCGACGTGCTGCCAGATCTCCTGGTCTGTCGGCTCGGAGGTCTTCTCGAGCTGGCGCTGCAGCCGGGCGAGCTCGCCGGAGATGCTCGCTCCGCGAAGCAGGCCGATGCTCTTCAGCCTGCTGAGCCGGTCGCGTAGGTGAAGCTCGGCCTCACGCGCCATGGGCACCGTTTTTCGAGAAGAGCCGCAGCACCCGGCCCAGATACGGGCGGAGGTCGCGACGACCGACGATTGCGTCGACATGACCGAACCGGACGTTGGACTCGGCAAGGCCGAAATCTTCCGGAAGCTTTTCCCGCGTCGTCTGCTGCACGACGCGCGGCCCCGTAAAGGCCAGGAGGGCACCCGGCTCCGCGACGATCACATCGCCGAGCGAGGCGAAGCTCGCCAGCACCCCGGCGGTAGTCGGATGGGCCATGACGCTGATCATCGCGCCGCCTGCGTCCTTCAGATCCTCCACGGCGCAAACCGTCTTCGGAAGCTGCATGAGCGACAGAATCCCCTCCTGCATGCGCGCACCACCAGAGGCGGTGACGCTCACGAGGGTCACACCGCGCTCGGCCGCGCTCTCGCACGCTCGACAGAACTTCTCCCCGACGACGCTGCCCATCGACCCGCCCATGAACGCGAAGTCCATGACGGCAACCTCGCACGGCACCCGCTCGATCGCGGCGCCCCCGATGACCATCGCGTCGCCCTGACCGGTCTTCTGCTCGGCCTCGACGAGCCGTTCCGTGTACGCCCGGACGTCGAAGAACTCGAGCGGGTCCTGAGAGCGAAGCTCGGCGGCCTCCTCCTCGAACGTGCCCTCGTCCGCCAGCTGGGCGATTCGCTGTCGCGCCCGCACGGCGAAATGGTGGTTGCAATGCGGGCAGACGTGCAGGTTCTCCGCAAGCTCGTCGTCCCGATAGTGCGACCCGCACCTGGGGCAGGTGTTCGGGTGGGGCTTGTCGTTCAGAGGCTCCGGAACATTCCGGTGCTCGATCGAGATGTCGATTCGCTCCGCCACGCGTCGAGTCTAATCGGGCCGGAGACGTCCCCTCAGAGCCCGAGAGCCGACGCGAGCCTGCGCGCGGGCTCGACGTTGCGCCCATCCGGCAGCATTGCGGTGAAGCCGGCGCCGAGTACCCGGTTCGCGTCCTGCACGGAGACGAGCAGGCGCTCGGCGTCGGAGACCGAGAGGCCCTCAGGCTCCGGCATGAAGGGGGCGACCTCGCCGCCGGAGAAGACGTCGAAGTCGATCGCGACGTACGCACCGGCCGTGGCATCCAGCGCTTTCAGGATCGCGTGCTGACCCAGCCTGACCCCGGCACGTGCGATGAAGTCCTCCTCGGGAGGGTCGAGGTTCCGAGCTCCGATGAGCGCGACGTCCTCCGCGCTCACCGCATCCGAGTCGATCACGTGCCGCAACGGAGTCGCCCACTCGTTCCCCGACGGTGAGGACTCGACGGTGTTCAGGTCACCGTGCGCATCGAGCCACACGACCGAGACTCGGCCGTGGCGTGCCGCGAGCGCTTCGATCGCGCCGATATGGGCGCAGCAGCAGCCTCCGAGGACGAGCGGCCGCTCCGGAAGCTCGAGGGCGAGCGCAAGGCTTTGGTCGGCGAGCGTCTCCTCGTCGATGACACCGGTTTCGGGGTACGGGAGCGGCAGGGAAGCCGCCTCGGCCATCGCCTCCCCACCGCGCCCCCACGCACGTGGGACACGGATCAGGCCCGCCCCGAAGGAGCGCCCGCACGAGTGGCACTCGTACTCCGGGCCGATCGAGACCGCCGTGAGGGTACGGCAGTCCGGACACTTGGCGCGCAGCCTGGACATCTAGGAAAGAGGTTTGTCCCAGATGTTCGACTGGCGAACGATCCGCATGCCGACGTCCTCGTAGAGGAGGTCCGCTCCGGTGAGGCTATCGGCGTCGACCCCGAGCCCAACGCCTTTAGTCCCGCGTCGAAGAAACTCGTGGAAGGAGTGAAGCAGCAGAGCCCGGCCAAGCCCGCGGCGGCGCCAAGGGCGCCGCACACCAAGCACGCGAACGAAGCCCAGCCGGTCGTCCGCCTCGTGCAGCCGGCAGAGGCAGACGCCGGCAAGCTCGCCTCCTTCCTCGGCGAGGAACCACAGCGACGGGTCGAACCCCTCGTAGCTCGTCATCCAGTGGCTCCACTCGTCGAAGGGGTCACGCGTGTGCTCCCATGAGTCCTCGAAGCTCTCCTGGTTCGCCTCGTAGGCAGCTTCGAAGTCGCCTTCCGCCGCCGGGCGAACAGCGATGCCCTCCGGCCAGCGCGGCTCGGGAACATCGCCGCCGAATTCGATCTGCATGCGGTACGAGTGTCGGATGAGCTCGTAGCCCGAGGCCTCGAGCAGCCTGTTAAATGCCTCGTCGACGCTCCAGGCGAAGCACCTGAGCAAACCGCCGGCCCGCCCGGCTACGCGCTCACTCGCTCGCTCCTCGAGCCATCGGAGCAGCAGGATCCTGACGTCGTCGTCCTCGGACGGCGGCACGCGCAGGTCGGCCCAGTACTTCGGGTCGGGGTGGGCGCCCAGATCCGCGTAGCCCATAAGCTCTCCGCCCCGGACCGCGACCCGGGCGTCCGTCTCGGGGTTCAGGTCCGGGCCGGTGAGCCAGAGCTTCACCGACTCCCCGCTCTCGTCTCGCTCGTCGTAGAGCTCGCCCGAGTAGCGGTTTGCTAGCGCCGCGAGGTCGGCGGTCTCGTCCAGGCGAGGTGGGTGCAGCTCGACACTCATGCGGCGACGAGCTCGTCGAGGACGTCGGCGAGGCCGCGGAGATCCGGGAGCTCGCGGTCCGGATGCGGCCCTCTCTGTGTCCGATGCTCGGCCAGCCGGTTGATCCAGACCGACCGGAGCCCGAGCTCATTCGCCGGCGTGATGTCGTGGAACAGGCTCGCCGCAACATGCACATGGCCCTCCCGCGGGGCCTCCGTTCGGCGGAAGAACTCCTTCCAGTGTCCATGGTCCGGCTTGTAGGAGCCGATCTCTCCGGCGACGATCACCTCGTCGAACGGGACGCCGATCTGCCGTTGCGATGCCGCGATCAGGTCGCTGTCGGAGTTCGACAGGATGGCGAGCTTCCAGCGGCGCCGTCGGGACTCCTCGAGCTCGGTCGAAACCTCGTGGAAGGGCTGCCAGGCGGGAAGCGAGCTAACCAGGGCGTCGCGGTCGGGCTCCGGGAGCTCGACGTTCTCCTCCTCGGCAAGCCGCTCGAGCGTCCGAGTGAGCACCTCTCGGTAGCTCAGCTTGCCGTCGGCCTGATGCTCCGGCTCGATCCGGTGAAAGCGCTTGAGCAGCCAGCCGGCATCGTCGTCTCCAAAAACCCTCGCCAGCTCGGCGTGTATGCCGCCGTTCCAATCGATCAGCGTCCCGTAGCAGTCGAAGGTCGCCCACCGCTCCATCGCTTCGGAGCGTAGCTCCTCGCTTTTCGGGCCAAGCCCGCTCCGCGACGCCTACCTAGTCCTCGAAGCGGCGAATCACGATGCAGGCATTGTGCCCGCCGAAGCCGAACGAGTTCGAGACCGCGGTCCGGACATCTGCCTCACGCGCCTCGTTCGGGACATAGTCGAGATCGCACTGAGGGTCGGGCTCGTCGTAGTTGATCGTCGGCGGAAGGACGCCGCGGTCGACAGCCAGGGTGCTGAAGATCGCCTCGACGGCGCCGGCGGCTCCGAGGCAGTGCCCGGTCGCACCCTTCGTCGAAGACACCGGTGTCTTCCGCGCGTTCTCCTCACCGAGCGCAAGCTTGATGACCCGCGTCTCGCTGGCATCACCGAGCGGCGTCGACGTTCCGTGCGCGTTGATGTAGTCGATCTCGTTCGCGTTGACACCCGCGTCCGAGAGCGCCATCTTCATCGCTCGCGCCGGGTTCTCACCGGTCGGATCAGGTTCCGTCACATGGGCCGCGTCCGAGGACAGGCCGTACCCGAGGATCTCCACGTAGATCCTGGCCCCGCGCGCTTTCGCATGCTCGAGCTCCTCCAGGACGACGACGCCGCCCGCCTCCCCCATCACGAAGCCGTCGCGGCCGGCGTCGAACGGCCGGCTCGCCTCTTCGGGCGCATCGTTTCGCCGCGAGAGCGCCCGCATCGCACTGAAGCCCGCTATGCCGACACGGGTGATCCCGGCCTCGGTCCCGCCGGCCAGCATGACGTCTGCACGCTCGAGCCGGATCGCATCGAGTGCGTCGCCGATCGCCATGTTCGACGCGGCGCACGCCGTGCACTGCGATGACAGAGGCCCGCGTGTACCGAGGTACATGGAGACCCAGGCGGCGCCCATGTTCGGGATGATCTGAGGGATCGAGAAGGGATTGACGCGATCCGGGCCGCGCTGGATCAGCATGTCGTAGCAGTCCTGAAACGCTTTGAGCCCACCGATTCCGGTCGCCACCGACGCGCCGATCCGGTCGGCCTCGGGCTCGATCTCGAGACCGGAGTCGTCGCGCGCCTGCAGGGCCGCCGCCGTGATCATCTGGGCGAAGCGGTCCATCCTGCGCGCCTGCTTCTTCTCGATCCAGTCAGCCGCGTCCCAGTTCTTCAGCTCGCACGCGAAGTGCACCGGGTACTCGCTTGCGTCGAACTGCTGGATCGCGGCGGCCCCGGACCGGCCTGCGAGCAGGTTGTCCCAGGTCTCGGCGACGTTGTTTCCGAGCGGGGTGACTGCCCCCATCCCCGTGATCACGACTCTGCGGCGACCGTTCATCGTCGTCGACATGCCGCTCACATCCCCAGTCCGCCGTCGACCAGCAGCACTTCGCCGGTCACGAACGATGCTGCGTCGGAGCAGAGGAACCTCACGGCGCCGGCGACGTCCTCCGGCTCGCCGAGGCGCCCGAGGGGGGTATTGGCCAGCATGGAATTCCGGAGCTCCTCGGGCAGCTCGTTCGTCAACCGGGTGGCGACGTATCCAGGCGCGACCACGTTCGCGCGCACGCCCCGGCTCCCCAGCTCGCGCGCGAGCGCCTTCGTGAAGCCGATGATTCCCGCCTTCGAGGCCGAGTAGTTCGTCTGACCCGGGTTGCCGTGGAGCCCGACGATGCTCGAGATGTTCACGATCGACCCGGCCCGGCGGCGCATCATCCCTCGCGCCGCTGCGCGGCAGGTGTTGAACGTCCCGCCGAGGTTGGTCTGCAGCACCGTCTCCCAGTCCTCGTCCGACATGCGCGCGATCAAGCCGTCGCGGGTCACGCCGGCATTGTTGACGAGGATGTCGAGGTCGCCGGCCTCGTCGACCAGACGGCGTGCCTCATCGGGGTGCGAGACGTCCGCCTGGACGGCACGACCGCCGATCTCCGAGGCGACGCTTTCCGCCTCCTCCGAGCCCGAGCGGTACCCGAGAACGACGTTCGCTCCCGCTCCGGCCAGCTCGACTGCGATCGCACGTCCAATTCCGCGCGACCCGCCGGTGACGAGCGCTGTCCGGCCACTGAGGGAGCAGAACTCAGCCACAACGGCTCTCTAGAAGGTCTCTTCGAGCTCTTTGAGGCCGGCGACGTTGTTCACCGAGACGGCCTTCACGGTGCGGTCGATGCGTCTAACAAGTCCCGAGAGGACATTGCCCGGACCGACCTCGACGAAGGTTTTCACACCCTCCTTGACGAGCCCGTGCGCCGCCTGCGTGAAGCGCACCGGGGCGGTGATCTGCTCGACGAGCAGGGCCGCCATGCGCTGGGCGGGCTCGATCCGCGCGGTGACGGTGGACATGAACGGGGCTATCGTGTCCCCGAACTTCACACGGTCGATGGCCGGCTTCAAAATCTCGGCGGCCTTCTCGACGAGCGGGCTGTGGAATGCCCCCGAGACCTTCAGCTTCACGGTTCGCCTGGCCCCGAGCGCCGATGCCTTGTCGATCAGCTCGTCGACCGCGTCCTCCTCCCCTGAGACAACGATCTGCCCCGGGCAGTTGTAGTTCGCAGGCCAGACGCCCTCGATCTCCGAGCAGAGCTGCTCGACGACGGCGTCGTCGAGCCCGAGGATGGCAGCCATCGCACCGTCGCTCTCGCGAGCCGCCTCGGCCATCGCAAGCCCTCGCTCTCGAACCAGGCCGATCGCCTGCACGGTGTCGATCGAGCTCGCAGCCGCTATGGCGGCGAACTCGCCGACCGAGTGGCCGACAACGTAGTCAGGTGCGAGGCCGCGAGCCCGCAACGCAGCGAGGATGGCGAGGCTCGTCGCGACGAGGGCCGGCTGCTGGATCTCCGTCTCCACGAGCTCCTCGAGCGGCGCCTCGAAGCAGAGCTGGCGGAGATCCAGGCCCGACGCCTCGCTTCCGACGCGGAAGACGTCCATCGCCTCCGGAACGGCCTCCGCGATCTCGCGGCCCATCCCCTCCTCGAGCGATCCCTGCCCCGGGAAGCAGAACGCGATCTTGCTCATGCGGCCTCTCCGTTCGCCGTCCACTCCATGAGCGCCGAGCCCCAGGTGAGACCTGCCCCCATCCCGGTCATCAGCACGAGGGCGCCCGGCCGCAGGCGCCCCTCCGCCTCCGCCTCCGCGAGGGCGAGGGGGATCGAGCCGGAGGAGGTGTTCCCGTATCTGTCCACGTTCACGATCACGCGATCTTCCGGGATTCCGAGCTTCTTCGCCGCATACTCGATGATCCTGACGTTCGCCTGGTGGGGGACGTACACGTCGACGTCCTCGATCCGGACGCCGCAACGCTCCAGCAGCTTCTCCGCGGACGAGACGAGGACGCGCGTCGCGAACTTG
>Ga0136620_10000183_pt1 | contig 27637 bp, 30 predicted proteins | sample AntDrymUQ4162106_2_FD_104806 | JGI IMG/M metagenome (GOLD analysis project Ga0136620, IMG submission 104806) | Polar desert sand microbial communities from Dry Valleys, Antarctica - metaG UQ416 (21.06) | ecosystem: Environmental > Terrestrial > Soil > Desert | place: Antarctica: Dry Valley... | reverse complement strand
GTCGGTCGTCGCGATCGACCAGCGCACGGGCGAGGTGCACGCGGTCGGCGTCGAGGCGAAGCGGATGCTGGGGCGCACCCCCGGTACGATCTCTGCGATCCGACCGCTCAAGGACGGCGTGATCGCGGACTTCGACGTGACGGAGCAGATGCTCCGCCACTTCATCCAGAAGGTCCACCAGCATCGGTTTGCGCATCCGCGGGTCGTCGTCTGCGTTCCCTCCGGGGTCACCGGCGTCGAGAAGCGCGCGGTCGAAGAGGCGACGCTCTCGGCCGGAGCGCGGGAGGCACACCTGATCGAGGAGCCGATGGCCGCCGCGATCGGCGCGGGCCTCCCGGTCTCGGAGCCGACCGGGAACATGATCGTCGACGTCGGCGGTGGGACTACGGAGGTGGCGGTGATCTCCCTCGGCGGAATCGTCGTCTCCCAGAGCCTGCGCGTCGGGGGAGACGAGATGGACGAGGCGATCATCAATCACACCAAGCGCGAGTACAAGCTCCTGATCGGAAACCAGACCGCCGAGGAGATCAAGCTCGAGGTCGGATCAGCCTTCCGGATGCGGGAGGAGGTCCAGGCGGAGGTCCGGGGCCGCGACATGCTGACCGGCCTTCCGAAGACGGTGGTCATCAGCTCCGACGAGGTGCGGCACGCGCTCGAAGAGCCGGTCAACCAGATCATCGACGCCATCAAGTCCACACTCGACAAGACCCCGCCCGAGCTCGCCGCGGACATCATGGACCGCGGCATCGTCCTGGCCGGGGGAGGCGCCCTGCTGACCGGCCTCGACGAGCGGCTCCGCCACGAGACCCAGATGCCGGTGCAGCTCGCAGAATCGCCGTTAACCTGCGTTGCCGTCGGCTCCGGCCGCAGCCTCGAGCTGATCGAGGTCATGCAGCGCACCAGCAAGAGCGCCAAGAGCCGTAACGGCTACCGGCGCTACTAACCGCACTACCGCAACCCCTTCCGTCATGTCTCCTACACTGTTTTTCCGTGCCTCGTAACCGCTCAATGCGGCTGGCGGCACTGGGCTCTTCGGTTCAGCGAGCAGCCTCGCCGTACCCCTCGTCGAGGACCTCCAGCGCATTGCGCCGGCGCATCGTCGCTGCCGTGCTCGTCGTCCTGTCGCTGAGCATGCTGACGGCGTACTTCCGCGAGGCAGAGAGTGGGCCCATGCACGGGGTTCAGGGCGCTGCGGCGAGCGTGCTCCACCCCTTCCAGGTCGGCGCGGAACGGGTCGCCCGGCCGTTTCGCGACGCCTACGGGTGGACGTCGGGCCTCTTCGACGCCCGCTCCGAGAACGAGCGGCTCCGGGACCAGCTCCAGCTCCTGCGCCAGCAGGCGATTCAGAACGCGTCGGCCGCGCAGGAGAACGTCGATCTCCGCGCAGCGCTGCGATACCTCTCGGGGCCGACGTTCCCGCGCGACTACGAGCTCGTGGGCGCGAGTGTGATCTCGCACGCGCCGAGCGAATTCGAGCAATCGCTCGTCATCTCGGCCGGAGGGCGCGACGGCGTCGGCCTGGGCGACCCCGTCGTCTCGAGCAAGGGTTGGCTCGTGGGGCAGGTGACGAAGGTCACGCGGAACATGTCCGAGATCACGCTCCTGACCGACAAGACGAGCGCGGTGACTGCTCTCGACGTCGCAACGAACACCGTCGGCGTCCTCGAGACCGGCGAAGGGCCCGACAACTCCTTCGTGCTGAACCGCGTGCCGAAGGAGAAGGTGGTCAAGGAGGGCGATATCGTCGTCACGGCCGGTCGCCGGTTCGGGCGGCTGCCGTCCCTCTACCCGCGGGACATCGCGATCGGCTCGGTGAAGCACGTCGGGCAGACCGACATAGCGAGCTTCCAGGAGATCCAGGTCGATCCGTTCGTGGACTTCTCGTCGCTCAACTCGGTGCTCGTTCTCGTACCGAAGCGCTCCACCCAGCGGATGCCGTGATCGCCGACATCGTCAAGACCGCAATCGCCTTCTTCGTCGCCGCCGTCTTCCAGGCCACGATCGTCTCATCCGTCGAGCCGGGCGGCGGGAGCGCGGACCTCGTGCTCGTGACGCTCGCCGCGGTCGCTCTCCTTCGTGGCTCCACGTTCGGCGCGATCGCGGGCTTCTATGCCGGCTTCCTGGTCGACAGCGCGAACCTCGGCACGCTCGGAGTCACCTCGCTTCTGCTCACGCTAGCGGGGTACTGGATCGGCCGCTACGGCGAAACAGCAGGGAGGGACCGCGCGCACGCGCCACTTCTCTCGATCGCGGTCTTCACCGTTCTCTACGCATTCGGCGCGCTCGTCCTGCACGCGATGCTCGGCGAGGCAGTCTCGGTTCAAAGTGGGCTGCGATCGCTCCCAGCCCAGATCCTGCTGAACCTCGCCCTGACCGTGCCGGTCTTCGCGCTGTGTCGTCGCCTCTTCGGCCCTTCAGGTTCGCGACTCGCCGTCAAGGAGGTGGAATTCTCCTAGTGGCGGTGACGCGGATCCCGCGAGCCCGCTTCATGCCGCGCGACCCCCGGGCGCAGGAGCCGCACCGGATGACGCCCGCGCTGGCGCTTCGGCTGGGGATCCTCGGCGCAGTCGTCCTGTTCGTCTTTGCCGTGCTGTTCTTCCGACTCTGGGCGCTCCAGGTGCTCTCGGGCGAGCGGTACCTGGCGGCGGCGCAGAACAACCAGCTGCGGACGATCCGGGTGGAGGCGGCGCGCGGTCCGATCCTCGACCGGCACGGCCGGTTGCTCGTCTCGAACCGGGTCGGCACCGCGGCGCAGGTGTGGACGGCATACATGCCCCGAAGGGGGCGGCCGCGCATGCTTCGCCGCCTCTCGGCGATCCTCCAGGTTCCTCTTCCCGACCTCCAGCGACGCCTGCGTGATCACCCTGGCGATCCTCTGACCCCGGTCACCCTGAAAGAGGACATCTCGCGGGAGGAGTTCTTCTACCTCAAAGAGCACCGCCGCGACTTCCCGGGGCTCGCGCTCGCCGAGGTGAACCTTCGCGACTACCGGTATGGAAAGTTCGCGTCACAGCTCCTCGGGAACGTCGGGGCGGTCAACGAGCAGCAGGTCACGGCGGGCCGCTACCGGCACGGGGACACCGTCGGGCAGAGCGGGATCGAGGCGGCGTACGACCGGTACCTCCGCGGACGCTCCGGTCTCTCCGAGCTCCGGGTCGACTCACTCGGCCGACCGCGGAGCAAGCCGTTGAAGAGCGAGTCGCCGAAGCCCGGTCTCGCGCTCAGGACGACGCTCGACGCGAAGATCCAGCGTGCCGCGGAGGCCGCGCTGGTCTACGGAATCCAGGTTGCCAAGGACAACGACAGCTGGGCTGCGGACGCGGGCGCCGCCGTCGCGTTGGACGCACGCACCGGTGCGATCCGGGCCCTCGCCTCGTTCCCGACCTACGACCCTCGTGTCTACGTCGGCAAGGCCAATGCGCGGGCGCTTCGCCCGCTCCTCGACCAGGAAGCCGCGGAAAAAGCGAACTTCCCCGGGCTCAACCGCGCCGCGGCCGGCCTCTATCCGCCGGGATCCGTTTTCAAGCCGGTCACGGCCCTCGCGGCGATGCGCGAGCACCTGGTCGGGCCCTACGAGCCGCTTCCCTGCACCGGACAGATGGAGATCGACGGCACGACGTTCAAGAACTGGAACCCGTTCGTGAACGAGGGGATGGACTTGCCCACGGCGCTCGCGGCCTCCTGCGACACCTACTTCTACCAACTCGGCCTCGACTTCTACTCGCTCCCGGCCGAGTACGGCAGCCCGCTCCAGAAGTGGGCCTCGGCCTTCGGGTTCGGGCGGCCGACCGGACTCGACCTCGGCGGTGAGGTGCCCGGCCTCTTGCCGACGCCGGAGTGGAGGCGGAGGACGTACACGAAGGAGCGCTACCCGCAGTCCTTCGAGGTCGACAGGCTGTGGAAGTCGGGCGACTCGGTCCAGCTCGCCATCGGCCAGAAGGACTTGCTCGTGACGCCCCTCCAAATGGCGCGCTTCTACGCACTGCTCGCGAACGGCGGCAAGCTCGTGACACCCCATCTGGTCTCGAGCGTGGAGCAGCCCGGAAACGACGGTGCGGTCAAGGCGATCTTCTCGCCGGCTCCGAAGGTCATGAACGTCCAGGCAGCCGAGGTCAACGTCATCAGGGACGGCCTGTTTCGAGCAACGCACGCGAGCTACGGCACCTCTGCCGGCGTCTTCGGCAGCTTCCCGGTCCCGATCTCGGGGAAGACGGGAACGGCCGAGAAGGCCGTCGACCTGGGGAGCTACACGACGATGATGGATCAGTCCTGGTGGTGTGGCTACGGCCCGTCGAACTCGCCCGAGCTCGTCGTCTGCGTCGTGATCGAGAACGGCGGTCACGGCAGCACGGCCGCGGCGCCCGCAGCCCTGAAGATCTTCGAGTCGCACTTCGGTCGCAAGGCGACGACTCCGACCCTCGTGGAGACCGACTGATGACCGGCTACGCCGCTTCGACACCGACCCGCGCACGCCGCTACCCGCGCGCCGACACGGCGCGAGCAGTCTCGCTCCTCCGGAGGCTGGACTGGGTCATGCTCGCCGCCGTCGGAGCCCTTGTTGCGTACGGGCTCTGGGCGATCGGCGGCATCACCCGGCAGGACGTTCCCGGGGACCCGGACTACTACGTCGTCCGCCAGTCGATCTTCGCGTTGATCGGCGCAGTCGGGCTCGTCGGCGTGCTGCTCATCGATCCGTCCCTCTACCGCCGGTACCGCAAGGCGCTGTACGTGGCCACGATTGCGCTGCTCCTGATCGTGATGGCCGTCGGTGCCGACGTCCGGGGCTCCACGCGGTGGATCGACGCCGGGTTCTTCCGGTTCCAGCCTTCGGAGTTCGGGAAGCTGCTGATCGCCCTCTTCCTGGCCGGGCTGCTCGCCGAACGCGGTAAGCGCGTGACCGAAGGAAGGACGACCGTGCTCGCGGTGGGCGCGGCGTCAGTGCCGATGCTGCTCGTCTTCATGCAGCCGGACATCGGCACTGCACTCGTGTACGGGGCAGTCCTGCTGGCGGCGCTCTTCTTCGGGGGAACCCGGTGGCGCGACCTCGCCGTGATCGCAGTCTCGGCCTCGGCCGTCGTCGCCTTCGTCCTCTGGATCGGACCGGCCGTCGGGGTCGAGTTGCTCGCCGATTATCAGCGCGACCGGCTCGCCGCGTTCATGAATCCCTCGGAGAATCCTCAGGGCGCGGCGTACAACATCAATCAGTCGATCACGGCGGTCGGCGCCGGAGGCCCGACCGGCCGCGGGATCACGGGTGCAACGCAGACACGGCTCGACTACCTGCCCGAGCACGAGACGGACTTCGTCTTCGCAGCGCTCGCCGAGCAGCGCGGCTTCCTGGGAGCGTCGATCCTGCTCGGCCTCTACTTGCTCTTGCTCTGGCGTGGGATCAGGGTGGTCGCCACCGCGCGGGATGCGTTCTGCGCCACGGTTGCAGGGGCCATTGTCTTCGGTCTCCTGTTTCAGACGTTCGTGAACATCGGGATGACGATCGGAATCGCGCCGATCACGGGTATTCCGCTGCCGTTCGTGAGCGTCGGGGGCTCGGCGATGGTGACGAATCTGCTCGCGATCGGCGTCCTCCAGGCGATCGCCCTCCGCAGGCGCTGAGCCAACCTCGGCCGGCTGGATTTGCCGTCCGGCCGGGGTCCTACGATCTCGCCATGGATTCCACCGAGGTCTCGTCCCTGACGAACAGGCGAGACGCGTACGAGTTGCTGTTCATCGAAGAGGCGGATGCCTGGTTCGAATACCTCGCTGCTACCAGGGGCCAGACCGCCGTTCGCTACCTGGAGCTCGAGCCGTGGGCCTGGGCGCGCCTCTCGCAGCGCCTGCGCGCGATTCGCACCAGGCGTACGAAGTTGCGGCCGGCGGCCGCCTGACTCGGGCGGGGGCGTCAGCGGGCCCTCCTGCTAGCCTTGGCCCAGATATGCGATTTTCCACCAACTCGCAGCCCGCGGCGCGCCTCTTCTCAGGTGCTTGCCTCCGCGCGCGCGACACATCAGAAGGAGTTTTCTCTTGCTTCAGTGGTTCCGGCGCAAGCGCCAACCCGTTTCTTCCGAGCCTGCTCACGAGCGGGCTGACCCAACCGACACCGTAGAGGCTCCACCCGCCGAGGCGGGCGACACCTCCGACACCCCTGGCTCTACCGCCAATCGCCGACGGCGTCGGGGATCTCGTGGCGGACGGAACCGGCGCAAGCCCGGCGACCGGCCGGAACGCGCCGAGCGCGCGGACGGGGCGGTGCGGACGGAGGAGAAGTCCGACAAGCCCGAAAAGTCCGACAAGCCCGAGCGGCCCGAGCGCAAGGCGCGCGAGAGCCGCTCACGGCAAGGCGGCCGCCGCCGAACCGCGACACCCCGCACCCTTCCGCCGCCGGCGAAGCGCGAGCTCGTCGTTTCCGTCGACGTCGCCGAGCAGCGCGTCGCCGTCCTCGAGGACGACAAGGTCGCCGAGGTGTACCTCGAACGGCCCGAGAGCCGGTCGATCGCCGGCAACATCTACAAGGGGACCGTCGACAACGTGCTGCCCGGCATGGAGGCCGCGTTCGTCGAGATCGGCCTCGAGAAGAACGGTTTCCTCTACGTCGACGAGATCATCACCCCCGAGCTCGAGGGGAAGCGGCACGGCCGGAAGATCCAAGACCTCCTGAGCCGCGGTGAGGAGATCCTCGTCCAGGCGGTCAAGGATCCGATGAAGTCGAAGGGCGCGCGACTCACGACCGAGATCTCGCTTCCCGGTCGCTTCGTCGTCTTCGTGCCCAGCGGCGAGGGTCACGGTGTCTCACGGCGGCTTCCCGACGAGGAGCGAATCCGCCTCCGCGACATCCTGAAGGCGGTCGGCCCGAAGACGGGCGGCCTGATCGTCCGAACCGCAGCCGAGGGCGCGTCCGCCGAGGACATCGAGCGTGACATCGACTTCCTGCAGCGACTCTGGAAGGCGGTCCAGGAGCGGGCGGAGCGCGCGAAGGCGCCGGCTCTCGTCTACCAGGAGGCCGAGCTTCCGTTGCGGGTCGTACGCGACCTCTTCACGAATGATTTCGAGCGAGCAGTCGTCGACCACGACCTGACCTACAAGCGCATCGTCGGCTATCTGAAGAAGACATCGCCACACATGGCCGAGCGGGTGCAGAAGCACTCGGCCAAGACCTCGCTCTTCGAGGACACGGGTGTAGAGAACGAGATCCAGTCCACGCTCTCGCGGCGGGTCGACCTGCCATCGGGCGGCTATCTGATCTTCGACTACGCCGAGGCGTTCACCGTCATCGACGTCAACACGGGTCGCTTCGTCGGCTCGCGGTCGAAGTCCTCGGGCGCACGGCTCGAGGACACGATCACGAAGAACAACCTCGAAGCAGTCAAGGAGGTCGTCCGCCAGCTGCGCTTGCGCGACATCGGCGGGATCATCGTCATCGACTTCATCGACATGGCCAACCCGAAGAACCGCGCTGCCGTCGAGGAGGCATTGAAGACCGAGCTCGAGCGCGACCGGACGAAGACCTACGTCGTCGAGATCTCGCCGCTCGGACTCGTCGAGATGACGCGCCAGAACGTCGCGCACGGGCCCCGCGAGATCCTCACCAAGAAGTGCCCGACCTGCTCGGGTGACGGGATCGTGGTGTCCGAGGTCTCGGCGGCAGTCGAGGTCGAACGAAAGCTCCGGACTCTTGCCGCCGGATCGCGCAGCGCCGCCTTCAGAGTCGAGCTCAACCCGCACGTCGCGGCGGCCTTGATCGGGCCTGGCGCAGCGTTGCTGATGGCGATCGAGCAGCGGTCGCGACGCCGGTTCTTCGTCGAGGGAAAGGACGGGGCGCCCACCGACCACTTCGAGGTGCTCGCCCGCGGCCCGCTCGCGAAGATGCAGCCCGAGAGCCCGGTCGAGGAGGGGCAGGAGGTCGAGATCAAGCTCGTCGAGCTCGGTCTCCACGATCCGACGGCCGGCGTCGGCAAGCATGAAGGAGTCGACATCTGCGTCGCCGGCGCGGCCGCGCTCGTCGGAAAACGGGCGAAGGTGCGCATCACGCGCGTCCTGGACGGGACGGGCTACGCCGAGCGGCTCGACGGGACAGGACCGGTGGAAGCGCCGATCACCGCCGAGGCCCAGGCGGAGAAACCGACCCGCGCGCGCCGGAAGGCCGTTCCCGCTCCGGGCGGGGCAGTCGGCGAGCAAGGGATTGAGGTCGAGGAGCCGGTAGCCCCCGACCCTGACAAGGCCGTTGACGAAGAATCGGTCGCCGAGGAGGCTGTCGCCGAGGAGGCCGCGGACGAGGATGCCGTGGCCGACGGATCAACTGCCGGCGAAACGGTCGACGGCGAACCGCGGCCGAAGAAGCGCACCCGGCGCGGGTCGCGCGGTGGGCGGCGCCGGAAGAAGAAGCCGACCGAGGCGACAGAGGGCGCCAACGCCACCGACGTCGAGAATTCGCCGGAGCCCGTTGCCCAGACCGAGCCTCCACCCAAGTCCCAGCCTCGACCCAAGTCCCAGCCTCGATCCAAGTCCCAGAACGGCGCAGCCACCGTGGACGCACCTGTGCTGATCCACCTGCCCGACCCGGACCTCGGTGAGGAAACGATCGACGGGGATGGTGTGGACGGTGCCGAGCCGAAGCCGAAGAAGCGAACACGTCGGGGCTCTCGTGGCGGCCGCCGGCGCCGCAAGCCAGGTGCCTCGGCCAACGGCGCCCAGTCCGGGGCGATCGAGACCAACAGACCCGACGAACCCGTTCAGAGCGCTGAAGAGCCGCTGGTAGACTGATAAAGCCGCGGTGCCAAGCCGCGGTTCTCCCATGACTGGCTACGCGATCATCAAGCTCGGAGGCAAGCAGTACGTCGTTCGCGAGGGCGAGCGTCTCCTGGTGGACCGGCTCGCGGTCGACGAGGAGAAGACGTTCAAGCCGGACGTCATCTTCACTGGCGGCGATGGAACCGCCGAGCTGGCGCCGAAGGGCAGCCCGGTGACCGCGAAGGTGATCGCGCACGTGAAGGGCGAGAAGATTCGCATCGGGAAGTACCGGCGCCGAACGGGCTACAAGCGGCACACCGGTCACCGAAGTCACCTGACGCAGATCCAGATCGAGTCGATCGGCGCCAGGCGCGCCGCAGGTGCGGCGAAGAAGGACGACGCCGCCACGGCGGAGAAGCCGAAGCGCGCACGGCCGGCCGCTTCTACGGCGTCGGCGTCTACCCCGAAGGCAAAGGACGACTAGGTGGCACACAAGAAAGGACTTGGCTCCTCGCGAAACGGGCGCGACTCGGAGTCGAAGAGGCTCGGCGTGAAGATCTTCGACGGCCAGGATGTGAAGGCCGGGATGATCCTCGTTCGCCAGCGCGGAACTCGGTTCCGGCCGGGCTCCGGCGTCGGGATCGGACGGGACGACACGATCTTCGCGAAACAGGATGGGCGCGTCGAGTTCCGCCGGAGCGGCGAGCGCCGCACGGTCTCGGTTGCCGCGGCAGACGCCGCCGCCGACGCCGCCGGCTCCTAGCTCTCCCGCTCTCAGGCTCATGTTTCACGATCGCGCCCGCATCCGCGTGGAGGCGGGGCGCGGCGGCCACGGCGGCCTCAGTTTCAGGCGGGAGAAATTCGTGCCGAGGGGCGGTCCGGACGGTGGGGATGGAGGACACGGTGGAGACGTGCTGTTCGTTGCCGACGCCGACCTTCGCGACCTGTCGTTCTTCCAGGGCCGCAAGAGATTTCGCGCCGAGAAGGGCGGTCCGGGTCGAGGCGCTAACAAGCACGGCGGCGACGGCGATGACGTGGTTCTGCGCATACCCGTCGGCACGCAGGTTTATTCGGACGATGAACAGCTCATCGCCGACCTTGCCGGCGCTCGCTCCCGGATGGTTGCGGCGCGGGGCGGCTCGGGGGGACGGGGCAACCGCCGCTTCGCGACGCCCACACGCCGGGCGCCCCGCTTTGCGGAAGTCGGTCTTCCCGGTGAGGAGCTCGAGCTCGAGCTGCGTCTGAAGCTGCTCGCAGATGCCGCGCTGGTCGGCCTGCCGAACGCCGGCAAGTCTTCGCTGCTGCGGCGGATCTCGAACGCGAAGCCGAAGGTCGCGAACTACCCGTTCACGACGCTCGCTCCGGTCCTCGGCACCGTCGACTCACCCGGCGGCCGACAGCTGACGGTCGCGGATGTCCCAGGGTTGATCGAGGGGGCCAGCGAGGGGATCGGGCTCGGTCATGAATTCCTGGCTCACCTCGAGCGGGCACGGCTACTCGTCCACGTCATCGACATGGCCGACGGCGACCCGGCCCAGCGTTTCGCGCTGATCGATCACGAGCTTGGTGCGTACGGTGCCGGCCTCGACGAGCTGCCGCAGATCGTCGTCCTGAACAAGGTGGACGTCGCCGGCGAGGTGCCGTTCGGCCTCGACGATCCGCGGATCCGCCGAGTCCTTCATACGTCCGCAGTGACCGGCGCCGGCATCAAGGATCTCGTCGGCGCGCTCTTCCAGCTCTGTCCGCTGCCACCAGAGACGCCCGACGCCGCGGAAGACGGGATCGTCGAGTTTCTCGTCTACCGGCCGCGGCCCAGCGGCCGCACGGGGTTCCGGATCCTCCGGACGGACCGCGGCTACCGCGTCGTCGGTTCAGCCCCCGGCCTCGAGGAGCTCGAGGAGGCGCTTCGGGCCGCCGGCGCGAAGAAGGGGGTCGAGGTCGAGGTGGACGGCGGAACGCTGGTTCTCTCGTGACCGTCGCGATCCTCGGCGGCGTGTTCGACCCGCCGCACTTCGGCCATGTCGCCCTCGCGAGAGCCGCGCTCGAACAGCTCGGGGCGGATCGCCTGCTGGTTCTTGTCGCCGAGCGTCCCGGGCACAAGGAGGTCGTCGCCGACGCCGGGACGCGCGCCCGCCTGGCCGAGCTCGCGCTGGGCCATCTGGGCGAGGTGCGGCTCGACGGCCACGCCTACACCGTGGATCTTCTCCGGGACGAGGAGTTCGACGAGGCGGTCTTCGTCATGGGCGCCGACGAGTGGGCGGCCTTCGGCACCTGGAAGGAGCCGGACGAAGTCCGCCGTCTGATCAGGCTGGCAGTAGCCGCCCGGCCCGGAACGGCGGAGCCGGAAGGCGACGTCGAGGTCCTGTCGATCGAGCCGCTGCCCATCTCGTCGAGTCAGGTGCGGCAGCGCGTTTCCGCTTCGAAGTCCATCGCCGATCTGGTGCCGAAGGAGGTCGCCCGGGAGATCGAGCGGCGCGGCATCTATCGCAACCCCCCGTCCCCGGACGGAGGCTAGACTCTGGGTGACCCGAAAGGATCTTCTCCGACTCTGAGCTCCCTCGAACAAGCCCGCCGCATCGCCGCTCTCGCCCAGGAGAAGCTGGCGGAGGATGTCGTGATCCTCGACCTGCGGCCCGTCTGCGCATACACGGACTTCTTCGTGTTGTGCACGGGCCGAAACGCCCGTCAGACGAAGGCGATCGTCGACGAGGTTCGCGGCCGCTTGAAGGTCGACGACCGGGTGAGCCCCAGAGCGGTCGAGGGCATCGGCGAAGGAAACTGGATCCTCGTCGACTACCTCGACGTCGTCCTGCACGTCTTCACCCCTGAGACTCGCGGGTACTACGGGCTCGAGGAGCTCTGGGGGGACATGCCCTCAGTCGAGCTCGACGCCGTAACGGCGTAGCCTTCCCGAACGCCTCGTCGCTAGACTCTCGCTCGACCCAGGGGCCATAGCTCAGCTGGGAGAGCGCCTGCATGGCATGCAGGAGGTCGCCGGTTCGAGCCCGGCTGGCTCCATCGACGACGAGGGTTTCGTGGCGTCCCCCTCTTGGGCGTCCCGCCTGATCGAGCACCCGGTATCGGACACCCCTGAGCCACCGAGAACCTCCTCGCGCACCTGCGCCTAGAATGCGGCCATCGTGGTCGAGATCGTCTTCCTGATGCTCGTCCTGAAGCTGCCGATTCTGTACCTCGCAGCTGTCGTCTACTGGGCTGTCCGAGCCGAGCCGCGCCCCGGAGAAGAGGCCGCGTTGAGCGTCCCGCCCACCCCACCCAGGCCATCCAAGCCGCGCCGGCCGGTGCGAGGTGGCCCGCATGGAGCGGGCGGCCGGGTGCGGCGAGCAGACCGGGTCCCGCTTCGATGAGCGCGGTCGAGCAGGCCCGCGAAGAGGGAGCTTCCGAGTCGGTTGCCGGCTTTCTCGCAACGCTCGGGATCTTCGGCGGCCTGATCGCGATCGTCGAACGCCCCGTGACGATCGGAGTCTTTGCCCTGTTCATCGCCCTCGTCGCCTCGGCGCTCGCCAGCGGACGACACCGCGGGCTCGCCGCGCTCGCCGTCGGCGTGGCGGCCACCTCCTGGTTCGCAGGAATGGTCGTCTCGATCCTGGCCGACCGTCCGCTCTGGTAACCAGGCCGGGCAGGGGAACGACGCCCTGCTACAAAAGAGCTAGAGGCGATGGCTGAAGTCGACGGACTCAACACGGGGTATGCGCAGGCGGTGCTCGAGGAATACCTGGAGAACCCCGAGGGCGTCCCATCCGAATGGCGCGAGCTGTTCGAAGGGGGCAGCGAGCTTCTCGCGCACCACCCGGGGGTTGCCCGGCTGATCGAGCTGCTCGAAGCGGAGAACGGAGCACCTACCGCCGCCCCGGTGACGTCCGTCACAGCCCCAGCCGAAGCGGGGTCCCCGCCTGCGACTGTCGCGGCCCCTGCCGGGCCGGCTGTCGACGAGGAGCTCTTGGGTGGCGTTGCCGCCGCGATGACGCTCGTGAAGGCGCACCGCACGCACGGTCACCTGGCTGCGCGCCTCGATCCCCTGGGATCGGAGCCCGTCGGCGACCCCGCGCTCGAGCCGGAGCGCCTGATCCCGACCCTCACTCCGGAGCTGCAGGCCAGGATCCCCGCCCACCTCCTCCGCGTTCACGTGCCCGGCGACACGCTGGCAGAGATCCTGCCGAGCCTGCAGGAGACCTACTGCGGAACGAGTGCGTACGAAATCGAGCACATCTCCGACCACCAGGAGCGGGTCTGGCTACGGCAGGCGATCGAGTCGGGCAGGTACCGGACGGAGCTCTCCGACGACGACAAACGGCGTCTCCACACCCGCCTGACGGAGGTGGAGGGCCTCGAGCGGTACCTTCGGCGCGCCTTCCTCGGCCAGAAGTCGTTCTCGATCGAGGGCGTGGACGTCATGGTGCCGATGCTCGACCTGGCGCTCGAGCTCGCCGCTGAGGACGGCGCGCACGAGGTCGTGATCGGTATGGCCCATCGCGGGCGGCTCAACGTCCTCGCCCATGTCCTCGGACGGCCGTACGAGACGATCATCCGGGAGTTCGAGGGCGAGCGGTCGCTCGAGGCGCTCTCTCCGCAGGCCACCGGCTCGACCGGCGACGTGAAGTACCACCTCGGGGCGGAGGGTCGTCGCAAGACGGAATCCGGCGACATCACCGTCACCCTGGCCGCGAATCCGAGCCACCTGGAGGCGGTCGACCCGGTCGTCGTCGGTCTCGCCCGGAGCGAGCAGACCGACCGGTCGACGCGCGACGGCGCACATGACCCCCGGGTAGCATTGGCGATCCTCATTCACGGCGATGCCTCCTTCCCTGGCCAGGGCGTCGTCGCAGAGACGTTGAACCTCCAGGGGCTGGGCGGCTACTCGACCGGCGGAACGTTGCACCTGATCGCCAACAACCAGGTCGGGTTCACGACTGATCCGGCCGACGGGCGCTCCACTCGGTACTCGAGTGACCTCGCGAAGGGGTTCGACGTCCCAATCGTCCATGTGAACGCCGACGACCCCGAGGCTGCGGTCTCGACGATCCGCCTGGCGCTCGCGTTCCGGCGCCGGTTCGGCCACGATTTCGTCATCGACCTCGTGGGCTACCGCCGTCACGGCCACAGCGAAGGGGACGAGGCGGCGTACACGCAGCCGCTCATGGTCGAGCGGATCGAGGCCCACCCGAGCGTCCGCGAGCGGTACGCGGCGGCGCTCGTAGACGAGGGGGTGCTGACCCAGGAGAAGGCCGACGGGCTCGTGCGCGAAGTGGAGGCGAGCCTTCGTTCCGCCCACGACGCGCTGAAGGCGTCCTTTGGCGCACAATCACAGTCGCCGGCGCCGAGCGAAGGGACGCCTCCGACCGCGAGCTCGGACGTCGTCACAGCCGTGGCCGCCGACCGCCTGCGGGCGATGAACGAGGAGCTGCTCACCGTCCCAGAGCGGTTCACAGTCCACCCGAAGCTCGCCGGCCAGCTCAAGCGTCGCCGGGAGATGATCGAGCAGGGGGAGATCGACTGGGGTCAGGGTGAGGCTCTCGCCTTCGCCAGCTTGCTCGTGGAGGGGATCTCCGTGCGCTTCACCGGCCAGGACACGGAGCGCGGGACGTTCTCACACCGCCACCTCGTCCTCCACGACCCGGCAAGCGGCGAACAGCACACGCCGATGAAGCTGTTGCGCGATGCCTCGGCGTCCTTCGAGGTGTTCAACTCGCCGCTGTCGGAGTACGCGGCTCTCGGTTTCGAGTACGGATATTCGGTCGGAGCCCCTGAGGCGCTCGTGATCTGGGAGGCGCAGTTCGGCGACTTCGTGAACGGTGCTCAGATCGTCATCGACCAGTTTCTCGTTTCCGGTCTCGCCAAATGGGGGCAGACCTCACGGCTGACCCTGCTGCTCCCGCACGGCTATGAGGGGAACGGCCCCGAACACTCCAGCGCGCGGCTCGAGCGGTTTCTCCAGCTCGCCGCGCAGGAGAACATCCGCATCGTGAATCCCAGCACCTCCGCGCAGTACTTCCACCTGCTGCGACGCCAGGCTCTCGACCCGAGTCCTCGACCGCTGGTCGTCATGACGCCAAAGGGGCTGCTCCGCCTCCGCGAGTCCTCGGCCAAGCTCGGTCAGCTCTCCGAGGGCCGTTTCGCGCCGCTCCTCGACGACCCGGGCCCACACGACCAGGCGCGCAAGCTCGTGCTCTGCACCGGCAAGGTCTACTACGACATCGTCGGGCACGAGCTGCATGCCGAACGGCCCGACATCGCCGTCGCCAGGCTCGAGCAGCTCTATCCGTTCCCCGTCGACCCGGCGACGGCCCTCGTCTCGTCGTACCCCGCGCTCCAAGAGGTCGTCTGGGTGCAAGAGGAGCCGCAGAACATGGGCGCCTGGCGAGCGATCCGTCACAGACTCGAGGAGGCGATCGGAGGCCGGGTTCCCTTGCGCTACGTCGGCCGGCCCTGGCGGGCCAGCACGAGCGAGGGCTACCCCACGGCACACGTGCGCGAGCAGGACCGCATTCTCACCGACGTCTTGGGCTAAGTCCCTGCGGAGCTAGGACTTCGGGCGGCGGGTCTGGCCTTGCCGGGCCCGTCTGACCTGGGTGGTGACGGTCCGCGCCACAGCCGGGGCGTGCTTGCGAGCCTCACGGGCAATACGCCGGCGGTGCTGTTTCGGGATGCGACGCCAGAGATCCCAGGCGGTCAGGACGAGGCCGACCGGACCTAGGCGGCGGGCGAGGAGATACCGGGCTCGCGGCATCCCGGGATCCTAGTCGTCCTGATCGCCGCCGCCGTCGTCGTCGTCGTCGTCGTCGTCCCCGCCGTCGTCGTCGTCCTCCTCCTTCTCCTTCTCCTTCTTCTCCTTCTTCTCCTTCTTCTTCTTCTTCTTCTTCTTCTCGTCTTCCTCATCGGTCGGGGCCGGCGGAGGAGGCTGTGGAGCCCTTACGTCGCTCCTCGGAGTAGGAGCGGGAGGTGACGGGGGCGCCGGCGCGGCCGGGCGTGGCGCGGCAGGTCTGGACTGTGCAGGCAGGGGGCCAGGAGGCGGCGCGGCTTGCAGCTTCGGTGCGGTGGTGGGTGCGCTCGGGATCGGGCGACGGACGAGGGCCGCATCCTCAGGCGCGGCAAGGGGCCGCCGTTCTGCTGCGTTCGGCGACTTGGGCCGGTCGAGCTGGTGCTCGACGGACGGCGCAATCCGGATCACGCGCTCCGGGAACGACGGGTGGACTCCCTTCAAGGGCGGCATGGGCGTGCGCTCCTCGTACTGCGCAACTACCTGCTCCGGGAGGTGGACGAGTCCGACCAGTGCCCCTCCCAGCAAAAGCCCCGTCAGAACGTGAATCAGAGCCGGCCTCATGCTTCTCCCCTCCTCTGCCGACAACTCTCACAGCACCTATCGGTAGAAGAGAGCGGTGTCTTGAGGGATACATCATGGGGAGCTTCAAGCTCAAACTCATCGTCTATTTCACGCTGATCGCGCTGCTGCCGTTCGTAGCCGCGTTCAACGGGCTCGAGACGATCACCGACCGAAACGAGACACGCCGAGCCGATGGAGCGCTCGAGACCGGCGTACGGGCGGCGCAGGCGGCACTTGCGGACGAGCTCGCGCGCGCCGACCGCGAGCTCGCGCGCCTGGCGGCCGACCCGAGCTTTCAGTCTGCACTCACGACGAGAAATCGTTCGGGTCTCCGCCGTTTCGCCGCGCGGCACGAAATCCGCATCGCTGCCCGGGGCCTCGACTTCGGGATCCTCGATGAGACCGCCGTGCAGCGGTCGGTCTTCGTCGTCGGACGGAAGGGACGGCTCGGACGGATCGTGTCGGGTATTCCGATCGACCGTCGTCTTGCCGAGACTCTCCGCCGCCGCGCCGGTCTCGGTACCGGTGGCGAGGTGGCGATCGTCCGCGACGGGCAGATCGTCGCCGGCAGCGGCAGTCTGGCGGGAAACGTCGAACTGCCTCGGGAGCCGATCGAGATGGCGGTGGCGGGGCGCCGCTTCCGAGCGCTCGCTTCCGAGATGCTGAACGAGCCACCGGGAGCCGCATTGCTCGTGCTCGCTCCGCAGGCGCGGATCGACGAGTCGATCGGTTGGCTTCGGTCACGGCTCTTTGCGGGCATGCTGATAGCCCTCCTCTTGATCGGCCTCGTCGCCTACCTCGAGGGGCGGTCGATCGTGAGAACGCTGGGGCGCCTCTCCGAGGCGGCGCGTGGAATCGCCCGCGGACGGCTCGGCGACCGGGTGGCGATCCAGGGGAGCGACGAGTTTGCATCCCTCGGGCTCGCATTCAACGACATGGCCGACCAGCTACAAGCCAGGCTCGGTGAGCTCGAAGAGGAGCGGCAGCGCCTCCGGGAGGCGACGCTCCGCTTCGGTGAGGCTCTGGCTGCCACGCACGACATCGACCAGCTCCTGCGTGTCATCGTCGAGACAGCCGTCGAAGCGACGGGCGCCACCTGCGGCGAGCTTGCAACGGACGACGGTCGCGTTCTCGTTTCCCTCGGCGACGGGCGCGGTCCAGAGAAGCTCGAGTTCCCGCTGTCCGCGGGTCGGGACACCTTCGGGACCCTCTCCCTCTACGGCAGCGAGTTCACCGCCGACCAGAGTGAGAGCGCGAACTGGTTCGTCGGCCACGCGGTCATCGCACTCAGCAATGCCCAGCGCCATCGCGCCGTTCAGCAACAGGCACTCGTCGACAGTCTGACTGGCCTCGCGAATCGCCGCCTCTGCACTGCGGCGCTCGAGAAGGAGCTGGCCCGCGCGCAGCGCTTCGGCGAGCCGCTCACCTTTGTGCTGGCAGACATCGACGATTTCAAGCGGATCAACGACCGGTGGGGACATCCCACCGGCGACGAGGTTCTCAAAGCGTTTGCTCAATGCCTGAGCGGCAACATTCGCGAGATCGATCTCGCAGGCCGCTGGGGCGGCGAAGAGTTTGCTCTGCTCCTGCCGGGCACCGACCTGGAGGGCGGGAGACTCCTTGCCGAGCGTATCCGCTCGGCACTCGAGATGCATGGATTGCCGGCGCCCGACGGCGAGCCCGTGTCGGTGACGGCGAGCTTCGGCGTGGCCTCGTTCCCCGATGTGACGGGGGAGGATGAGCTCGTCGCTGCCGCGGACGCAGCCCTCTACGCCGCCAAGCGGGACGGCAAGAACGCCGTTGCTCTTGCTGCGCCGGTTGCCGTCACGAACCCTGCGTAGTCTGCAATCGGGTTTCGACGGCGTTACAATCCGCCGCTGTGCCCAAGAACCCCCCGCCGATGACGGAGGATCGATGCCCGTAGAGACGCCAACGCTGTTCGCAAACGTGATCCAGGATCATCTCGAGTTGAAGCGCCAGAACGCTGAGCTCGAGCGCAACATGCCCATCGACAACTATCGCGTCGAGGATCCTTTCGAAAACCACCCTCTCTTCAAGACCGAGGAGCAGGCGCGAATCGAGGACACGATGGACGGCCACACCGGCATCCAGTCCGAGGAGTCGCACCCGGTCTCCGAAGAGACGGTCGCCGTCGGTGCGGAGGAAGGCCTCTGGGGCCGCTCCCGCGACTTCGACTGGGGCGACTAGCCAGCTCTTTCCGCGTTTCGGCCTACCCGCCTCGGGTACGTTCCCTTGTAATCAAACGGAGCGACGAAAGGGCTGAAATGAGAAAATTGCTTGGACTCCTGGGCCTCGGTGCGGCCTTGAAGTACCTCCTCGATCCTGAGAAGGGCAGCGGTCGGCGCACCATGTTGCGTGACCGTGTAGGGGGGATGCTCCGGAGCCGGCGCCTAGGCGCTCAGACGCAGGACGTCTCGGAGGCCGTCGAGAAGGCGAAGGATCTCAAGAAGACTCCGACGGACGACGTCACGCTCGCCAGGAAGGTCGAGACAGAGATCTTCCGCGACGACGATGTCCCGAAAGGGCAGATCAACGTCAACGCGGAGAACGGGAAGATCGTGCTGCGCGGCGAGGTCGGCGAGCAGGAGATGATCGTGGATCTCGAGGAGCGCGCGCGGAACGTCCAGGGTGTCTCCGACGTCGAGAATCTGCTCCATCTTCCCGGCGCGCCCGCGCCGATGCACGAATAGTCGGCTAGGGAAAGGGCGGCGGCCTAGTCGTCGTCCTGGGCTTCGCGCAGGAGCGGGAGCCCGAACCAGAGCGAGACCAGGGCCCCGGCGGCCGTGGCGGTGGCGATCGCCGTCACGGTCGTCTTGAACACGAGGTCGCTCACGAGGAAGACAGCGCCCGACAGGGCGGTCGCAAGGAAGATGGTCCCGACGATCGCCAGCCGGTTGGACGTACGGATGAGCTGCTCCTTGTCCCGCTGGCGGAAGCGGATTCGGTGATAGGCCGTCGGCGCGATGAACAAGATCGAGGCGAAGGCGGTCGAGAGGAAGGTCGCGTAGTAGACGTGGCGCTGCGTCGACGTGATCGACGCGAATCTCTGCGTGAACGGAACCGCGAGCAGGAACCCGAAGAGCATCTGCACACCGGGAAGCGCAACACGGAGCTCGTTCAAGAGCTCGATCAGCTCGCGGTCGAGCTGCTCGTCCTTGCTCTCGACGCCCCGTCCGTTGCCGTTCTGTTCGTCGCTCACCGGCGGTTTTCTGGGTGGACTGGTCGGAGGTGGGTCACAGCCTGAGATTATTCACGGCCGTGGACGTCCGGGAGCTGCTGAAGCTGGAGATCGATCCCCTGGAGATCGAGGCGATCCGGGAGCTCTGGAAGCAGCACTCGATCGCGGAGGAGAACCGGGACGTCGCCGGTCTTCTGGCGACGCTGACCGACGACTGCGTGTACGAGATCGTCGGGACGCTCCACCGGTGGGAGGGTCACGAAGGCGCCACCCGGTTCTACGGCGGATTATTGACGGCCTTCCCGGATATCGATTTCCAGCTGACGGACATCGTCGTCGGACCGCAGGGCGTCTGCGAAGAGGCGCGCGTCACAGGCACGCATGAGCGGACGTGGCTCGACTACGAGGCGAGCGGCGAGCCCGTGGAGTTCGGCGTCGTGATCTTCTTTCCCTGGGATCCCGAGCGCCGCCTCTTCCGCGGTGAGAAGGTCTACGTGCATGCTCCGGGCCTCGCCGCCTGAGCTCACGGCGTCCGATCTCCGGCGGGAGACGTATGACGGGCTCGAGGTCTCGTCAGATTCCCACGAGCGCGCGACCGAGGCCGATTTCGTCCTCGGCGTGGGCCCCTCCTCCCGCATGCTCGCCCAGCTGACGATCAGGCGATCAGTCGACGCAGCCCTCGACCTCGGGACGGGCTCGGGCGTGCAGGCGCTCTTGGCGTCGCGGCACGCCGACCGGAGACATTCAGCGCCGGCTCGCCGGAATGCGCCAGGTGCGAACGTTCATGGTGCAGGACGGGGTGGAGGGCCTGACGGCGGCGTCCACCCTCGTCGCGGCGCTCGCCCTGATGTTCGTCTACGACTGGCTGCTCGCACTCGTCTTCCTGGCCACGATTCCGGCGTACGGCGGCCTGATGCGATTTTCCCAGAAGCGGCTACGGCCGATGTTCGACAGCCTCGAGGAAGCCTTCGGCAAGTACCACTCCCACCAGATCGATGCGATCAAGGGAATCGAGACGGTGAAGGCCGTCGGTGCCGACCAGGCCTTCCGCCGCCGGATGCTCGATCAGTTCACGAGCCTCGCCAAGCGGCTTTTTCGCGCGGACTTCACGATCATGTCCTACGAGGCCGCGACCCAGATCATCAAGCTTCGCCTCGCTCGTTCTCTTCTTGTGGGCCGGGTCGCTGCGCGTGATCGGCGACGACCTGACGATCGGCGAGCTCGTCGCATTCAACGCGCTCGTCCTGTTCGCGAACGGCCCGATCTTGACGCTGCTCTCGATCTGGGACGAGCTGCAGTTCGGGCAGGTCCTCCTCAACCGGCTCAACGACATCGTGGATCAGGAGCCGGAACAGGGCTCCGACCGGTCGCGTCTCACTGCCGTACCGACGCTCGAGGGCCGCGTCGAGATGAGGGACCTCACCTTCCGCTACTCGCCGATCTCGCCGCCGATCCTCGACGGGATCACGCTCGACGTCGAGCCGGGGACGACCGTTGCCATCGTCGGGCGCAGCGGGTCGGGCAAGACGACGCTCGTGCGCTGCCTCTCGGGTCTCATCGAGTCGACCGGCGGGACGATCCTCTTCGACGGTGTCGATATGCGCACGCTCGCGTACCGCGACCTGCGCAGGCAGATCGGGTACGTCCTGCAGGAGAGCTACCTCTTCGACGACTCGATCGCCGCCAACATCGCGTTTGGAGACGAACAGGCCGATCTCGACCGGGTCGAGTGGGCTGCACGCGTGGCGAACGCGCACGAGTTCGTCGCGCGCCTGCCGCTCGGATACGAGACGCGGATCGGCGAGAGCGGGCTCCTCCTCTCCGGCGGCCAGCGCCAGCGGATCGCGATCGCCCGGGCGCTCTACCAGCAGCCTCCTATCCTCGTGTTCGACGAGGCGACGAGTGCCCTCGACACCGAGTCCGAACGAGCGGTGCAGTCGAACATGGACGAGGTCTTCGAGGGACGGACGTCGTTCGTGATCGCTCACCGGCTGAGCACGATCAGGGACGCCGACCTGATCGTCGTCCTCGAACGCGGCCGGGTCGCCGAGCAGGGGACGCATGAGGAGCTGATGAAGCGGCAGGGCATCTACTACTACCTCGTGAGCCAGCAGCTGGCGATCTAGCTCTAGGATCAAGGCGATGGCGGCGATCGAAGAGACGGAAACGCCGCCCGAGAGCCAGGCGCCCGAGGTCTTTCGCTACTACGAGCTCGCCAAGAAGCAGGAGTGGCAGGTCCGGGACATGCCGTGGGGCGAGCTGCCGCCGATCCCGGAGACGACCGGCGCCAAGGAGCGCGTTGAGAAGCGCCGCGGCATCTGGCGCTCGGTCATCACCCAGCAACTGCAGGCGGACTCGCTCGTCGTCGAGATGGCCGCGCAGCTCCTCGAGATGGCCCGGCACCAGGAGGCCAAGCTCTACTACTCGACGATGGCGCAGGACGAGGCGCGTCACGTCGAGGCCTGGCTACGACTGATCGGCGAGGCCGGCGGCCCTACCGAGCGAGACCCGTACCTCGACAAGCTCGCGCAGATCTTCCTGGGGCTGGACTCGCTCGAGGAGAAGGTCTTCCTGATGCAGGTCTTCTTCGAGCGGATGATCATCCCTCGCTTCCGGCTGATCGCACGCTCGGCGCCGGACACCGTGCTCGCCGACCTCTGCAAGCGCCTCACGATCGACGACGGGATCCACCACAGCTCGGGGATGGCCTACGAGCGAGTGCTGCTCCGGAGCGCCTCCAAGGAGACGAAGGCTCGGATGATCAAGGGCGCCAGCCGGATGCTCCCGATCTTCGTCGACCACGTGCTCTGGCGGCCGAAGGAGCGCGACTTCATCACGAGCGCCATGCGCACTGCCGACCTCGCGCGGGTCCGAGAGGAGGTCGAGGACGGGATCAAGATTGCGTCGTCGCTCGGCCTCGACGTCACCGACATCGAGTACCACATCCCCGCGGCCTAGCCGCGGGTCGTTTCGCGGACAGTCTTGCGACTTTCCGCCATTCCAGACCCGCGAGGGTGGGCTCCGCTTCGCTCCGCGCGGCGCGCTCGTGCGGCCCGGGACGAGCGCGACGGTTCGGATGCCGGTGGGCGCGCCGGGCTGAGCCCGCCGCGCGGCGTCTACTTTTCTTCCAGTTTCAGGGCGGCGGAGTTGATGCAGTAGCGCAGCCCCGTCGGGTGCGGGCCGTCTGGGAAGACGTGCCCGAGATGGCCTCCGCAATTCGAGCACATGACCTCGGTGCGCTTCATGCCGAAGGTCGAGTCGGTCTCTTCCTCGATCGCTTCGTCTGCCGCCGGCGCGTAGAAGGCGGGCCAGCCGCAGCCTGAGTCGTACTTCGTCTCTGAGGCGAAAAGCTCGGCTCGACAGCCGGCGCAGTGGTAGGTCCCGGGCTCGAAGGTGTGGTCGTACTCGCCGGTGCCCGGGGCCTCGGTGCCTTTCTCCCGCAAAATCCGGTACTGCTCGGGCGAGAGCTCAGCCCGCCACTCCGCGTCGGTCTTCTCGATTGGCATGTCTCCAGTCTGCCCGACGCGGCCCTCCTGACCGCGGCGCGTACGGCTTTGCACACAACTCGTTTCCGCGCCTGGACCGGGGGTAGGGGCTATCGACAACTACGACTCACGAAAGGGGTCTCATGACCGAGATGACGACGGAGCGCTCAGCCCCAACGGGCGCTGACAGCGCGGAATCTGCAACCGAGCAGGCGATGCAAAAGGTGCAGGAAGCGACCGGTCAGGTTCAGCAGCAGATCGGGGAGAAGGCGCAGCAGGTTCGCGGCCAGGCCGGCACCGGAATCCGGCAGCAGCTCGACTCCCGCTCCACGCAGGCGGGCGAGCAGGTTTCTGCCACGGCCGACGCGATTCGGCGCGTGGGCAAGCAGCTCGGCGAGGAAGGCCAAGAGGCACCGGCCCGGTACGCGGCTCAGGCGGCCCAGCCTGTCGAGCGCCTCGGGCGCTATCTGACAGAAGCGGACGGTCAGCGGATCATCCGTGACGCCGAGCAGTTCGCACGTCGCCGTCCGATGGTGACAGCGATCGGCGGAGTCGCACTCGGCTTCGTCGTCGCCAGGTTCATCAAGGCGTCGAGCGTGAACGGAGGCCAGCAGCCGCAGAGCCCGTACGGCAGCCAGGCTGCACTGCCTTCGGGCGGCATGGCTTCGGGGAGCGAGATTTCCCGATGAGCACACCCGTCGGTACCGACACTCGCCAGCAGGAGCTGCGCGACCAGTCGACGACCGATCTCGTCAAGCAGCTCGCCGACGAGACGAAGATGCTGGTCAAGCAGGAGCTTGATCTGGCGCGGTCGGAAGTAAGCCGCGTCGGTGAAGGGGTCGTCACTCTCGCCCGGCAAGAGTTGCAGCTTGCGAAAGCTGAGATGGGCGAGAAAGGCAAGAAGGCTGGTGCCGGCGCAGGCCTGATGGGTCTCGCCGGTGGAATTGCCTTGCTCGCCGGCGGTGCCCTCACCGCGTTTGTCATCCTTGCGCTCGACGGCGTCATGCCGAACTGGCTCGCCGCGCTGCTCGTAGGCGTGGCGTACGGAGTCGTCGCTGCCGTCCTCTTCTACGCGGGCAAGAACCGTGTCCAGGAGGCCGGATCGATCATCCTCGAGAAAACAGTTGATTCCTTGAAGGAGGACGTTCAATGGGCCAAGACCCAGATCGGATCAGACAGCAACTAGACGAAACGCGCGCTCAGCTCACGCAAGACCGGTCGGCCGAAGCGGTGCGGTCGGACATCGAGGACACGCGCATGCAGATCGGCGATACGGTCGGCGCGATCGGCCACAAGGCCGACGTGAAGGGCCGAGTGTCCGAGTCCATGTCGAACAAGAAGAACGCCGTGAAGAGCGCCGTCGGGTCGGGGAAGGACGCGGTGGTGGGCCGGGTGGACAGTCTCGTCTCGACCGTCTCCGGCGTCGTGCCGGACCGTGAGCAGGTGACTGCCGGAGCCGCCAAGGTCGGTGTCACACCGCGGAATCCGCTGGGGATGATGATCGGCGGAGCTGCCGTGGGTCTCCTCGCAGGCCTTGCGATTCCATCCACGCGGATGGAGGACGAGCGGATCGGGGAGGTCGCCGATCAGATGAAGGACACGGTCAAGGAGACCGGCGGTGAGGTGCTGGAGCGCGGCAAGCATGTTGCGCAGGATGTCGCCAGCGCTGCGTCGGAATCCGCGAGCGAGCAGGGTCAGGAGCTGACGGACTCGCTGCAGGAGAACGTCAAGCAGGCGGTGCCCTCGGCTGAGAGCTCGCCCGCCGCAAGCTCCAAGAAGAAGTAGCTCAAAACCGGCCGAGGAGCTCGCGGAGTGGAAGCTCTGCGAGCTCCTCGAGCACCAGATCGGCCTCCTCGAGGCGAAGGGTGGCCGTGACGCCGTTCGGCACAGCGATGCAGTAGATGCCTGCGGCCTTTGCCGCTTTGACGCCGTTCGGTGAGTCTTCGAAGGCGATCGCCTCGTCCGGCCGTAGGTCGAGGCGATCGAGCGCCTCCAGGTAGAGCGTCGGGCGGGGTTTCCCGCGCGCCGGGTCACCGTCCGCGGTGACGATCTCGTCGAAGTGCTCCGCTCGTTCGAGCCGGGCCAAATGGCGGTCGATCCACCGGCGCGAGGAACTGGAGACGATCGCCTTCCTCAGGCCCAGGCGGTCGGCTTCCTCGAGGTAATCCAGGATGCCCGGCCGTAGCCCCTCGATTTCCAACAGCCGCAATTCGTGCTCGGCTCGGCGGGCCTTGACCGCGACGCGGTCGATGGGCCCGTGGAGCTGCTCCAGGTAGTCGAGCGGGTCGAAGCCGCCTCCGGTCGTGCCGATGATGGTCGCCCAGCGCTCCAGCGGGAGCTCACGGCCATGCTCCCCGTAGACCTCCTGCCAGGACGCGAACGACGGGGTCTCGGTGTCGACGATCAGGCCGTCGAAGTCGAAGAGGAGCCCGCGAATCGGCACGGCCGGCAGCCTACGTCTCGACCACTGCCGCGTTGCGGTCCGCGGGCACGTTCTTTGCTCGCTTACGCTCGCCAGAGCCAGCGGAGCGCATCCGGCAGAATCGCGCCGCCATGGTTGGCGTCGTGGCCGCCGTCTCCGAGGACGAGGCGGAAGTCGTAGCCTCGCTCCGCAAGCGCGGCAGCCATCATGAGGTTGGCGCTGAACCAGTTGAGGTCAGCGGCGTCCCAGTTGACGTCCCGAGTAGCCGCTTGAAGGAAGACCCGCAGGGGCTTCTTCGCGGTTTGGCGGATGAGGTCCGGATAGCGATGGCCGCCGCGGATGTCGGCGAAGCTGCCTAAGTAGCTGAGAACTCGCCGAAACTGATCAGGGCGTTCCCAGGCGACGGTGAACGCGCAGATGGCGCCACTACTCATCCCGCAGATCGCGCGTCGGTCCGGGTCATCGGTGATGACGTATCCGTGTTGGACCGTGGCGAGAATTTCGGTCAGCAAGAACTCCGCATAGGCGTCGCTCAGCGTGTCGTACTCGACACTCCGGTTCTCGGGCTTCGGGTCCCATCCGAGCTTCGCCGGGAGTTCCGCACGGAAGATGCCGGGGTCGATGAAGACACCGATTGTCACGGGCATTTCGTGGCGGTGGATCAGGTTGTCGAAGACAGTGGAGACGCGCATGTCACCATTGGGGTCGAGCCAGGCGTCCCCGTCCTGAAAGACCATCAGCGAGGCGGGCTGCGCGGGGCTGTATCGAGCTGGCACGTAGATCCAATACCGTCGGTTTGTGCCCGGGAAGACACGGCTCGTACTCCAAACGTGCTCGAAAATCGTTCCCCGAGGGACGCCCGGTTGAGGAGACGAATCACGCCCGTAGGCGTAACGGACGGGCTCCGAGAAATCGGTCGGCTGACGAAGATACGGGACATCAGTCAACAGTTCGAGCGCTTGAGAAGTCCTGTTGAGAGCCGTTCGGGGAGGCGCGCCCGGCACCGGCTCACGAAGGAATCTTGCCCGCCACCTCCCAGATGTGGCCGTCGGGATCGGTGAAGCTCGCGGTGCGGAGCCCCCAGTCGCGGTTTATCGGGCCGTTGAGCAACTCGACACCGCGCGACGCCAGTTCGGCACACGCGGCATCGGTGTCATCGACCCAGATCGTCAGCTGGAAGCGCGACGCCGCCTCACGGGTGCCGACCGGCGCAGGATCGATCAATTCGCGAGCGGCGCCGTACTCGAGCAGATTGACGATCGTGCCCTCGAACTTGTACGCGATCGAGACGTCGTCCTCGTTCATGGCCGTCACGTCGAAGACCTTCTCGTAGAACGCTTTGGCTCGCCCCCGATCCTCGACGAACATCGTGATTGCGCCAACGCTCTTCAGCGATTCGCTCATTTTCTAAGACCCTTCCCGGAGGTGTGTCCGACACAAGCCGTGATGGCTCGCGAAGGATAGGACTGGGCTAGGGGAGAAAAGTCATCGGCCGGGCTCGTGAGCAGCCTGCGACCCAGGTGCTTCTCGACTTCATGGAGTTCCTCGGAGCCGATGGGCCGGAGACGACCGCGCCGCGTCGCAACACGTTCAAGCTGTAGGTAGGCGAGTCGCCCAAAGACTGAGCCCTACGAGGCCGTCATGGAATACCCCAACGTCAAGAACGCGCACATCGTCCCGCGGACGTACCTCGAGAACTGGGCCGTCGACGGCCGGATCGGGGTGATCCAGGTGAAGGAGGGGAAGCGTCTCGAGCAGACCGTCGAGAACGTCGGGACGAGAAGGCCAAGCGGCGCGAGCCGGACAAGGCGTCGATCCGCGAGGCACTCGGCATCGCCTACTTCCGCATCCAGCGCTGGGACGAGGCCGAGCGGGAGTTCCGCGCGCTGCTCGAGCTGTCTCCGGCAGACGACTACGCGCACTACGCACTTGGCCGCTGCCTGGAGAAGAAGGGGCGCGAGCACGAGGCGAACGGCCACTACAAGCTCGCGAGCTCGCTCCGCCCGGGCAGCGAGCAGTACGCCGCGCGAATTCGCGACCTCGGATAATCCCTTCATGCAGGCGGTCGTCCAGCGCGCGTCCGCACGCGTCCGAATCGACGGAGAAATCGTGAAAGTCGAAGCTGGGCCGCACGAGTCGCAGGCCGAGTCGGCGAGGTCGACTCAGCGATCCGGCTTGAACTCTGTATGGTCCGCCGTTCGTTCTGCGGCAAGTGACCCGGGGGGGTTCCGTGTGAAAAGGGTTCCGCACGTTCGCGCGCGTGTGCGCGCGAATTCGAGGCTCGTCCGGGCGGGTTTGATCGCCTCGCTCGCAGCTCTGATCGGGCTCGCCGCACTGGCGCTCGGCGACCAAGCACCCAGCGCTTCCGTCGGCGACACGGCCGCGACGGCGGCGGCGACGAGCAGCTTCGCTCCCGTTGCCGACGCTCGCCTCGAGGAGGGCGCTCCGGGGACGAACTACGGCACCTCGAC
>Ga0136620_10000182_pt1 | contig 27659 bp, 25 predicted proteins | sample AntDrymUQ4162106_2_FD_104806 | JGI IMG/M metagenome (GOLD analysis project Ga0136620, IMG submission 104806) | Polar desert sand microbial communities from Dry Valleys, Antarctica - metaG UQ416 (21.06) | ecosystem: Environmental > Terrestrial > Soil > Desert | place: Antarctica: Dry Valley... | reverse complement strand
CGATCGGGGTGATCCCAGCGCACGAGCGCCTCCGCGCCGATGACCTGGCCGTCCTCGAGACTTGCGATCGGCTGGTAGTGCACGACGAGCTCGTCGCGCTCGAGGGCGAGGCCGAGCTCGTCTCGGACGGTCACGCGGTCCGCGGCGCGTGCCTGGAGAGCTTCGTCGAAGAGCTCGAAGCACGCCGCCCCCTGCTGCTTGGCCCGGTACATCGCCTGGTCGGCGTTGCGCAGCACGGTGTCGGACGACTGCTGCGTTCCGCTGACGAGGGCGATTCCGATGCTGGCCGTGGTCGGCTCGAGGCTGCCGTCCATCGGCTCGGCGAGCACGGCGACGATGCGGTCGACCACGTGCAGCGCGGCCGCCTGGGCGCCGGTGGCCTCGGCACCGAGGTCGTCGCAGCAGACCAGGAACTCATCGCCCCCCAGACGGGCGGCCGTGTCGGAGGGTCGCAGCACGGATTCGAGGCGTCTCGCCACCTCGATCAGGAGCGCGTCGCCGGCCTCGTGGCCGAGCGAGTCGTTGACCGCCTTGAAGCCGTCGAGGTCTAGGAAGAGGAGTCCCACGAACGTGCCGCTTCGCTGGGCGCGTGCTTGGGCGAGGTGCAACCGATCCATCACGAGCGCTCGGTTCGCCAGCCCGGTGAGCTCGTCATGGAGGGCGAGGTAGGTCACGCGCGCGAGCGACTCGGTGCGCTCCGTGATGTCCTCGACGGTGCAGATCACGTCCGAATGAGAGCCGAAGCGCCCACCCATCACGGCGCTCGTCACGTGGCCGCGGCGCATCTCTCCCGCCTTGGTGACCAGCCACGTCTCGACGTCATGGCCGGCCTTCTCCCCGGACACGAGCTGGCGGGCCCGCTCCGCTTGGGCCTCGGCGTCCTCGGGCCGGCTGACGTCGGCCACCTTGAGCGTCATGAGCTCCGCGGTGTCGTAGCCGAGCATGCTCGACAGCGCGCGATTCACTCGGAGGAAGCGATAGTCGCTCGAGAGGATGGCCAGGCCGATCGGGCTCTCCTCGAAGACCGCTTGGAACCGCTCCTCGCTCTCGTCGAGCTCGTCGGCGGCTTGCCTTCGCTCGCTCACGTCCTTCAGCGCGACGACATAGGCCGGCTCGGTCGACCACATCGTCTCGGTGACCTGCATCTCGACCGCCCTCGCGCCCCCGTCGCGCAGGGCCACGTCGATCTGCGTGACCCCGTCTGGAACGAGTGGCACGCCGAGGTTGCCGCCGACCAGCTCGTCTTCGGTTCGATCGATCAGCCGCTGAGCGGTCGGATTGCTCAGGACGATCGTGCCGGACCGGTCGACCACAAGGACGCCGGCGGCCAACGCGAGCGTGAACGCGCGAAGGATCTCGCCGCCCGGCACGGTCGGGGTGGGCGGCGAGGAACGCGCCGGTGACAGCGTGGAAGAGCGCTGTCCGGGCGGGGACATGAGACCGGTATCGGCGGGGTCTGCGGGCCACTTGAGACATGCCGCACCAATGCGATGTGCAAGCGGAGATCAGATCGTGTGGAACGGAAACGGCGTGCCGGTCTCGCGCGCGAGCCGCTCGAGGTCGAGCAGCGTCCGCTGCGCAAGCTCCAGGCCGTGGCGCCGCCGGCGCTCATCGTTGCGCGCCTCTGGCGCGCCGGGGTAGAGGATCTCCTCGACGCCCTCCGCGCGCGGCCCGGAGGTGACCTCGGCGACCAGCTCCTCCATGCCCCGCGCCGCTGCGCCGCCCGGCCTCATAGGGCCCGGCGACGCCCGAGCCGAAGCCGCTGCCGGTGAGCACGCCGGACAGCACGTCCATCATCAGCGCGACCGCGGTGTTCGCGATGTCGACAGCGGCGCCGACTCGTCGTTCGTGCTCGCCGTGCAGGCCTTGCGGCTGGTCGTGATGGTCGCCGCCGCGCCGCCGCTCGTGCGGCTGCTCGCCGCTCGCGCCTAACATCGCGCCCATGAGCTCTTCCACCAGCCGGGTCCCGAACCTGCCCTTACGCGGCGGCGTCGACATCCCCCAGCTCGGCTTCGGCGTCTTCCAGGTGCCGCCCGAGGACACCGCCGAGGTCACGACCCGCGCGCTCGGCACGGGCTATCGCCACATCGACACCGCCGCGGCCTATCGAAACGAGGCGGGCGTCGGCGAGGGCGTGCGCGCAGCGGGCCTCGAGCGCGGCGATGTCTTCATCACGACCAAGTGCTTCAACGACGACCACGGCTACGACCAGGCGACACGGGCGTTCAACGCGAGCCTCGACCGGCTCGAGACCGACTACGTCGACCTCTACCTGATCCACTGGCCCGTCCCCGCGCACGACCGGTATGTGGAGACCTGGAAGGCGTTCATCGAGCTCCAGTCGCAGGGCCTCGTCCGCTCGATCGGCGTCTCGAACTTCCAGCCGGCGCACCTGCGCCGGCTGATCGACGAGACCGGCGTGACGCCGGCCCTGAACCAGGTCGAGCTGCACCCGCTGCTCCAGCAGTCCGGCCTGCGCCGTGAGCACGAGGAGCTCGGGATCGTCACCGAGGCGTGGAGCCCGCTCGCCCAGGGCCAGGTGCTCGACGACCCGGCGATCGCGCAGATCGCCGAGGCGCACGGCAAGACGGCCGGGCAGGTGGTCATCCGCTGGCACCTGCAGCTCGGCAACGTCGTGATCCCGAAGTCGGTCACCCCGGAGCGGATCGAGCAGAACTTCGACGTCTTCGACTTCGAGCTCAGCGCCGGCGAGATGGCGGCGATCGAGGCGCTCGACGCCGGTCACCGCACCGGTCCCGACCCCGACACGTTCGTGAGTCCGTAGCCGGCGACGCCGCCGCTAAAGGTTCCGGGGGGTTGCGGCCGAAGAGAACCTGATGGGACTCCGACGGGTCGCGCTGACCGCCGCCCTGGCCGTGCCGCTGTGTGTACCGGCCTCGCCCGCACTCGCTCAGGACCTGGACGATGCGAGGAGCGCAGCCAAGCGCGCCGCGAGCCGCTACGTCGAGCGCTACGAGGTCGAGCTGCCGGTCGAGGACTGGTCCGCGCGCTGCCGGCGCGCGGGCGACGAGCGCTGGGTCTGCCGCGTGAGCGGTCGCGACGGCGAGTGCTCGGGGACGTTGCGCCTGGTCGAGGCGGCGTCTGGCTCCCTGCGCCGCGGGCGCACCTTCATCGCCTGTGGCAGCGCCACGGTTCAGCCGAGAGCCCTGTAGAGCCCCAGCAAGTCGCTCACGTAGCGCTCTTCCCCGTAGCGCTCACGGGCGCGGGCGATCCCCCAATCGCCCTCGGCGCGGCGTCGCTGCGGATCGCGCCACAGCGTGTCGATGGCCGTGGCCAGAGCCGCGACGTCCCCGCGCTCGACGACCCGCTCGGGGCCGACGATCTCGGGCAGCGCCCCGGCGTCGGTCGCGACTACGGCCAAGCCGGCGCCCATCGCCTCGAGCGCCGCCAGCCCGAACGTCTCGCCACTCAGGGAGGGCACGACGGCCATGGCGGCGCGCGCCCGCAGCGCCGCGAGCGCCCGCGGCTCGACCCGACCGAGGAACTCGACCGGGGCGTGCAGGCGCTCGGCGAGCGCGCGCAGCTCCTGCTCGAGCGGCCCCGCGCCGGTGACCTTGAGCGCGACGCCGGCGATCGCGGCGGCCTCGATCGCGGCGGCGATCCCCTTCTCCGGCGCGAGCCGGGCGCTCACGAGCGCGAACTCGCCGCGGTCGGCGCGCGAGCGTTCGCCGAGAGCGTCCGCCGGCAGGTAGTGCGGCAGCACCGACAGGCTGGCCGCGGGCACGCCGAGGCGCGCGAGCCGGCCGGCCGCGTAGTCGCTCGGGGTGACGAAGCGATCGACGCACGCGAGCACCTCGGGCTGGTGGGCCGCGAGCGCCGCGGCGTAGATCGCCGCCTCGGGAACCGAGCCACGGCAGTTGAGCACGAGCCCCGGCAGCGTCTGGCGCCCGCGGCAGCGAAAGCACGGCGCCCCATCGCGAAAGGCGACCCCGATCGCACAGAAGAGACGGAAGTTGTGCAGGTGCAACACGACGCGGGCGCCCGCCTCACGCGCTGCGCGCAGGGCGCGCGGGCCGATCAGCGGGTGCATGTTGTGGGCGTGAAGGACGCTCGCGCCGAGCTCGCGCACCGCCCGGGCGACGAGCTCGGGGCGCTCGCCGCCGGCGAGCAGGGCGCGGGCGGCGCGCGCCCGCCCGGCCCCGGCCGAGTCGCGGATCAGCGCCGTGTGCGGCACGCCCGCACGCGCAAGCGCCGCGAGCTGCGCCTCGACTGCGCGCTCCTCGCCGCCCGCGACGCGGTAGCGATTGTGTGCGACGAGCACGCGCGGGAGATTGCTCACGGGCGGATGTCGAGCGCCGGCAGGACTGCACCTGAGAGCGTGCGCGCCACGGCGTCACGGCGATAGGGCGCGAGCAGCTCGCGCGCCCGCGCTCCGTAGACGGCCAGCTCCGCCGCGTCGAGGCCGAGCCCGGCTCGCAGTGCTGGCACGAGCGCCTCGGCCGACACGTCGGCGGCCACCAGGCGGGCGTCGAGCGCGCGAGCCTGCGCGAGTGCCTCGTAGGCGCCGGGCGAGGGCACGGTCACGAGCGCGGTGCCCGCGGCGAGCGCCTCGAGCTGCGTCAGGCCGTGGTCCTCCCAGCGCGAGGCGTTCACGAGCACACGCGCGCGCGCCACCAGCGCGAGCCAGCCGGCGCGCGGCAGCGCGCCCGCCCACTCGATCCCCGCGGGCTCCGCGACCGCGTGGCGCTCGAGCCAGCGCAGGCCGCGCTCGCGGTCGAGCCCGCCGACCACGAGGCGCGCGCCGGGCGGCGCCGCCTCGGCGAAGGCGCGGCACAGCAGCTCGAGGCCGCGCTTGCGCGGGTAGCCGGCGTAGGCGACGGCGTCGACGTCGCGCGCGGGGGCCGGCTTGACCTCGTCGAGCGGCACCGGTAGGCGCACGACCGCGGGGCCGCCGGTCGCCGTCACCTGGGCGGGCAGGGCACGGGCCGCGGCCTCGCCCCACGGCAGCAGCAGGCGCGCGCCGCGCAGCACGCGCCGCTCGCGCGCTCGCTGCCAGGCCCCGGAGCGCCCCGGGCGGTTGAGCGCCGCCGGCGAGTCGAAGCGCACCGCGTAGGGCATCCGGCGGCGCGCCAGCAGGGCGGCCGTGACGGTCGAGTAGACGATCGCGCGCGCCTGCACCGCGTGCGCCGCCCGGCGCGACGCGAGCGCCTCCACGAGGTCCGTGATCGCGGTCTGGCGGCGCAGGCGCCCGGCGCGCCCGATCGGGACGGCGACGACGTCGCACGAAGCCCCCGCCTCGCGCACGAGCTCGGCGAGCGCCTCGTCGGCGCGCCGCAGGCCGGGCGTCGTACCGAGCGAGACGAGCGCGATGTCGGTCTGGGGCGCCAAGGCGCCTTCTACTCTGGCACTCGTGCCCGAGCCCTCGATCTCAGTCGTCGTGCCGACCCGCGACCGCGCCGGCTACCTCACGGTCACGCTCTCCTCGCTCGCCGCGCAGGAGCCCGCGCCGCCGCGCGAGGTGCTGGTCGTGGACGACGGCTCGAGCGACGGGACAGCCGAGGTCGCCGGGCTCGCGCGCGTCCGCTACGTGCGCCACCCGGCCCCTCGCGGCATCAACGCCGCGCGCAACACCGGCATCCGGCGCAGCCAGGGCGATCTGATCGCGTTCGTCGACGACGACGTCGAGGCGCTGCCCGGATGGCTCGCGGCGATGGTCGCCGGGGCTGCCCGCCATCCGGACGCGGAGGCGTTCGGGGGGCCGATCCGCGCTCGCTTCGAGGGCCCGACGCCAGGCGGCTGCGGGCGCGAGAGTCCTCCGATCACCGCGCTCGACCTCGGCCCCGAGGACCTCGACGCCGAGTTCGTGTGGGGCGCCAACCTGCTCCTTCGCCGCACAGCGTTCGAGCGCATCGGCCTCTTCGACGAGACGCTCGCGGGCGGCGGCGACGAGGAGGAGTGGCTGCGGCGCCTGCGCTCGAACGGCGGCCGTGTGGTCTACCTCGCCGCGGCCGGCCTCGACCACCGCCGGGCGGGCGACGACGCGCGCCTCTCGAGCCTGATGCGCGGCGCCTACGTGCGCGGGCGCAGCGCACGCGCCTACGACCGCCGCCGCGGCGAGGCACCCGGCCTCGCCGGCGAGCTGCGCGTGCTCGCCGGCTGCGGCTGGCACACGCTGCGCCGCGCCTGCCCTCAGGGCCTCGTGATGGGAGCGCACTCCGCCGGGCGCGCCCACGAGGCCCTACGCGCTCGGTGAGCGCGGGGCCAGACCCCGAGTCCTTCCTGTCCGGCCACTCGGGTCACGTCGCGGGCCTGAGGCGACGGGCGGCGCGCACGCTCGGCGACGGCGCGCTCGACCTGCTCGAGCGCGCCCGTGGCAGCGCCGGCGCGCTCGACCGCCTCGCCGAGCGAGGGCCGCCACGCAACGTGCTCGTGCTCGGCGTATACCGCCCCGAGCGCGACCTGCTCGAGGTGGCGCTCGCTGAGCTGCGGGGCTCGCGGCACGGCGTGCGCACGCTGCTCGGCTCGCTGGGGCCCGCGCGCGCGGGCCTGCTCGAGGATACGGTCGCGACCGGCCTCAGCGGAGGCAAGTTCGAGAACCTGAACGCGCTGCTCGCCGGCGCGCGATCCGCCCCCGCCGACTGGACGCTCGTGGTCGACGACGACGTGGTGCTCGCGCCGCGCTTCCTCGACCGCTTCGTCGCCGTCTGCGAGCACTTCGACCTCGCGCTCGCTCAACCGGCGCAGACGCTGATGAGCCACGCCGCCTGGCCGATCACGCGGCGCCGCGCAGGATCGATCCTGCGCGAGACGCGCTTCGTCGAGATCGGTCCCGTGACGGCGTTCAGGCGCGACGCCGCGAGCGAGCTGATCCCGTTCCCGGACCTTCGCTTCGGCTGGGGGCTCGACCTGCACTGGGCGGCCGTGGCGGCGGAGCGCGGCTGGCGCCTCGGCATCGTCGACGCGCTGCCGGTGCGCCACGAGCTCTCGGCCGTGGCGAGCGGCTACTCGCACGGTGAGGCCGTCGCCGAGGGGCGACGGTTCCTCGCCGGGCGCGCGTTCCTGCCAAGCCACGCCGTCCGCGAGCCGGTGGCCGTGCACCGGCGCATCCGCTCGATCCGATGAGGGTCTGCGTGGTGGCGGAGTACTACCCGCGCCGGCGCGACCCGGTGCTCGGCGTCTGGGCGCACCGCCAGGCGCTCGCCGCACGCGCGGCGGGCGCCGAGGTGCGTGTGCTGGCGCTCGAGCGGCCTGTGCCGCCGATCGCGCTCGCGCGCGCCGCCGCGCGGGGGCGCCCGTGGGCGCTCGCGCGCTGGCTCGGCGCGGTCCTCGCGCAGCCCCGCCGCGCCACGCTCGACGGTATCGAGGTCGAGTACGTGCGCTTCGTCAGCCCGCCGCGCGCGCTCAGCTACGCCGATTGGGCCCGCTTCGCGCAGCGGCCGCTCGCCCGTGCCCTGCGCCGCCTCGATCGCGCCTGGGGCATCGATCTCGTGCACGCCCACTACGCGCTGCCCGCCGGCGCCGCGGCGCTGCCCTACGCGCGGGCGCACGGCCTGCCGCTGGCGGTCTCGGTGCACGGCGGCGACGTCTATGGGCCCGCGCTGATGGGCCCCGCGGCGCGCGCCCGCGTGGCGGCCGTGCTCGGCCGGGCGGCGGCGGTGCTGTGCAACTCGCGCGTCACGCTCGAGCGCGCCGCCGCGCTCGGTGTGGGCCGTGAGCACCTGCAGGTCCTGCACCTGGGCGCCGGCGCACCTACGCCTGCTCCTCCGAAGCACGCGCGCCCGACGGTCGCGACGCTCGCGCACGTGATCCCCAGGAAGCGCCACGCGGACGTCGCCTACGCGCTCGCGGAGCTTCGGCGACGCGGTCACGACGTCGACTGGGCCGTGATCGGCGACGGCCCGGCGCTTCCCGCCCTACGCGCGCTCGTCACCGAGCTCGGGCTCGGGCGAGGCGTGCGCTGGCTCGGACAGGTCGCGCCCGAGCGCGCGCTGGCTGAGCTCGCACGCGCGCACGCGATGGCGATGCCGAGCCTCGACGAGGCCTTCGGCGTCGCCTACGTGGAGGCGCTCGCGTGCGGCGTGCCGGCGATCGGCTGCCGCGGCGAGGGAGGGCCGGAGGAGATCGCGGCGCTCGGCGCGGGCATGCTGCTCGTGCCCACGCGCGACCCCCATGCGCTCGCCGACGCGATCGAGCGTGCGCTGTGCGACCCGGACCTCGGCGAGGAGGCGCGGCGCACCGCCGCCGAGCACTTCTCGTGGGAGCGCTGCGGGCGGGAGACCGTCGCCGCCTACGCGCGGGTGCTCGTCAGGTGAGCGCCGATCCGCGCCCCGTCTGCCTCGTCACGGGCGCCGTCACGCCCTACCGCGCCGAGCCCTTCCGCATGCTTGCCGAGCGCGAGGGCCTCGAGGTGCTCGCCTTTCGCGATCCGGGGGCCCCGCAGCCGGGCCTGACCGTGCACGCGGTCGGGCAGGCGGAGGTCGCCCGCCGTGTCGGCTCGGGCGCCTACCGCGCGGTGATCGCGGGGCTCGGCGGGCGCCGGGCGCTGCCGGGCGCATACGCCGGGGCTCGCCGCGCGCGCGTCCCGTTCGTGCTCTGGGCCTCGATCTGGGTGCACCCGCGCACGCCCGCCCACGCGCTCTCCTACCTCCCGACACGCCACCTCTACCGCCACGCCGACGCCGTCGTCACCTACGGCCCGCACGTGAGCGCCTACTTGGCGCGGGCGCGCGGGCGCGCGGGCGGCGTGTTCGAAGCGCCGCAGGCCGTCTCCGCGGAGCGCTTCGGCGCGCCGGTGCCGGAGCCCGAGCGGCTCGAGGCGCGCCGCCTGCTCCGCTCCCCGGAGGAGCGCCTCGCCGCGCTGTTCGTGGGCCGGCTCGAGCGCGAGAAGGGGGTGGAGGTTCTGCTCGAGGCGTGGCGAAGAGGAGAGCTCGCGGTGCTCGGTACGCTGTCACTGGTAGGAGACGGGCCGCTCGGCCCTGCGATCGATGCGGCGGGAGCCAACGTGCGCCGCCTCGGCTTGCTCCCGCCCGCCGCGCTTCCACCGCTCTACGCCGCCGCCGACGTGCTCGTGCTGCCCTCGATCCGAACCGCAACTTTCAGCGAGCCCTGGGGCTTGGTCGCCAACGAGGCCATGCACCAGGGAACGCCAGTGATCGCAAGCGACGCGGTCGGAGCCGTGGCCGGCGGGCTCGTGCGCCACGGCCGCAACGGACTCGTCGCCCCGCAGCGCGACCACGCCGCCCTGGCGGCGCTGATGCGCCGGATGGCCGCAGACCCCGAGCAGCGCACGCGCCTCGGCGCGGCGGCCCGCGAGGACGTCGCCGCGTTCTCGTTCGAGGCCTGGGTGGCGGGCATGCGGCGGGCGCTCGCATCCGTCGGGGTGAGCCGCGGTGCTTAGCCTTCGGCTTTCGGCAGCGCTCGTGCTGGTGTCGACGGCGCTCTCCGCCGCGCCTGCGCCGGCCGGCGCGAGCGTGATCGAGGTGATCAGAGACTGCCGCGACGGGACGATCGACGGCGACTACACGGCCAGGGAGCTGCGCGACGCGGAGCGCAACCTGCCGAGCGACCAGGTCGAGTACGGCGACTGCGCCGACGCCCTGCGCCAGGCCCAGCTCGACGCTCGGCGCAGGTCGACGGACTCGAGCGGCGGGGGCGGCGGCTCAGGTGGTGGAGGCGGCGGCTCCGGCGGAGGTCGGGGCGGCTCAGCCGGCGAGGAGACCGGCGGCGGGGCGCGCGCCAGGCGCCCGGCGGGGGCGCCCGCGGTCACGCCGGAGGAGGACGTGCAGGCGCTCACGCAGGATCGGGTCAAGGGCGGCAGCGGGCCGCCGCCGTCGCTTGCGCTCGGCAGCGGACGCGTCGTGCCACGAGCGCCGGCCGACTCGAGCGTTCCGCTGCCGCTGACGCTCGCGATGGTCGCCGTCGGGCTGCTCGCCCTCGCCGCGGCCTGGCAGATCACCCGACACCGCCTCGGCGCACCCCTTGTCGCGCTTCGCCTCCGGCGCCGCTAGCGCCGCCCTCGGCCTCGCCCTCGCAGCCGCCGCCTTCGGCGCGCGCGCGGGCTCCGAGCTCACTCGCACCACCGCCGTCGAGATAGCCGTCGTGGTGGCCTGCGGGCTCGTGCTCGCGTTCGCCGCGGCGCGCGGTCGGCTGGCGGATGGTCCGGGCACGCTGACAGTGGCGCTGTTCGCCGTGCTCGCCGTGATCACGGCCGCCTCGATCGCATGGTCCGCCGCCCCCGACCTGTCGTGGGTCGAGGCCAACCGCACGCTCGCCTACGCCGCCGTCTTCGCCGCGGGGGTGGCCGGCGCCCGCCTGGCGCCGAGCGGGGCGCCCGCGTTGCTGCGGGCGCTGCTGCTGGCGGTCGCGCTGACGATCGGGTACTCGCTGCTGTCGCGCGTGTTTCCCGCAGCGCTCGCCGAGAACGAGGTCTACGCGCGCATCGCCACCCCCTTTGACTACTGGAACGCGGTCGGGGTGACCGCCGCGCTCGCGATCCCACCCGCGCTTTGGCTCGGCGCTCGCCGCTCGGGCCACCAGCCGCTGAACGCGCTCGCCTATCCGCTGATGGGGCTGCTGCTCGTGGCGCTCTTCCTCTCCTACTCGCGCGGTGCGCTCGCAGCCGCGGCGCTCGGCACGGCGCTGTGGCTCGCCCTGGTGCCGCTTCGGCTGCGCAGCCTGGCGGTGCTCGGGCTGCCGGTCGCGGCCGCGGCCCCCTTGATCGCCTGGGCGCTCTCACACGACGCCTTCACCAAGGACTACGTCCCGCTCGAGAGTCGCGAAGCGGTGGCCGGCGAGTTCGGTCTGCTGCTGCTCGGGATGGTGATCGCCCTGCTCGGAAGCGGACTGGCGATCGGCTTTCGCCTGTCCGTCCGGGCCCCGCGGATCGCCCTCAGACGGCGCCTCGGCGTCGCAGCCCTCGGATTCAGCCTCGCGGCGGTGGTGTTCGCGTTCGCCTCGGTAGCGCTCTCGGAGCAGGGCCTCGCCGGCACGGTATCGGCGCGGATCCAGGAGGCCACCGACGAGCGGGCGGCGACGACCGGAGGCCCGCAGCGCCTGACCCAGGCCTCGTCGGCGCGAGCCGAGTACTGGCGCCAGGCGCTGTCGGTCTTCTCCGAGCGCCCGGCGCTCGGCGCAGGCGCCGGGGCTTTCGCCCTCACCCGCCTTCGCTACCGGTCGACGTCATTCGCGGCGCGCCATGCCCACGGCTACGTCGTGCAGACGCTGTCCGATCTCGGCCTGGTCGGCATCTTCGTCTCGCTCGCGCTGGCGCTCGCCTGGGCGGTCGCGGCCGCGCGCGCAATCGGCGTCTCCCGCCTCCGTCGCGGCTTGCCGGCGAGCGCCGATCGCCTGGCGCTGGCGGCGCTCGCGCTGGCGGCGATCGTCTTCGCGCTCCAGTCCGCGATCGACTGGACGTGGTTCGTGCCCGGGCCGACGATCATGGCGCTCGCGGCCGCCGGGTTCGTGGCCGGCCGCGGCCGCGAGGAGCCGGCCCCCGACGACCCGGTGCACGCTGCTCCAGCCGAACGTACGCTGATGTTGGTCACGACCGCCGAGGCGAGCGACGGGCTCAACCCCGCTTCACCGCCTGGGCAGCGGCCGTCGCGATCCGACCGGTATCGCTCACTCGCCCTCGCGGGCGCCGTGCTCGTCACGACCGGCCTCTGCGCGTGGGCTGTCTATCAGCCGGCCCGCTCGGAGGCGCACGCCGGCCGGGCGCTCGAGCACATCGAGGCCGATCGGCTGCCCGAGGCCGCGCGCGAGGCGCGCCGCGCCGCGGAGATCGACCCGCTCTCTCCGCGGCCGCTGCTCGTGAGAGCCGCCGTCGAGGCGGCCGCGGGGCGCGAGCGGCCCGCGCTCGAGCTGCTCCAGCGGACGGTACGCGAGCATCCGAGCGACCCGCAGGTGTGGCTGCGGCTCGCGTCCTTCCAGCTGCGCACGCTCGAGGACCCGAACGCGGCGCTCGAGACGCTACGGGGAGCGCTCTACGTCGATCCGCAGTCGCGCTCCGTGCAGGCGCTCTACTACGAGACGCGCGCTGCCCAGCGCGAGCGGGCCGCGACCAGCTGAGGGGTCAGCGCGTCGCGACCGCGAGCAGCGTCCCCTCGCTGCGGCGCAGCGAGACCAGGTCGAACCCCGTCGCGTCGAGCGCCCCCGCAAGCGAGCGGGCGGTGAAGAAGCGCAGGTGCGGCGAGAACGGGTCGAAGCGGCGCTCGAAGCCACGCACGAGCACGTCGAGCCCGGTCAGGCGCCCGTGGGCGGGGGTCGTGACGGCGAGGCGCCCGCGCGGCTCGAGCACGCGCCTGACCTCCGACAGGAGCCACTGCACGTCCTGCACGTGCTCGAGCGTCTCGGCGCACAGCACGAGGTCGAAGTCGGAGTCCGGGTAGGGCAGCACGTCGCCGGGCGCGAGCGCCCGCAGCTCGGCGCGCGGCAGCAGCGCGCGGGCGCGCTCGAGGGCGACCTCGGACACATCGGCCGCTACGAGCTGCTCGGCCGCGAGCTCCTGCGTCAGCCGCCCGTCGCCACAGCCGAGGTCGAGCGCACGGCGGCCGCCAAGGCCGCGCACGAACTCGACGAGGTGCTCGGGCGGAGGCGGCCGGTCCTCCGGCACGAGCTCCCACAGCTCGTCGTCATACCAACTGGGGCACATCCGGCCGGAGCCGCTACCACGCCCCCCGCGACTTGACCACCGCCGGGATCGTCTTCAGCAGGATCGAGAGGTCGAGGAACACCGACCACCGCTCCAGGTAGAGGAAGTCGAGCCGCACGAGCTCGTCGAAGTCGAGCTCCGAGCGCCCGGACACCTGCCACAGCCCCGTGACTCCGGGCAGCACCAGATAGCGCTTGCGGTGCCAATCATCAAGCCGCGCGTAGTCGCGCTGGGGCAGCGGTCGCGGGCCGACGAGCGACATGTCGCCGCGCAGCACATTGAAGAGCTGGGGCAGCTCGTCGAGCGACCAGCGCCGCAGCACGCGCCCGACTCCGGTCACGCGCGGGTCGCTGCGGATCTTGAACAGCGCCCCGCCCATCTCGTTCTGCTCCTCGAGCTCGGCCTGGCGGTGATCGGCGTCCTCGAACATCGTGCGGAACTTGAGGCAGGCGAACGGCCGGCCGCCGATCCCGGGACGCATCGAGCGGTAGATCACGGCGCCCGGCGAGCTGAGCCGGATGACGAGCGCGATCAGCGCCAGGGCGGGCGCGAACGCGATCACGAGCAACGTCGAGACGACGAGGTCGAAGCCACGCTTGAGCACGAAGTCGATCCCCTCGAAGACCGGCGGCTTGAGCTCGAACAGGGGCAGCGTCTGCCCGGGCACGAACTCGACCCGGTCCATCAGGATCTCCATCGTCGAGGGGGCGACGCAGACGCGCACGCCGTGGCGGTGGCAGCGATCGACCAGCTCGACCGCGTGCTCCTGCGGGAAGTCGGGATCGGCGATCAGGACCTCGTCGATCTGGCCGAAGTAGGCGTCGATGCGGTCGAGCGGTCCGAGGTCCTTGAGCCCGTTGCCGGCGCGCATCGGCGTCAGCGAGACGAACCCCACCGGCTCGACCTCGGGCTGGCCGCCGCGCAGAGCGTGCGCCACGGCCTCGATGTGCGATCCCGAGCCGACCAGCACGGCGCGACGGTGGTAGCCGGCCGCGCGCAGGAGCGCCCCGGTGAGCTTCTCGAAGACCCAACGAAAGCCCGACACGTACGCGAGCGCGAACAGCAGCGAGCCGTAGAAGATGTAGTAGGAGGAGAAGCCCTCGCCCTCGGCGACGGCGTAGAGAAGGATCACGAGCGTGACCTGGAACAGCGACGAGACGATGCGCGCGAACCCCGGCCGCACCGCCCGCGGGGCGTAGAGGCCCGAGCGCGCGAAGAGCAGCAGCGTGACGAGGCACGCGAGCGGCGCGAAGTCACGCGCTCCCTGAAACGACGCGGCGAGGTCGGGCTGGTCGCGCAGCACGGCCTTGAGCTCGAGCGCCGTCCAGATCGCGAGGAAGACGCCGGCGATGTCGAGCGCTACGAGCAGCAGGATCCGCGACAGCCGCCGGAAGGTGTCGAGTCGCAGCAGCAGCGCGAGGCCGGCGGGCCTGCGCGAGCGGACATCACGGCTGGGGAGGACCACCGTCTCGGGCGGTCTCACCTCACGCAGCTCGTTGAGCAGTCCGTTCGCCATTCGTTGCCCTCCTGTGAACAGGAGAGCGTCGCAAATGTATCGGCAGCCGTCGGGCGGAACTTGCGCATTACGCTGGCTTCGTGAGCACGCTCCAAGAGGGATCGGTGCGCGAGGTCTGCTTCGCGCTGCTGCGCGAGCTCGGCCTGACGACGGTGTTCGGCAACCCGGGCTCGACCGAGATGCCGATGCTGCGCGACTTCCCCGAGGACTTCACCTACGTGCTCGGGCTGCAGGAGGGAGCCGTGCTGTCGATGGCCGACGGCTACGCCAAGGGCACGGGGCGCGCCACGCTCGTAAACCTCCACACCGCCCCCGGACTCGGCAACGCGATGGGCGCGATGGTGACGGCCTTCCACGGCCGCGCGCCGCTGGTCGTGACCGCGGGTCAGCAGGACCGCCGCCAGCTCGCCTCGGAGCCGTTCCTGTCCGGGAAGCTCGTCGAGCTGGCCGCCCCCTACGTCAAGTGGGCCCACGAGCCGACGCGCGCCGAGGACGTGCCGGCGGCGCTCGAGCGCGCATACCACACCGCGCTCCAGGCGCCGCGCGGCCCGGTCTTCCTGTCCGTGCCGATGGACGACTGGGAGGCGCACGTTCCCGCGCACGCCGCGCGCGAGGTCTCCTACCGCAGCGCCCCCGACCCCGCCGCGCTGCGGCGCGTGGCCGAGCTGCTGCGCTCCTCGCAGCGACCCGCGATCGTCGCCGGCGCGGACCACGACCGCGCCGGCAAGGGCGGCTCGCTCGAGGCGCTCGCGGAGCGCCTCGGCGCCGCCGTGTGGGCCGAGCCGTTCGCGGGCGAGGCGTCCTTTCCCCAGGACCATCCGCTCTTCAAGGGCCATCTCGCGCCCGCCCAGCGACCGCTCGGCGAGCAGCTCGCGCCCTATGACCTGGTGCTCGTCGTCGGCGCTCCGGTGTTCGCCTACTACCCCTACGTCCCCGGCCCGACCGTCACGCCGGGCACGCGGGTCGTGCAGCTCACCGCGGACCCGGCAGAGGCGGCGCGTGCGCTCACGGGCGTGAGCGTCGTCGGAGACGTCGGCCTGGGGCTCGAGGCGCTGCTCGAGAGGCTGCCGGACACCGGGCGCCCCCGCCCGCCGCCGCAGCAGCCACCCGAGCGCCCTGAGCCCGCCGACCCGATGCCCGTCGCCTGGGTGCTGCGCGAGCTCGCCGAGCGGATGCCCGACGGCGCGATCCTCGTCGAGGAGGCGCCCTCGACCAAGGGTGACCTGCACGCCCAGGTGAGAATCGCGCGCGCCGGCACCTACTACACGACCGCCAGCGGCGGGCTCGGCTACGCCGTCCCGGCCGCCGTCGGGCTCAAGCTCGCCAGGCCGGACACGGCTGTCGTGTGCGTCGTCGGCGAGGGCTCCGCGATGTATACGCCGCAGGCGATCTGGACGGCCGCCCGCCACGGCGCCGCGGTCTGCTTCGTGGTGCTGAACAACTCTCACTACGGCATCCTCAAGTCGTTCGGCGACCTGCTCGGGACCGCGGGCGTTCCGGGGCTCGACGTCCCCGGCATCGACGTGATCGCGCTCGCGCGCGGCTTCGGCGCAGGCGGGGAGCGGGTCGAGCGGGCCGAGGACCTGCCGCGCGCGCTCGAGCGCGCACTCGGCGCCGACGGCCCCTACGTGCTCGACGTGGTCGTCGACCCGGCGATCACCCAGCTCGTCTGAGCGCGATCCGCAGCTCGTCCTCGACCGGCGGGTCGAGCTCGTCGCGCAGCCAGCCCGTCGCCTGGAAGCAGCGGATGCGCAGCTCGGAGGCCGTGGCGTCGAGGCGCAGGAAGCTCTTGAACATCGGCGGGTGGTTCCAGTCGAAGAGCTCCGAGAAGAACCGCTGCACGATCCGGCCGGGTGCGGGCGGCCTGGCCACGAGCTCGGCGACGAGGCGCTCACGCCGTGAGATGCCCCGCCGCCGCGCGCTGCGCGCGCTCTGCCTGAGCGGCTCGACCCCGAGCCGCTCGGAGATCACGACCGCGGCCGCGTCGGGATGCACGCGCAACCAGCGCAGCCGGCGCCGGCGCCCGAGGTTGCTCGCGTACATCGACAGCGAGTCGCCGCGCAGCGGGTAGCAGCGGAAGTCGCTCTCGTCGACGCCGGGAAGCGCGACGCGCGGGATGTTGTGGGTCGCGTGCATGAACGCGCCGCCGCCTCCTGAGACGATGTACTGGATCGTGCGCCCGTCGGGCAGGCGAACGGGGTAGCGCTGGTAGTTGTGCGTGTCGCCGCCGATCGCCGCGACGTAGTTCGAACGCGGGTCGCGGACGATGTCGTCGACGGTCTCGGCGCTTTGCTCGATCGCGCCGGGGACGTGCAGGCCGTCGTAGTAGATCGGGCGGCCGGTCAGCAACAGCTTGGGCTTCGGGCTGCTTGTGGAGACCTCGCGCAGCCAGCGAGCCTGCTCGGCGTCGATCCCCCCGGTGATGCCGGTGTCGATCCCGACGATCAGCAGCGGTCCCGTCTCGATCGCGAAGTAGGACCCGGGCTGGAGCGAGCGCGACGGGTCGCGCGGGCGCAGCGCCCGGCCGGCGGCGAGCGCCGACGGCGAGGCCCCCTTCGGGCGGCGCCAGAGCAGCCGCCGCACCCACTCGCGCGAGCCGAGGCGGACGGGTCGGGCGGGCTCCGGCGGCAGCGCGGGCGCGCCGCAGAAGTGGACCATGAAGCTCGTCAGGTCGTCGTACCAGTCGTGGTTTCCGGGCAGCGCGTAGATCGGGCCCGGGAAGTCGCGGTAGGGGAAGTAGAACTTCGGCACGTACTCGTCGACGTCGCCCGCGGGATAGATGACGTCGCTGCAGATGACCATGAAGGTCGCGCTCGCGGCCGCCTTCAGCAGCGGCGGCACGACGACGAACTGCGAGGCGTCGCCCTCGCCCGTGTCGCCGAGCATCAGGAACGACAGCTCGCCGAGCTCGGCGTGGTCGCGCAGGACGAGATCCGCCGGCACGCCGGCCTCGCGCTGCGCCGCGACCCAGCGCCGGCGCTCCGAGTCGGTCGGGTCACGCAGCCAGTGCGCCAGGCGGTCGTTGCGCGTCGCCCACAGCACACGCGGGCGAAACCACGAGGTGGCGGGATGGCGGACGGGCAGCAGCGAGCGGTACGAGCCCGGCTCGCCGCGCTGCCAGCCCGCGTACTCGAGCCCGCGCGCCTCGTCGTGGGATGACCCCCGATCGTCCATGGGCGAGGTTCTACTCGGTAAGTCTGTCCGCTTCCGTGCGTACCTTGCCTTGTGCCGATGGCCACGACGATCGCGGTTCTCTCTCAGAAGGGCGGCACCGGCAAGACGACGACGGTCAGGAGCCTGGCCGACATCTTCAGCCGGCTCGGCCTCGACGTGCTGGCCGTCGACCTCGACCCGCAGGGCAACCTGTCGAGCTACTTCGAGATCCCGATCGGGGCATCGCCCACGATCGCCGACGTGCTCACCTTCCGCGCCACCGCCGAGCGGGCGGTGCACGGCCCGCTGATCCCGGCCAACCAGAGCCTCGCTGCGGCGGAGCTCGAGCTCCAGGGCAGCCGACACGCGACGCTCAAGACGAGGCTCAGGGACGTGACGCGGCTCTACGACGTCGTGCTGATCGACTGCCCGCCCTCGCGCGGCCTGCTGGCGATCAACGCCCTCGTTGCCGCGGACCACGCGCTCGTGACCACCAACGCACAGTACTTCTCGCTCCAGGGCGTCGAGCAGATGCTCGACATGATCGAGTTGACGTGCGAGGACCTCAACCCGCGCCTGACCTGGCTCGGCGTCGTCATGAACATCGCCGACCTGCGCACGCTGCACTCGCGCGAGGTGCTCGCGACCCTGCGCGAGAGCTTCGGTCCGAAGGTGTTCGAGACGGTCATCCGCCAGTCGATCCGCTACGCCGAGTCGGCGCAGCACGGCACCCCGATCATCGAGTACAGCCCGCGCGTCGGTGCCGACTACCTCGCACTCGCCGACGAGCTGCTCCACCGGCTCGGGATGCCCGCCGGGCGGCGAAAGCTGCGCGGACTGCGCGGTGAGCTCGTGCCCGCCTAGAGTGCGCTTCTCCCTGCCCCATAAATAATGGGGGCGAGAGGACCCGGTCGCGCGACTTGGAGGGTCGGTGGAGGAGCACGAGACGACGATCAGGGAGCGCCCCTCCCGCGGTGAGGTCGAGCCGGCCGCGCTTCAGGTGATCGCTCGCCACGGGCCGCTGATCCTAGGCAGCGCCCGCCGCTACTCGCTCTCCCCCGAGGACGCCGAGGACGCCTACCAGCGCGGCCTGGAGATCCTGCTGACAAAGGCACCGACGACGAGCGAGGCGGAGCTCGTGCCGTGGCTGCGCACGGTCGTGAAGCACGAGGCGCTCGCGATCCGCCGCCAGCGCCGGCGCGCGACGCCGACCGAGGACGAGGCGCTCGAGGGTGCCGCCGGCGACCGGGCGCCCGGGAGCATCACCCACGACCAGGCCGAGCGGCTCGAGCGGCTGCGCGTCGGCGCGGAGGCGATGGGGCGGCTGAAGCCGCAGGAGGTGCGCTGCCTGCTGCTGCTCGCGGAGGGCTACTCGTACAAGCAGATCTGCGCGAAGACGGGCTTTACCTACACGAAGGTCAACCGATGCATCACGGAGGGGCGGCGTTCGTTCCTCGACCGCGTCGCCTCGATCGAGTCGGGCGCCGAGTGCGAGCGCTACCGCCCGCTGCTGTCGGTGCTCGCCGACGGCGAGGCCTCTGCCGCCGACGTGGCGGCGCTGCGCCCGCACCTGCGCTCCTGCCTGTCGTGCCGCGCGACGCTGCGGGAGTACCGCCAGGCCCCGGCGCGCGTGGCGGCGCTGACGCCGCCGGTCGCGCTGGCGGGCTCAGGGCTGCTGGCGCGCGCGGCGGAATGGCTGAACGCCTGGCTGCAGGACCGAAGCGCGTTGATCGGATTCAAGGTCCAGAGCCTCGCCGAGCTCGCGACCACCCAACCCGCGGCGCACAAGGCCGCCGCGGTGGCGGCTACGACCGCGGCGCTCGCGGGAGGAACCGTCGCGAGCGTGCAGTCGACGGACCCGCGCGAGCAGCGGCCGGCCGGCAGGGAGCAAGCCGCGCTCGTGCCGAGTCGGGAGTCGCCGGCTCGTGCCACGGGGGCGACGCGCGCCCCGACGCGCGCGCGCCGGCCGCGTCCCGCGGCGCGCGCGAAGCGCTCTTCGCCCAAGCCACCGCCGGTGGCGGCTCGCCGGGTCGCAACGGCGGCTGCAGCTCCAGTCGCTCGAGCGGCTCGGGTGCACAGCCCGGCGTCGACGACGAGCCGAACGCCCGCGCCGGCCCCGGCGCGCGTCTCTGCCCCTGCGCCCCCGCCGTCTCCGAAGCCCACTCCCGCCCCCAAGCCGCGCCGCCAGGCGCCGGCCCCAGACGATGGAGGCGAGTTCGGCCTGTAGCGTTCGCGCGATGTTCGAGGGGTTCAGCGTCGATCGCCTCGCGACCTCGGGGGCCGAGATCAACTTCCGCCGCGGCGGATCGGGCCCGCCCGTGCTGCTTCTGCACGGCTACCCCCAGACGCACGTGCTGTGGCACGAGCTGGCGCCGCGGCTCGCCGAGGAGTTCACGGTCGTCGCGTCCGACATGCGCGGCTACGGCGACTCCTCGAAGCCGCCTGAGGGAGAGGGCCACGCCGGCTACTCGAAGCGGGCGATGGCCCTCGACCAGGTCGAGCTGATGGAGGCGCTCGGCTTCGACTCGTTCTCGGTCGTCGGCCATGACCGCGGCGGGCGGGTGACACACCGCATGGCGCTCGACCATCCGGACCGCGTCGAGCGCATCGCGCTGCTCGACATCGTGCCGACGCGCAAGATGTTCGAGTCGTTCGGCAAGGAGCTCGCCACTGCCTCCTACCACTGGTTCTTCCTGATCCAGGCGCCCGACCTGCCGGAGCGGATGATCGGCGCCGACCCCGACTACTACCTCGACCAGAAGCTGGAGCGCTGGAGCGCGCCGGGCTTCGGGTTCGCGCCGGCGGCGGTCGAGGAGTACCGCCGCTGCTTCCGCGCGCCCGGCACGGTGCACTCGACGTGCGAGGACTACCGCGCGGGGGCGTCGATCGATCTCGAGCACGACGAGGCCGACATCGACCATCGCCTGGCGTGCCCGCTGCTCGCGCTGTGGGGCGAGCAGGGCCGGATCGCCAAGGTCTTCGACGTGCTCGAGACCTGGCGCGAGCGGGCGGACGACGTCCGCGGCCGTGCCGTTCCCGGGGCGCACTTTCCGGCCGAGGAGGCGCCGCGCGAGACGCTGGCCGAGCTGCTGCCCTTCCTGCGCGCATAGCCCGGATGGTGCACAGCCCGCACGGCTACTGGCTCGAGGAGGCCGGGGCGGTCGAGCCGCGCCCGCCGCTCGCGGGCGACCTCGACGCCGACTTCGTGGTGATCGGGGGCGGCTACACCGGCATGTGGGCCGCGTGGTCGCTGCTCGAGCGCGCCCCCGGGGCGCGCGTGGTCGTGCTCGAGGCAGACCGCTGCGGCCACGGGCCGAGCGGGCGCAACGGAGGGTTCCTCAACTCCTACTGGTACGCGATGGGCACGCTGCGCGAGCACCATGGCGAGGCCGGCGCGCTCGCGATCGCGCGCGCCGGCGCCGAGTCCGTGCCCGCGATCGAGCGCTGGTGCGCCGAGCAGGGGGTCGATGCGTGGGCTCGCCGCGCGGGCCACGTCGTCGTCTCGACCGCTCCCGCCTTCGACAACGCATGGCGGCGCTCGACCGACGCCTGCGCCGCCGCCGGCGCGCCGCAGGAGTACGAGCCGCTCACAGTCGACGGCGTTCGCCGGATCTGCGACTCGCCGATCTTCCGCGCGGGCGCGATGATGCCGATGGCCGGGACCGTCCAGCCCGCGCGGCTCGCGCTCGGCCTGCGGGCGCGCCTGCTCGAGCGAGCCGCGCTCGTGCACGAGCGCTCGCCGGTGCGCCGGCTGCGCGACGGCGGAGGGGGCGTCGTCGCGGAGACCGCCGGGGGCCGGGTCCGCGCCGGGGCGGCGGTGCTGGCGCTCGGGCCGAGCGCGGCCGGCGTCGGGCAGCTCGGGCGGCGCCTGACCGTCGCCTCGAGCCACATCGTGATGACGGAGCCCGTGCCCGACGTGCTCGACTCGGTCGGCTGGACCGGCGGCGAGTCGATCACCGACGCGCGCGCCTACGTGCACTACCTGCGCACGACCCCCGACGGGCGAATCGCGTTCGGCTGGGGTGGCGGGCGGATGGCCTTCGGGGCGCGCGTCGGTGGACGGATCGAGGTCGATCCCGCCGTCGCCGCGGAGATCCGCCGGCACCTCGTGCGCTTCTTCCCGGCCCTCGAGGGACGGCGCGTGACCCACGCCTGGGGAGGTCCGATCGACATCTCGCCGGTGCACCTGCCGGCGTTCGGGACGCTCGCCGGAGGCCGCGCGCACTACGGCTTCGGCTACACCGGCAACGGCGTCGGCCCGGCGTACCTCGGCGGGCGGATCCTGGCCTCGCTCGCGCTCGACAGCCGCGACGAGCTCACCCGCCTCGCGCTCGTCGAGCCAGCTTCGGCCCCCGTGCCGCCGGAGCCGCTGCGCTGGATCGGCGGCAACCTGATCCGCTCCGCCTTCCTGCGCAAGGAGGCGATCGAGGAGCGCGGCGGGCGGGCGGGCGCCGCGACCGAGCTCGTGGCCGGGGTCCCCGCAAGGCTCGGCGTGCACGTCGGACGCTAGGTCGCGGCCGTCCGGTGGCGGCGCAGGACGTGCGCGTCGCCGCGGCGCACCGTCACCTTCTCGGCGTCGAGGTGCTCGAGCACGGCCTGCGCGTACTTGCGCGAGAGCCCGATCTCGTCGCGCACGCCGGCGATCGTCGCCTCGCCGTCGCGCTGGCAGATTGCGACCACCTGTGCCTCGAGCTGCGCCAGAGGCTCCGGATGGAAGTGCAGGTTGCGCGCCACGCGCACCGCCTGGCCGGCGCCCGAGAGCTGCGCGAAGCGAGCGCTCACGTCGGCGGGGCGAGCCCGGCGGCCTGCGCGAGATCGGCGTCGTTGCGCGGGCGTACGCCGTCCGAGCGCAGCAGCGCCGCGAGCCGCAGGGCAAGGTCGTCGAGCGACTCGGGCTCGGACGACTCGGCCGCGGGATCAGCCGCCGGCGCGGGCTCGACCCAATCGCCGCGCTCGAGCGCGGCGAGGCGCTCCACGACGCTCGCGTCGGGACCGTGCTTTCGTGGCCGCGGGTCGATCACGATGCCGCCGCCGATCGTGTCCGGCGGGGCCAGCCTGCGCAGGATCAGTCGATCGCCCTCGACCGCCACGAGCGGCGCCTCGAGCCGAAGCTGGGCGTAGGAGCGCTGCTCGCCGCGCAGCTGCGCTCCCTCGAGCGGCACGACCCGGGCCGGGGCCTCGCGCGTGCCGTGGTGCACGTGGATCCGCGTGCCGCGCGCGAGCAGCTCGGCGCCGGCCTCGAGCGAGACCGCCACGTCGAGCAGGTAGGTCGGCTCGATCGTGGTGCCGGCGTGCGCCACCACGTCGCCGCGCCCGAGCTCACGCCAGCTCGGGCCGACCAGGTTGAGCGCGACCCGCTGCCCCGCACGCGCGCGCTCGACGCCCTCGTCGTGCACCTGCACGGAGCGCACGCGCGCCTGCACGCCGCGCGGCAGCACGGTGACCGCGTCGCCCGCCGCGAGCTCCCCCGCCCACAGCGTGCCGGTGACCACCGTGCCGATCCCCTTGAGCGTGAACGAGCGATCGACGTGCAGGCGAGTCGGCCGGCCGTCGTCTCGCTGCGCCCGGCCGCCGAGCCGCGCCGCCACGCGCTCGAGCGCGCCCAGCAGCTCATCGAGGCCCGTGCGCTGAAGCGCCGACACGGCCACGATCTCGACGCCCGGCGCATGCTCGGCGACCTCCTCGGCGGCGAGCTGCGGCTCGCCGACGTCGGCCTTGGTGATCGCGATCACGCCGTCGGAGACGCCGAGCTGGCGCAACACGGCCAGGTGCTCGCGCGTCTGTGGCATGACCCCGTCGTCGGCCGCGACGCAGAGCAGGAAGACGTCGATGCCCGAGGCGCCGGCCACCATCGTGCGCACGAAGCGCTCGTGCCCGGGCACGTCGATCACCGACAGCTGGCGCCCGCTCGGCAGCACGAGCGGGGCGTAGCCGAGCTCGATCGAGATGCCGCGCGACCTCTCCTCGGGCAGGCGGTCGGTGTTCTTGCCGGTCAGCGCGTCGATCAACGCCGTCTTGCCGTGGTCGATGTGGCCGGCGGTGCCGAGCGTGAGCGGGGCGACGTCGGCGATCAAGCCTCCTTCACCCCCACTGCGCGATACGACAACGATCTTGACTCCCAGGCAACTTTCGTTGTCGTAGCGCGTAGCGCATCAAGAGGAAGGGTCCTGGGCAGAGCTACGAGAGTGCGGCGATCACGGCCCGCGCAGCCGCATTGGCGCCGTCGTCGTCGAGCGTGCGCGGGTCGAGTAGCAGCCGCCCTTCGCGCGCACGCGCGACGAGCGGCCGGTCACCGTCGCGCAGGCGCCGGGTCAGCCGGTCGACGCCAATCCCACCCGGCTCGACCGCGCACACGGGACCCTCGAGCTCGAGCAGTGGGAGTGCGCCGCCGCCGACCTTGGCGGAGGCCCGGATCACACGCGCCTCGATACCGGCCCGAGACAGCGCGCCACGAATCGCCTCTGCCCGGCCTGAGAGCGCGTCCTCGCTCGCGCCAAGCATCGCCAGCACCGGCACGTCGCGAAGCGCTCGAGCGGGGTCGCGGTAGAGGCGCAGCGTCGCCTCGAGCGCCGCCAGTGAGAGCTTGTCGATGCGCAGGGCGCGGGCGAGCGGGTGGCGACGGCAGCGCTCGATGGCTTCCGGCGCCCCCACCATCAGGCCGGCCTGCGGCCCTCCCAGGAGCTTGTCGCCGGAGAAGCAGACCACGCTCGCCCCGGCCGCGACCGAGCGGCGCACCGGCGGCTCGTCGGCCAGCTCGGGCACCCGCTCGGCGAGCGCGCCGGAGCCGATGTCGTCGATCACCGGCACGCCGGCCGAGCGGGCCAGCTCGCAGAGCGCCTCGATCTCGACGTCCTCGACGAACCCGACGGTCCTGAAGTTCGAGGGATGGGCGCGCAGGATCGCGCCGGTGTCGGGGCCGAGCGCGCGCTCGTAGTCGGACAGGCGCGTGCGGTTGGTCGTGCCGACCTCACGTAGCCGAGCGCCGGACTGGCCGACGACGTCGGGCACACGGAAGGAGCCGCCGATCTCGATCAGCTGGCCGCGCGAGACCACGACCTCGCGGCCGGCCGCGAGCGCCGCCGACGCCAGCAGCGCCGCGGCGGCGCAGTTGTTGACGACGATCGCGGCGCGCGCGCCGGTCAGCTCGCGCAGCAGCCCCTCGGCGTGGTCCTGACGTGAGCCGCGGCGGCCCGACTCGAGGTCGTATTCGAGGTTGGAGTAGCCACCGGCCACCCCCGCCACCGCGTCGACGGCGGCCGCGGCGAGCGGCGCCCGCCCGAGGTTCGTATGCACGATCACCCCGGTGGCGTTCAGGACCGGGCGCAGGCTGGAGCGCTCCGCCGCCTCGGCGCGGGCGCGGGCATCGGCCACGAGCGCCTCGACTCCGGCCGCCGGCTCGGGCGTCGCGCCGGCTCGAAGCTCATCCCGCCGCGCCGCGATCGCCGCGCGCGCCGCGCTCACCGCCACGCCCCGCGGCAGCTCGGCGAGCCGCGCCGCCAGCTCCTCGACCGCGGGCAGCGCCCGCAGCAACTCATTCATGTCAGGGGCGGACGCCCTCGACCCAGCGACCCTTGCCACCCTCGACCTCCTTCTTCCAGATCGGGGCCTCCGCCTTGATGCGGTCGATGATCTCGCGCGCGCCGGCGAACGCCTCGCGGCGGTGACGGGCGGAGACCGCGACCAGCACGCTCGGCTCGGACAGCGGCACGTCGCCGACGCGGTGCTCGGCGGCCGCCGCGCAGAGGCCGTGGTCCTCGACGGCGCAGGCGACGATCGCGGCGATCTTCTCCGTGGCCATCTCCATGTAGGCCTCGTACTCGAGCCGCTCGACGTCGCGCGTGACGCCCTCGAAGAGGACGAGTGCGCCCGCGCGGGGGTCGCGCACGCGCTCGGCGAGCGAGTCGCGCGACAGCGGCTCGCCGGTCACGCGCGCGTGCGTCGTGAGCGCCTCGCCACCGCTGATCGGCGGCACGAGCGCCAGCTCGTCGCCTGAGTCGAGCGGAGCGTCCTCGGCGGCGTACTCGCGGTTGACCGCCATCACGAGCGGCAGTCCTTCCGCGAGCGGGCCGAGCTCGCGCAGCGCGTCGCGCACGCGTGCGCCCTCAGGCAGCTCGAGCGTCACCTCGCCCGCCCCGGCGCGCTCACGCAAGATCGCAAACAGCTTGACCGTGACCTCCACGGCCATCGATGCTAGGGAAAGATCTCCGTCGTGCAGTCGCCCCCCGGCAGGTGCACCTCGTGCGGGCGCGCGGGGCCCGTGTCCAGCTGGGTGAAGTCGACGAAGAAGTCCTCGTCGAGCGCGTAGGTGCCGTCGCCCTGGCGGTCGAGCTTCGTCATCCAGCCGCGGATGCCGGGGTAGAACTGGTTGTCCCAGGTCGAGTAGAGCGAGTTCGTCAGGTAGACGCGCTCCCCGTCGAGTGAGACCTGGAGCATCTGTGGCGCTCCGTTGAGCGGCCCGTCGGCCTTGGGATGGCCGCCGTCGCGCCCGAGCAGGCCACCGAGCCAGACCTGCGACTTGAGCTGGGGGTTCGATGGATCCGAGACGTCGTAGTGGCGTAGGTCGCCGTGCAGCCAGTTCGAGAAGAACAGGTCGCGATCGTCCATCGACAGCACGATGTCGGTGATCAGGCCGGGCACCCCGCCCTCGAGCGGCCAACCCTCGAGCTCCTCGTTCGGCACGTCAATCGCCGTGGCGGCCTCCCAGGAGCCGTTCTGCTTCTGGAAGCGGATGATGTTCGAGGACAGTGTCGCCCCGACGAAGCCCTGCAGCGAGTCGGGGTCGTGCTGCCAGCGGATCTCGAGCGGGATCAGGCCCTCGGCGCCGAGGTCGATCGTCTGCGTCTTCGTACGCCGCTCGAGGTCCCAGAAGTGCAGCCGCTGGCCGTACTTGCCGGCGGCGACATCGGCCGGGTCGAAGCCGTCCTTGAAGGTGTTCGGCGCCGCCCACTCCGACGACAGCAGCGTGTTGGCGCGCGGCTGGTACCAGAAGTCGTACATCAGCTCCTGGCCGTTCTTCTCGTGCTCCCAGCGCCCGACGACCGAGAAGTCGCGTGCGTCGAGGACCGCGAAGCCACCCGGCGAGTTGCCATCGGCGTCGCCGAGCATCGAGATCGTGACGATGTCGCCCGGCATGCAGTGGACCGTGTGCGGCCCCGAGTAGCCGGTCTTCTCCTTGATCTCCTCGGGCTCGATCACCTTGTCGATCCGCGGCGCGCGGGGATCTGAGACGTCGAGGATGTGAATCCGCGAGGAGCGGATGCCAGGCACGATCAGGCGGTCGCGCGCGAGGCTCGAGTGGCACGCCGACGAGCACGCGTTCCAGCCGAAGTGGTGCAGCTCGTCGCCGACGTTCGGCATCGGCGTGCGGTGCACGATCTCGCCGTAGGAGCCGGACTCGCGGTCGACGTCGACGACCGCGATGAAGTCGGGCTCCTCGATCCCAGTGCCCTCGTAGAGGCAGGCGACGTAGACGACCTTCTCAGGCGACTGTTGCCGCGCCTCGGCGGGCGAGGCGTAGCCCGGGCCCCGATGCTCGCTCATGACACCTCCGAGACCGCGCCGGTCTTCACGTCGTACACGAATCCCCTGATCGGGATGTCGTCCGGGATCAGCGGCGAGCCCTCGAGGAACTGAACGTCCTCGCGCACGCTCTGCTCGAGGTCGCCGAATGGAAGGAAGTCGATGTCGCTCGCGTCGGCGCCGAGGTCCTGCTCGCACTTCGCGTAGAGGTCGTCGTTCTGGAAGGTCAGCATGCCGCAGTCGGTGTGGTGGATCACCGCGACCTCGTTCGTGCCGAGCAGCCGCTGCGAGATCACGAGCGAGCGCAGCGCATCCCTCGCGCGGCCGCCGGCGTTGCTGATCACGTGCGCATCGCCCTCCTCGAGCCCGAGGAAGCGCGACGGGATCAGGCGAGCGTCCATGCACGTCACCACCGCCACGTGCCGCGCCGGCGGCATCGCCAGATCGCCCTTGTCGAACTGCTCGACGTAGGGCTCGTTGGCCTGGACCAGCTCGTCTGTCACCGACATGCGGCACCCTCTTCCACGGTCGATTGATGTGAAACCGTATCGACTTTCGCAGAATTGGCGATGCCCGTATCCTTCGAGGCGCATGGCGATCCAGCCAGACGAGCAGCCTACATACGCGCCGATCGTCGGCCCCGACGACGAGCGCCGGTTCACCGACTCCGGCATCGAGCTCGAGTCGAGCTACGGCGATGACGATGTCGCGGCGGGCGCTCCCGAGCGCCTCGGCGCGCCCGGCGAGTACCCGTACACGCGCGGCATCCACCCGCAGATGTACCGCTCGCGACCGTGGACGATCCGCCAGTACGCGGGCTACGGCAGCGCCCGCGAGACGAACGCGCGCTTCCGCTACCTG
>Ga0136620_10000181_pt1 | contig 27710 bp, 24 predicted proteins | sample AntDrymUQ4162106_2_FD_104806 | JGI IMG/M metagenome (GOLD analysis project Ga0136620, IMG submission 104806) | Polar desert sand microbial communities from Dry Valleys, Antarctica - metaG UQ416 (21.06) | ecosystem: Environmental > Terrestrial > Soil > Desert | place: Antarctica: Dry Valley... | reverse complement strand
GACCAGACAGCGCCGTGCGCGTGCGCAACCTGACCAAACGGTACGGCGACCATCAAGCGGTGGCTGGCGTCGACCTCGATATCCACCACGGCGAGATCTTTGCGCTGATCGGCCCCAACGGCGCCGGCAAGACGACGTGCGTGGAGATTCTTGAGGGCTACCGGCACCGCGACGGAGGGGAGGTCGAGGTGCTCGGCATCGACCCGGCCAGGGCCGATGCGCACTGGAAGGCCCGAATCGGGATCGTCCTGCAGTCAACGAAGGACTTCGCCGAATTGACTCCGGCCGAGGCGTTGGCGACCTTCGCCGCCTACTACCCGAGTCCGCGGCCGGTCGACGAGGTCCTGGAACTCGTCGGCCTGACCGACAAGCGCAAGACCAGAGCCGATCAGCTCTCGGGCGGGCAGCGGCGGCGCCTGGACGTCGCCCTCGGCATCCTCGGCAATCCCGAGCTGCTCTTCCTGGACGAGCCGACGACCGGCTTCGACCCGGACGCGCGTCGGCAGTTCTGGGGGCTGATCGAGGATCTCAGCGGCCTCGGCACCACGATCCTGCTGACGACGCACTACATGGAGGAGGCGGAGCGGTTGGCCGACCGGGTCGGCGTTATCGCGGCCGGTCGGGTCGTCGCTGCGGACACTCCGACGATGTTGGGCGGAAGGGGTGCGGCAGAGGCGGTCGTGTCCTGGCGTGGTCCCAACGGTCCCGAGCACACCGCTACCGATGCGCCCACCAAGGTCGTCCGCGAACTCGCCGAAACCTTCGGCGGCGAGGTCCCCGAACTTGCGGTGTCCCGGCCAACTCTGGAAGACGTGTACCTCCAGATGATCGGAGCCGCTCAGTGACGAGCACGACTACGACTCGACCGGCCCTGCCATCGTTGGCAACGGTGACCAGAGCCAGGGTCCGGGCCGAACTGCTCAGCTTCTTCCGGGAGCGGGACGCCGTCGTCTTCGTCCTGCTGTTCCCGGTCATCTTGCTCGTCGTCTTCGGCGCGGTGTTCGGAGGGCAGGAGGAGGTTGCGCCCGGTGTGCCGTTCATGCAGTACTTCGTGGCCGGGATGATCGCCGCCGGGCTGCTCAGCGCCAGCTTCCAGAACCTGGCCATCCAGATCCCGATCGAGCGGGACACGGGTTACCTCAAGCGGCTGTCCGGTACGCCGATGCCCAAGTCCGCGTACTTCATCGGCAAGGTCGTTCTGGTCGGGTTCGTCGCCGTGATCCAGACGGTGTTGCTGCTGGCCATCGGCGTACTCCTGTACGGCGTGACGCCTCCTGCCGACGGCGAGCGGTGGCTGACGTTCGGGTGGGTCGCCTTGCTCGGGATCACCTCCTGCACCCTGGTGGGTGTCGCGTTCTCCAGCGTGCCGCAGAATGGCAAGAGCGCACCGGCAATCGTGTCTCCGATCGCGATCCTGTTGCAGTTCATCTCCGGGGTGTTCTTCGTCTTCAGTGAGCTGCCGACCTGGATGCAGACGCTCGCAGCGATCTTCCCGCTGAAGTGGATGACCCAGGGCATGCGGTCGGTCTTCTTGCCCGACGCCGCGCAGGCCGCGGAGCCGGCCGGTGGCTGGGAGCACGGCCGGATCGCACTGGTTCTGGCAGTGTGGTGCGTGGTTGGCTTGGTGCTGTGCCTGCTGACCTTCCGCTGGCGGACCCGGTCAGACGGCTGACTCCGGTGACGGTGGACGCCGTCGGGCGGTCCGAGGCAGGCGGCGTCGAGACGGAGACGCATTTCTGGGAGCGCACGGCTCGTGGCTGGCACGTGGTCTTCGTCGCCCTGCTGCTGATCTCCATCGGCGTGGCGCTCAACGACAACGACGCATCCTCGCGCGCCAAGACGGGTGCTGTCCTCGTGCTCGTCGGCTGGGGCGCGTGGTATCTGCCCACGTGGGCCCGGTTCTGGGCCGGCCGTGGCCGGTGGTTGGGACCGATCTACGTGGCCGGAATGGTGCCCCTGTGCCTGGCCGCGCTGTCCCTGCTGCCGTCGACCAGCATCATGCTCTTCGTCGCCATCGCGCAGATCTACGCGACTATCGATCGGCTGCGCTACGCCACCGCGGTCGTCGTCTTGCTCTTCACCGGGTTCGGACTGGCGCTCCTCGTCCGTGGGGCGGGCGCCGAAGTCTTAGTCGGGCTCGGCTTCTCCGCGCTGTTCTCCGCTGTGCTGGGCGCCTGGATCGGCGGCATCATCAGCCAAAGCCAGCAGCGCGCCGAGTGGATAATGCAGCTGCGGGACACCCGGGAGCAGCTGGCCGAGGTGAGCCACGAACGCGGGATGCTCGCTGAACGCGAGCGGTTGTCCGGGGACATCCACGACACACTCGCGCAGGGCTTTACAAGCATCGTGATGCTGCTCGAAGCGGCCGACGCCGAGATCGGCGCTGATGACGTGGCCGCCCGCCGGCACCTCACGCTGGCCCGTTCGACCGCACGGGAAAATCTTGCCGAGGCCCGGACCCTGGTGGCGGCGTTGAGTCCGGCCGGTCTCGCCGACGGATCCCTGATCGACGCGCTCCACCGGCTGGCGGGCCGTTGCGCCGACGAATTGCAGCTGCACGCGGCCATGAGTGTGACCGGCGACCCGAGGCGACTGCCCTCTGCCACCGAGGTCGTGCTGCTGCGGGCGGCGCAGGAGAGCCTGGCCAACGTGCGTAAGCATGCCGGCGCCGCCCATGTCGACGTGCACCTCGACTACGGCGCCGAGACCGCCAGGTTGAGCGTGCGCGACGATGGTTGCGGTTTCGCCCCGGCCGGGGCCGAGGGATTCGGGCTGGCCGGGATGCGCGCTCGGGCCGAGCAGGTCGGCGGCTGCCTGCGCGTGGACAGCGCCGTGGGCGGCGGTACGACGATCGAGCTGCGGGTGCCGGTGTGACTACCGTGCGGGTTCTGGTGATCGATGACCACCCGGTCGTCCGCACCGGATTGACCGCAATGCTCGCCGCCGAACCGGGCATCGAGGTTGTCGGCGAGGGCGGCTCCGGTACGGAGGCGATCCGGTTGGCCGCACAGCTCGAGCCGGACGTCGTCCTCATGGACCTGCGGATGCCCGGGATGGACGGAGTGGCGGCGACCTCGGTGATCGCCGCGAGCAGCAACGGGCCGCGGGTCGTGGTCGTGACGACGTACGACACGGATTCGGACATCCTGCGTGCCGTCGAGGCAGGCGCGACCGGCTACCTGCTCAAGGACACCCCGCGCCAGCAGATGGCCGATGCCGTCCGTGCGGCCGCCCGCGGTGAGACGGTGCTCGCTCCGCCGGTCGCGGCCAAGTTGATGACCCGCATGCGGGCCGGGACCGCCGATGTGCTGACGGCACGCGAGCGGGAGGTCATCGAGCTGGTCGGCGCCGGGCTCACGAACGCCGAGCTGGGCCGCCGGCTGTTCATCAGTGAGGCGACGGTCAAGACCCACCTGCTCAGGGTGTTCGCCAAGCTCGGCGTGGACGATCGCACCGCCGCCGTCACCACCGCGATGGCTCGAGGCATCATCCCGCCACCGTGACATGTGTGGCCCCGGCGTTACGTCCGTAGCTTTGGCTGGCAGAGCGGTCAGAGCTACGGACGTAAGGAAGTCAGTCGCGGGCGAGGATGGCCTCCTCCAGGTCCAGCTCCTCCTGCACCCGGCGCAGCACCTCGTCGTCGATCCGGCCGGCGTCTCGCAGTTCCACGAAGACGGTCCGTTCCACCGCCAGCATCTCCCGGCGCAGCCGTCGATAGGCCTCCTGCGGCGTCTCCACCCGGTCGGGCCCGACCTCGCCGAGTCGCTCCCAGGCCTGTAAAGCGCGCAACTCGGCGCGCTCCCGTAACCGGTTCACGACATCGGCCGGTACCTCGTCGCCGACGGCGGCGAGCAGGGCATCCAGCCGGGCGAGGGCAGCGTCGGCGGCGCTCTGCTGCGCGCCGGCCTCGGCGAGGTTGTCCGCGGTTGACTCCGCTGCCACCACGCCGAGCCGCCGAATCAGAGCGGGCAGGGTGAAACCCTGCAGGACCAGGGTCGCGATCACCACCACGAACGTGATGAACAGGACGATGTCGCGGCCGGGCAGCGCCGTACCCTCGTTGAGCGCCACCGGTAGGCCGAACGCGGCGGCCAGCGACACGACTCCTCGCATGCCGGCCCATGACAGCACGAACGGCCCCTGCCAGGGCGGGCTCGGATCTCGTTCGGCGATCCGGCGGCTGAGCCGCCGCGGCAGGTAGGTGGCGGGGAACACCCAGATGAAGCGGCCGACGATCACCACAACGGTCACGAGCACCGCCGCCCAGATCAGCTCCCAGGGCGACCGTTCGCCGGCGCCCAGCGCGCCGACCACCGTGCGCAGCTGGAGCCCGATCAGAGCGAACACGACGGACTCCAGCAGGAAGTCGACCATGCGCCAGAGCGACCTCGACTGCAGCCGGCTCGCGTACGACGACTGCCTCGGCGAGCGGTGCCCGATGAAGAGCCCGGCCACGACGACGGACAGCACGCCGGAGGTGTGCACGAACTCGTTCTCCGCCGCGAGATAGGCGACGAACGGCGTCAGGAGCGCCACCGTGTTTTCCACCAGCGGATCGCGCAACCACCGGTTGAGCAGTGTCACGACGTACGCCACGAGCAGTCCGATGGCGATGCCTCCGATAGCGGCCAGGAAGAACTGCCCGATCCCGGACAGCAGCGAGAAGCTGCCGCCAAGCGCGGCGGCCACCGCCACCCGGTACGCCGTCAGCGCGGTCGCATCGTTCACCAGGCTCTCGCCGGCGAGGATGGTCACCAATCGCCGCGGCAGCCCCACCCGCCGGGCGATCGCTGTGGCGGCGACCGCGTCCGGCGGGGCGACGATCGCTCCGAGCGCAAAGGCCAGCGGCAAGCCGAGACCGGGGATCAGCCAGTACGCCGTCAGACCAACCACTGCGGTCGTGAACAGCACCGCACCGACGGACAGCAGGCCGATGGGACGCAGGTTCGCCCGGATGCCCAGGTAGGAACTCTCCAGCGCCGCGGAGTACAGCAGCGGCGGGAGGAACAGCAGCAGGGCGACCTCCGGGTCGAGCGTGTAGTCCGGTACGCCGGGAATGAACGACACACCGAGCCCGGCCACTACCAGGATCAGCGGTGCGGACAGGCCGTACCGACGGGCCAGGGCCGCGACGGCGACGGCGCCGATCAGCAAACCCAACAGGGTCAGCCCACCATCCATGCCGATCACCTCCCTGGGCAGTGTGCATGTGAAGCTTGCCGGGTAGCCGCAGCATTCCGAGACGCAATCCGTCCAGAGCCAAGGAGCAGCCATGGCCTGCCCGCACACCGCCGGTCTCGAACCGGTCGAGCCGGTCACACCCGAGGGGTGCGATGAATGCCGGCAGGCGGGAACGCGGTGGGTGCATCTACGGATGTGCCTGTCCTGCGGCCATATCGGGTGCTGTGACTCCTCCGTCGGCCGGCACGCGGCGGTTCATTTCACCGACACCGACCATCCGGTGGTGCGCTCCTTCGAGCGCGGTGAGGACTGGCGGTGGTGCTACGTCGACCGCTCGCTCGTGTGACGACACGGTCGGAGAGCAGCCGGCTGCCGGACTGGCTCGCCGCGGCGCTCGTGTTCCTCGCCTCCGCCGCCGTACTCGTCCTCGAGATCGTCGGTCTGCGGCTGATTGCGCCGTACATCGGGATCACGCTGGAGACCAGCAGCGCCATCATCGGAGTCGCGCTCGCGGCCATCGCGGCCGGCGCGTGGACCGGCGGCCGGCTCGCGGACGAGACCGACCCGCGCCGCCGGCTCGGCCTCCTGCTGATCACCGGCGGAGCGTTGATGATGCTCGTGCCGCCGGTGGTGGCCCGGGCGGGTCAGGAGCTGACTGGCGCCGGCGCGGGCGGTGTGCTGCTGCTCGCGGCGTTGGCCGTGTTCTTCCCGGCAGCGGTGCTGTCTGCGATACCGCCAATGGTCGTCAAGCTGCAGCTGGCCAGCCTCTCGCGGACCGGCACGGTCGTCGGCCGGCTGTCCGGCGTCGGCACGATGGGGGCCATCGCCGGGACGTTCCTCACCGGCTTCGTCCTCGTGACCCTCGTCCCCAGCAGCATCATCCTGGTCGGGACGGGCGGGGTTCTCCTGCTGACCGGCGCTGCGTTGTCGCTCTACCTGCGCGCCCGTGGCACCGACCGGCGCGCGGCCGCGGCAACGCTCGCTGTCGGCGTGCTCGCGGCCGGGTTGACCGTCTTCGGATCGCGGCTGTGCGACGTGGAGACGAGCTACCACTGCGCCCGGGTGGTCAGCGACCCCGAGCGGCCGACCGGTCAGCTGCTCCTGCTGGACACGCTGCGGCACAGCTACGTCGACGCCGAGGATTCGTCGTACCTGGAGTTCAACTACACCACCGCGATCGCCTCGGTGGCAGACGTCATCGCTCCCACCGGGGAGACGCTCGCGACGCTGCACATCGGGGGTGGCGGCCTCACCCTTCCGCGCTACCTGGCGGCGACCCGCCCAGGCGGGCGCAACGTCGTACTGGAAGTCGATCCCGGTGTCGCTGCGATCGCGTTGGGGCTGCAGCCGCCGACCGATCCTGATCTGGACCTGCGGGTTGTCGACGGTCGGGTCGGTCTCGGTCAACACGACGACGATGCCTTCGACCTGGTGGTGGGCGATGCCTTCGGTGGGTTGTCCGTGCCCTGGCACCTGACGACTCAGGAGACTGCGCAGGAAGTACGCCGGACGCTGCGCCCGGACGGCGTCTACGCGCTGAACGTCATCGACTACCCGCCCGCGGACTTCGCCCGTGCGGAGATGGCAACCCTGATGAGCGTGTTCGACCACGTCGCGGTGATAGGAACCGCGGGCGCGGTGGACCTGTCAACCGGGGGCAACTACGTGATCGTCGCGTCGGATCGGGAACTTCCGCTGCCGGCGGTCGAGCAGCGGCTTTCCGAGCGGGGATCGCTGCTGCGGATCCGGTCCGGCGCCGACCTACGCCAGCTGGTCGGGGACAGCACCGTCCTCACCGACGACTACGCGCCGGTCGACCAGCTGCTGACGCCGTACCGCTGAGGCTCGATAGCCTCACTGTCGTGCCCACCCCGTTGACGCCGGAGACGATCCGGCAGGCCCCGAAAGTGCTGTTGCACGACCACCTTGACGGGGGCGTCCGAGCCGAGACCGTCGTTGAGCTGGCCGCACAGACGGGACACCAGCTGCCGGCCGCGGACGCCGCGTCACTGGCCCAATGGTTCCGCGAGTCCGCGTACTCGGGGTCGCTGGAGCGCTACCTGGAGACGTTCGTGCACACCGTCGGGGTCATGCAGACCCGCGAGGCGCTGGTCCGGGTCGCGGCGGAATGCGCCGAGGACCTGGCCGCCGACGGCGTCGTGTACGCCGAGGTGCGGTTTGCCCCGGAACTCCACGTGGACGGCGGTCTCCTCCTCAACGAGGTCGTCGAAGCGGTGCTCGAAGGTTTCGAGACCGGCGCCCGGTCGGCGGCGGAGAACGGGTATCGCATCCGGGTCGGAACCTTGCTGACGGCCATGCGGCACGCCGCACGGTCCAGGGAGATCGCCGAACTGGTCGTGCGCTACCGCGACGACGGCGTGGTCGGATTCGACATCGCCGGAGCGGAGGCGGGCTTTCCGCCGACCCGGCACCTGGACGCCTTTGAATACCTCCGCCGGGAGAACGCGCACTTCACGATCCACGCCGGCGAAGGTTTCGGGCTGCCTTCCATCTGGGAGGCCCTCGCCTGGTGCGGCACCGACCGGCTCGGGCACGGGGTCCGGATCACCGACGACATCAGCAGCGAGGAGCACGGTTCCGTTCGGCTCGGGCGGCTCGCGCAGTACGTCCGCGACCGGCGGATCCCGCTGGAGATGTGTCCGTCGTCCAACGTTCAGACCGGGGCCGCGGTGTCGATCGCCGAGCACCCGATCGGGCTGCTGCGGCAGTTGTCGTTCCGGGTCACCGTGAACACCGACAACCGGCTGATGAGCGGTGTGTCGATGAGTTCGGAAATGGGCGCCCTGGTCGATGCATTCGGCTATGGCTGGGACGATCTGCAGTGGCTGACGCTGAACGCGATGAAGTCCGCCTTTATCGCTTTCGACGAGCGGCTGGAACTCATCAACACCGTCATCAAGCCGGGCTACGCCTCGCTCAAAGCCTGAGGGCCGCCTGCCGAGGCACTTCAATTCCAAGGGGAGCAACTCTTCGCGGCGACTCCGCGGGCTGACGGGGGCGCTTCTTGGGCTTCTCGGTATCGCCGAAGAACTCGGGCCTGCCGGCGCTGCTATCGGAAGAAGTCTCAGCGAAATGACCTCCAGGCTAGCAAGTCTCAATCAGGTGGGATCCACAATGGAGGGTCTGCTGGATCAGCTCAAGCCGGCCGCCGCGGTCTCAGTTTATCCGTGGCTGGTTGGGGGCTAGCGACGAAGATCCGACGTAGCGCAACGAGTGGCGAAGTCAGTGTCCTACCCAGAACGCTGGTGCGGTGGCAGTGTCGCAGCTGTCCTGTCCTCGGCGAACGGCTGCAGCTTATCAATATCGTCATCGAGCCGGGATATGCGACGCCCGAAGCCTGACGTCGGATCGAGGCGGCGGTAGATCCGCGCTTCCCAGGGACGCAGTCGGAGCCCGTTGCCGGAATCCGGGTAGTTTCCGAGCAGGAGTTCACTCTCAGCCCAGCCAGCCGCGTCAGCAATCGGGACATCAGCATTGGCCGCGGACAGGTTCGCCACCACCAGCAGGACGACGTCGGCCAACCGGCGGGTGTAGGCATAGACCCGCTCATCGTCGGGCAGCAGCATCGTGAAGTCCCCGAGCGCGACGGCCGGCTCGTCGTGCCGAAGCGCGATGAGCGCGCGGTAGTGGTGCCAGACCGAGGTGGGGTCGGCCATCGCGGCTTCGGCGTTGATCTCGGCGAAGTTGGGATTCACCGGAAGCCACGGCCGTCCGGGCGTGAAACCCGAGTTCTCCGAGGCGTCCCACTGCATCGGCGTACGCGCGTTGTCACGGCTGACCCCGCGCAGGGTGGCGAGCACGCGGTCCGGATCCTGCCGTCGTACGCCGACCTCGTACGCGTAATGGTTGAGCGACTCGATGTCGCGATAGTCGTCGATGCTCGCGAACGGCGAGTTTGTCATCCCGAGCTCGTCACCCTGATAGACGTACGGCGTACCGCGGTGCAAGTGCAGCACGCTGGCAAGCAGTTTCGCGGACTGCACGCGGTAGCGGCCGTCGTCACCGAAGCGCGAGACCGGCCGCGGCTGGTCGTGATTGCTCAGGTAGAGGCTGTTCCAGCCGATCTCGGCCAGGCCAGCCTGCCAGCGCCCGAGCGAGGCCTTGAGGTCGGTTAGCCGCGGGCGCGCGGTGCCCCACTTGTGCGGGCCCATAGTGACGTGCTCGAACTGGAACACCATGTCGACCTCGTTGCGCGCCGGGTCGGTGAACAGCACCGCGTCCTCGACCGTCACCCCGGGCATCTCGCCGACGGCGAGCAGGCGCTCGGGTCGTCCGGCGAACACCTCTCGGTGCATCTCCTGCAGGAATTCATGGATCCTGGGTCCGCAGACGACGGCATCCCACGGGTCGCCGAGCGGCCCGTCGCGGGTCACCGGACCGTCCGGCAGCCGCGGGTCCTTGGAGATGAGGTTGATGACGTCCATCCGGAAGCCGTCCACCCCGCGGTCCAGCCACCACCGCATCATCGAGTAGACGGCCTGGCGCACGTCCGGGTTCTCCCAGTTGAGGTCGGGCTGCCTGCGGGAGAACAGGTGCAGGTAGTACTCGCCGGTAGCCTCGTCGAGGTCCCAGGCCGGCCCGGAGAACGCCGACGCCCAGTTCGTCGGCTCCGCGCCAGGGCTGCCCGCAGCGAGGCCGTCCCGCGGCGGCCGCCACCAGTACCAGTCGCGTTTCGGGTTGTCGGTCGACGACCGCGAGTCGGCGAACCATGGGTGCTCGTCGGAGGTGTGGTTCACGACCAGATCGAGGATGATCCGCATACCGCGGGCATGGGTCTGCTCGATCAGCCGATCGAGGTCGGCCAACGTGCCGAACACCGGGTCGACGTCCTGGTAGTCGCTGATGTCGTAGCCGTTGTCGTCCTGCGGGGACGGGTAGATCGGCGACAGCCAGATCACGTCGATCCCGAGCGCGGCCAGGTAATCCAGCTTGCCGAGGATGCCCCGCAGGTCGCCGATGCCATCGGCATTCGAGTCGGCAAAGCTGCGCGGGTATATCTGGTAGACGACCGCAGATGTCCACCAGGGTGAGCGTGCCGTCGATGGGGAGCACACAGCAGGAGCGGACTGGTCGGCGGCGCGCGGGGTCACGGCTGCGGCGTCAGTCGCGCCAGCGCAGGCAGGAGGTGATCTCGGTGACTACCTCGTTCCACTGCTCGGCCAGGACAGTGATCTCGGACTCCGCCGGCCGCTCGTCGCTGCCGCCGCTGTCCTGGACATCGGAGATCGCCGTGCCGAGTTCGGTGTCGGGTGCGAGCAGGTCACTCACCCGCTCCAGATGGCAGTATTCGGCCAGGTCGAGCGCAGCCTCCGCGACCTGCCCGAGCAGGGCGATGTCCCAGTGGGCCGCCGTACCGTCGAGCATGTCGGTGACCTCGGCGAAGTCGTAGCTGTCCTCCGCGGCTGGGATGGGGTCGGCGTCGGCCTCCACTACCGCGCCCCACGTCGCGAGCGCCGTCAGGTCGTGTGGTTCGCCCTCCTCGACGAAGCTCGACAAACCCTCCTCCGATCGAAAGACGTCCACCGTCAGCTCGCGGCCGAGGAACCGCGCGGTGTCCTCGACGTAGCAACGCAGGGTCAGGCCGCTGCCCTCGGCGAAGGTCAACCGCACCGGGAGGATGCCGACGGATTCCCAGAACTCTGACGCGGCCCGGGCCTGCTCGGTCGGCGCCTCGACACCAACGAGAGTTCCACTGCGCAGCACCGTCGCCCCCACGACATCGTCGATCGGCTGGTCCCCCTCTGCGTCCTCTTCGGCTTCTTCTTCGTCGTCGTCATCAGGGAGATCGATCGGGGCGACCCAGTGCAGGGCACCGGCCAGCGCTTCCAGGATCGGCTCCCAGTGCTCACCGAGTCCCTCGGCGATATCCGTCCACGCCTTGTCTCCGGCTCGAGTGGTGAACACCTCGTGTCCGCTGTCGAGCAGCCCGAGGTCGGGGATCTTGCTGAGGTGCTCCTCGACCTCCTCGACCTCGCAGCTTTCGGCCATCCGCTCGACCATGTCGATGGTGTCCGCGAGTTCGCCGACCGACCAGCGGTCCGGACCGCCGGCGGCCAGGTCGTAGAGCCCGTCGAGGTCGAACACGTAGTCGTCGTCGGGCATCAGCTGCCGCTTCGACGACGTCAAGACCGTGGGCCAGGCCGGGTGGTCGCTGAGGTCGTGCTCGACGTCCGTGCTGATGAAGTGCGCGAGCTGCGCGGGTGTGGTGAACAGGTGAATCCGCCCGCCCGTGCCGAGAAAGGCTTGCCACTCCTCGCCGTCTTCCTCCCACGGCGGCGCCCACAGGGTGTAGCCCGTGCGCTCGTCGAGCACCACGGCGATCGGCACAATGCTCTCGGCCGGGAGATTCTCGTCCATCACACGCCCATCGGATGCCATACGGTTTTCGTCTCCAGCCAAGCGGTCAGCCGGTCGAGCCCCGGGTCCGCGGTCCAGTCCGGTTCCCCCGCTCGCAGCACCCGCTTGACGTTGTCCGCGGCGCTGCGCTCGAGGTCGGCGGCCTGCTCCGGGTCGGCGCCGCAGAGGTCGATCGCGTTGACGTCGCGGTGCTCGGCGAGCCAAGGCGCCAGTTCCGCCGTCCGCCCGGTCAGGATGTTCACCACACCTCCCGGTACGTCGGAGGTCGCCAGCACCTCGCCGAGGGTGACGGCTGGCAGCGGGCGCCGCTCGCTGGCAACGACGACACATGTGGATCCGCCGGCGACCACCGGCGCCAGCACGCTGATCAGACCGAGCAGCGACGAGCGCTGCGGGGCGAGCACCGCCACGACACCGGTCGGCTCTGGCACCGACAGGTTGAAGTACGGGCCGGCGACCGGGTTGGCGTTTCCCGCAACCTGGGCGATCTTGTCGGTCCAGCCGGCGTACCAGACCCAGCGGTCGATGGCAGCGTCCACTCTGGACGGTGCCGCTCGCCGCGTGATCCCTTCCGCGGCGGCGACTTCGGTGATGAACTGGTTGCGCCGGCCCTCCATGATCTCCGCCACCCGGTACAGGACCTGTCCACGGTTGTACGCCGTCGCGCCGGACCAGCCGGGGAACGCCTTGCGGGCGGCGACAACGGCGTCGCGGACGTCCTTGCGCGAGCCCTGTGCGGCGTTGGCCAGGAAGCCGCCCTCGTTGTCCGCCACGGCGTAGGACCGGCCGGACTCCGACCGCGGGAACGCGCCTCCGACATAGAGCTTGTACGTCTTGCGGACGATGACCCTAGACATCGCTGACCCTAGACATCGCTCCGCCTAGGCAAGGTAGGCCGCCAATCCTTGCCGGCCGCCCTCGCGTCCGAAGCCGGATTCTTTGTACCCGCCGAACGGCGAGGTGGGGTCGAACCGGTTGAACGTGTTGGCCCACACCACGCCGGCGCGCAGCTTGCTGGCCATCCAGAGGATGAGCGATCCCTTCTCGGTCCACACGCCCGCCGACAGGCCGTACGGCGTGTTGTTAGCTTTTGCCACCGCCTCATCCGGCGTGCGGAAGGTGAGCACGGACAGCACCGGCCCGAAGATCTCCTCCTGCGCGATCCGGCTGGACTGGCCGACTCCGGTGAACAGCGTCGGCGGGAACCAGAAGCCGTGCTCGGGCAACTCGCACGGCGGCGACCACCGTTCGGCGCCCTCGGATTCGCCGACGTCGGACAGCTCGCGGATGCGGGCCAGCTGGGCAGCGGAGTTGATGGCGCCGATGTCGGTGTTCTTGTCCAGCGGGTCGCCCAGCCGCAGCGTCCGGAGCCGCCGCCGCAACGAGTCGAGCACCTCGTCGTACACGCTCTCCTGGACGAGCAGCCGGGAACCGGCGCAGCAGACGTGTCCCTGGTTGAAGAAGATGCCGTTGACGATTCCCTCGACCGCCTGGTCGACGGGCGCGTCGTCGAAGACGATGTTGGCCGCCTTACCACCGAGTTCCAGCGTCACTTTCTTTCGGGTTCCGGCGATGGCCCGGGCGATCGCCTTGCCCACCTCGGTGGAACCGGTGAACGCGACCTTGTCCACGTCCGGATGTTCGACGAGTGCCTGCCCAGTCTCGCCGGCACCGGTGATGATGTTCACGACGCCCGGGGGCAGGTCGGCCTGCTGGCAGATCTCGGCGAACAGCAGCGCCGTCAACGGTGTGGTCTCGGCCGGTTTGAGTACGACGGTGTTGCCCGCCGCCAGGGCCGGGGCGATCTTCCACGCGACCATCAGCAGCGGGAAGTTCCACGGGATGATCTGCCCCGCGACGCCGAGCGGTCGTGGGGCCGGCCCGAGACCGGCGTAGTCGAGCTTGTCCGCCCAGCCGGCGTAGTAGAAGAAGTGCGCGGCGGCGCCAGGGACGTCGACGTCGCGCGACTCGCGGATCGGCTTACCGTTGTCGAGGCTTTCGAGGACGGCCAGTTCGCGGGCCCGCTCCTGGATGATGCGGGCGATCCGGAACAGGTACTTGCCCCGCTCGGCCGGTGCGAGCCGCCGCCAGGTTTGGGTGTACGCCGTGCGGGCGGCCTTGACCGCTCTGTCCACATCGGACGGTCCGGCCTGGCTGATCTCGGCCAGCACTTCCTCGGTTGCCGGGCTGATCGTCTTGAACGGCGTACCGCCCTTGGCGTCGGTGAACTCGCCGCCGATGAACAGGCCGTACGACGGCTTGATGTCGGCGATGGACCGGGATTCGGGCGCGGGAGCGTAGTCGAAGGGCACGTGGCTCAGTCCAGGGTGATGTAGTCGGGGCCGGAGTAGTGACCGGTGGCCAACTTCTGGCGTTGCAGCAGCAGGTCGTTGAGCAGCGTGGACGCCCCGAACCGGAACCAGTCCGCCGACAGCCAGTCGTCGCCGACTGTCTCGTTGACCATCACGAGGTGGCGGATGGCGTCCTTGCTCGTCCGGATGCCGCCGGCCGGCTTGACACCCACCTGCCGTCCGGTGCCGTCGCGTAAGTCGCGCACCGCTTCGAGCATCACCAGCAGCACTGGCAGCGTCGCGGCGGGGGAGATCTTGCCGGTGGACGTCTTGATGAAGTCGGCACCGGCAAGCATCGCCAACCACGCGGCCCGCCGTACGTTGTCGTACGTCGCCAGCTCCCCGGTCTCGAGAATCACCTTCAGGTGTGCCGGACCAGCAGCCTGCTTGATCGCGACGATCTCCTCGAACACCTGCAGGTAGCGGCCGGACAGGAACGCGCCGCGGTCGATCACCATGTCGATCTCGTCGGCGCCGGCCGCTACGGCCTCCTTGGTGTCTGCAAGCTTGACGTTGAGGCTCGCCCGCCCCGATGGGAAGGCGGTGGCGACGGCGGCGATCCGGATGCCGCTGTCACCGAGCGCGTCGCGGGCGACGGAGACGAGGTCGCCGTACACGCACACCGCGGCGACCTGAGGGGTGCTCGGGTCGCTGGGATCGGGGCGGCGGGCCTTGGCGCAGAGGTTGCGCACCTTGCCGTGGGTGTCCGCGCCCTCCAGGGTGGTCAGGTCGATCATCGAGATGGCTGTGTCGATGGCCCACTGCTTGCTGGTGGTCTTGATCGAGCGCGTCGACAGCATCGCGGCTCTCGCCTCGGCGCCGACCTGGTCGACTCCCGGCAGGCCGTGCAGGAACGACTTGAGCGACGCCTCGTCCCGGCTGACATCGGGAAGCGTCGCCGTCACGAGCCGGGCTCCGTCCACGAGCACACTGCCGGAGCGCAGTGGACTGAGCCCGGCGGGATTGTCGCCATGGGTGCGGAGTCTAGGCCCCCGACCAGCTTGGCTCCCAGGGCAGCAACGGCGATCGTGGCGCTAGGGTCTGCCCTCGTGCAGACCCTTGTCGTGGATCATCCGCTCGCCCGCGCCCGCCTGACGACGATGCGCGACGCCCGCACGGACAACGCGACGTTCCGAGCGGCGCTGCGCGAGCTGACGCTGATGCTGGTGTACGAGGCGACGCGGGAGCTGGCCGTCGTGACGTCCACGATCATGACGCCGGTCGCGCGGACGGTAGGCACCCAGCTGGCCAATCCGCCGCTGCTGGTGCCGGTCCTGCGAGCGGGCATCGGGATGGCCGAGGCAGCGTTCGGGTTGCTGCCCGAGGCGCAGATGGGGTTCGTCGGGCTGGCCCGCGACGAGGTGACGTTCGCGCCGCGGGCATACCTGGAGTCGCTGCCCACCGATCTGACCGGGCGGCCGGTCTTCGTGCTCGACCCGATGCTCGCGACCGGGGGCTCGATGGAGCACTCGTGCCGGCTGCTCACCAGTCGCGGCGCCACCGACATCACCGTGCTGTGCGCCCTGTCCGCACCCGAGGGTCTTGCCCGGCTCGAAGCCAGCGGGCTGCCGCTGCGGGTGGTGACGGCCAGCATCGACGAGCGGCTGAACGATTCGGCGTACATCGTCCCGGGTCTGGGCGACGCGGGCGACCGTCAGTTCGGCGCCGTCTGAGCGGACGCTGTCCCGTGAGTACGAAGCAGGCCGACCGCCCCAGCCTCATGATCGCAACCAGGCCACACAGACGGGGCTCGCTGATGCCAGGCGGACGGCGTGTCGCCCGAAACTGCAGGCGTGTCGCGGTGCATTGTGTGGCCTGGTTGCGATCTTGCTCCCGCTAGTAGTGGTCAGGACCGCAAGTTCGTCGGGTTTCGGTTCGCCGTCGCCGAGGCCCGGTGAGCCCGTTTGCAGGGTGTTCGCCGCGGTGGCACCTTTTGGTCCTTTGCCCGGTGGCCGACCGGATGCGGTGGACCGAAAGATGCCACTATTCGGCTGTTTGTGGCACCTTTCGGTCCACTTCTGCGGCCCAGATCCCAAGCATTGGGCCGAAAAGTGCCGCCCGAAGACGCCCTCGACTGCGCCGCCGGCCTTCACACACCTCAGTGACGACCAATCTTGACCCGACCCCCGACAAACCCGCCGAACTTGCGGTCCTGACCGCTAGGTCGGGAAGCCCATCAGGGCGCTGACCTCGGTGCGCAGATCGGACATCAGCGCGGCGGCCTCGTCGCGCGCGGCCGCGACCGATCCGGTGACCGCGACCACGATCTCCAGGTAGGCCTTGAGTCTTGGCTCTGTGCCGCTCGGCCGGACCACCACCCGAAGTCCGTCGCCGCGGAGCCGCACGACGTCCGCATCGGCTGCGAGATCCTCGAAGACGACTGCCCGACCCAGCAGTTCCACCGGTGGGGAGGCCCGCAACGAGGACATGGCAGTGCCGATCAGCGACAGGTCGTTGACCCGGATCGAGACCTGGTCGGTGAGGTGGACGCCGTGCTCGGCGGCGAGTTCATCCAGCCGGTCGAGCAGGGTCTTGCCCCCGTCGGCCTTGAGCTGCGCCGCCCGAGCGGCCACGAGAAGGGCAGCGGAGATACCGTCCTTGTCCAGGACGATGTCCGGAGCGGCGGCGTACCCGAGGGCTTCCTCGTACCCGAAGGCCAGCGGTACACCGGTCTGCTCGGGGGCCCGGACGATCCACTTGAAGCCCGTCAGCGTTTCTGCGTACGGCACGTCGGCGGTTAGGCACAACGACCGCAGCATGGACGACGACACGATCGTCGTCGCGAACGTTCCTGTCCGTCCGGCGTCGAGCAGGGCGTCAGCGAGCAGGACGCCGACCTCGTCCCCCCGCAGCATCCGGCCGCAGATAACTGCACAGCGGTCGGCGTCCGGGTCGTTCGCGATCGCGATGTCCGCGCCACGGCCGGCAGCGAGTGCGAGCAGCAGGTCGACCGCGCCGGGTTCCTCCGGATTGGGAAACGGGACGGTCGGAAACGCCGGATCGGGCAAGGCCTGCTCGGCGACGATGTACGGCTCGGCGAACCCGGCGCCGACAAAGGCCCGGCGCGCGACCTCGGCCCCCACCCCGTGCAGAGCGGTGTAGGCGACGGTCAGCTCACGGGGGCCAGCAGGCGGTACCGCGCAGACCGCCGCCAGGTACGCGTCGAGGACTTCCTCGCCGAGGATCGTGTAGTCCTCGGACAGCGGCAGTGCGCGAACCGAGCGTACCGATGCGATGGCGACCTGGATCAGCGCGTCCGCGGGGGGCACGATCTGCGCGCCGTCGCCGAGATAGACCTTGTACCCGTTGTCCTGCGGCGGGTTGTGGCTGGCGGTCACCATCACGCCGGCGGCCGCTTCCAGGTGCCGTACGGCGAACGCCAGCACCGGGGTTGGCAATGCGCTAGGCAGTAACAGGGCTGCCCGGCCGGCGCCGGCGAGGACGGCGGCCGTGTCCCGGGCGAAGTCGGTACTGCCCCGGCGGGCGTCGTAGCCGATCACCACGGGTCCGTCGGCTCGAATCGATGCGAGGTAGCCGGCCAGCCCGGCGGCGGCCCGTCGGACCACTGCCCTGTTCATGCCGTTGGGACCGGCCCGGACGATGCCCCGCAGACCGGCGGTGCCGAATTTCAGCGGACCGGAGAAGCGGTCGCGCAGTTCCGCTTCGTCGCCGGAGCCGAGCAGGGCTTCCAGTTCGGCGCGGGTGGCGGGGTCGGGGTCGTCGTCGATCCAGGCCTGGACCACGGCGTCTCTCACTGGTCGTACTCCGGGCCGGTGAACTCACCACCGAGGAAGCCCTGGTAGGTGTCGACGTCATCGCCGATCTCGCCGGCGTAGTCCTCGGCGTCGTCGACGGGGTGATACCCCAGCGCCCGGCCAGGTTCGAGATCCCACCAGCCGCGGGTGTTCGCCGAGATGCCGTAGACCACGGCGAACCTCGGGCTCGCCGCCGACAGGGCCGCGTCCACCAGTCGGACGGCGTCGGCGTCGGACAGCCACGTCGACAGGTGCCGCGGGTGGACCGGCCGGGGTCGCTGGGTGCCGATCCGCAGGCAGACGACGTCGAGGCCATAGCGGTCGGCGTACAGCGATCCGAGCGCCTCGCCGGCGACCTTGCTGACGCCGTAGAACGTGTCCGGCCGCGGCCTGGTGTCGACCGGAACGCAGGTCGCGCGCGGCGTGAAACCGACCGCGTGGTTGCTGCTCGCGAGCACGACTCGGCGAACTCCCGCGCGCCGAGCCGACTCCAGGACGTGATAGGTCCCGTCGATGTTGACCCGCCTGATCTCGTCGTACGCCGCCTCGCTGGACAGCCCGCCCATGTGGACGACGGCAGCCACCCCGGTGGTGGCGGCCAGGACGGCGTCGAGGTCGGTGATGTCTCCACGGATCAGTTCCTCGCCGTCGCGGGCAGCGCCCATGTCGGCGGTGTCGAGGCAACGCAGCGTCCAACCCGTCGACGGCAGCCCGGCTCGCAACAGCCCACCGATCTGACCGACCGCGCCGGTGAGGAGGACGTGCCTCGTCATGAGGGCCGGGTCACAGCCGGCTCAGGAGGTCGGCGAGCAGCGTCCCCATCCGCGCTGCCGCGGCCTTGCCAGCTGCCAGCACCTCGGCATGGTCAAGCGGGTCGCCGGTGATGCCCGCGGCGAGGTTGGTCACGAGCGAGATGCCGAGCACCTCTGCACCTGCCGCCCGGGCGGCGATCGCCTCCAGCGCGGTGGACATGCCGACGAGGTCGGCACCCAGCGCGGTCAGCATCCGGATCTCGGCAGGCGTCTCGTAGTGCGGCCCGGGCAGTGCGGCGTACACCCCCTCGGTGAGGTCGGGATCGGATCCGCGGGCCATCGCGCGCAGCCGCCCCGAGTACAGGTCGGTGAGGTCGACGAACTGCGCGCCGACGAGCGGGGAACGGGCGGTGAGGTTCAGGTGATCGGAGATCAGCACCGGCTGCCCGATCCTGTACTCGGGACGCAGCCCACCGGCCGCGTTGGTGAGTACGACGGTGGAGCAGCCGGCGGCGGCGGCCACCCGGACGCCGTGGACGACGGCTGCGACGCCGCGGCCCTCGTACAGGTGGGTGCGGCCGAGGAGCACCAGAACCCGCTTGCCCGCGACCTCTAGCGAACGGATCTTGCCGGCGTGACCGACTACTCCGGGCGGCGCGAAGCCCGGCAGATCGGTCGCCGCGAGCTCGCTGGTCGGGGGCCCCAGCGCGTCGGCGGCCGGCAGCCAGCCGGATCCCATCACGATGGCGACGTCGTGGCGCTGCACCCCGGTGGCCGCGGCGAGCGCCTGCGCACCGGCCGCCGAGAGCTCCAAGGGGTCCCGCTCGGTAGTCGCCACGGCGCAGCAGCCTAGCCATCGGGGCAGGGGCGGTGTCGGTGTACGGCGGGCAGAAGCCGGTCAGCTGCCTTCGACGGGTCCGCGGCGCTTGCGCTCGCGTGGCGGCAGGTCCTCGTCGGGCAGGATGCGCCGGGCGACGGCCCTGATGAGTACGACCACCCAGGTGCGGAACGGCGTCCAGTGCGCCGCGGCGAACGCGCGGTAGGCGTCGTCGTCCAGGGCCTCGGTCAGGCCGTACAGCGTCGTCACCAGCTCGCGAGAGCGTTGCTCGGCGACCGGCAGGACGTCGGCCAGCCCGCACGCCCGGATGACGATGAGCGAGCTGTAGAAGGGTCCGATGCCTGGGAGCCGCCGCAGGTCTGCCTCGGCCGCGGTTGGTGTCATGGCATGCAGTCGCTGGACGGCTAGCTCGCCGCGGCTCGCGGCGGCAGCGACTGCGTGCAGACGTGGGACTCGGTCAGCGGGCAGGCCGGGAACCCGCTCGAGCCGCATGATTGCGGTGGGCCCGGGGACGGCGGGCGTCTCGACGCCGGCCAGAACGAATGTCCGGCCGGAGGCCCGCGCCAGGCGGTCTCGCAGTACAGCCGCCTGGGCTCGGGGTCGTCGGGCGCTGATGACCGACCACAGCGTGGCCTCGTAAGGGGAATAGAACAGCGGTGGGCGCAGCCCCGGAGTGGCTGCCTGCAGGGAGCCGATGACGTGGTCGTGGCGTCCGAGGGCGGCAAAAGCGTCACCGTCGTGGTCGCATGACAGCACCCGGGCCACCTGCTGGGAGACGCGGTCCAGATCCTCGTGGCCGTGGACGACGAGTTCGAGTTCGTCGCCGTACTGGCGAACCTCGACGCCGGCGTGGGTGTCCTCGTCGCCGTCGACACAAAAGGCCAGGCGCATGACGCCGTCCCAGGAGGACTCGGCGCGATGGCCGAAGCCGAACATGGCCAGCTCCTCGAGGGAGAATGGTCCCCGGGTGGCAATGCGGGTCCTAACGGTTGCGGTCGACCCGGTGAGCGGCATCGCCGACCTCCGTCTCCTCTGGGCGCGGCAGTCGGCGTGGTCCATGCGGCCTAAGACGCTTAGCCGCTCGATGGACGACCTTAGTGACAGCGCGGCCCGTCGACCGCAGATGACTGCCCGACTGACCGATGCCGGACATCGGTCTCAGCAGCAGAGTCGTCCTTGTCAGCAGAGGAGCCACCCAGGCGCCTCTCGGGACGAGGAGGAATACATGTTCGAGATATTCGGATCGGTGTTGGAGACCGAGATCGCCTACCGCAGGGAACGGCTGTACGACGCCGCGGGGGTCGACGGGTGGAAGCGACCGGGCGGGCGCTGGTCGCGACGCTCCAGGGCGGCGATCCGGCCGCACGGAGACGGCGGCCGGGGCTGAGCGTGGCCCAAGCCGCCCAGCTCGTCGGCGCCGGAGTGTCCGTAGCGGATGAGACGATCACGCTTGTGCCGCGCTGGGGACAGGAGCCACCGTTCGTCGGCCGGACCGAGGAGTTCGACCGGCTGGTGGACCGGCTGGCCGCCGCCCAGCGCGGCGAGCCGTCCGCATGCTTGCTCGCCGGCGACGCGGGGGTCGGCAAGACCCGCTTGCTCGCTGAGGTGGCTCGGCGCGCAAGCGCCGAGCAGATGACCGTCCTGGTGGGCCACTGCGTGGATCTCGGTGACGTCGGCCTGCCGTATCTGCCCTTCACCGAGGTCCTCCGCGCAGTGACCGCGGCGGGCACCGCCGGCGCCGAGTTGACTCAGCGCTACCCCGTTCTCGGACCGCTGCTCGGTGGCGGCCTGGCAGCACCGGAACCGGCGCATCCGGGCGCGGCCAACCAGCTTTACGTCTTCGATGCGGTGGCGGCGCTGCTCGCGGAGTTCAGCGCGGCGCGGCCGGTGTTGCTGGTGATCGAGGATCTGCACTGGGCCGATCAATCCACTCGCGACCTGCTCCGCTTCCTGCTCAGCCGGCTCGAGCGCCAGCGGCTGCTCATCGTCGGCTCCTATCGCGCGGACGATCTGCACCGCCGGCACCCGTTGCGGCCGTTGCTGGCCGAACTCGCCCGGCTCCAGCACGTCGGTCGCCTGCACCTGGCGCCGCTGCCGGATGCCGAGATCGCGGTGCTGGTGCGGTCCATGAATGCCGACGGGATGGCGAACACCGACGTGTCCCGGATCGTCGAGCGAGCCGAAGGAAACGCCTTTTACGCCGAGCAGTTGCTGCAAGCCAGCCTGGATCGGGACACCGACGCGGTTCCGGTCGCCCTGGCTGACGTCCTCCTGGCCCGCCTCGAGCAACTCCCCGCAGCGGCACAGCGGGTCGTCCGGATCGCGGCGGTTGCCGGGCGGCGCGTCCAACACGCGCTGCTGCGCGATGCGAGCGGCCTCGGAGACGTCGACCTGGACGGTGCCCTGCGCGAGGCGGTCACCCGCCACGTGCTGATGCCCGGGGAGGACCAGACGTACGCGTTCCGGCACGCGCTGCTGCGCGAGGCGGCGTACTCCGATCTGCTGCCCGGGGAACGGGTCCGCCTCCACGCGCTGTTCGCCGAGTTGCTCGCCAAGGGAGTGAGCTTCACCGGCTCGGCCGCCGAGCTGGCCTTTCACCGTCGGGAGAGCAACGACCTGGCAGGCGCACTCGTCGCCGCACTCGATGCAGCCGAGGAGGCACGCCGGCTCGGGGCTCCCGCCGAGCGACTGCACCAGCTGCAGGGCGCGCTGGCGCTGTGGTCGGCGGTGCCTGATGCCGCCGAGCTGACCGGCCGCGACGAGGTCTCGGTCATGCTCAGCGCCTCCAATGCGGCCGCCCAGGCGGGCGAGTCGCAGCGCGCCGTCGCCCTGACGCGGGCCGCTCTTGACCGGGTCGATTCGCCAGCGGACCTCGAGTTGGCCGCCCGGGTGCGTTACACGTTGGCTCAGAACCTGATCACCGTCGATCTCGACCAGGCCGCCTACGCCGAGACCAGTGCCGCGCTGGACCTGCTCCCGGCGGAACCACCCTCGGCTGCACGTACCTGGGCGGCTGCCACGCATGTGCGAACGGCGTTCTTCGTCGACGACATCCCAGGCGCCCGCCGGGCGGCCGAGGAGGCGCTGGGTTCGGCGGAGACGCTGGGCCTCGACGCTGCATGGGCCGACACAATGGTCTCGCTGACGCGGATGGACCAGCGCCATACCGACGTCGACATCCTCACCGCTCGACTCGAGCAGGCTCACCAGCGGGCTCGGCGCTCGGGCGACAGCGACGTGGAGATGCGCGCGACCTACACGCTGGCCGTCATCCGGTACGAGGTCGGCGACCTCGTCGGTGCGTTGCGCTGGCTGGACGGTGGGGTGCAGCGGGCCATCGACCTCGGACTGACGTGGAGCCTGTACGGCGCGGAGACGCGACATCTGCAGGTGGTGGTGCGCTACGTGGCCGGCGACTGGGACGGCAGCCTCCGCGCCGCGGACCTCGGCGCGTCGGCACCCTCGTCAGCTCAGTTCGTCGCTACCGCGGGGATGTTCGTGGCCGTAGGTCGTGGGGACTCCGAGGCGGGCCAGCGGTTGGCAGTGGAGTTCCGGCTCGGACACGACCACCCGATCCGGATGCTGACGGCGGGCAGCTGTTCGGTCGACCTGGCGTCGTGGACCGAGCCGGAGCGTGCGCTGTCCCTCACGGAACAGACGATCGAGACGGTGTCGCAGTTGTGGGGACCAGAGGTTCTCGGGTTCCTGCGGCTGCTGGCGCTGGCCCTCGGGGCACTGGCCAACCAGGCGAACTCGGCCCGGATGCTCGGCGACGAGCGGGCTGCGGGCAGCACGGTCGAGCAGGCCGACCGGTGGATCGACCAGGTGCGGCAGATCACGTCGACGAGCATCGCCTGCCGCGGCCCGCTGGGCGTCGAAGCCGCCGCCTGGTTGGCCCGGGCAGAGGCCGAGTGGGGTCGGGCGCGCGGTTCGCGTGACCCAGAGCCGTGGCGTGCAGTCGTGGATGCCTATGGTTACGGGCACGTCTACGAGCAGGCCCGAGGCCGGTGGCGGCTCGCCGAGGCGCTCTTGGCGGCGGACGAGCGGGCAGCGGCGGCCGACGAGGCCCGGGCAGCCCACGAGGTGGCGGGTCGACTCGGTGCCCGGCCGCTCGCCACCGCGGTCGAAGCCCTGGTGCGCCGCGGCCGACTCGACGCCGGGCTGCCTGGTGTCGTCAGGGAACCGTCCCCACTCACCCCACGAGAGCGTGATGTGCTGGCGCTGCTGTCGAAGGGACGGACGAACCGCCAGATCGGTCGGGAGCTGTACATCAGCGACAAGACGGCGAGCGTCCACGTGTCGAACATCATCGCCAAGCTGGCCGCCTCGGGGCGCACGGAGGCCGTGGCGATCGCGCACCGGCGTGGCCTGATCGACGAGCCTGGACAGTGACGCGTGTGACGTTCGAGTTGACCGATGGGATCAGGCGAAGGCTCGTCGAGGACCCGATCGCCTGGCTGACGACGGTGTCGTCCAGGGGCCGGCGGTCTCCGCGGCCGGTGTGGTTCCTGTGGACGGGCGACTGCTGTGTGATCTACAGCCAGCCGGGGACGGCGAAACTGACCCACATCGCCGCCAATGACCAGGTGTCCCTGCACTTCAACGCCGATCTGCTCGTCACGATCGGGATGAGCTCCGAGCACTTCGTCGACACCTACACGGTGCCGCTGCGGGTCGTCCCGGAGCGGGCCTGGGTTATCGACGCGTAACCGCCTGGCCTGCCGCCCTACCTGGCTCGCAATGCACTGACGGGCTCGGACGAGCGGCGTCGGGCCTAGCATTCGTGCATGAGCCGCCTGGCCGAATCCGGCTTCGAGATCCCACCGGTGTACGACGCATCCTCGGGCGCCGAGGATCTGCAGGCGCGGCTCGGTGAGCCAGGGGAGTATCCGTACACCCGTGGCGTCTACGCGTCCATGTACACGCAGCGGCCATGGACGATGCGCCAGTACGCCGGCTTCGGCACTGCCAGGGAGTCCAACGAGCGTTACCACCAGCTGATGTCGCACGGCACCAGCGGGCTGTCGGTGGCCTTCGACCTGCCGACTCAGATGGGCATCGACTCCGACGCTGACCGCGCCGCCGGCGAGGTGGGCAAGGTCGGCGTCGCGATCGACTCGGTCGAGGACATGGCGGTGCTGTTCGACGGCATCCCGCTGGACGAGGTATCCACGTCGATGACCATCAACGCACCGGCCGCCGTTCTCCTCCTGATGTACCAACTCGTCGCGGAGGAGAACGGGATCAGCACGGACAAGCTCAACGGCACCGTGCAGAACGACGTCCTCAAGGAGTACATCGCCCGGGGGACGTACATCTACCCGCCGGCGGAGTCGCTGCGGCTGGTCACCGACGTGTTCCGGTACTGCCAATCGGAGATCCCGCGATGGAACACCATCTCCATCTCCGGCTACCACATGGCCGAGGCCGGCGCGACACCCGCGCAGGAGATCGCCTTCACCCTGGCCAACGGAATCGAGTACGTGCGGGCCGCCGTACAGGCCGGGATGGACGTCGACGAATTCGCGCCCCGGCTGGCGTTCTTCTTCGTTTCCCGTACGACGATTCTCGAGGAGGTCGCGAAATTCCGCGCCGCCCGGCGGATCTGGGCACAGGTGATGAAGGAGGACTTCGGCGCGCAGAACCCGAAGTCGATGATGTTGCGCTTCCACACCCAGACCGCGGGCGTGCAGCTGACCGCGCAGCAGCCCGAAGTGAACCTGGTGCGGGTGACGGTGCAGGCGCTGGCCGCCGTACTGGGCGGAACCCAGTCGCTGCACACGAATTCCTTCGACGAGGCCATCGCCCTGCCCACCGCCAAGGCCGCCCGGCTGGCGTTGCGAACGCAGCAGGTACTCGCTCACGAGACGGACGTGACCGCGACGGTGGACCCGTTCGCCGGCTCCTACGTGGTCGAGTCGATGACCGACGAGGTGGAGTCGTTGACCCGGCGGCTCATGGACCAGATCGAGGAGATGGGCGGAGCCGTCCAGGCGATCGAGCGCGGTTTCCAAAAGGCGGAGATCGAGCGATCGGCGTACGACGTCACCAAGTCCATAGAGGACGGTTCACGGGTGGTCGTCGGGCTGAACCGCTTCACCGTCGACAACGACGAGCGCTACGAGCCGCTGCGGGTCGACCCGGCGATCGAGGCCAACCAGAGCAAGGGGCTTGCCGCCCTGCGCGAGCGCCGATCGAACGACGACGTACGCCGGGGACTCGATGGCATCCGCCGCGCCGCGGAGGGGACGGACAACGTGCTGCCGCCGTTGAAGACGGCGCTGGCCGCCCGGGCCACGGTGGGCGAGGTGTGCGACGCGATGCGGGAGATTTGGGGCAGCTACGAGCCCTTCGAGAATCTGTGACGGATCGCAACTAGACTGCAGTCCCGTCCCCCATCCGTTTCGAATTCCAGGTTGTGTGCGTGAGTCTCAGTTGGCTGGACCGGTGGGTGGACGACCACACCGCCGACCTCATCGCCGTACGCCGGCATTTGCACGCGAATCCCGAGCTCGGGTTCGGCGAGAACAAGACAACCGCATTGTTGGTCTCGAAGCTGCGGGCCGCCGGATTGCAGCCGCAGGTGTTGCCGATGGGGACCGGGTTGATCTGTGACGTCGGAGCAGGGAAGCGGACGGTCGGCTTTCGGGCAGACATCGATGCCCTGCCGTTGCGGGATCTGAAGGATGTGCCGTACAAGTCCACAGTGGACGGTGTCTGTCACGCGTGCGGCCACGACGCGCACGCGAGCATCGCACTCGGCGTGGCCCTGGCGCTGGCGAGCGCGCCGCAGCTGCCCGGCCGGGTGCGGCTCATCTTCCAGCCCGCTGAGGAGCTGATTCCCGGCGGGGCGCAAACAGTAGTCGCCGGCGGAGGGTTGGACGGTCTGGAGCGGGTGTTCGCGCTGCACTGCGACCCCCGGCTGGAGTGCGGCAAGGTGGGGCTGCTGATCGGGCCGATCACCGCCGCGGCGGATTCCGTAGAGGTGACGTTGCGGGGTCCCGGCGGGCACACCGCCCGGCCGCACCTCACGGTGGACCTGGTGGATGCGCTGGCCCGCATCGTGACGATGGTGCCGAGTCTGCTGTCGCGACAGGTCGACCCGCGCGCCGGCCTGTCCTTGGTCTGGGCGGCGATCGGCGCGGGCATCGCGCACAACACGATTCCCGAGACCGGTCAGCTGCGGGGCACGATGCGAGTGCTGCGGCGCGAGGCTTGGGACGGCGCGGAGAAGCTCATTTGCAGCCTGATCGAGCAGGTCGTCGCTCCGACCGGCGCGGAGGTGGACATCCACTACACGCGGGGCGTCCCCCCGGTCGTCAACGACGGCTGGTCCATCGAGCTGCTCCGCTCCGGGGTCATCGACGCCCTCGGACCGGACGCCGTCGCCGGCACGATGCAGAGCATGGGGGCAGAGGACTTCGGCTGGTACGCCGATGTCGCCCCGATCGCCCTCGCCCGCCTGGGCACCGCGAGCAACGGGCAGGAACTGGACCTGCACCAGGGCAGCTTCGACATCGACGAGCGGGCGATCGCGATCGGCGTACGGGTGATGACGCGCACCCTGCTGACGAGCCTGACCCGCCCGACCAGTTAACGGCCGACTGTGCCCGAACCTCCAACACATCGCAGCTTCTGTCGGTAGCCAGGCCTAACGTCCGCTTGTGGATGCGATCTGGCTGAGTTTCGTCGGCGGCTTGCTCGGTGGCTCTCTCGGCGCGGCGGCGACGCTGCTGGCCGCCAGCCTGCGAGAGAAGGGCGCCAAACGGGAGGAGTGGTGGCGCCGAGTTCAATGGGCTGCGGATCTTGCCTTGGGCAAGGACGAGCGGCGGCGGTCGGTTGGCCTATACATCCTGGGCAACCTGGCCGGATCACGGCTGGCAACGGAGGACGACCTCATGGTGCTGGACGCGTTTTCCGATCCGGGCTTGGAGTCTCTTGAAGCGTTGCCGGCCAAGGAGTCGATGGGGGACAATGAAGGAGACCCGCGCGACGTCATCCAGGAGGGCACGTGACCAGGAAGCTGCAAGTCACCGAGGAGCAGGTGGCCGCTGCCAAGTTGAAGGTCACCATCGACCGTAGGTTGGGGCGGCGGACAACGCCAATCGTCGCCGAGGTGGCAAAAGCCAGGTCCGCCGCTGAGTTCAATGCGAAGTACGGCAGGGCCACCCGCTAGCTTCGCAAGGTCGGGCGAAGCTGGAATGTTGAGTCAAGTTCGGGGAAGTCCACCTATCCCGCCGGCCGGATACGTCCACTCCACATCTCGCTCGGCAGCCACGCGTCTACGCCCGGCACACGCCCTCATGCCTCGCCGGACTGGGGCGGAGCCCCGTTAGTCCTCCGCGGCACCACGGAGCCCAGCGAAGCGGTCCTGAGACGATCGGGCCCCGATGCGCCTCCTTCTCGGTAGGAAACGGGGCGAAGAAGAAGTGCGTCCCGCATGGCTCCCCGGATT
>Ga0136620_10000180_pt1 | contig 27762 bp, 34 predicted proteins | sample AntDrymUQ4162106_2_FD_104806 | JGI IMG/M metagenome (GOLD analysis project Ga0136620, IMG submission 104806) | Polar desert sand microbial communities from Dry Valleys, Antarctica - metaG UQ416 (21.06) | ecosystem: Environmental > Terrestrial > Soil > Desert | place: Antarctica: Dry Valley... | reverse complement strand
GTGCGCGTTCGTCGTCGTCGGGATGTGGCTGCTCGGGCGCTGGATAGTGCGCCTGCTGGCCGCGCCCGAGTTCTTCGACTCCTACGAGGCGATCGGCCTGCTGACGACGGGAATGACGCTCTATGCGCTCTACCTCGTGCTCGTCGTGATCCTCGGCCGCACCGGGCGCACCGAGTACAACTTTCCCGCGACCGTGGCGTCGACCGCGGTCAACATCGCCCTCAACATCGTCTTGATCCCGCCGCTGGGGATCGTCGGCGCCGGCCTCGCGCTGGTCGCCTCCTATCTCGTCGTGCTGGTGTTGATGTACGTCTTCACGCAGCGCCTGTTCCCGGTCCCCTACGACTGGGGACGCCTGGCGCTTGTGCTCGCGACGGCGACGGCCCTGATCGCCGCCGGCGAGCTGCTGCTTCCGACCGAGGGCGCGGTGGGGCTGCTCAGCCGTACTGGTGTCTGGCTGGCGTATCCGGCCGTGTTGTGGGCGGCGGGATTCGCGACGGCGGAGGAGCGCGGGGCGATCGCGCGCCTGATGGATCCGCGGACGCTGGGGGAGCGCCTGCGGGCGATGCGGGAGGCACCGGCGGAGCCCGCGGCGGAACAGCGGCTGGGTAGGGAGGAGGGGCGCGGACCGCGCCTCACCCCAGAGGTCTACGAGGCCGAAGCCCGCGATGAGGACCGCGGAGGCGCGGCCTGAGACTTCTGCTGCCTTGTGGCGGCCAGGGACGCCAAAAAGCATCACTAGTCGGATCCGGCCGCTCCTGGGCCCTCCGCGAGCCGCTTGTTGTACGCCTCCGCCGCCTCACCCAGCCCCTTCCCCCGTCGCGGGCGCAGTGCGCGCCGAGCATGCAGCCAGTACCACCCAGGATCGCGCCCGGGGAGCACGAGCGCAGCGAGCGCCCGCACGCCGTAGCTCCAGGCCGTAAGCACCCGTACCACGGACGCTGCCGCCGCCCCATGGTGCTTGCGCATGTAGCGATCGCGGTTGCGGTGAAATTCCACCACCCGGGACTCGCCGGCCGTCGGATCGGTCGCGAGCTGCTCATGGTGGACGGCGCGCGCCGCCGGCACGTAGAGGATTCGCCAGCCGGCGTCGCCGAGGCGCTTGGCGAAGTCGGTCTCGTCGGAGTAGACGAAGAAGTCGGCGTCGAGGTAGCCGACCTGCTCGGCGGCGGAGCGGCGCACCAGCATCGCGCTCGACTGCACCCAGCCGACGGCTCTCGTCTCGCCGCCGCCACTTTGGACCGTGAGCAGGCGGTGAAGGAAGAAAGCGCCCGCCAGAGCCGTCGCGACGCTTGGCAGCCGCCACGCGCACGTCTGCGGGGCGCCGGACGGGTCGAGCAGCTGGGCCCCGGCCGCGGCCGCGCCCGCGTCGGCCGCGAGCGCTTCGAGCAGCGCCGCGGCAGCACCGGGCCGCAGCTCGGCATCCTCGTTTAGCAGCAGGCAGTACTCGCCGTGGGCCTCGCGCAGCAGCGTCGTGTCGTTCTCAGCCTTGCCGGCGCGCGTCGTGCGCTCGATCAGGCGCACGTCCATTTCCAGGCCGCGGACTGCTTCCGCGGAGCCGTCGTCGGAGGCGTTGTCTAACACCAGGACCTCGTGCTCGACGCCGCCTGGATGCGTGGCGCGGATAGCCGCCAGGCAGGCGAGCAGATGCTCGCGCCCGTTCGTGTTGACGACGCAATAGGAGAGGCGGGGGGCCACGGCGGTCATCGACATCCTGCCTTAGCGGAGCTTCCGGAGGGCAGCGGACGCGGGCGAGACTTATGTATGCTCTACACATGTTGAAGGAACGACTGCAAGTCCTGATCACATCTGAGCAGCGGCGGCGCCTGGAGGCCGAGGCGCAGCGGCGCGGCGTGTCCGTCGGCAGCCTCGTTCGCGAGGCCGTCGACGCCCGTTTCGCGTCGATGACGAAGGCGGATCGGCTACGGGCAGTCGAAGAGATCGGAGCGATGAAGGGGAAGTTCCTGTCACCCGAGGAGCTGAACCGAATCGTCGAGGAGGAGCGCGAGACGATGATCTCGCAGATTTGACCTTCTTCATTGACGCGAACGTGATCGTCTACGGCGCGACTTCCTCGGAGTACCGCGCACCATGCCTGGCGATCATCGAGGCCGTGGCGGGGGGCGAAGCGGACGGCAGGACCTCAGCGGCGGTACTCGAGGAGGTCTGGCATCTCGAGCTCTCGGGCAAGGCGGAGGGACTCAACGGCCTGACCGAACGGGCATACGGGGCGATCGCCCCGCTGCTGGCGGTCACGGAGGACGCGTTCAGGCTCGCGCTCTCCCTCGACGCTTCCGAGCTGGGCGCAAACGATCGGCTCCACGCTGGCACCTGCCTAGCCCATGGGATAGAGGTCGTGGTCTCCGCCGATCGCGGCTTCGACGAGTTGAGCGAGCTTCGGCGTGTCGATCCGCTCGACGCCACTGCCGTCGGGCGGCTTGTGGCCGGGTCGGCACCCTAGCGGGCTACCCGCCACAATCGTCGCCGATGCGGGTCCAGATCGTCGATCCCTCGGCGTTTACGCCGCCGTATGACCACGCGCTTTCAGCCGCGCTCGCGCGCGCGGGCGCCGACGTCGAGCTCGTCACGAGCCGCTTTCTCTACGGGCCCGTGCCGCGCGAGGACGGCTACCGCGTCACCGAGGCGTTCTATCGCCGCAGCGCCCAGCGCGGTCTCGACGCGCCGGGCAGGCGCGGCGCAAAGCTCGCCGAGCACGTCCCCGACATGCTGCGCTTCCGGCGCGCCGATCATCCCGAGGTCGTCCACTGGCAGTGGCTGACGCTGCCGCATCTCGACGCGCCGCTGCTGCCCGCGGGAGACCCCCGCGTCTTCACCCTGCACTACCCGCTTCCCAGCTCGCGTGCTGGCCTGATCGCTCAGCGCCGGCTGCTGTCGCGCTTCGACGCCGTCATCGCGCATTCCGAGCACGGCGCCGACCGGCTGCGCGAGGACGTCGGGCTCGAGGCGGCACGGGTCCACGTGATCGCACATGGCGCCTTCGACTACCTGACGCGGTTGCCCGACGAGCGGCCGCTGCCCAGCGAGCTCGCCGCGGCGGAGGGCCCGGTGATCCTGTTCTTCGGCCTGCTGCGCCCCTACAAGGGGCTCGACGTCCTGCTCGAGGCCTTCCGCGCGGTCGAGGGAGCCGAGCTGTGGATCGCGGGCATGCCGCGGATGCCGGTCGAGCCGCTGCTCGAGGCGGCGGGCCGCGCCGCGGGGACCGTCCGCTTCGTGCCGCGCTTCATCTCCGACCCCGAGATCCCGGCCCTGATGCGCCGCGCCGACGTCGTCGTGCTTCCATACCGCGAGATCGAGCAGTCGGGCGTCCTCTACACGGCGCTCGCCTTCGCAAAGCCGCTCGTGCTGAGCTCGGTCGGTGGTTTCACGGAGGTCGCGCAGCGCCACGGCGCGGCACGGCTGGTCGCGCCGGGCGATGCCGAGGCGCTCGCCGCGGCGCTGTCCGAGCTCGTCTCGAACGCCGCCGAGCGCGAGCGCCTGGCAAGCGCCGCCGCTGCCGCCGCGCGTGGTCCGTACTCGTGGGACGCGATCGGCGAGCGCACGCTCCAGCTCTACCGCGGGCTCAGGTCCCGATAATCAGGTCCGATGCTCGCCCTCGAGATCGCCTTCTGGGCCTCGGTCGCCCTTCTCGTGCACACCCACGTCGGATACCCGCTGGCGCTGTGGCTGCTGACGCGGCTGCGACGGTCGCCCGCGGTGAGGGCGCCGGAATCCGAGCCCGCGCCGGTGACGCTGATCGTCGCCGCCCACGACGAGGAGGCCGTGATCGAGCGCAAGGTCGCCAACGCCCTGGCGATGGACTACCCGCGCGAACGGCTCGAGCTGATCGTCGCCTCCGACGGCTCGTCGGACCGCACCGTCGAGCTGGCGCGCAGGGCGGGAGCAGACGCCGTCCTCGACCTCGAGCGCGGCGGCAAGGTCGCGGCCCAGAACGCCGCCGTCGCCCAGGCGCGCGGCGAGCTGCTCGCATTCTCCGACGCCAACGCCTTCTGGGACCCGACCGCGCTGCGCCGGCTGGTCGCCCCCTTCGCCGACCCGGAGGTGGGCTACGTCTGCGGCCAGGTGCGCTTCTCGACCGCCGGCGGCTCGAACGAGGAAGGCGCCTACTGGCGCTACGAGATGGCGGTGCGCGAGCTCGAGTCGCAGCTCGGCGGGGTAACGGCCGGCAACGGCGCGATCTACGCGACGCGCCGCGACGCCTACATGGTCCTCGACGCGTCGCGCAGCCACGACCTGTCGTTTCCCTTCGAGCTCACCAAGCGTGGCTGGAGGGCCCTCTATGCCCCCGATGCTGTCGCCGAGGAGCGCATGGTGCCGACGATCGAGGGCGAATTCGCCCGCAAGCGGCGGATGATGAGCGGCCTTTGGGACATCGTGCTCGGCGACGGGATGCTTTCGCCGCGCGGCTACGGCCCGCTTTACGCGTTCGAGATCTACTCGCATCGCGCGCTGCGCTACGCATCGCCGCTGCTGCACCTCGTCGCGCTCGCGTCGAACGCCGCCCTGCTCGGCGAGGGGACGGTCTACCGCGTCACGCTCGCGCTGCAGCTCGCGCTGCTGCTGGCGGCGGCGCTCGGGCCGGTCGTCGCGCTGCGTCCCTTCCGGCTCGCCTACTACTACGTGACCGTGACGGCCTCGATCGCGCTCGGGCTCTGGGACCGCATCCGCGGGCGCGTGCCGCGGGCCTGGGAGAAGGCCGAGGGAACGCGGTGAGCCGCGCGATCGACGTCGTGCTCGGAGCGCTCGGGCTGGTGCTCTCGTCGCCGCTTCTCGGCCTCGCCGCGATCGCGATCCGGCTCGACTCCCGGGGGCCGGTGATCTATCGCCAGCGCCGCGTCGGGCGCAACGGCCAGGCGTTCGAGCTCTACAAGCTGCGGACGATGGTCGAGGGCTCGGACCCGGTGGGCATCGGAACCGTGGTGACGGGAGACGATCCGCGCGTGACGCGCGTCGGCGCGCTATTGCGGCGACTGTCCCTCGACGAGGTCCCCAACCTCTTAAACGTGCTGCGCGGCGAGATGGCGATCGTCGGCCCGCGCCCCACGATCGAGGCCCAGGTCGAGCTCTACACGCCCCGCCAGCGCCGCCGGCTCGAGGTCAATCCGGGGATCACGGGATGGGCGCAGGTAAACGGCCGCGCGGCACTGCCCTGGGAGCAGCGCATCGAGCTCGACGTCTGGTACGTCGAGCACCGCTCGCTGCTGCTCGACCTGCGCATCCTCGCCCGTACGGCGCGCTTGCTGCTGACCGGGCGCGGGCTGACGGGGAGCGCGGCGTGAACCGGGACCGCAGCGCAGCGCCCGGCGTCACCCTGCGCGACTTCGAGCCCGCGGACGCGAGTGCGGTACGACGCTGGTTTTCGGACCGCGCGATCACCGCGGGACTGCTCGAACAGCGCGACGAGGGACTTTCCGAGCAGGGCGCCCGCGACTGGGTCGAACGCGCGATCGAGGGCTCGGGCGAGGACCGCAAGTGGGCGCTGGTCGTCGAGGGCGCCGAGGACCCCGCCGGCTTCACCGCGCTCTACGGCCTCGGCCGCCAGATCGCGCCGGAGCTGGGAATCCTGATCGGCGATGTCGCGGCGCGCGGCGCCGGGGCCGGGAGGGAGGCGATCCGCCAGACGGCCGCGCGCGCCTTCGAGCTCGGTGCCCACCGGGTCTACGCACGCATCCTGGCCACGAACTCCGCCTCCCAGCGCAGCTTCGAGGCGGTCGGCTTTCGCCGCGAGGGCGTGATGCGAGCCCACGTGCGCCGCGGCGACGAGCTGCTCGACTGCGAGTTGTGGGGACTGCTGCCCGCCGATCTCGAGCCCGGGGGCGCGTCGTGACGGACGAAGGCCGCGTCGCCGTCCATGCTCTCGATGCCGGCGCGCGGAGCCCGGCGTGAGCGCCGTCGCCGAGCTGCTCGCCGACGCCGGCGCGGCGGCCGAGAGCGAGGAGTTCTTTCGCAGCCGCGCCTTTCTCGACGCCGAGGGCGTCACCCACACGCTGCGCGTCAGCGATCGCGCGGGGTCGGTCGCAGCGCCGGTGATCGTGCGCGGGATCGCGGGCAGCGAGCTTCGCGACGCGATCTCGCCCTACGGCTATCCGGGCGCGAGCGTCGCTGGCGCCGCGCAGCCCGATCCGGGCGAGGTGGACTGGTCGGCCACCGGCCTGGTCAGCGTCTTCTTGCGCGATCGCGTCGGCGGTGAGCCGTGCTTCGCCGGCGCGACCGAACGCTCGGTCCTGCAGCTCTCCGATCCCGCGACGCAGCGCAAGTCGCGGATGAGCGATCGCCAGCAGATCCGCCGCAACGAGCGCGACGGATACCGCATAGAGCGCTTCGACGGCCCCGCCGCCACCACGGCCCAGCGCAGCGCCTACGCCCTCGCCTACGCCGAGACGATGGCGCGCGCCGACGCCGCGAAGCGCTATCTGTACGGGCCGGAGTATTGGGACGACCTGCTGTCGAGCCCGCGCTCGTGGCTGTTCTTGGTCCACGCTCCCGATGGCGGGACGGCGGCCGGCGCGATCGCGGTGCTCAGCGACGGCGTCGTCCACTACTACCTCAGCGGGACCGCCGACTCACACCTCTCGGCCTCGCCGGCCAAGAACCTGATCGCCGCGGTGATCGACTTCGCGGCCGAGCTCGAGCTGCCGATGAACCTCGGCGGCGGCGTCGCGCCCGGCGACAGCCTCGAGGCCTTCAAGAAGGGCTTCGCGAACCTCGAGTTGCCGTTTCGAACCCACGAGATCGTGTGCGATCCCGGCGCCTATCGCGAGCTCGCCGGCGACCGCGAGCAGGGCGGCTTCTTCCCGGTTTATCGCACTCCGTAGCGTTGCGCGGCCCTCCGATCGCGACTCCTGCGTTCTTTGGCGGGCTATGGACCCCCAAATGGCGCAAGAGTCACGCGCGCGACTGCCGGGCGCATCCGCCGGCTAGCCTGGGAGCGGGCTCGGGTTCTGGTCGATGATCGCCTGAGCGCGGCGCTTGATGTCGCCGACCTGGCGCTTGAGCGCGGCGCCGGGACAGGCGGTGAGCCCGACCCTGCCGTGGCCGAACACACGCTTGACGCGCACCTTCCTGCCCGCCGCGTACTTGTTGGCCGAGCCGCCGCCGGAGACCAGCTGCGCCTTTCCGGCGGCGGCGGTGCCGTGCAGGGCGAGCTTCCAGGCGATCAGGCGGGCGAAGGCGTCCGTGGCCGCCTCGGTTGCGCCGGTCGCGGTGTGGGTGCCGATCGAGGCGGTCCCGAAGGTCTGCGAGTTGAAGCCCTGGGCGTGGGCGCCGACGACGGCGGATGTCATGCCGCCGGCGCGACCCTCGTAGATCGTTCCGAAGCGGTCGACGAGAAAGTTGTAGCCGACGTCGTTCCAGCCGTTGCCGTTGCGGTGAAAGCGGCAGATCCCGAGCACGATCCCCGGCGCCTCGGCGGCCGAGTAGTCGTTCGCGGTCACGGTGTGATGCACGGTCGCCGCCCTGACCTCGCCGTAGGCGGCTGCCGAGCGCGGCGGGCAGTCCTCCTCCGCACCCCACTCGCCGCGGGTGACGATCGACGGGGCGGGCGCCTGGGCGCCGGCGAGCGGCGTCGCCGCAACCGAGATGAAGGCTGAGTTGACGGCCTCGCGAAGGCCGGTCAGGGCGCTGCTCGCCGGCGTGGCGGTACCCGAGACGTTGACGTAGTGCAGCTCGCCGCGTGGGCGCTCGCCGCGACTGCGCACCTGAAGCTCGTCGGCGCCGCCGAAGTACACGGGGTCGCCGTTCGCGGTCTCGATCCAGTCCGACCACTCGCCGCCCTCGTCGCGGGCGCGGTACTCGAGCGGATCGCGCTCGCCGGCGATCCCGGCGAGATCGAAGCGCTCCGGGGCCTCGATCACGGGCGAGACGAATCGCACGGGCCCCTCGCTCCCGTGCCCGGACGCCTCGGCGGCCTGGCGCCCCCCGGCGGGTGCCTCGAGCTCGAGCACGTCGGGAACCGGCTGGCTGAAGTCGACCGCCTGCGGGGCGTAGGGCTGCAGCGACAGCGCTGGGGCGACCCCCCAGGCGACGGTCACGCCCATGCAGATGAGCAGCAGCAGTCGCAGCTTCCCCGGCATCGAACCCGAAACACACCATAGGCTGGCGTGTTGCGGGCCGCGCGGCGAATCCCCTGCACGCACGCATGCAGGCAGGCCGCTAGAAGGGAACCGGCTCGGGCCCCTGGCCGCGGTAGGTGTCGCGGAAGACGCGGATCGCGTCGATCACGCTCTCGTCGTAGGTCTTGCAGCCCAGTAGCTGCGTCCATGCCGTCGCCGCGACCTCGTAGGGCATGTCGGGGTTGGGGAACATGATCATCCCGCCGGGGCCCTCGGCAAACAGGCCCTTGAGTACCACCTGGTCGTCCTCGGACAGGTCGGGGCTGTACTGGATCGCGACGCGGCCGTGCTCGAGTGCGTGAAGGGAGTTGATCTGCTCGGGGGTGCCGAGGTAGGCGCCGTCGGCGAGCGGGTCCGGCGAATGGTCGCCGGAGGTCGGCGGCACGGTCCCGTAATCGGGCGGGTCGTCGCTGGGCTTGAGGTGGCTGTTGCCCTCATCGGTGAGGTCGAGCTGCAGATCGCAGTCCGCGATCTTCGCCGCCTCCTCGAGGTCGGCCTGCGCAACCGCCGGCGGGGTCGTCCCGGTGCGGCAATCCGGTTCCACGCCCTCCGGCGGGGTCCCGACCTGCGAGTTGACGTTCGCCTCCTCACAGACGCCGCCGCCGTTCCCGTCCTCGCCGCCACCGCTGAGCACCACGAGCACCAGGCCGGCGACGACCGCGGCCGCGAGCAGCCCGGCGACGAGATAGCCGAGCAGCAGTCGCCGCCGCTCCTCGCTCGCGTGGCGCTTCTCGGCCTCGATGCGAGCCTGGCGCAGGCGCTCCTTCTCCTGCTTTCGATTCGCCATCAGAGCGGGACCCTTTCCGGGCCCTTGCCCCGGAACTCGTCGCGAAAGTCGCGCACGACGTCGAGCACGGACTCGTCGAAGGACTCACAGCCGACGAGGTTCGTCCACGCGGTGACGGCGACCTCGTAGGGCATCTCGGGGTTGGGGAACATCAGCATCCCCTCGAAGTCCTCGCCGAATACCCCCTTGAGCCGTAGCTGGTCGTCCTCGGGGAGGTCGGGGCTGTACTGGATCTCGACGCGGCCGTGCTCGAGCGAATGCACGTAGTCGATCGCCTCGGGCGTGGAGAGGTAGGCACCGTCCGCCGTCGGGGTCGCGGAGTGCGGGCCCGAGGTCGGGGGCTGGGTCTCGTATGCCGGGCCGGGCTGGCCGGGGACGAGGTGCTTGTTGCCCTCGTCGGGAATGTCGAGCTCGAGCTCGCAGCCCGCCGTCCCAGCCGCGGCGTCGAGATCGGGCTCGGCGACGGGTGGCGGCTCGATGCCTTCGCGCCCGTCGGGCTCCAGTCCCTCGAAGGAGCCGAACGAGCGGTCGATGTGCGCCGCCTCAGGGACCGCCGCAGCGCCGGCACCCGTCGGTCCGGCTGCGGTAGTGCTCGTGCTCGGCACGCTGGTCGAGGTGGTGGTGGTCTCATCGTCGTCGCCGCAGGCCGCGAGCGCCATGCTCGCGCAGGCGAAGCTGCCCATGAGCGTCGCGAGGCGCGTCGTCTGTCGGGGCTCGACCATCGGCGCGAAAGGCTAGCCGTTCGAACCTGGGCGGACCTTAAGCGGGGAGGCCAAATCGGTCACATACACTCGATCCTCGTGCCCGCAGAGCGCAACAGCATCTACTGGTGGGACACCGAGCCGGTGGTGCCGGGCCCGCCGCTCGAGGGCGCCGAGCGCACCGACGTCTGCATCGTCGGCGGCGGCTACACGGGGCTGTGGACGGCGTACTTCCTCAAGCGCGCCGACCCCTCGCTCGACGTCGCGATCGTCGAGCGCAGCTGGGCGGGCTCGGGGGCCTCGGGTCACAACGACGGCTACGCGATGACCGTGCTCGACATGAGCCTTCACCACCTCGTCGAGCGCCACGGGCCCGAACGCGCGGGCGCCGCCCACGAGGCGGTGGCGCAGTCGGTCGTCGAGATCGGCGAGTTCTGCGACCGCCACGACGTCGACTGCGACTACGAGCTCTGCGGGTTCGCCGCCGTCGCGGTAAACGACGGCCAGCTTTGGCGCCTCGAGCGCGACCTCGAGGCGGCGAGGCGGATCGGCCACGAGGCCGAGTTCGAGCTCTTCGAGGACGACGCCGCGCGCCGGCGGATCGGCTCGCCGATCGTCCGTGGACTGCTCAAGGAGCGCCGCGGCGCGCTGATCAACCCGCAGAAGCTCGTTCGCGGCCTGAAGCGAGTCGTGGAGGGGATGGGGGTGCGCATCTACGAGCGCTCGCCGGCGACCGAGGTCGGCCCCGGCCTCGTGCGGACCGAGCGCGGCATCGTGCGGGCGCAGCAGGTCGTCGTCGCGACCAACGCCTACCAGCACGGCTTTCCCCAATTCAGCGACCGGGTGGTGCCGATCTGGAGCTACGCGATGGTCTCCGAGCCGCTGACAGATGAGCAGCTCGGCCGCGTCGCGTGGGCCGGGCGCGAGGGCTTCGAGGACAAGCGCAACTTCATCACGATTGGTCGCTTTACGGCGGACAACCGGGTCATCTGGGGTGGACGCCTGGCGCCGTATTACCGCGGCAACGACATGGACGTCCGTCACATGCGAAACGAGCCGGTCTTCGCCCAGCTGCGCGACGCCTGGGCGGAGTTCTTTCCGATGTGGTCAGACGTTCGCTTCGAGTACGCCTACGGAGGCTGTGTCGCGATCACCGGCACCTTCCTGCCCTACGTCGGGGGCCTGGGCGGCGGCGTCTGGTACGGCTACGGCTACAACGGCCACGGAGTCGCCCCGAGCCATACCGTCGGGCGGGCGCTCGGCGATCTCGTCCTGGGACGCGAAAGCGAGCACACCGATCTCGCGTTCGTCAATCAGCAGGAGGCGAAGCTTCCCGGCGAGCCGCTGCGCTACGTAGGGACGCGGCTGACGACCCAGCTGCTCGAGCGCCAGGACCGCAAGATGGATCGCGGCGGCGGGGTCGGCGAGATGGACCCGCTGATCTTGCGGCTCGTCAACAGGCTGTCGTGATCGGAACAGCGGATGAGGCCCGGTGCGATGAGTGACCGGCTGCTGATCCGCGGCGGCCTCGTTCTGCTCGGCGATCCCGGCGCCGGTCGCTTCGAGCCCGCCGACGTGCTGATCGAGGACGGGCGCATCGCATCCGCACAGCGCGACCTTGACGTCGAAGCCGAGGAGCTCGATGCGACGGGACGCCTGGTCCTGCCCGGCTTCGTCGACACCCACCGCCATGTCTGGCAGACGGCGATGCGGGGGATCTGCGCCGACTGGACGCTGCTCGACTACTTCCGCGGCATGCGAATCCAGATCGCTGGCGTCTACACCGCGGACGACGTCTACGCCGGCAACCTCGCCGGTGCGCTCGAGGCGCTCGACGCTGGCGTCACGACCGTGCTCGATTTCTCGCACTGCATCGTCACCCCCGATCACGCCGACGAAGCGGTGCGCGGCTTGCGCGATGCGGGACTGCGGGGTGTGTTCGCTTACGGGATGTACCCCGTGCCCACGGAGGGGGTGTTCGGTTCACCCCGGGAGCGTTTCGCGGATGCTCGCCGTGTGCGCGAGCAGCACTTCTCCGCGGACGGGCCGGGCGAGCAGCTCGGGATGGGCGTCGCGCTGACCGAGCTCGGCCTCGTTCCCTTCGACGTCACCCGGAAAGAGGTCGAGCTGGCGCGCGAGCTCGACGTCCTCGTCACCGCCCACACGGCGACTGTCTGGAACGAGCGCCGAGCGCCGGAGGTCGAGCTGCTGGCCGACGCCGGGTTGCTGGACGCGCGTCAGGTCCACGTCCACTGCAACGCCTGCAGCGACCACGAGCTCGATCTGCTCGCCGGCGTCGGGGCATCGGTCTCGCTGACGCCCGAGACCGAGCTGCAGATGGGGATGGGCTTTCCGATCTTCGAGCGCGCCCGCGAGCGCGGCCTCGCCCCGAGCCTCGGCTGCGACATCGTCTCCAACAACAGTGGCGATCTCTTCGCCCAGATGCGCCTCGGGCTTCAGGCTGAGCGAGCCCGCGTGAATGACAAGCGCCACCGGAGCCTCGAGATGCCCGAAGGCTTAGAGCTCGGTGCACGCGACTTGCTTCGAATCGCGACCCTCGGCGGCGCCGAGGCGCTCGGACTCGACGCTGAGATCGGCTCGATCGAGCCCGGCAAGGCCGCCGACGTCGTCCTCGTCGACGCCGAGGCGCTCCACATGCGCCCGCTCACCGACCCGGTCGCCGCCGTCGTCCTGCAAGCCGGCCCCGGTGACGTCGACGCAGTGCTCGTCGGCGGTCGCGTCGTCAAACGCGACGGAAGGCTGGTGGGCGAAGCCGCCGGCCGGGCCCCCGGTCTCGTCGAGGCGACCCGCGACCGCGTCGTCGCGACCCTGGAGCCGCGGGGCGGGTTGCTTCCCGAAGCCCCGGAAGGATGGCTCGACCTCATGCTCGGCGCGATCGAGACCAACCTGGCCAGCCCCGCGGAGGAGGAGACATAGATGCGCTTCGTCGACCTGTCGGCCCCGATCGAGAACAGCGACCCTGAGGTGATCGAGCCGCTGCGGATCGAGATCGACTACTCAGACCACGCTGCCGGAGCCGATCTGATCGAGACGATGTTCGGCGTCGAGCGGCGGCTGCTGCGCGACGGCGAGGGCTGGGCCAACGAGGAGATCCAGAGGCTCGGCACGCACAGCGCCACCCACGTCGACGCTCCCTGGCACTACAACTCTCAAATCCGCGGCAAGCCGGCGCAGAAGATCGACGAGCTGCCGCTGGAGTGGTTCTTCGCCCCCGGCGTCGTCGTCGACTTCAGCGCCAAGGACGACGGCGAGTCGATCGAGGCGGCCGAGATCGAGGCTGAGCTCAAGCGCGTCGGCCACGAGATCGAGCCGCTCGACATCGTGCTCGTGCACACCGGTCGCGACGCCCACTACCGCGAGCTCGACTACATGGCCCGCGGCCCGGCCGTCACCGCCGAGGCGACGCGGTGGCTGTTCGAGCGCGGGGTGCGGGTGATGGGGATAGACGCCTGGGGCTGGGACGGCCCGCTGTACTTCCAGGCCGAGGCGGCGAAGCAGGCCGATGAGCCCGGCGTCTTCTGGGCCGCCCACCAGGCCGACCTCCCGTATTCCCAGATCGAGCGCATGTGCAACCTCGGCGAGCTGCCCGCGACCGGCTTTCGCATCGCCTGCTTCCCGCTGCGCATCAAGGGCGCCAGCGGAGCGCCGGCGCGGGTGGTCGGGATCGTCGAAGGGGAGTAGGGACGTCGATCAGGCAAGGAGGGCGAGCCCAACCTTTTCTCAGAAGCCGATGAACACTTTGCCCCGCTAATCGGGGGCAAACCGTTCAGAAGCCGCCTCTATCCGCGCGTGCGGCTAGGCGCGGCTCTTTCGAGCCGCAGCGGAGTTGCGACCCGCTGCCCTGCCTGATTTCTTTGCACGGGCGTTTCCGGAGCGCTTGCCGGAGTTCGGAGAGTTGTTGTTCGAGCCCTTGGCCGAGCGCGTTCGCTTGGCAGGACTCTTCGCAGCCGCCTTCTTGCGCGGCTTGCGCGCCGGCTTCTTCCACACCTCGTCGAGAAACGCCGCCAGCTCATCGTCGAGCCGCCCGGGATTGACCCGCCACTCGATGATCGAGTTCGCGTCGACGAGGCGGGCGTTGGGTATCTCGCGCACGACCATGTCTGCGTCGGAGAACGGGTGCAACGGGTCTGCGGGATGGCCGATGACGAGCGCCGGGTTCTCGATCCGCTTGCGCTCCTCGGGGATCGGGGCGGTGCGCCCGAGCAGCAGGCCCTGGAGCACGTCGGCCGAGCGCGACGGGTCGCGGCGCACGAAGTCGAGTCCCATGTCGACGAAGTAGTTCGTTCGCGGCACGCTGCGCGTGGCGATCGCGATCAACCGCAGCACCGGACCGCCGAGCTGGAGCATGACCATGATCGGGGTGAAGATCACCGCCACGGCGAGCAGCGCGCTCTCGAGCACCGGCATCTCCATGAACAGCGCTCGGGCGCGCTCCGGAGCCCGCGAGGCGAACTCGAGCGAGACGTTCGCGCCCAGCGAGGTGCCGCCGATCACTGCCTCCTCGACTCCGAGATGGTCGAGCAACGCCCCGACCTGATCGGCGAACGAGCTCATCGAGTAGTAGGGCAGCTCGTGCGGCCCACCCGAGGAGCCGTGGCCGAGCAAATTGACGCAGATGACGTGGTTGCCACGCGACGCCAGCTCGGGGCCGAGCCGCTCGAACATGGAGCTGTTCATCAGCAGCCCGTGGATCAGGACGATGACGCGGTCGCCCTCGCCGTACTCGTCGTAGGCGATCCGGTGCCCTTCGAAGCGAAATTCCCCCATGCGCGTGCGCCAGTCTAGTCGTGGCGGCAGCCGCCAACCGGTTGGGCGGACTTCCGAACTAAGCGTGGAAGTTGAAGCCAGCTACTCGGGCCGAGCTAGGTCGTCGGCAACTGCGCTGCAGGCTCGGGAGCCCGCTCCCACGGCCGCGACGCCTTCAGCGCCCCGAGGATCGCGCGCGTCGCAGGCGCCTTGTTGAGCGTGTAGAAGTGGATTCCGGGGGCCCCTCGGGCCAGCAGCTCCTCGCACTGGCGGGCCGCATAGGCGACCCCGAGCTCGAACTCAGCCTGCTCGTCGCCGCCGAGCCCCTCCATTGCCTCGGCGAGGGGCTCGGGGATCACCGCCTCGCAGAGCGTGCAGAAGCGCTGGATCTGGGAGTAGCTGGTGATCGGCATCACTCCGGCGATGATCGGGACGTCGATCCCGGCACGGCGGGCCGCGGGAACGAAGTCGAGGTAGGCGCGGTTGTCGAAGAAGAGCTGCGAGATCAGGAAGGTCGCTCCGGCATCGATCTTCGTCTTGAGAAAGGCGATGTCGGACTCGAGACTGTCGGCCTCGGGGTGGACCTCCGGAAAGCACGCGCCCCCGATCGCGAAGTCGAACTCCTTTGAGATCAAGGCAGCGAGGTCGGATGACGAGGACAGGCCGCCCTTCGGAGGCTGGAATGCGGTCTCGCCCCGCGGCGGGTCGCCGCGCAGGGCGAGGACGTTCTCGATCCCCGCAGCCTCGAGCTCGACGAGGATCTCGCGCAGCTTGTCGAGCGTCTCGCCGACGCAGCTCAGATGAGCCATCGTCTCGATGCCGTGATCGCGCTTGATCGTCGTCGAGATCTCGACGGTCCCCTCGCGCGTCGCGCCGCCGGCGCCGTAGGTGACCGAGACGTAGCCGGGTTCGAGCGCAGCCAGGGTGCGGATCGTCTCGTAAAGCGTCTCGAGGCCCTCCGGCGTCTTGGGGGGAAAGAACTCGAACGAGAACAGCGGACCTTCGCGGGTGAGAAGCTCGTCGATGCGCATCGGCGGTGATGGTACGAGAAGGAGCTTCAGGCGCCGCGCGACTCGCCACCGCTTGACTTCAGGCTCGTCAGCGCCCGATCGGCGTCGAGCAGCAGTCCCTCCGCATCCTGGCCGTCCTGGAGCGTGGTCACGACGCACTCGATCTTCAGCGGCCGGCCGTCGGGGGCATTGCAGGTGGCGGTGATCGTTCCGCTGAGACGGTCGCCGACGTTCTCGGCCTGGTCCATCGCGGTCTCGGTGAGCAGAATCGCGAACTCGTCCCCTCCCCAGCGGAAGCACTGGTCGCCGGTGCGGGCCTGCGCAGCGATCGCGTCGGCGACCTCACGCAGGCATTGGTCCCCGAGCACGTGGCCATAGGAGTCGTTGATCGCCTTGAAGTTCTCGAGGTCACCGAGCAGCACGCTCAGGGGCCTTCCCCTGCGCTTCGAGTTGGCGACCTCCCGAACGATTGCCTCCTGGAACGCGAGTCGATTTCCGAGGCCCGTCAGGGGGTCACGGCGCGCGCGTCGCTCGGCATCTTCTGCGGCGACCATCAAGGCGGCGCGCTGGGTGCGCACGGTCGTGATCAGGCCGCGGGCCGTCATCGCGAGCGCCATCAACAACACGATCTCCGCGGCGGTGTCGACCGCGGCGACCTCGGAGCCGTCGTCGTAGATCAACGGCAATGCCGTCGCCAGCGCAACCGCGCCGAGGAACACAAGCGCACGGCGGGTCCCGTGGATCGCGGCGGCATAGAGCGCTGGCAGGACGTAGAGGTTGCCGTACGGAGACTCGAGTCCGCCCGCCAGCAACTCGACCGCGGCTATCGCCAGCAAACCGATCCAGCCGGAGTAGTAGATCTCATCCAGGCTCAACGCGAGGTTGGTGTTGAAGCGCCGCGCCGCGAGCCCGAAGCAGCAGCAGATGCCGAGCACGGCCAGCAGCCAGCCGCCCCATCCGATCTCCTCGGTCGGGGGGGAGAAGGGCAACAGCAACGCCGCGGCGATTCCCCCGATCAGCCAGAAGACCCCGCCGACGCGCTGGGCTCGGGCAACGTCGAGGGTCGCGCGTGGCGCCCCGCCGCTTCCGAGCAGGTCCGAGAGCTCCCTGATTCTGCTGGAAATGGCTGTCATCGTCCCCCATGACTCCTACCAAGTCCGCACCCTGCAAACCGTGATTCCGGACTGGAAATGGCGGTGTTTAGAGCGTCAGGGCGCGGCGGAAATGTCCTGCGAGCGCACGGCGCGACAGACGTGCCGGTGGTCGACCGTGAGCTTGAGGGTCCTGCGGTCGGCCTCGGCGTAGTAGCTGCCTTCGGCGACGTCCTCGCCGAAGACCTTGTACTCGCCGGCTTCGGTCGTGCGGTCCTCGCCGACCCGGACGTCGACGCCGGGCACGTCGCCCATGCTGCACTCGAGTCGATCGCCTGGCGGGTCGCCGACATCCTCGCCGTGGTCGCGGAGCAGGCCCCGGTCGAGGTTCTGCGCGTCGACGGTGGCCTGACCCGCGACCCGCTGCTGCTGCAACTCCAGGCCGACGCCGCCGGCGTCCCGGTCGAGCGCGGCGCCGTCGACGCGACGGCTGCAGGTGCTGCGGCGCTCGCGGCCGTCGGGGCAGGCCTGTGGGCGTCGACCCGGGAGATCGCCGCTCGCATCCCCGGTCGGCGAGCGCGTCGCTCCGCAGCGTGACGCGGCCTGGCGCGGCGAGCATCACGCCGAGTGGCGCCGCTTCGTCGAATCGGCTGCGGAGCTGCGGTGACGCGGCGGGCCAGGGTATGGGCGCGGATCAGCCCGGGGATGGCCAACCGCCCCGGCAGCGCGCTGGCCTCGCGCGCACATGCCTGGGTCTATGGAGTGTCCAAAGGACGGATCGGCAAGCGCTTCCTGGGTGTTGAGGTCCTCGTCCTGCGGACCACCGGTCGTCGCAGCGGCAAGCCGCGGGAGTCGCCGATGTTCTTCGTCCGCCGCGGCGACGCCATTGCCGTCGTGGCTTCGAATGCTGCCGCACCCACTCATCCGGCCTGGTGGCTGAACCTCAAGGCGTACCCCAAAGCCGAGGTCCTGCTCGACGGCGGCTGGCGCCCGGTGCGTGGGCGCCGGGCGACCGTCGCGGAGGCCGAGGAGCTGTGGCCGCGCTTCGACCGGATCTACAGCGGCTACGAGCACTACCGTTCGATCGCCGGGCGCGAGCTGCCCGTCGTGGTCCTCGAACCGCGGTCGGATTGAGCGGCGAGACTTCGTTGCGACCGACTTGCTAAGCCCGGCTCTCGGCTTCCCTCTTGAGGCCTTCGGCGGCGCTCTTGGTAAGGGCCTCCTTGACCTTGCCCTCGACCGGACCGCGCAGGAGCATGCCGAGCATCCGTCCGGGATCAGCCTCGAGCGCGTAGGTCGCTCGGGTCCGCTCGGGTCCGAGCTCCTCGAGCTCCCATGAACCGAGCAGCCACTTGACGTCCCCCGACTCCTGCTCCCAGGAGATCGCGCCGGGCGGGTCGTAGGAGAAGCGCAGGGTGGCTCTGGCCTCCTTGACCTTGGCGTCCGAGACGGTCTCGACCAGGCTGGCGCGCTTCTCGTCGTCGCGCTCGATCACGTCGACCGACTTCAGCGTCCCCTGCCACTCCGGCGCGCGTCTTATGTCGGCGGCGATCTCCCAGCAGAGGTCGCGGGGCGCATCGATCTCGACCGTCCAGCTCGCCTCGAGAGAGCCCATCGCCGAAAGCCTATCCGCGCAGGCCTCCGTTGTGCTGGACCCCTCAAGAGGCGCATGGTGTCGCTCTCCGGCTCAACCGCCTGCGACTCGGCGCTCGCGGGGGATCGTCCGTGGCAGCGGCGGATCCGAGGGCTACGAGCCAACGCCTCCACGCTCAGTCACGCAGAGCTCGACGAGGCGACCGAGCTCGACGAGGGCGATCCGGCCGACCTCGCAACTCGCCATGCCGAGCTCAGGTCAAGGCTTCCGAACCTGAACGTTCTAGGCGGCTGTTGTGGAACCGATCATCGCCACGTGGGCGAGATCGCAAGCGCCTGGGCTCAGCGGGCGTAGCCGCGAAGCAACCGCGTCTCGTGCAGGGTCAGCGGCCGCCATTCGCCGGCCGCGGAGTCGCGGGCGTAGACACGTACGTCGACGAGGCTGCGGGCCCTCTCCAGCAGGTCGACGGTTTCCCGCACTCCGACTCCTTCGGCAAGCACTCGACAGCTGATTGCGCTGATCAGCTTGAATTGACGCGAGCGAAGTGGGGCCGGGGCTGGGGTTGGAACCGGAGCATGCTCGGGCTCCTGCCGCGGGCGAGCAGCGCGTCGCCGCCGGAGCAGGGAGATCCCCCTGCCCGCTCGCTTCTGCTCGAGCGCTCGCTCGAGCGGCACCATCTCGGCGCCGGTGCCCTTGGTCTCGGTGTCGAGCACCGAGGTCCTGGCCATCTCGGACTCTCGACGGCGCCTAGGCCGCTTCGCGCCAGGCGTCCAGCGAGCCCTCGGCGGCGAGTCGCGCGAGGCCGGAGGCCTCGAGCTGGCGCGCACGCTCCTCGCCGATCTTGAGCCGGCGGGCGATCGCACGCAGAGTCGACTCGGCCTCGCCGCCGGTGCCGAAGCGCAGCTCGAGCACCTGACGCTCGAGGTCGGGGAGCTGGCCGAGGGCGTCGGAGATCGCCTCCTCGCGGTGGCGATCGGCGACGTCGTCTTCGATCATCGGAGCCTCGTCGGCTCGCAGCTCGCCCAGGGTGGTCTCGCTGTCGCCGGTCACGGTGGCGTCGAGGCTCGTCGTGACTCGGGTCAGATCACGCAGAGCTGCCACCTCGTCGGCGTTGAACTTCGAGTGCGCCGCGAGCTCTTCGACCGACGGGGTCCGGTCGAGCTCGGCGGTGAGCTCGTTCTCGGCGCGGTTGAGCGTCCGCAGGTCCTGCGCCACATTGGCGGGGACGCGGATCGGGCGGCCCGAGTTGTCGAGGCCTCGCTGGATCGACTGACGGATCCACAGCGTGGCGTAGGTCGAGAACTTGAAGCCCTTGCGCCAGTCGAACTTCTCCGTCGCGCGGATCAGCCCGACCATCGCCTCCTGGACGAGGTCCTGGAGCGGCAGCCCGAGGCCCTGGTACTTGCGGGCGATCGAGACGACGAGCCGCAGGTTCGAGTTGACGAGTCGATCCTTTGAAGCGAGGTCCCCACGCTCGATGCCCTTAGCGAGCTCGACCTCCTCGGCCGCGGTGAGCAGGGGGTACCGGCCCGCCTGATGCAGGAAGTGCTGAAAGCCGTCAAAGGTCTGGGCGTCCCCGGGGGTGTGCTCCTCGCCGCGGCGATGCGCTACGGCAGACGCCGGCACCGACGCGTGCTCGCCGCGTCCGCGCTTCTGGCCTCTTCGGGGTGCCGACTTCTTGGTCTCGCTCAAGCTGATTTCCTTTCTCGGTCTTCTTTTCGGCGGCGGATGCTGCGCCCGCCGGAGCACCTGAGTCGGCGCCGCGGCGGCTACCTCGCACCAGCCGTGAGATGCGATCGGGCCCCGGCACTGCGCCGCGGCCCGTGGTCTCGCTAGGCATGACCGGCCTTAGGTCACGCACTTACATCGCTTCGGCGGCCACTCCGCCGAACGAGCTTCAAAAAGTATAGGTCAGTTGTCGGATTTCCGCAAGCCCCAGTTTCGGCGCGGAAATTGACGCGCTACGCACGTCGAGCAGCGCGTCCGAAGATTGCGGATATCGACTCTGGAAGCGAGTGTGAAACCTGCCATTTCACCGATGAGTTTCAGGCTCCCGCACCGTCTTTGGTAGAGAGACTCAAGCACGACCTCAAGCACGACCGACCTCAGGACGCACGGGTAGGCCACCCTCTGCCCGGTATCGCCTGAAGTCTCAGATGCCGGCTTGCGCAAGGAAGTCGATGACCTCCCGGTTGCAGCGCTCCGGTTCATCCTCGAACAGGAAGTGGCGGACGCCGTCGAGCAGCACGAGCTCCGAGCCGGGAATCTTGCTCGCGAAGCGCGACGCGTACTCGACCGGGACGTAGTCGTCCTGCTTGCCCCAGAGGACCAGCGCCGGCACCCCGAGCGCCGCAAGCTTGTCCTGGTAGGGCCGAAGCTCGTCGAGCTCGAACGAGCGGTACAGCTCAAGCATGCCGCGGCGGCCTGGCTCCGTCGTGAAGGCCTTCCAGTACTCGTCCAGCGCCCGCTCGTCGAACGAGTCGGTGGCCTCCTCCATCAACGTCCCGAAGCCCTTGCGGGAGAGGCTGTCCATGAGCGCCTCGCCCTGTAGCGGCGTGCGCATCGTCCTCGCGATCTCGGCCCACTCGTGATCGGGGAAGAATCCCGTGTTGGTCACGACGAGGCCGGCCACGGCGTCGGGGTGATCGCACGCCCAGCGCAGGCCGATCAAGCCGCCGGTGTCGTGGACGAAGAGGACGACCCGGTCGAGCTCGACCTCGCGGCGAAAGCGCTCGAGTGCCTCCACATGGCGCTCGAAGGTTCCGGGCGGGTCGGGCGGCGAATCGCCGAAGCCGGACATGTCCGGCGCCAGCGCCCTGCGGCCCGTTGACGCGAGCTCGGGGAGCAGGTGGCGCCACATGTAGGAGCTCTGTGGCCAGCCGTGGATGCAGAGCGCGGGTGCGCCGGTCGCCGCCGCCTTGGGCTCGGCCTCGCGGTAGGCGATCTCCCCCGCGCGCTTTACGGCCAGCTCGGGCACGTGGGCAACCTATCGTCACTGGCTCACGCTGCCGCTGAACGCCGTCGGTGATGTGCGAGCTTCGCTGACCCATACGCTTTCCCCGGTCATGCCCACCCGGGCCCGATACGACGTCGTCATAGTCGGCGCGAGCATCGCCGGCTGCACCGCCGCGCGTCTGTTCGCACTCGCCGGAGCACGGGTGGCGCTGGTCGAGCGTCGCCTCGATCCCGCGGCCTACAAGGTCACCTGCACGCATCAGATCCAGTCGAGCGCCGCGCCGACGATCGAGCGGCTCGGATTGGCGCCGCTACTCGAGCAAGCGGGCGCGGTGCGCAGCAGGGCTGCGGCGTGGACGCCTTACGGGGGTTGGCTGCGTTTTCCGGCCGCAGCGCCCACCGGGTACGGAATCACTCGTCAAAGTCTCGATCCGATCGTGCGCGAGCTCGCGGTCGGGACGCCCGGCGTCGAGCATGTACCCGGGCAGACGGTCGTTGGCCTGCTCGGCGACCGCGGTCGGGTCGACGGCGTCGAGGTGGAGAGCCCGGACCACGAGCGCCGCACTCTCTCCGCGACCCTCACCGTGGCCGCTGACGGACGCGACTCGACAATCGCCCGATTGGCCCGGGTCCCCGCCAGGGTGCTCCCGCACAACCGCTTCGTCTACTTCGCCTACTGGCGTGGCGTGCGCACGCCGAAGAGCGAGGCCCGTATCTGGCTGTTCGATCCGGACGCGGGCGCCGTCTTTCCCAACGAGGACGACATCACCCTGATCGCAACCGTCCCCCACAAGGCGCGGCTGGCGGAGTTTCGGGCCGATCCCGAGGCCGCGTACAGCCGAATCGTCGGCGAGTTTCCCGACGGCCCGGGGCTCGCTAACGCCGAGCGCGTGTCGAAGCTGATCGGCAGGCTCGAGATGCCGAACAAGATGCGCCCGGCCGCAAACTCGGGTGTCGCGTTCGTCGGCGACGCCGCGCTTGCCACCGACCCCCTCTTCGGGGTCGGCTGCGGCTGGGCCTTCCAGAGCGCCGAGTGGCTCGTGGACGAGACTCGCTCGGCGCTGCTCGACCAAGGTGACCTCGATGCCGCGCTCGAGCGCTATCGCCGCGCCTTTAGGCGCCGCCTCGGTCCTCACCACATGCAGATCGCCGACTACTCGACGGGACGACCGATGCGGCTGAACGAGCGGATCATCCTCCGCGGCGCCGCGAATGATCCCGTGGTCGGTGCTGCGCTCGAGGCGGTCGCGACGCGGCGCTGCACGATCCTGCGTCTGCTCGACCCTCGTCTCACTCCGCGGTTGCTGCGAGTTGGGCTCCGGCCCTCCTCCACGGCAAGCTAGGCTGAAGTCGAAATCCGCCGAACCACACGCTGGGAGGATTCATGGTCAGCAAGCTCGACTTTGTCGGCGTCCCGTCGCAGGACGCCGAACGGTCCCGAACCTTCTACGTCGAGACGCTCGGACTGCGCCCGGACGACAACTCGCAGCACGAGTTCTGGTTGGGGGACACGTGCTTCGGCATCTGGGAGCCCGAGAAGTTCGGGATGGAGTTCGCGCCGCAGAAGAACGCACATCCGGCGCTGCACGTGGATGATGTGAAGGCGGCGCGAGCAGAGCTCGAGGCGAAGGGGATCGAGTTCGGCGGCGACACGCTGGACACCGGCGTCTGCCACATGGCGTTCTTCACCGATCCGGACGGCAACGATCTGATGCTGCATCACCGCTACGCGTCCTGAGGGGAAGACCGTCGGATTGATCCGCGAGTAGCGGAGATCCACCCTCCTTCCTGACGTCGCCCGCCGCCTCAAGGGGTCGCGGTGCCTGATCTCGCGCGGCGACTGGCTGGTGAAGCTGCCGCTGGTCGCTGTGATCGTGAGCGTCTGGCAGTAGCAGACGCGCGGCTTGGGCGCCCGCACGCGCCACCTTCTCGGTCGACTTCGATTCAGAAGAGTGGCGAGCGGCGTGGGTGCTCTGGCCGCAGGGTGGGGCGCAACGCTGGGCGGGGCCGATGAACTGGCGACCTCCTGGGTGCGACGCGGGATGGTCCCTTCGCTCCGGAGGTGGCGGTTCCGGCTCTAGGAAGCGGTAGCAGGCCGGTTGGCCCGCTACCGTTGCCCTGTGAGCAGCCGGCGAGTGCCTGGTGGGGTGGTGCACAAGTTGCCCGCGGACCTGCGCGAGGCGCTGATCGCAAACACCACGGCACTCGATGCTTGGAAGGACATCACCCCCTTGGCGCGCAACGAGTTCATCTGCTGGGTCGAGGATGCCAAGCAGGAGACGACCCGAGAACGTCGCATTCGCCGGACCCGGGAGGAGCTGGAGGATGGCCAGCGCCGGCCCTGCTGCTGGCCGGGGTGCAAGCACCGCGACCGCACCGGCAGGTAGCGGCTGACGCTCCGGCATTCCCGCGATGGCGTCCGGGGGACCGGCACCCGTAGCAGTGACACGGATTGGTGTCCTAAGGCGACCCGCTCGCGGGCGCTTGTCCCGACATTGTGCCCTTTCGACGGCAGGCGCAGCTCGGGATGTCCCGCATGACCCGCCCGCTGAACTGCCCGGTCAGGGTCCCCTATATACGGACGCCACCGATGGCGCGAAGGGCCTCGCTCTTCTGTGGGAGCGAATCCGCTCGCCGCGTCGCTGCGGTCAGCGCACCGAGGCAGGATGCCCGGCATCCGGCGCCGCCGGGATGCAGCGAGGATTCCGGAAACCGCCGCCGTTTGGGCACTCGTGCCCAACGCGAGCGCATCCAGCGGCATCGAAAGCCGCCGCCTTCACGAGAAAGGCCCCGACGTGCAGGGCCTCCTCGACATGGAGCTAGCGGGACGATTCTCGAACCCCCTGCTCCTCACCCGGTTGAGGGCGCTTGTCGACTAGGGTGGGCCTCCGGCACAACGATCATCATCCGCGAGATACTGAGCCACGATGACCGCCGAGAACGTCCAGGTCGTCCGGCGCTTCTTCGAAGCCCTTGCGGATGCGGGACGAGCGAGCACTCCGGCTGAGGACTTGATGCAGCGCTTCGCCCGCGAGGACGTGGTCTATGTCGAGGACCCTCGGTGGCCTGGGAGCGACACCTACCGAGGGGACGTAGCCGTCGGGGAGTGCTGGTCCAAGTACGACGAGCTGTTGGGTGATGCGGCCGCCGTTTCCGTTGTCGAGGTTCGCGACGCGGGTAACGAGGTCGTCGCGATCGTTCAAGTGTCGGGTCGCGCGCGAGAGAGCGGCGTCCCTTACGACCATACCTGGGGATACGTCTGCCGTACTGAGGACGGCAGGCTGTCCTACTTCCGGGCGTACCTGGATTTCGCCGAGGCCCTCGAAGCCGCGGGCCTTAGCCCGTAGCTCGGCGACCTCCGCCTTGCGGGAGCGCCTAGAAGCGAGCAACCATTGAGATGGAGTTAACGGGATTCGAATCCCGGCGCTGCGGCTACGCGCGTCCGCGTCCTACTGCGACGACCCGCTTTCGGCACTCCTGCGCCTTGTCGCGATACAGCCTTCGCGGGACCATCGGCGCGTGTACTCGACCGGAGGCATTCGCGGCCGGATGCTTCAAGGCGCGACCCCGATCTGGAAGCCGCTCTTGGATCTGGCCCCCGAGCATGTGGGCGGCTTCATGTGGATGTTCCAAGTCGAGCCCGAGGACGGTGCTCAGATCCACGCCTACAAGCATCGGTGGACGAGGCGCTACCTTCACCTCGACTGCGAAGGGCGCGCCTTCGTCTACGGCGAGAACGATCGGTATCACGAGGTCGACCCGTACTGGCTGCTCGATGTCGTCCTGTCGTGCCATCCGCATCCCTGAATGGCGAGGAAGTACCGCGATGTACGGAGGCGCCTGCGACGAGACGGCTGGTCGAGGGTGCGGCAGGCCGGCTCGCACGAGACGTGGCAGAGTCCCGACGGGAAACGCTTTGTGACCGTAGCCGGGAAAGACTCGGACACGGTTCCGGCCGGTACGCTTGCCGCTATGCGCCGCGCCACAGGGCTAAGGGATCTTCGATGACGGAGTACCTGGTCATCTACGAACAGGCCGAGGATGGAAAGTGGGGCGCCCATTCCCCCGATGTCGAGGGAGTGTTTGCGCTCGGCGCGACCCGCGAAGAGGTCGAAGCTCGCATGGCCGAGGCAATGTCCGCCCATCTTGAGCATCTTCGCCGACGCGGGGAGCGTCTTCCCGAGCCACGGACTCGCGCTGGGCACGTTGCAGCCTGAGCGCCGCGACTCCCGGTCCGACGCACGACCGCAGTCGCGTTAGCCGGACAGTTTTCGAACAAAGGGCTGCTCTGTCCCATCGGCCGATCTCGATGCTCGCCTCGGGCATCCCCGAGGAGTATCTGGAAGGCACACGACCTGGTTGCCTCCGGCGGGGCGCCGGAAGCAAGCAAGCATTGATGGAGCTAGCCGGACTCGAACCGGCGACCTCCTGGGTGCGATGCGGGATGGCATCCAGAAGCGAGAGTCGGCGCTTTCGGCTCTAGCAGGCGGAATCTGGCCGTTTCGGTCTTAAGCGCACCGGCGCGGATGGCCGGGGATCACCGCGGATGTCGTTCGATTTGGGCACCAGAACGGAACTGGTGCCCAATGGCGATCGCTTTTCAAGGCGCGATACTGCGCGGGCGATGTCGCAGGAGAACGTCGAGCGCACACGCCGCATCTATGAAGCGATGAACACGGGCGACGCCGATGCGCTGGTCGAGCTCTGCGATCCGAGCATCGAGGTTCATTCGGTGTTTGCGGCTGTCGGCGGTGCGGTGTATCACGGCCGCGATGGAGCACGAGTGTGGGTAAGAGAACTCCAGGAGACTTTTGGAGGCAGATTCCGAGTCGAGGTCGAGGCATATTTTGATCTCGGCGAGCACACGGTCGCATTCGGGGCGCTGCATGGGCGCGGCGGGCAGAGTGGGGCCGAGGTCGTGATGGCGGCGGCGGGCGTAACGCGGTGGCGCGATGGCCTGTGCGTATCCCAGAAGGCGTACGCCCGGCGAGATGATGCGCTCAGGGAGTTGGGCGTGTCCGAGGACGCACTCGAGCCGATCGCGCCGTAGCTTTCGTCTCTCGCCGTCGGAGGTATGTCGCCGATGGACCCGTTCACGTGGACGGGGCCGCAGTGCGGCACCCGGACCAAGCTTGCCTGCAAAGGCACACTCAGGGACGGGTCGCCGTTTCGCTGCTCATCGATGTGGGTTGCGGTCAGCGGGGGGCGCAAGCGCCCGCGCGTCGCCGTGCCTACGAACTCAGACGGACCCCGCTGTTCAGAGTCCTGCGCGCGCCAGCCGAGCCATCCCCGGTACCGCGCGTATGTCGCTCGGGTGCTCGTCACCCTGCGGCTCAGGGTTCGCGCGATACTGCGCGGGCGATGTCGGAGGAGAACGTGGAGGCATTCCAGCGCGCAGTTGAGGCGGGCAACCGCCGAGACGTCGAAGCACTCCTGGAGGAACTCGACCCCGAGGTGGAGTGGCATCCGGCGATGGCTGCGTTGCTGGGAGGGAAGGCGACGGTGTTTCGGGGACACGAGGGCGTGCGCGAGATGCTCCGAGAGCTGGACGAGGCTTTCGCCGAGATCGAGATGCAGTTCTCGGAGATCCGGGACCTCGGCGAGCGAATCGTCGCGATCGGCCGCCGCCGGTCGCGGGGCAAGGCGAGTGGAGCCGAGACCGAAACGCCTCTCTGCTACGTGACTGAGCACAAGAACGGCAAGGCGATTCGGATTCGGTCCTACCTCGATCCAGCCGAAGCCCTCAAAGCCGCCGCCCTTTCGGAGTAGCCGATGTCGGACGAGAACGTGGAGATCGTTCGCGATATGTCCAAACGCTTCGCGGCGGGCGATCGCGAGTCGTGGCGGCAAACATTCGCCGAGGACGCGATCTGGGATACCTCGGCCACGACTCTCCCCCAGGCCGGGATATACGACGGCCATGCTGGGATCGAACGGTTCTTCATCGACTGGCTTGGGACATGGGAGGATCTGGTCCTCGAGACTGTGGACCTCATCGACGCGGGCGATTCTGTGATCTCGGTCATTCGCTGGATTGGTCGCGGGAAGGCGAGCGGCGTTACGACCGAGGCGACCATGTTCGGGGTCTACGACATCGAGGACGGCCGGATAGTGAGATACCGGCAGTACGAGACCCGAGACGAGGCCCTCGAAGCCGCCGGGCTGTCGGAGTAGCGAGATACTGCGCGGGCGATGTCGGAGGAAAATGTCAAGCTCGCGAAGGAAGGCATTGGGGCAATAAATGACGCCTACCGGACGGGGGAAATCTTGCCCTGGCAGCGACTGGTCGAGGCAGGGTTCGACCCCGAGGTGGTGCTTGAGGCCGGGGGCGAAGCGTTCACCGAAGGAGAGTGGCGCGGGCACGAGGGTGCCGTTGGGTTCGTAGCGAACCAGATGGAGGTGCTCGAGGGCATGTGGCTGCGCGCGGATGAATACATCGACGTCGGCGAAGACTGGCTCATCGTCGCGGCAACTTTCGGTGGGCGGGGTCGGCATAGCGGCATTCCTGTCGAGATGCATCCGTTCCATGTCTTCAGGTTCCGTGACAGAAAGGTCCTGCGGTGGCAGGTGTTTCTGAAACGGCAGGAAGCCCTCGAAGCCGCCGGGTTGTCGGAGTAGGCGATGTCGCAGGAGAACGTGGAGCTCGCCCGCCTCTGGTTCGCGGCTTCAACGAGGACGGACGGCCACCGCTTGACCTCTGCGACGAGCAGATCGAAATGCGAAACCCC
>Ga0136620_10000179_pt1 | contig 27770 bp, 28 predicted proteins | sample AntDrymUQ4162106_2_FD_104806 | JGI IMG/M metagenome (GOLD analysis project Ga0136620, IMG submission 104806) | Polar desert sand microbial communities from Dry Valleys, Antarctica - metaG UQ416 (21.06) | ecosystem: Environmental > Terrestrial > Soil > Desert | place: Antarctica: Dry Valley... | reverse complement strand
TCCGCGACGTCCACGGCGGCGGAAAGGTCGGCCAGGCGCTGGCCGAGTCGACGGCGGGAAAGATCTTCTTCACGGGCTCCGTCGAGGTTGGGCGCGGGGTCGGCGAGGCGTGTGCGCGAAAGCTCAAGGGCTCGGTGCTCGAGCTCGGCGGCAAGGACCCGCAGATCGTCTGCGCCGATGCCGATCTCGCCAACGCGATCTCGGGCGCGGTCTGGGGCGGCTTTGCCAATGCCGGCCAGACGTGCTCGGGAATCGAGCGCACCTACGTCGTCGCCGATGTCGCCGACCGCTTCCTCGAAGGCGTCGTGCGCGAGACCGAGCGCCTGACCGTGGGTGACCCGCTGGAGTGGGAGACCGAGACGGGCCCGATGGTCTCCTCGGACCAGTTCGACACGGTCACAGAGCTCGTCGACGACGCGCTTGCCAACGGCGCCGAGCGATTGACGGGCGGACCCCGTGAGATTCCCGGCATGAGCGGCAAGTTCATCGCCCCGACCGTGCTCACCGGGGTTCGGCCAGAGATGCGGATCATGCAGGAGGAGATCTTCGGGCCGGTGCTGCCGATCGTCACCGTCGACAGCGAGGAGGCGGCGCTCGAGCAGGCCAACGACTCGCGCTTCGGACTCGGGTGCTCGATCTGGACCCGCGACCGCGCCAAGGGCGAGCGCATGGCGCGGCGGATCGAGTCGGGGATGGTGTGGATCAACGACCACTCCTACACCCACGGCGCCTGCCAGTGCTCGTGGGGCGGGGTCAAGGAGTCCGGGGTCGGGCGCTCGCATTCGAAGTTCGGGTTCTACGAGTGCGTCAACGTCAAGCTCGTCTCCTGGGAGCCGGGGCTGACGCGCGATTTCTGGTGGCAGCCGTACGACCGCACGCTCGGCGAGGCGATCCGCGCTTCGGCCAAGCTGCTCTACGGCCGCAACGGCGCCCGGCTCGGCGCCCTGCGCGACGGCGCCGTGCCGCTGCTGAAGGTCGGCGCCCGCACTCTGCGCAAGGGCCGCTAGGCACCGGCTGCGGCCAATCGGGCCGGCGAGCGCAACTCCACGCGGAGTGCCGGGTTGGGGGAATTGGCGGGGCAAGGTCAAGGTCAGCGGCACGCTGGCGCCCGCCGAGGGCGGCGAGCAGGTCGTGGTCTCGATGCGGCAGGGGACCCAGTGGTCCTCGCAGGTCGCCACGGTGGCGTCCAACGGCTCCTTCACGGCAACGTTCAGCGCCAAGGGCAGGGTGACGATCGTGGCCCAGTGGCAGGGGGACGACGATCGCGCCGGTGACGGCACCGAGCCGCTCAAGGTCAAGGTCAAGAAGAAGCCGAAGAAGAAGAAGTAGAGGGCATCCGAGCGCGCTTGCCGGGTCGGAAACGGGGTAGATTCGGCCGCCGTGGACGCGGCGATCGAGCTCGACGGCCTGCGGCGCGCGTACGGTGACCGCGTCGCGCTGCGTGACGTCAGCATCACCGTGCCGGCCGGCGAGACGCTCGTCGTCCTCGGTCCCAACGGCGCCGGCAAGACGACCCTTCTGCGGGTCCTGGCGACCTTGCTGCGCCCGAGCGCGGGTAATGCGGCGGTACTCGGGTGCGAGCTCCCGCGCTCGGCATGGCGGCTGCGCGGCCGGCTCGGGTACCTGGGACACGATCCGCTGCTCTACCGCGACCTCACCGTCGCCGAGAACCTGCGCTTCCACGCCCGCCTGCACGGCCTCGAGGCTGACGCCGATACCCGCGCGACTTCGCTGCTCGACCACGTCGGGATGGGACGCCGCCGCGACGAATTGGTTCGCAACCTGTCGGCGGGGATGGCGCAGCGCGTCGCGGTCTGCCGCACGCTGCTGCACGAGCCCGAGCTACTGCTCCTTGACGAGCCGCACGCCCACCTCGACCCGGAGGCCGCGGACCTCGTCGAGCCGCTGCTCGGGCCCGCCGCGGGTCGCACCCGAGTCGTGGTGACCCACGATCCGCAGCGCGGGCTCGCCGCAGCCGACCGGGCGCTCGTCCTCGGCCACGGCGGCGCGGTCGCCTACCGGGGGCCGGCGCGCGAGATCAGCCCCGCCGACCTGCGCGGGATCTACGGCGGTGAGCCCGCGTGAGCGCGGGAGAGCCCTCGGCACGCGAGCCGACGCCGGCGCGCCGGGCCTTCGCCGCGATCCTCGCCAAGGACCTGCGCGTCGAGCTGCGCACCCTGGAGTCGATCCCGGCGATGGCCCTGTTCTCGGTCGCGACGTTCATCCTCTTTCGCTACGGGCTCGATCGCACGAGCCTCGACGGAAGCCTCGCGGCGGGCGTCCTGCTGGCGACGCTGCTGTTCGCCGCGGTGCTGGCGATCAACCGCCTGTTCGTCGCCGAGCTCGAGCAGGGCGGCTTCGACGCGATCCGGCTGGCGCCGGTCGACGGCTCGGCCCTGTTCGCCGCCAAGGCGGCGGCGCTCGTCGTCTACCTGCTGGCGCTCGAGCTCGTGGCGGTTCCCGCCTTTGCGTTCTTCTTTCTCGACAGCTGGGCCGGGCTCGGGCCGCTGTGCCTGGTGCTGGTGCTCGTCGATCTCGGGCTCGCGGCGACCGGGACCCTGATCTCCTCGATGGCGATCAACTCGCGCGCTCGCGACCTGCTCGTCCCGCTGATCCTCCTGCCGCTGCTGGTCCCCTTGATGATCGCCGCCGCCGGCGCCGCCCAGCCCCTGCTCGCCGCGGGCGGGCCCGGCTATGAGGACTTCGGCCAGTGGCTCGGCGTCCTGACGCTCTACGACGCGATCTTCGCGCTCGTCGCCTACGCGGTGTACGACTTCGTGCTCGAGGACTGACGCCCGCGGCCGGCACGCCGGGAGTTCTACGATGTTCGAGCCTGGATGTACCCAAAGGGACTTCGCACACTCGCGCTCGCAACGGTCGCCACGCTCGTGGCGGGCTTCGCCCTGGTCTTCTACTTCGCTCCACTCGACGCGGACCAGGGCTTCATCCAGAAGATCTTCTACCTCCATGTCCCGATGGCGATCGTGGCGCTGGTCGGGTGGGTGGTGGCCGCGTTTTGGGCGATCCGCCACCTGCGAAGCGGCGACTCGGCGCACGACGCGCGCTCCTACATCGCGATTCACGTCTCGGTGATCTTCGGCGTCGCGGTTCTGATCACGGGCGCGATCTGGGCCCGCGCCGCCTGGGGGCACTGGTGGTCGTGGGACGAGCCGACGCTGGTCAGCTTTCTGATCGTCTTTCTTCTCTACTGCACCTACTACCCGCTGCGCTACGCGATCGAGGACCGCGAGCGTCAGGCGCGCTACGCCTCGGTGTTCGCGATCACCGCGGGGGCGTTCGTGCCCCTCAACTTCATCGCGGTGCGGCTCGCCGAGAGCCTCGTGCATCCGCGGACGTTCGCGACCGCCGAGGGCGGGATGCCGACCAAGATGTGGATCACCTTTCTCGTCTGCTTCGCGGGAATCGGACTGCTGTGGGTGACGCTGGCACGCTTCGAGCTCTCCGCCAAGAGCACCTCGGCGAACCTCGCACGGCTGCGCCGCGCGCTCGACGGCGATGCGCCCGAGCGCCCGAGCGCCGGGCGCCCGACAGCGACCGTGCCGGTGCGCGCGACCCAGTCCTGATGACCTGATGCCCGCCCTGCCGCTCGACGAGGCCGGCAAGTACGTGGCCGGCGCCTACCTGGTATTCGTCGCGCTGCTGCTGCTCTACGTCGCGATCATGGCCGCCAAGCTGCAGCGCATCGAGCGCGAGCTGCGTGAGCTCGCCGACCGCGCCGAGGAGGGCCCGGCCGCATGAGCGAGATCCTCGCGCTCGGCGTCTCGCACAAGACCGCTCCGCTCGAGCTGCGCGAGCGCCTCGCCCTGCCAGAGGGCCGCGCCGTCGGCGTGCTCGGCGAGCTGACCGACTCCGACCACGTCCACGAGGCGGCGGCGATCTCGACCTGCAACCGCACCGAGCTCTACCTCGTCGTCACCGAGCCGGTCGAGGCCGAGAGCCACGCGCTCAGCCTGCTCGCCCGCGAGGCGGACATCCGGCTGACCGAGCTGCTCGGCCATCTCTACTCGCTGCGCGGGCCCGACGCCGCCCGCCACCTTTTCTCGGTCACGGCCGGGCTCGACTCGATGATCCTCGGCGAGGCGGAGATCCAGGGGCAGGTCAAGCGCGCCTACGAGCTCGCGCTCGTCGAGGGCGCCACCGGCCCGATCCTCAACCGCCTGTTTCGCGGTGCGCTTGCGGCCGGCAAGCGGGCGCGCACGGAGACCGGCGTCTCGGAGCGCGGCCTGTCGCTTCCCTCCGTCTCGGTCGAGCTTGCGCGGCGCACCCTTGGAGATCTCGCGGGACGCAGCGTGCTGCTGGTCGGCGCCGGCGAGACGGCCGAGCTGACCGCGCGGGCGCTGGCCGCACGCGGCGTCTCCACGGTCTTCGTCGCCAACCGCCACCACAACCGCGCGATCGGCCTCGCGCAGCGCTTCGGCGGCCAGGCGGTCCGCATCGAGGAACTCCCCGAGCGCATGGACGGCGCCGACATCGTCGTCTCGTCGACGAACTCCCCCCATCACCTGATCGAGCGCGAGGAGCTCGAGCTCGTCATGGAGCGGCGCGGCGGCCGGCCGCTGCTGCTCGTCGACCTCGCCGTCCCGCGCGACATCGAGCCCGGATGTCGTGAGGTCGAGGGCGTCAGCCTCCACGACGTCGACGACGTTCAGGCGATCGCCGACCGCAACGCCTCGGGCCGCGAGGCGGAGGCGCGGCGCGCCATGCGCCTGCTCGACTCCGAGCTCACCCGCTTCGAGCGCTGGCTCGGGTCGCTCGAGGCGATCCCCACCGTGACGGCGCTGCGTCGCCGCGCCGAGGAGGTCGTCGAGCGCGTGCTGGCCGAGAACGAGTCGCGCTGGGAGACGCTCTCCGACGCCGACCGCGAGCGTGTCGCCAAGATGGCCCGCGCGGTCGCTAACAGGCTCCTGCACGAGCCGACGCTGCAGCTCAAGAGAGCGGTCGAGGACGAGGATGCCTATGCCCGCGTCCACGCGCTGCGCGAGCTCTTCGGCCTCGACGTCGACACCGCGCCGATCGAGGCGGAGGACGCCGAGGTCTCCTCGCTCGACGACCACCGTCGCGAGCGCGAGCAAGGCTAGTGCACTAGTGCGGCTCGGTACCCGGGGCAGCGCGCTGGCGCTCGCCCAGGCGGAGCTCGTGGCCACGGCGCTCGGCGACGCCGAGATCGTCGCGATAGAGACCTCCGGTGACGCTGCCCTCGACCCCGCCCACGCGCTCACCGAGGCGGAGCAGGCGGCGGGCCCATATTTGGACAAGGCGCGATTCGTGCGCGAGATCGAGCGCGCACTGCTCGACGGGGAGGTCGACCTCGGCGTGCATTCGGCCAAGGACCTGCCCGCGGACCTTCCCGAGGGACTCGAGATAGCCGCCGTGCCGGCGCGTGAGGACGCGGCCGATTGCTACGTCGGGGATGCGGGGTCGCTGGCCGATGTCGGCGACGGAGCGCGGATCGGGACGGCCAGCCTGCGCCGCCGCTCACAGCTTCTCGCCGCGAGACCGGACCTCGAGGTTGCCGAGCTGCGCGGCAACGTCGACACGCGACTCGGACGGCTGCGCGACGGCGACCTCGACGGCATCGTGCTCGCCGCGGCCGGGCTGCGGCGCCTCGGCCGCGACGACGAGATCTCGTTTCGCTTCGAGCTCGGCGAGATGACCCCCGCGGCGGGCCAGGGCGCGCTGGCGTTGGAGGCGCGCAGCGGTGAGCCCGAAACGGCCGCCGCCGCCGCTGCGCTCACCGACCGCGAGGCGCTCGTCGCGCTGACCGCCGAGCGTGCGACGGTCGCCGAGCTCGGGGCAACATGCCATACCCCGGTCGGCGTCCACGTGCGAGTCGACGGAGACGTCCTGAGAGCGGACGCCTACGTCGGTATGCCAGACGGCAGCGAGTGGATTCGCGACGGCCTCGAGGGCTCGACCGAGGATCCCGTCGCGCTGGGCATCGAGCTGGCCAGCCGCCTGACGGCGGCCGGCGCGATCGAGCTGCTCGAGCGCGCCGAGGCCGAGGCCCCCACATGAACGCGCGTGCCGGCGTCGTCTATCTCGTCGGCGCCGGCCCCGGCGACCCGGGACTCGTCACCGTGCGGGCCCTCGAGCTGATCCGCGACGCCGATGTGATCGTCCACGACCGCCTGATTCCGCCGGGAGTATTGGAAGAGGCGCGCGAGGGCGCCGAGCTGGTCGACGTCGGAAAGGGGCCGGAAGGCGGCTCGGTCGCGGGCGAGCGGCTGCGCTCGACCGACGCCCAGCGCCGCATCGAGGAGCTGATGGCACAGCGGGCGCGGGCGGGGAGCTCCGTCGTGCGCCTCAAGGGCGGTGACCCATTCGTGTTCGGGCGCGGCGGCGAGGAGGCCGAGGCCCTGCGCGCCGCGGGCGTCGAGTTCGAGGTCGTCCCCGGGGTGACCGCCGGGATTGCCGGGCCGGCCTACGCGGGGATTCCAGTCACCCATCGCGACGACACCTCCGCGGTCGCCTTCGTCACGGGCCACGAGGATCCCGACAAGTCCGAGTCGGCGCTCGACTGGAAGGGGCTGGCGGCGTTTCCCGGCACGCTCGTCGTCTACATGGGGGTCAAACGGCTCGCCGACAACATCGAGCGGCTGATCGGCGCCGGCCGCGACCGCGCCGAGCCCGCGGCGGCGGTCGAGAGCGCGACGCTACCCGGCCAGCGCACGATCGAGGCGCCCCTGGGCGAGCTCGCGGCCGCCGCCGAACGGGCGGAGCTACGCGCTCCGGCCGTCGTCGTAATCGGCGACGTCGCGGCCCGCCGTGAGTCGATCGCGTGGCTGGAGCGTCGCCCCCTGCACGGGCGTCGCGTCGTCGTCACCCGGGCCCGCGCCCAGGCGAGCGGGCTCGCGCGCACCCTGTCGGCGCTCGGCGCCGACGTCGTCGAGCTGCCCGCGATTCGAATCGAGCCTCGGCTCGATTCCCCCGAGGTCGCGGGCGCCGTCGATGAGATCCATACTTACGCGCTGGTCTGCCTGACGAGTCCCAACGGCGTGGGTTTGTTCTTCGAGGCGCTCCGCGCCGCCGGGCGCGACGCGAGGGCGCTGTCGAACGCCACCGTCGCCGCGATCGGCCCCGGGACCGCCCGCGCGCTGCGCGACCACGGCGTGATCGCCGACGTGGTGCCCGAGCGCTCGATCGCCGAGGCCCTTGTCGAGGCGCTCGCGGAGTTCGACGTCAACGCGCGCCCCGTCCTGGTCGCCCGCGCCGCCGATGCGCGTGACGTGCTGCCGGACGCGCTGCGCGACCGCGGCGGCGAAGTCGACGTCGTGACGCTTTACGAGACAGTCGCTGAGGACCCCGACCCGGCCGCGGTCGAGGCCGCCCAGCAGGCCGATTACGTGACCTTTACGTCATCTTCGACGGTGAAAAAATTCCTCGAAGCCGTCGGAGGCCGCTACCCCTCTGACGCTCGCGTCGTCTCGATCGGCCCGGTGACGAGCGAGACTGCGCGCGAGTCCGGGCTCGAGGTCCACGTCGAGGCCGAGCGCCACGACCCCGAGGGCCTCGTCGAAGCCCTGCTCGCCGACGTGGCGGCGACCGTCGATGCCTGATCCCCCGGGCCAGTCGCCGATCACCCGCGTCGTCGATCTCACCCAGCCGCTCTCGGAGGCCACCGTCCTATGGCCGGGCTCGACGCCGTTTCGGGGCCGGACCACCAACACGGTCGAGAGCGATGGCTTTTTCGCGCGCACGATCGAGACGCCCGAGCACGCCGCAACGCACCTCGACGCGCCGGCCCATTTCGATCCCGGGGGACCGACGGTCGACCAGATTTCGGCTGAACGCCTCGTCGTGGCGAGCGTGATGCTCGACGTCTCCGATCGCTGCGCCGCTGATCCGGACTTCGCGGTCACCGCCTCCGATGTGGAGCGATTTGAGAGCGCCGAAGGCCGGGTCGCGCCCGGGTCGGCCGTCCTGCTGCGAACGGGATGGGACGCATACCGCGCAGACCCAGCCCGTTATCTCGGCGGAGCGGACGCCGAGGACCTGCATTTCCCCGGATACGCCGAATCCGCCGCGCGCCTTCTGATCGAGCGTGGCGTGGTGGGCATCGGCATCGACACCCTGAGCGTCGACCCCGGTTGCGAGACCGACCTCCCGGTCCACGAGCTGACGCTGTCCGCGGGCCTCTGGCACCTCGAGTGCCTCATCGGCCTCGACCGGCTTCCGAGCCGCGGCTTCACGCTCTTCGCGGGCGCGCTCGCCCTCGCCGGAGGCTCCGGCGCGCCGGCGCGGGTTGTTGCGTCGGTGTCCTCCGGCGGCGGATAGCGGCGAGCCGGCCGTGTGTTCCAGCTGCTTGCGCGACCGGCGGGATCATGAGGACTAGATTGCGCCCCGTGGCCGCGCGCCCGATCACCTTTCTCTCCGACTACGGATCCGACGACGAGTTCGCGGGCGTCTGCCGGGCGGTGATCGCGAAGATCGCGCCGGAGGCGCGGGTCGTCGATTTGACGCACGGGATCCGGCGCCACGACGTCCGCGACGGGGCGATCGCGCTCGCCAACTCGCTTGGGTTCGCGCCCGCCGGCGTTCATCTCGCGGTAGTGGACCCCGGGGTCGGCTCGACGCGGCGGCCGGTCGCGGTGCGTGTCGCCGAGGAGGACCGCATCCTCGTCGGGCCCGACAACGGGCTGCTGTCGCTCGCCTGGGACCGGCTCGGAGGGCCGCAGGAGGCGGTCGACATCGCAACCTCGAAGTTCCGCCTCGAGCCGGCGTCGAGCACGTTTCACGGTCGCGACCTGTTTGCTCCTGTCGCCGCGAGCCTCGCGCTCGGCGCCGAGCTGCGCGAGGCCGGGGAGGCGATCGACACCGCCGTACTGACCTCCCTGGAGATCCCCGCGCCGCGAATCTGGCCCGACCGGATCGTGGCGCACGTCGTGCGCAGCGACCGCTTCGGCAACGTGGCGCTCAACGTTCGCCACGATGACCTCGCCGGAGGCCCGGTCCGCCTCGGTGAGGCGCTGACGGTCGAGAGCGCCGGGGGGCAGGCCGACGCGATCTTCGCCCGCACGTTCGAGGAGGTCGGCGACGGCGCCCTTCTGCTTTACGAGGACTCGAGCCGCATCCTCGCGCTCGCCGTCAACCGCGGCAACGCTGCCGAGATGCTTCGCCTGCACCGCGACGACGAGGTCGTGCTGCGCCCCGCGTGACGTCCGCGCGCTTCGGCCTGCCGCACCGCCACCTGCGGATCATTGATTCGACCAACGAGCGTGCGCGCGAGCTAGCCGAGACCGGGGCGCCCGGCGGTCTGATCGTCACCGCCGACGAGCAGGTCGCCGGACGAGGTCGTCACGGAAGGGTTTGGAGTGCCCCGCGTGGCAAGGCGCTTCTCTACTCCGCGGTCCTGAGACCGCTCGACGAGCGCAACTCGCTGCTGCCGCTCGCGGTGCCGCTTGCCGTCTGCGAGGCCGTAGAGGCTGTCGCGGGCGTGAGCTGTCGCATCAAGTGGCCCAACGACGTCTGGATCGAGGAGCGCAAGGTCGCCGGCGTCCTGCTCGAAGCGCGTCCGCCGGACTGGGCCGTGATCGGAGTCGGGGTTAACGTCGCGATCGCCGCCGACGAGTTCCCCGACGACCTGCGCTGGCCGGCGACTTCGGTCGGGGGCGGCGCGACGGTCAAAGGCGTGCGCGACGCGCTCAACGACGCGCTTTCGGGACACGTCGCGCGACCGCCGGATCAGACCCTCGACGGCTTCCGCGACCGCGATGCGCTGCTTGGGCGGGAAATTGGCTGGGCGGGGGCGGGGGAAGGCAGCGGGGTCGCCCGGGGGGTCGATGAGCGCGGGAACCTGCTCGTCGAGACCGCCGACGGGGAGCTCGCTCTCGGTTCGGGCGAGGTCACCCTGGAGGTACGCGCCTAGTCGAGCTCCGCGGCCCCTACCTCGGTCTCGGCGCCATCTCCCTCGCCGGAACCGTTTGACTGCTTGTCCTTGGCCTGGTCGTCGTTGCCGGAGCGGGCCCTCGGCCTGCCGCCCTGTCTGGCGCCGTTGCCGCCCCCCTTGCGCTTGCGCGATCGCCGGCGCTTGCCTCCCGAGCGCGGAAAGTTGCGCAGCAGCTCACGGGCGACGGCGGACGGCTTGCGTGCCATCCGCATGCGCCCCCCGCGCAGCGCCTCCTCGGCCTCCGGCGTGTGGGCGACGGAAGCCGCGAGCAGCGAGACGGCGAGGCGGCGGTCCTGGTTGCGAGCGGCATGGACGATACGGCGCGCGTTGCGCCCATGGGCGCGGCCCGACGAATTGACGAACAGGCCGAGCAGTCGCTTGGTCTCCGGCCAGCGCTGGACCGCGTACTCCTCGTGCAGCTCGCGGGTGTAGGAAGCGAGGCGCCAGACCCACGCCTGGGCCTGGTCGCGGCGGCCGATCCGGTTCTCGGCGAGCGCTTGAAGCAGGGCCTTGGTGCCGGCGCGGCGCTCGTCGCGCGACCATGTGCCCACCATGTCGATCGCGTCGTCGAAGGCCTCGGGGTCGCGCAGCGCGGCGATCTCGCCGAGCGCTTTGAGCCGTAGCTGCTGGTTGCGGTTGCGCTGCACGCAGGTCAGCAGGTAGCGCCGGTGCAGCTCACCGCTCTCATCGTGTTGCAGCATCGCCTTGGCGCGGCGCCAGCCGTTGGCCGCGACACGGGCGCCGGCGAGCGCGGCCCACGCGTGCTGCTCGGAGAAGTTGAGGTTCTCGACGGCGATCCGCCACAGGTCGCGCTCGAGGATCGCCAGGCGGCGCTCGGAATCCCCCGAGACCGGCACGACGCGGCGCTCGACGCGAACCCTGCGCCCACGTCCGCGGCGAACCGGCCCGACGACGATCGCACCGCCGCGGTAGACGTCTCGGTCCAGCAGGCTGTGCAGGGTGACGATCGGCTCGTCGTGGGTCGTCGCCGGGTGGACGAAATCGATGACGACGCCGGCCTCCTTGCCGGGGGCGCGGCGGGTCACGCGTCCGACGCGCTGCTGGTAGATGCGCCGCGAGGCGGTCGGCGCGAGGTGCATGCAGACGGTTGCGCGCGGTGAGTTCCAGCCCTCGGCGAGCAGCATCGCGTTACACAGCACGTCGACCTCACCGCGCTCGAATGCGGCGAGGGTCTCCGCCAGCTCGCGCTTGGGCGTCTCGCCCGACACTGCTCGGGCATTGAGACCGGCGTCGCGGAACGACTTCGCGACGTTGGTCGCGTGCTTGACGCCCGCCGTGTAGACGATCCCGGGGACCTTGCGAAAGCGTGACTGGTAGAGGTCGGCGACCGCGACGTTGAAGGGCGCTTGGTCGAGCAGCTTTGCGAGCTCCTCCTGGTCGAAGTCCTGGTCGACCTCGCCACGGCGTAGCGGGACGTTGGCCAGGGTGCGTACGTCGAGGCCAGGTGGGATCCGGATGCAGCGCAGCGGCGCGATCACTCCCCGCCGTGCGGCCTGGGCGAGGTCGAAGCGCGACGTCTGGGTCGGGAAGAGGTCGGCGACGTGGCGCGCGATCAGCGCGCCGGTGGCGGTCATGCCGATGAACACGGGCCCCTGCCAGTTGCGGACGCATGCGCTCGTCTTCTCGCCCAGGGCCGTGTGGGCCTCGTCGCAGATCACGATCGAGTAGGCGTCCGAGACCCGACTCGCGTTGCGCACGAACCACTGGTAGGTCTCGACCGTGACCGGGCCGTAGGGATGGTCAGCGCCGTCGAGCAGGGGAGGCGAGAGGCGGTCCTTGTAGCCGCGGTCGGAAATCTCGCCGATGAACTGGTTGACGAGGTTGCGGCGGTGGGTGAGGATCAGGATGCCGCCGGTGCGCGAGGCGTCGACGAAGCCCATCGCCGCGACCGTCTTGCCCGACCCGGTGGCGTGCTCGAACCAGAAGCGACGGTCGGCTCCCGGGTCCTCGGGAGCCTCCTCGATGACCTCCTCGTCCTCGGCCTCGGGCCTGTCCTCCCAGTCGAGCGGCTCCTCGTCGGGGTCGAGCTCGTCGGACTCGAGCGCGTCCTCGACATCCGCGTCGGCATCCGCCTCCTCCGCGACCGCGACGTCGGCAGCCTCGCCATTGCTCGTCACCGGCTCGTCGACCTCGTCGGCGACGACCGCCTCCGACGCACGTGGGGTGGCGCCATTTGAGCGCCCGTTTGCCCCCGAGCGCTCGAGCTCGGTTACCAGCGCGGCGAGGGTTCCCGAAAGGGCGTCGACCTGATGCGGGTCGAGTGTCGCGCCGTCGGCGAGCCGAGGCTCGTCATCGGCCAGCACTCGCTCGAGGCCAAGCACGAGCGAGAAGTCGCGCCGCCACTCGATCGAGGGGTCCTCGCGGCCGGCCGCGATCTCCTCGAGCGCCGCGTCGACGGCTCGCCGGCGCGCCGTCCCGGGGGCCAGGACCTCGGGCCCTTCACCCTCGACCAGGATCGGTTCGCGCGCGAATTCACTCGCTCGCTTTATGTCGGCGCCGGAAGGCACCTCGGCCGCCTGCGCGGCAACGTCAGTCGTATTAGCCATGAAGCCTTGATCCGGCGCTTCCCGGTGATCCATTCAGCGGCGGGAGGCGCAGTAAGCTCGCTGGAGATTCGCCGGCGCCGGTGTTCCTACTCCCTCCCGGTCCGGGTCCCCGCGGGTCCAAGTACGTGGACCGCCTGTAATTAAAGCATCGAGGCACCCCGGATGACCAACAGACAGCCGTTTCGCATGCTGATTGCCGCCCTGGGCATGCTCGCCGCGGCGCTCGTGCTGACCGCCTGCGGAGACGACGGGGAGCCGCCCGCCCAGGCGCCCGACTACTCCGCCGAGCTGCGCGACTCCCCGCCCGAGCTGGCCGCGCTCCATGACGAGGCCGGTGAGCTGCTCGACGGCGGCGCCCCGGCCTTCGAGGCCCGCATCGACGATCTCGCCGGCTACCCGGTTGTCGTCAACAAGTGGGCCTCGTGGTGCGCGCCGTGCAAGGCGGAGTTCCCCTACTTTCAGTCCCAGGCGGCAAAGCGCGGGACCGAGGTCGCCTTCGTCGGCGTGAACTCCAACGACGGCGAGGAGACCGCGGCCGAGTTCCTCGCCGAGCAGCCCGTTCCGTATCCCAGCTTTCTCGATCCCAAGCTCGAGATTGCGGCGGTATTCGACGCACCGACGGAGTTTCCGGCGACGGCCTTCTACGACGCCGAGGGCGAACTCGTCCACGTACGCCGCGGCGCCTATGCCGACGAGGCCGAGCTCGAGGCCGACATCGAGCGCTACGCGCGCTAGGGCCCCGCGGCGCCGTCCGGACGTCGAATTCCGGCGCCTGACGGTGGTGCCAAACGTTTCGTTCGCATGGTGACATGGAACGTTTGCCACCCCTGAAGCGCGACCGGCGGGATAATCCGAGTGTGCGAAAAAGCCGCTCTCTCCCCTTTGCCTTCATCGCCGTCGTCGGCGCGCTGGGCCTCGCCGCCGGGGCCCCCGCGCAGGATCCCGGCACCGCGGTCTCGATCGAGCTCTCTGGCACCGTCGACCCCGCCACCGAGCGCTGGCTCGGCGAGGCGCTCGAGGATGCGGCCCAGGACGGCGCCGACGTGGCGATCATCCGCATCGACACTCCCGGCGGTCTCGACACCTCGATGCGCGAGATGGTCCAGGACATCACCGCCGCTCCGATGCCGGTGATCGCCTACGTCTCGCCCGACGGGGCGCGCGCCGCTTCCGCCGGTCTGTTCGTCGTCCAGGCGGCCGACGTTGCCGCGATGGCGCCGCAGACCAACATCGGCGCGGCCTCGCCGGTGTCGATCGGCGGAGGCGACGTCGACGACGTCCTCGGCGAGAAGATCGAGAACGACGCCGGGGCCTACGTGCGCGCACTCACCGAGAGCCACGGCCGCAACGGCGATCTCGCCGAGGAGATGGTCACCGACGCGGTCAGCGTCACCGCCGAGGAGGCCTCAACTCAAGGTTTGATCGACGCCGTGGCGCCGAGCGAGCGCGAGCTGCTCGCCGAGCTCGACGGCTTCGAGGTCGAGGGCCCGAAAGCTGTGACCCTGTCGACCGCGGGGCTGGCGATCGAGCAGCGCGACATGCCGCTGACCTATGAGCTGCTGCAGCTGCTCGTCAACCCGACGATCTCCTACCTGTTGCTGATCGCCGGGCTGATGGGCCTCGCGATCGAGCTCTTCGCGGGCGGGGGCCTGATCCTGCCCGGGGTCCTGGGGGCGATGTCCCTTTTGCTCGGCGCCTACGGGACGGCGCTGCTGCCCGTGACCCTGGTCGGGATCGTGCTGCTCGTCGCCGGCGTCGGTTTGATCGTCGCCGAGGCTCACCTACCGACGCACGGCCTGCTCGGAGCTGCCGGAGTTGCGGCGCTGGTCGTCTCGGGCCTGCTGCTGTTCGACACCGACAGCGACGAGGTCGGGACCTCGGTGCCGGTTGTGATCGCGACCGGGCTGCTGCTCGGCGGCCTGATCGCCTTCGCGGTCCAGCGCGCCGTGGCGGCGAACCGCGGTCAGGCGAAGACCGGCTGGGAGGAGCTGATCGGCGCGGTCGGCGAGGTGCGGGTTCCGCTCGCCCCTGTGGGCCAGGTGTTCGTCGAGGGTGCGCTGTGGCGCGCGCGCCCGGTCGACGCTGCCACCACGCTCGATCGCGGGTATAGAGTTCGAGTCGAGTCGGTTGACGGGCTCACGTTGCTCGTCGAGCCGGCCCAGACCGCGGCCGCGAGTACGGCCGGACAAGCCGAGGAAGGAGCTGTGCAGTGACTGCGCTCGTTGTCGTCGGGATAGCGGTTGTCTTCCTCTTCATCGTCCTCACCTCCGCGATCCGGGTGCTGCGCGAGTACGAGCGCGGCGTGATCTTCCGCCTCGGCCGGCTGATCGCCCAGAAGGGGCCCGGCCTGATCCTCTTGATCCCGATCATCGACAAGATGGTCCGCGTCGACCTGCGGACAGTGACGCTCAACGTCCCGCCGCAGGAGGTGATCACGAAGGACAACGTGACCGTACGCGTCACCGCCGTCGCCTACTTTCGCGTCATCGATCCCAACCGAGCGATCACCGAGATCGAGAACTTCCTGCTCGCGACGTCCCAGATCTCTCAGACGACGCTGCGCTCGGTGCTCGGAAAGGCGGAGCTGGACTCGCTGCTGTCCGAGCGCGAGCAGCTCAACAGCGAGCTGCAGGTGATCATCGACGAGCAGACCGAGCCCTGGGGGGTCAAGGTCAGCACCGTCGAGGTCAAGGACGTCGAGCTGCCGGCCGAGATGCAGCGTGCGATCGCGCGCCAGGCCGAGGCCGAGCGCGAACGTCGCGCCAAGATCATCGCCGCCGACGGCGAGTTCCAGGCCGCCGACAAGCTCGGTCAGGCCGCCGACATCTTCAGCCGCAACCCGGCGACGATGCAGCTGCGCTACCTGCAGACTCTGCTCGAGCTCGGGGTCAATCAGAACTCGACGATCATCTTCCCGCTGCCGATGGACCTGATCACACCGTTGATCGGCGCGCTGGAATCGACAGCGCGCAGCGGCCCCGCGGACGGGCCCGAGCCGCGGGCCTGAGCAACGTCGCCTACAGGGTCGCCCGCGATCGGGCCGAGGTCGAAGCAGCGCTCGAGCTGCGGGTAAGCGTGTTCTGTGGCGAGCAGGGCGTTCCGCGCGAGGGTGAGGTCGACCCGCACGATGAGCACGCCGTCCACCTCGTCGGCGTCGACGAGAACAGCGTCGTGATCGCCACCTGCCGTCTGCTGATGTTCGCCGACGGCGAGTGCCGGCTCGGTCGCATGGCGGTCGCCGCCGAGCGTCGCGGCGAGGGCGTCGGACGCGATCTGCTTGCGGCCGCAGGCGCCGAGGCGGGGCGGCTCGGCGCAGGCGAGGTCGTGTTGCACGCCCAGACGCAGGCCGAGGCCTTCTACGCCGCAAGCGGCTACGCGCCGGAGGGCGAGATCTTTCTCGAGGAGGAGATCGACCACGTCCAGATGCGAAAAACCTTGGCCGAGGGACCGCGATGAGCGCTCCCGAGATCCGCATCGACCAGCTCACCGGCTTGCGCGTCGTGCTCGCGCCGGGTCGCGCCGAACGGCCCGACTCCTTCGACCGCTCCGGCGTTCCCGCCGCCGCCGCGGCGGACCGGTGCCCGTTCTGCGAGGGCCGCGAGGATCGCACCCCGCCCGAGGTCTGGGCGGCACGGCCCGACGGCGGCGATTCCGACACGCCGGGCTGGACCGCGCGCTCGGTCCCCAACCTCTATCCGGTGCTCGGGGCCTCGAGTGAGGTCGCGCCCGCGGACGAGTCGGGGCTTGCGAGTGCGTCCGACCCGCTGCGCGCCTCGGCACGCCACCGAGCCCCCGACCTCTTCGCCCACCGGCCGGCCGCCGGCGTCCACGAGGTGATCGTCAACGCCCCCGAGCATGCGACGTCGCTGACCGATCTTGACGACCAGCATTTCGCGGGGGCGGTGGCGGCGTGGCGCGAGCGCATGCGCGCCCATCCCGACGCCGCCTACCTGCACCTGATCGTCAATGAGGGCCCCGACGCCGGCGCCTCGCTCGAGCACACCCACGCGCAGCTCTACGCGCTCCCGTTCGTGCCCGCCGCCGTGGCGCGCGAGCGTGAGCGCTTCGGCGCATACCACGAGCAGACGATGGGCGGGGATCTGCTCTCGGACATCGCCGGCGAGGAGGTGCGTCGCCGTGAGCGTCTCGTGGCAATCGACGACGAGGCGCTGCTGGTCTGTCCCTGGGCCTCGCGCTCGCCCTTCGAGCTGCGCGTGATCCCGCGCCGCAGCGCGCCGAGCTTCGAGACAGAGGACGCCACCGGCACGGCGATGATTCGAACCGCGCTGGACGCGCTCGCGAAGCTGTTCGGCGCCGCTCCTCAGCTCAACCTCTGGATTCGAACGGCGCCGCGCGGCAGCCCGGAGTTCGGCTGGCACGTCGACATCGTTCCGCGGCTGACCGTCCGCGCCGGGTTTGAGATGGGTACGGGTGTCGACATCAACGTCTACCCGCCCGAGCGCGCCGCCGCCGACCTGCGTGCGGCGCTCGAGTAGCCTGCGTCGCCGTCCCGATGCCCCCAGTTGCCCGCCCGATCCCGCGCTTCGTCGCCGACTCCGCTCAGGAAGGGCTGCCGTACGGGCGCTGGGCAGAGCGCGTGACCGAGGAGTTCGCCAAGGGCTGCGAGCCGCTTGCCGAGGAGGCCGGCGCGGCGCTCGACCCGGAGACGATCTTCTTCTTTCCCGAGCGCGGCTGGGGCGGCCGCGTCTACCTGCCGGTGACGGGACGCTCACCGGGCGCCGATGGGGGCGAGGAGGGCGAGATCGAATTCTTCGGACACGTTTCCTTTGCCCGTACGAGCGACGAGGACGAGCCCTCCGAGCTGCGTGCCAAGGTCGACTTCACCGACGTGACCGCCGACGACAACCCCGACTGGAAGATCGACATAAACGAGGACGTGATCGGAAGCTGGAGCGCGGATGGCGGCCGCGGGGGCGACGTCACCCTCGTGTGGGGCCTGCCGCTCGTGCGCGGCGCGATCGCCGCCACCGCCGAGCTCGCCTCGGACGTCGTCGACCAGACCCCGATCCACGAGGGGCGCTTCACCCTGGTCGCGGTCGATGCCGTCAAGGGCTTCGGCGACGACCTCTTCCTCGACGTCCGCCTCTGGGACCGGCGCCTCAACCAGGTCGCGTCGGAGAGCCTTTACGCCGAGCCGGAGGACGAGGCGGACGGCGGCGAGACCAGCGACAAAGCGCCCGCCGACGGGGGCTAGAAGACCCGGATCAGCAGGTTGAGCAGGATCGTGAGCACGACCGAGATCACGATCGACCAGATCAGACACCCCGGCATGAACCGAAACTGGGTCGGCTCGCCGGATCGCTTGTAGATGAAGAACATTGGTGAGTCCGGATTACCCAGGGCTTGAGAAGGCAAACGTTCGTTCGGTGCCCCCGAGAGGCCTAAACTCGCGACGAGCCCCGGTAGCTCAGCCGGATAGAGCGACTCCCTCCTAAGGAGTAGGCCGCAGGTTCGAATCCTGCCCGGGGCGCTCGTCGTTACTTAAGAAAGGGCTCGCTTCTGTAGGTGGCCTCTTAGTAAGGGATACGGACCTATCGTTTAGTAAGCTTCGTCCGATCTAAGCGATCGATGTCTATGCCCCCAGCCCAGCACGCAAGCGCGCGATCAGGCAAGTTCCGAGTCGCCGAGTCGGGATCGGAGGGCTACGTAGCGTTTCATCCTCGCGCGCTTCCGCCTGATCCGCCGGTCGAGATCAATCCCCAGTTGCAGGCGCTTCTTGACGAGGCAAACCAAGCCCTTGGAAGGCTGGATGGCATCACGCTGCTCCTGCCAGATCCCGACCAGTTCCTCTACACCTATGTCCGTAAGGAAGCGGTGCTGTCCTCCCAGATCGAGGGGACGCAGTCATCGCTTTCCGACTTACTCCTCTTCGAGGCGGATGCTGCGCCCGGAGTGCCCATCAGCGATGCGCGCGAAACCTCGAACTACATCGCCGCGATGAACCATGGCCTCGAAAAAATCCGGAGCGGTGAGCTGCCGCTGTGTAATCGGCTGTTCAGGGAGATGCACCGTTTGCTGCTCAGCTCAGGCAGAGGTTCCGAAGGGGCCCCCGGGCGGTTTCGTCGTGAACAGAACTGGATCGGTGGCTCTCGGCCGTCGGTTGCCCGATACGTCCCGCCGCCGTGGCAGGAGGTCGAGCCGGCGATGAGTGACCTCGAGAAGTTCCTCCATGACGAGCCCGAGCGGACCCCAATCCTGATCAAGGCCGCCTTGGCCCACGCGCAATTCGAGACCGTGCATCCGTTTCTCGACGGGAATGGGCGAGTTGGGCGCCTCCTGATCACGCTTCTGCTTGTCGTCGACGGAGTTCTTAAACGGCCCCTCCTGTACCTCAGCCTGTATCTCAAGCAGAACCGCGACGACTACTACGACCACCTTCAGAGGATTCGCACGGAGGGAGCCTGGGAGCCGTGGCTTCGGTTCTTCCTCGAGGGTGTGGTCGACGTCGCCGAATCGACGACGGCGACCACACGCGAGCTGGTCCACATGATTGAACGAGACAGGCAGACGATCCATGGCTTCGGCCGCGGAGCTGCGACTGCTGCCCGCGTGCACGACCTGGCATCGAGGTTCGTCGTCTTTCGCCCGCCGACCGCTGCGAAGGTCCTTGAGTTGAGCGACCCGCCTGTCTACGCTGCCGTGAGACGTCTTGAGGAGGCAGGGATCTTGCGCGAGGCGACGGGCCGTCGACGCGGAAAGCTTTACGTCTACGACGAGTACCTCGCTCGGCTCAACGAAGGGACGACCGAGCCGCCTTCATAGACGCCGGACCTACGATCGGTCATCCTTTTCGCGGTATCTCCGCATGGCTGAAGGGTTCCGCGTACGCGGTTGAGACACTGCCGCGATGCGGCTTTGCGCTCCGCGCCGGCTCTCGGCGCTCGTCTTGCTCCTGATCCTGGTCTTCATGGCCGGGTGCGGCAGCGACGGCCCCGAGCCTTCGCAGGACCCGCCCGAGACGGTCGACGAGCTTCCCGAGTTGCCCCGGGGCTGGGAGCCCTACGTCAACCACAGAGCCGGGTTCGCGCTCGGCCGCCCGCCGGGGTGGAAGGCGAAGGCCGCCGGCTCGAGCACGCTGCTGACGTCGCCCGACCGGCTGGTCGCAGTCTCGGTCTCGGCCGATCGCACGAACGAGGCGATCGATTTCCCGCTTGACGCCTACGCAACCGGAGCCGTCGAAGCGCTCGACGGGTTCGAGGACTTGGACGCCGCCGACCCGCGGCCGTTCGAGGCCCACTACGACGCCGTGGCCGTGATCGCGAGCGGCGAGAGCGAGGACGGCGTTCGCCAGCGGCTCGAGTTCATCGCGCTGCGGCGCGACGAGATCGCGACCTACGCCGTGCTGGTCGCCCGCAACATCGAGCGCGAGTCGGGCTTCTACGCGCGTGAGGCCGGGCGCATGGTCCGGACCCTGCGCGGACGGCCGATCGGCTAGACGCTGCCGCGCTAGTCGCGGTCGGGGCGCTCGGGGCGCTCGGGGCGCTCGGGGTAGAGCTCGTCGATCGTCACCAGGGATCGAAACGGTGCGCCCCCGGCAGTCTCGATCGCGCCGCCGCCGCCGGCGAGGCGGTCGACCACGCACAGCGCGCCGCGGACGTCGAGGCCCTCGGCGAGCACGCGCTCGACGGCACGCACCGTCGAGCCCCCCGTCGTGACGACGTCCTCGACGACCAGGCACGGCGTCCCGGGCTCGAGCAAAGGCCCTTCGACCCAGCGCTCGAGCCCGTGCTCCTTGCGCTGCTTGCGGACGAAGAACGCCGACAGGTCCTGCGCGCCGGGCGCCGCGAGGGCTGCGCAGGCGACCGGGTCGGCGCCCATCGTCATCCCGCCCACCGCGGTCGCGCCCAGCTCGCGAGCCGCGGTTGCGACGAGCGCCCCGGCGGCGCGAAAGGCGGCGGGTCGCAGCAGCGCCCGCTTTGCGTCGACGTAATAGGAGGCCGTCTTGCCGCTCGACAACGTCACCTCCCCGATCACGAGCGCGTGCTCGCGAAGCTCGGCCACCAGGACGTCATGCGGTGCGCCGGCGGACATCAGCCCAGAGCCGTGGCGAAGCCCCGACGCCAGGTCGGGTGCCTTGGGGTCCAGCCGAGTGAGCGCTTGGCCTTTGCGTTCGAAGCGCCGCACAGCTCTGTCATCAGGTAGACGGCATAGCGGCCGGCGACCAGGCGGGCGACCAGGCCGGGCACGCGGCGCGGTGGCGGCGCCTCGATTGCCTCGGCGAAGACGGGCAGCCACTCGCTCGCGGGGGCCGGCTCGTCGTCGGTGACGTTGTAGATCCCCGATGGGGCTCCCAGTCCGGCCAGTGTCGCGTCGACAACGTCGTCGACGTGCACGAACGAGAACACCCCGCCTCCGTCCCCGACGATCGGGTAGCGACGCTTGCGCACCATCTCGGCGATGCTGCCGTCGGGCGCGTAGGCCGTCCCGGGGCCGTACCAAAAGCCGAAGCGCAGCACGACGCCCTCGACCCCCTCGGCCCCGGTGACCGCGCGCTCGAGCGCGAGCAGCGCCTCGACCGAGCGGTCGGCGGGCGCCGGAGCCTGTTCATAGAGAGGGTCCTCCTCCGTCCTGATCGCTCGATCGGCAGGGGCGTAGAAGAAGGCGACGCTCTGAGCGACGATGCGCTGAGCTCCGCAGGCCCGGGCAGCGGAGACGATGTTGGCGGTGCCGTGCGTGCGCAGGCGGTCGTTGGCCGCGAACTCCTCGTCCATGCGCCGCGGGTTGATGGCCTGAGGGAGGTCGGTCAGGTGGTGGATCACGGCGTCGGGCGCCGCGGCGGTCATCGCCTGCTCGAGCCCCTGCGAGTCGAGCGCGTCACAGATCGCCGGCTCGGCGCCGCGCTCGCGCAGCAGCTCGGCCTTGGCCGGGGTGCGCGTCATCGCGACGACCTCGTGGCCATCGCCCACGAGGCGCGGGACGAGCGGCCCGCCGATCACCCCGCTGGCGCCAGCGAGGAAGATCCGCATCTAGTAAACGAACATCGGCATCCCGACCTGGATCCAGTTGTAGACCTGGATCGCTTGCGGGATCGGAATCCGGATGCACCCGTGGCTCGCCGGCTGGGTAGGAACCGACTTGTAGCCGTGGGTTGCCTCACCGCGGTTGTAGTAGACCGAGTAGTACATGCCGAGCGAGTTGTAGCCGGCGTCCTTGCGGTAGAAGGTGTAGCCACCCTGGTCGGACGGCGTCGCAATCGTCCCGCTGGAGATGTGGAAGGTGAGCTGGGGCTTGTCGCCGTCGGCGAGCACGAGCACCTGCTTGGCGAGGTTGACTTCGGCGTGGCGCCCCGCGCCGGGGTGCTGGACCTCGTAGGCCCCCTTACCCTCGGCGAGGGTCTTGAAGATCGAGGAGGTGGCGCTCTGAACCCGGGTCATTCCCTGGACCTTGCGAAACGCGAGCACGCCCCAGGCGGTGATCTGGGTGTACTTCTTGCCGTGCGAAGTCGCATAGCCCTGCTTGGCGAGCAGGTTGTTGAAGACCGCCACCTCGGCCCCCTTGTTGCCCTTCTTGAGCCCCGGGTAGCGAATCGAGAAGGCGTTCGACTCGGCCGAGCCGCCGCCGAGCTGGTCGCTGCCGGCGTAAACCGCGCGCGCCTTGTAGTCGCCGGGCTCGATCAGCTTCGGGCTCTGAAGCTCGAACTCGCCCTTTCCGTCCTTGCCCTCCTTGACGTCGACGACCTCCTTGGCGACGTCGTTGTCGGCGCGCGACAGCGTCACCTCGACCTTTTGGTCGGCCAACGCCGGGTTGATCGTGCCGACGACCCTGACGCGGTGGCCGACCATCACGCGTCCGTTCTTGAGACCGTCGACGTCGAGCGTGAGCTGTGCATCCGGTGGCGCCGGGGGCTCCGTGGGGGGCACGCCCGGGTCGCCCGGGAGCTGGGCCGCCGCGACCGGAGCCGCGACTGTGCACGCGCCAAGCGCCAGGACACTCGTCACATAGACCGCCGCTGCTCGCCCGCGCCTCGTCACGGATGAGATTCTATCTTCCTCGCAGTCGCCAACAGGACGATCGGGATGACGACGGTCGCGGCCAGCAGGATCACGTTGATCACGTTGTCGGTGCCCTCGAGCACGTCGAGCGCGGTCAGGTGCCAGATCGCGTGCGGGACCGACCAGGCCAGAAAGCCGATCATCGCCACGTAGACGACCCGGCGCTCGAGCCAGATCGCCGCCACGATCGCGAGTACTCCCGCGGCCATCAGCCCGGCTCCGGCATCGATCGCGAAGTGCTCGTTGTAGGGGCCGAACGCCGGCAGCCACTCGCGCCCCGCTCCCGGAAAGCTCTCGTACCAGCTCTTCGGCGCGGCGATCGCCCAGAGCCCGACCCCGGCCTGCGGCACTCCGAGCAGCAGCAATGCCAGCCGGCGCCACTGCATTTCAGGTGGCCGTCAGCACGGTGAAGGCGACGGCGTTGTTGAGCATGTGCAGGGCGATCGGCGGACCGAGCGAGCCGGTGTGCTCGTACAGCCACGCGAACATCAGGCCGAGCACGAGCAGCGGCGGGACGATCGTGATGTCGCCGCCCGACAGGTGCAGCAGGCCGAATACGCTCGCCGAGATCGCGGCCGCTGGCCACAGCGACAGCCGTGTGCGCAGGGCCCCGAACATGAAGCCGCGAAAGAAGATCTCCTCGGAGATCGGGGCGACGATGACGATCAGAAAGCCGCCGGCGATCAGCCCGAGGGTGCTCTCGTCGACGCCGAGGTCCCGGGTGATGTCCTGCTGCTCGGGCTGGACGAAGAGCGAGTAGATGACCCCGAAGAAGAGATAGGAGCCGTACGCGGCGAGCGCCAGTCCCAGGCCCGTCAACTTGAAGGGTCGCAGTCCGAGGCGCTGCAACGGATGGCCGGCGGCGCCCTGGGCGGCGAAGAACACGGCGACGGCGACGAGGGCGCCGCCGAGTGCAGCCTGGGAGAGGATCAGCGTCAACTCGCTCTCGGCGTCGGGATCGAAGATCGCGACCGGGATCCCGACTGCGATCAGCACGCCGATCAGGATCGGGATCGAAAGCAGCATCTGGCCGAGCGTCCAGCTCGGTGGCAGGATCCCCGCTGATCGGGTGGAGCTTGCCGGGGCCCCGGGAGGCGAGGGCGGCTGGCCCTGTGGCGGTGGCGGCGATCCCGGCGGGGGTGGCGGGGGCGGTGGCGGAGGCGGAGGCGCCGATCCCGGCGGCGGGGGCGGTGGCGGCGGGGGCAGCGCGGGCGGGGGAGGAGGTGGCATCTCGGGGGACGGAGGGGGCGGCGCCGGAGGCGGAGGAGCGTAGACCAGTGCCGGCCGCGGCGGCTTCGCGTTGACGACGACAGTGTGCGCGAAGCGGTCGCCGAGACGCTGGTGGCGCTCGGAGGTCGCGATCAGGATCGGACCGATCACGAGCAGGTCGGCGAGGCGCGCCAGGTTTCGGATCGCTGCGGCGTTCCAGCTCAGCGACTCGCCGGACTCCGTCGTCACGCGCATCCCGAGGGCGTGCTTTCCGAGCGTCTGACCCCAGCGCCATTCGGTGAACGCGAAGTAGTTGAACCAGGCGCTGAACAGAACGATGAATCCGATCGCCGCCGCGTCGCTGTCATAGGCGGTCTCCGGGACCCAGCCGGCGATCCACAGTGCGGCGAACAGCCATGCTCCGTTGTCGAGCGCCGCGGCGAGAAGGCGGCGCCAGGTCCCCTCGTAGGTGTTCTTCGCAGCGGCGCTCGGGAGCGCCGCGGTCCCCGCGCTGGACTCGTTCATCGCGCGAGATGGTCCTCTATCTCGGAGAGCGAGGCGAGGTCGCCGCCGCCGCCGCGGTCGATCAGCAGTCCCCGTATGCCCGCGGCGCGGGCGCCCGCGACGTCCTCCTCGCGACTGTCGCCGACGTGCAGCGCCTCTCCCGGATCGCATCCGGCGAGCTCGAGCGCGGCGGCGAAGATCGCCGGGTCGGGCTTGCGCGCGCCGGCGGCAGCCGAGCTCAGCGCGGCGTCGAGCCGTGGGCCAAGCCCGAGGCCCTCGAGGACCTGGGGCAGCGCGCAGTCCCAGTTCGACACGCAGACGAGCTTGAGGCCGCGGGCACGCAGGGCCGACAGCGCGGGCGCGGCGTCGGGAAAGGCCCGAAAGCGGATCGCTCTCATCAGCGTCTCGACGTCGACCGGCCGGCCGAGCTGCTCGGAGAGCACCGCGGCCGAGCGCTCACGCAGCACGGCGAGCGAGGCGGGGTCGCGGGCCTGATGGCTGTGGTCGCGATAAAAGTTCATCTCGGCGCGGACCGCGGCGTCGAGGCGCTCCTCGGGCAGCTCGTCATTGAGCACTCGGCGCAGGTGCACCGCCGGCGGTTCGAGCTCCACCAGGGTGCCGAGGGCATCGAGGAAAACCGCGCGCGTGGGAGTCATCGCACGTCAATTCTGATCGGGTCGCGTGACGGGCATGGTCGCTAGTACGGTGCGGCGCGATGGAGGAGTCGTTCTGGGACAAGAACGGAGACGTCGTCTCGGCACTGATCACGATGGTCGTGGCGATCGCGATCGCGATCGTCGTCGACCGCTTCGTCCTCGCCCGCGCCCGCCACGTCGCCGAGCGCTTCGGTGACCGCCAGGTCTCACGCGGTGCCCAGACGCGGCTCAACCTGATCCGGCGCCTGACCTTCCTGACGATCCTCGTGTTCGGCGCGGCCATCGCGCTGAGCCAGTTCTCGAAGCTCGAGAAGCTTGCCGCCGGCCTGCTCGCATCGAGCGCCGTGCTCGGGCTCGTGCTGGGTTTCGCGGCGCGCCAGACGATCGGCAACCTCGTCGCCGGGATCATGCTCGCGATCGCACAGCCGATCCGAATCGGCGATCGCGTGACCTTCGAGGAGCAGACCGGGCGCGTCGACGACATCACCCTGTCCTACACCTACGTCGACACCGGCGACGGCCGCCTGATGGTGGTGCCGAACGAGAAGCTCGCCTCGGGGACGATCTTCAACCATTCGACCGGTGACCAGTCGGCTCCGGTCGCGGTCTCGGTCTGGCTGCCGTCCCAGTCCGACCTCGACGACGCCCGCCTGGCATTGGCGACGGTCGGCGCCGACCGCGTCACCGTCGAAGAGGTCACCCCGGAGGGGGTTCGCATCGAGCTGCGGACTGCGCCCGAAGGCCCGAGGACGAAGGTCGGCGGCGAGGAGGCGGCGTTGCGCGAGCGCGGTTTGAGCGCTCTGCGCGAGGCCGGGCTGCTCGCAACCGACGCCGGGTGACGCCGATCATCTAGGCCGGGCTGCGAAGGCGGGAAGCCGACCCGGCTACCCTTCGGGAGATGACGCAGCGGGCGCGCAAGAGGCACCGCCGCAGCACGAGCACGAGCAGCAAGATCCTCCTCGGTATCGGGGTTGTCGTGGCATTGATCGCGATCCCGATTCTGAGCGTCGGGATCTGGGCACTCGACGTCGCGGCGGAGGCCCCCCCGATCGGCGAGCTAAAGCCGATCGACAAGGGCGAGAACTCGGAGATCCTCGCCGCCGACGGCTCACGCCTGGGATTCATCCGTTCCGACGAGAGCCGTACCCCGATCGATCTCGAGGACATCCCCGAGACGATGCAGCAGGCGACGATCGCGATCGAGGATGAGCGCTTCTACGAGCACGACGGGGTCGACCTCAACGCAATCGTCCGCGCCGCGATTGAGAACCTTGAGGCCGGCGAGACCGTTCAGGGCGGCTCGACGATCACCCAGCAGCTCGTCCGCAACCTCTACATCGCCGATCCCGAGCGCGACTTCGAGCGCAAGATCGTCGAGGCAAAGCTCGCCGAGGAGCTCGAGGACGAGCGCTCAAAGGAATGGATCCTCGAGCAGTACCTCAACACCGCCTCCTACGGGACGCTCGAGGGGCGCACCTCGATCGGCGTCGAGGCCGCCTCGCAGACCTACTTCTCCAAGCCCGCGAGGGAGCTGAGCGTCGACGAGGCGGCGCTGCTGGCCGGGCTGCCTCAGGCCCCGTCGCAGTACAACCCGTTCCTCGACGCGAATGCGGCGCTGGAGCGCCGCAACGACGTCCTCAAGGCGATGCGCGACCAGGGCTACATCACCTCCGCCGAGTACGAGAACACGATCAGCCAGGGCCTCGGACTCGACCGCGGCTACAAGTACACGCGCATCAAGGAGCCGTACTTCTTCGACTTCGTCGAGCAGGAGCTGATCGACCGCTACGGCGTCAACACGGTGCGCGCCGGCGGGCTCAAGGTCTTCACCTCGATCCGCCCCGACCTCCAGGACGCCGCCGAGCAGGCGATCGTCAACGCCGGCTACTCGGCGGACCCCACGGCGGCGGTGGCGTCGGTCGACGTCGAGACGGGCCAGATCGTCGCGCTTGCGTCCTCACGCGGCTATGAGGTCAGCAACTTCAACGTCGCCGCCCAGGGCCACCGCCAGCCGGGCTCGGCATTTAAGCCGTTCGTGCTCACCGCTGCCCTGCGCGAGAACATCGATCCCTACTCGACGACCTACACGTCGCGCCAGCTCAGCCTCGACCTGCCCGAGTACGGCCACTGGGAGGTCAACACCTCGGAGGGGTCGCCGTGCGGTTGCTCGATGACGATCGCCGACGCGACGCAGGCCTCCGACAACACCGTCTACGCCCAACTCGACCTCGACGTCGGCCCCGAGAATGTCACCGAAACGGCGAAGCTGATGGGAATCGAGAGCCCGCTCGACAGCCTTCCGGCCGAGGGCATCGGCGGCATGCGGATCGGCGTCACCCCGCTCGAGATGGCGGCCGGCTACTCGACGCTCGCCAGCGGCGGGGTCAGGCACGATGCGACCGCGGTGACCAAGGTCGAGTTCCCCGACGGCGACGTGCACGTCCCGGGCGAGGCCAAGACCGAGCGCGTGTTCTCCGACGGCGTCGCCTACACCGCCACTGACATCCTCGAGACCGTGATCTCGGGCGGCACCGGGACCGCCGCCAACATCGGCTGCCCGGCGGCCGGCAAGACGGGGACGACCGACGACTTCACCGACGCCTGGTTCGTCGGCTACACGCCCCAGCTTTCTACCGCGGTCTGGGTCGGGCACCCCGACGCGCGCTCGACGCTCGGCTACAACGCCTTCGGCGGCACCCTGGCGGCGCCGATCTGGCAGGACTACATGAGCGTCGCCAAGGGCGACTATTGCGGGGACTTCCCTGCGATCACCGAGCCGATCGACTACCAGCCGTTCTTCGGCAACTACGCCGGCGGCGGCGGCGACTACTCGAGCTCGAGCGACTACTCCTCCGGCGACACCGGCACGTACACGACCCCGTCGACGACGCCGACCGACACAGGCGGGTACGAC
>Ga0136620_10000178_pt1 | contig 27868 bp, 17 predicted proteins | sample AntDrymUQ4162106_2_FD_104806 | JGI IMG/M metagenome (GOLD analysis project Ga0136620, IMG submission 104806) | Polar desert sand microbial communities from Dry Valleys, Antarctica - metaG UQ416 (21.06) | ecosystem: Environmental > Terrestrial > Soil > Desert | place: Antarctica: Dry Valley... | reverse complement strand
TGCCGGCGCGCCCGGGTAAAACCCGACCGGCCCGCTCCTGAAAGGGGCGGGCCGGAGGGGAAGCTCCGAGGACGACCTCCCCCTCCGGTTGAACCTCGCTCAGGACCTGGCGTCGGACGGGGTCTGGATCCGGCGCAGGACGAGCGTGGACCCGCCTCCGGGTGAGTATGCCCGATCGGGCGGCCGGAAGCTACATCGGGTCGACGGCGGCCAGCTCCACGATCCTGGTCAGGCGGCGGTGCGCCGAGGCCTTGGTCGTCGCAGGGCGCGCCTTCGCGGCGAGCTCGGCCAGGGAAGCGGACGGGTGCCGGAGGCGCAGCTCAGCCACCTCGCGTAGACGGCCGGGAAGCCGGTCGAGGCGCCCGTCCCGGGCGAGTTCGCGGACAGCCGCGAGCTGCCGATGCGCGGCTCGGCCGGCTCGAACGAGGTTGGCGTGGTCGGCATTCGCGAGACGGTTTGCCCGCGCGCGAGCGTCTCCCACCACCGCGGCTTCGTCGAAGAGGAGCGCGGCGTCGCTCGCGCCGGCGAGCGCGAGCGCGTCGGCGATCGTCTCGGATCCCTTCGCGTAGGCGACGACGTGCCGGGGGCGGTCGTGGACGCGCAGGACGATCTCCTCCACGCCGGCCAGCCCCCGCAGGAACTCGGCGCCTTCGCGGCCGGCCGCCCTGATCTCGAGGTGTGGCGACCGCGGGCCCGAGACCGATCCGGAACCGAGCAGGGCGCCGCGGAGGTAGGCGCCGCGGCAGCACGCGCGGGCGACGACGCGCCGGGGCGGACGCTCGAGCGGCGCGAGCCTCGCCGTCAGGACTCCCGCCTCGTGGAAGACCTGCAGCGCGCGCGGAGTGCCCGCCACGTGGAGCTGATAGCGCATGGCGCCCGCAAACGAGCGGCTCCTGTAGGTCCGGATCTCCGAGTCGACGCCGAAGGTCCGGAGCAGGCTGAAAGCCCGCCTGGCCACGGCCGAGCTGGAGAGATCCAGGTGGGCCGAGACCTCTCCTCGTCCCCGCAGGTGCAGGCTGCCGGCCGTGTGGAAGAGCGCCGAGAGCTCGGCGAGGCAGTCGCACTCGCGCTTCGGCGCGATCGCGGCGAGCTCGTTTCGGACGTCGTCAGAGAGCGACATCCACGCCCTCCAGCGCAAGCAGGCGGAGCTTGTAGCCGAGCCCGAGCTCGCCGTAGCTGCCCGGCCCCGAGGCGCCAACCACCCTGTGGCAGGGGACGAGGATCGAGAGCCTGTTCCTCGCGCAGAAGGTACCGGCAGCCCGCGCCGCGCCCGGCCGGCCGGCAAGGGCTGCGAGCTCGCCGTAGGTGACGACCTCACCGCGGGGAACCGCGCGCAGCGCTCGCTCCAGGCTCCTGTGGAAGGGGCTCGGGTCGTCGCCGGCTCCGAGCTCGACGTCGGCGAAGGTCTCCGGCGCACCGGCGAAGTACGCCGCCAGGCGCTCGGCGAGCGGATGGGCTCCCTCGGGACCCCGGCCGGGACGCGGGGACTCGTGCCACACCGGACGACCTTCGTCGAGCCACAGCTCGCCCACCCCCCAACCCTCGGCGCGGTAGCGGACGCAGCGGACGCTCACCGCGCAGGAGAATAGACCGCGGCCGGGCCGTCGGGCCGACGCGCGTAGAATCGTGCCGCCGTGAGCGCCCCCGGAATCTTCCGTCCGCCCCCGGCGCGCAACGAGCCGGTGCGGGATTATGCTCCCGGCTCGCCCGAGCGGGCCGAGCTCCGCCGGCGGCTGCGGGAGCTCGAGGGCGAGCGGCTCGAGCTGCCCTGCGTCATCGGCGGTCGCGACGTCTCGACCGGCACGACGCTCGAGTCGGTGATGCCCCATCGCAAGGCGCATGTCCTCGCGGACGTCCACCAGGCTGGGCCGGCCCAGGTCGAGCAGGCGATCGCCGCGGCTGGTGAGGCCTGGCACGACTGGTCCCGGACCCCGTGGGAGGAGCGCGCCGCCGTCTTTCTCCGCGCCGCCGAGCTGCTGGCGGGGCCCTGGCGCTCGACGCTGAGCGCGGCCACGATGCTCGGCCAGTCGAAGACCGCGCACCAGGCCGAGATCGACGCCGCCTGCGAGCTGATCGACTTCTGGCGCTTCAACGTCTCCTTCATGGCCCGGATCTACGAGGAGCAGCCGGACTCGTCGCCCGGTGTCTGGAACCGGATGGAGTACCGGCCCCTCGAGGGCTTCGTCTTCGCCGTCACCCCCTTCAACTTCACCGCGATCGCAGGCAACCTGCCCGGGAGCGCCGCGCTGATGGGGAACACCGTCGTCTGGAAGCCCGCAGGCACGGCCGCCTACTCCGCGCATTACCTGATGCGTCTCCTGCAGGAGGCCGGGCTGCCCGACGGGGTGATCAACCTCGTGCACGGCTCCGGACGCGAGATCGGCGCCGTCGCCCTGGCCAGCGAGCACCTGGCCGGCGTCCACTTCACAGGCTCGACTCCCGTCTTCAACTCGATGTGGAAGACGATCGGCGACTCGGTCGGCAGCTACCGGAACTACCCTCGCCTCGTCGGGGAGACGGGCGGCAAGGACTTCATCGTCGCCCACCCGACCGCCGACGTGGAGGCCGTCGCGACCGCGATCGTCCGCGGCTCCTTCGAGTACCAGGGGCAGAAGTGCTCGGCGGCGTCCCGGGTCTATGCCCCGTCCAACCTCTGGCCCGAGCTGCGCGAGCGCCTGCGCGAGCAGGTCGGCGCGCTCAAGGTCGGCGACGTCTCCGACTTCGACAACTTCATGGGCGCCGTCATCGACGAGAGCTCGCTCGAGACGCAGCGCGCGGCGATCGAGGAAGCCCGGGCCGGGGCCGGCACCGAGATCCTGGTCGGCGGGGGCGTCTCCGACGACGAGGGTTACTTCGTCGAGCCGACCGTGATCGAGACCCGCGACCCGGGCTTCAGGACGATGCGCGACGAGCTCTTCGGGCCCGTCGTGACCGCGTACGTGTACCCCGAGTCGGAGTACGGCGCCACGCTCGACCTGATCGACGGGGGAGCGCCCTACGGGCTGACGGGAGCGGTCTTCGCCCGCGACCGCGATGCGATCGCCGAGGCCGACCGGAAGCTCCAGTACGCGGCGGGAAACTTCTACGTCAACGACAAGCCGACGGGCGCCGTGGTCGGGCAACAGCCGTTCGGCGGCGCGCGGTCGTCCGGAACGAACGACAAGGCAGGCTCGATGTGGAACCTGATCCGCTGGGTGAGCCCGCGGACGATCAAGGAGACGTTCGTCCCCGCGACGGACTACCGGTATCCGTTCATGGAGCCGGACCGAGACGGCTCGGATCCGCCCGATCGGCCGTGACGCGCGACCCCGCGCCCGCCTCGATCAGGTTACGGATCTCGCGAACCGCGACCGAGAGCGTGGCGAGATCGAAGGTACCGGACGACTTGACGTCCGCGATCACCTGCACCGAGCGCGCGAGCGCGAGCGCGTTGGCTTCCCACCATGTCTCCAGCCGCTCCTCGGTAGGCAGCTCCTCGCCGCCGCTTCGCAGGATCTCACCGGTCAGCGTCGCCTGCTCCGCATACAGGTCGTCGCGCAGTGCCGCCCGCGAGAGGGCCTCCCACCGAGTGTCGCGTGGAAGCGCGGCGATCCGGTCGCGGAGCCAGTGGAGCTCGAGCCGGTTCCCGAGCTCGAAGTAGAGGGCCGCGATCGGGCCCACCTCACCCGAGGATGCGGCGGCGAGCCCGACAATGTCGAGGGTCGGGTACAGGACCTCGAGATGTGCGACGCGACTCGCGAGCGGAGCGGGGACGCCCACGGCGACGAGCTCCTCCGCGCTCCGCTCGACGGGCACGCGCTCGGAGTCGGCGAGCAGCCCCGGCACCGCGCCGGCGAGCACGGCCGCGCCCGCCCCGAAGTGCTCGACGGTAGCGCCGACGTCGAGCGGCCGGCGCCGGTTGCGGAGCAGCCAGCGCGTCGAGCGCTCGAGCAGGATGCGCGCCTTCAGTCTCATCGCGAGTTGCGCCCGAGCAGGGACGTGACCGTCGAGCGCCTCGATCTCGGCCCACAGGGCTGACAGGGAGAAGATGTCGCGGGCGGTAGCGAACGCGCGGGCAATCTCCGCGACCGGCGCACCGGTCTCGTCGCCGAGGCGGAAGGCGAAGGTCGTCCCCGCACGGTTGACCAGGCCGTTTGCGACCCGGGAGGCCACGATCTCCCGCCTTAGGCGATGCTCCTGGAGTTCGTAGGCGAACTCCCGGCGCAGTGGGCCCGGGACGTAACGTTCGAGCTGGCGCATGAGGTAGGGGTCCTCCGGTAGGTCGGAGACGAGCAGCTCGTCGTAGAGGAAGATCTTCGTGTACGCGAGGAGGATCGCGAGCTCCGGGGCGGTCAGTCCGATGCCCGCCGCCTTGCGGTCTGCGAGAGCCTCCTCGTCCGGGAGGAACTCGAGGTCGCGATCGAGAACGCCGGCTTGCTCGAGCGTGCGGATGTAACGCGCGTGCACGTCGACCATCGCCGCCGACTGGGCGACCGAGGTGGTGATCGCTTGCGCCTGCGCGTAGTTGTCGCGAAGGACGAGCGCGGCCACCTCGTCCTCCATCTCCGCCAGGAGGACATTCCGCTGCTTCTCGGTCAGGTCTCCCTCGTCGACGACGGCATCGAGCAGGATCTTGATGTTGACCTCGTGGTCAGAGCAGTCCACGCCGGCCGAGTTGTCGATCGCGTCCATGAAGATCCGGCCGCCGGCGAGCGCGTACTCGATCCGCCCCCTCTGCGTGAGGCCGAGGTTGCCCCCCTCGCCGACGACGCGACAGCGAAGGTCGCGGGCGTCCACCCGCACGGGGTCGTTCGCCCGATCGCCGACGTCGGCGTGCGACTCGTCGCTCGCCTTCACGAAGGTGCCGATGCCGCCGTTCCAGAACAGATCGACAGGCGCCCGGAGCAGGGCGCTGACGACCTCGTTCGGCGTCATCGCATGGGCGTCGACCTGAAGCGCCACGCGCACCTCGGGGGAGAGCGCGATCGACTTCGCGCTGCGCGGGAAGACGCCGCCGCCCGGGGAGATCAGCGCCGGGTCGTAGTCCGCCCACGACGAACGGGGCAGAGCGAAGAGGCGCTCGCGCTCGGCGAAGCTCGCTTCAGGGTCGGGATCGGGGTCGAGGAAGACATGCCGGTGGTCGACGGCGCCGACGAGCTTGATGCGCCGCGAGAGCAGCATCCCGTTCCCGAACACGTCTCCGGACATGTCCCCGATTCCGACCACCGTGAAGTCGGTGGACTCGATGTCGACCTCGATCTCGCCGAAGTGCCGCCGGACGGACTCCCAGGCACCCCTGGCGGTGATCGCCATCCGCTTGTGGTCGTAGCCGGCCGAGCCTCCGGATGCAAACGCGTCGCCGAGCCAGAAGTCGTACTCCTTTGCGAGCTCGTTGGCGACGTCGGAGAAGGTCGCCGTTCCCTTATCGGCGGCGACGACGAGGTACGGGTCGTCGTCGTCGTGGCGGACGACCTCCGGCGGCGGTACGACCTCGCCCCCGACCAGGTTGTCCGTGAGATCGAGCAGGCCGCGGATCAGGATCCGGTAGCACGCCACCACCTCGGCGGCGAGCGCCTCCCGGTCGGCCGGCGGCTGCTTCACGACGAAGCCGCCCTTCGCGCCCACCGGCACGATGACCGCGTTCTTCACCGTCTGCGCCTTCATCAGGCCGAGGACCTCGGTCCGGAAGTCCTCCCGGCGATCTGACCATCGGATCCCGCCCCTCGCCACCTTCCCGCCGCGCAGGTGGACTCCCTCGACGCGCGGCGAGTACACGAAGATCTCGCACATCGGTCGCGGCTCGGGCAGGTCGGGCAGGGCCGCGGGGTCGAGCTTGAACGAGAGATACGCCTTGGGCCGACCCTCCTCCCCGCGCTGGAAGTGGTTCGTGCGCACGACCGCCCTGACCACGCACAGGAAGCCCCGGAGGATGCGATCCACGTCGAGGCTCTCCACGGCGTCGAGCGCCTCGTCGACCGCGGAGGCGATGCGGTCGGCCTCCTCGCTCCGCTCGGCCCGCTCGGGATCGAGGCGGGCGTAGAACAGCTCGACGAGCAGCCGCGCGATCTCGGGGTTCGCCTCCAGGCTCTCCTCCATGTAGTCCTGGCTGAACGTGCTGCCGGCCTGCCGGAGGTACTTGCTGGTCGCCCTGAGGATCGTGATCTCGGCCGCGGTGAGCCCGGCGCGCAGGACGAGCCGGTTGAAGCCGTCGTTCTCGGCCTCGCCGCGCCAGACGCGCGCGAAGGCGTCCTGGAAGATCTCGCGCACCTGGTCGGCGTCGAGCTCGCGTTCGGCGGATGCCAGGCCGAAGTCGTAGATCCACACGGGCGGTCCGTCACCTGGGCAAACCTCGTACGGCCGCTCGTCGACGACCAGGACGCCCATGTTCTCGAGCAGCGGGAGGACGTCGGAGAGCAGGATCGGCTCCACCGAGCGGATGAGCTTGAAGCGGAGGTGGCCGGCCGGTGCCTCCGGCGGGCGCCAGAGGCTCAGCGACAGATCGCCGAGCGGGTGGAGCTTCTCGATGCGTCGGATGTCCGCGACCGCGGGCCCGGCCGCGAAGTCGTCGCGGTATGCGCCGGGGAATGCATCGCCGAACCGGCGATGCAGAGCGAGCCCCTGCTCCTCGCCGAGCTCCTCGACGAGGGCGTCGGCCAGCTCCTCGGTCCATGAGCGCGTCGCCTCGGCGAGGCGGGCCTCGATCTCCGCCACGTCGTACTCGAGGACTGCGCCGGGCTCGGTGGCGATCACAAAGTGGACGCGGGCCAGGACCGACTCGGAGAGCCGGGCCGCGTGGTCGACGCTCACCCCGCCGAACGCATCCTGGAGGATCTGCTGGATCCGGCGCCGGGCGTCCGTGTTGTACCGATCGCGCGGGACGAAGACGAGGCAGGAGAGGAATCGCCCGTAGGTGTCGCGCCGCACGAACAGCCGGACGCGCTGCCGCTCGCCGAGGTGCAGGATGCCGAGCGCGATGTCGTAGAGCTCATCGACCGGAATCTGGAACAGCTCGTCACGCGGGTAGGTCTCGAGGATGTCGACGAGCGCCTTGTGGTCGTGGCTACCGAGGCTGAACCCGGCGCGGTCGAGCACGATGGAGACCTTGCGACGCAGGAGCGGGATCTCCCGCGGACTCGCGCTGTAGGCGGTGGATGTGTAGAGGCCGAGGAAGCGACGCTCGGCGACGACGTTGCCCGCATCGTCGAACCGCTTGACGCCGACGTAGTCGAGGTACGAGGGGCGATGGACCGTGGCGCGGGTGTTCGCCTTCGTGAGATTGAGGACGTTCTTCGCGCGTGCGAGCCGCCTGACCTCGGGCGGCAGCTGAGCGAAGCTGTGGGACACAGGCCGGTCGCCCTTCTCGCGGAGGATGCCGAGCCCCGAGCCGACTACGGCCCGCAGAACGTCCTCGCCCTCCTCGCGGACGAGCTCGTACTCGCGGTACCCGAGGAAGGTGAAGTGATCGTCCTCGATCCACTGCAGCAATGCCTTGGCCTCCGCGACCTCCGCCGGCTCGAGGGGCGGAGGTCGCTCGTCGAGCGCCTGGACGATCTCGCGGATCCGCTCGCGCATCGCGGGCCAGTCCGTCACCGCCTTGCGTACGTCCCCGAGGACGCGGAGGAGATCGGCGGTGAGCTCCTCGAGCAGGTGCGGCTCGGTCTGGCGGTCGACCTCGACGTGGAGGAACGCCTCGTTGGTGCCGGCGTCCGACCCCGCGGGCGGCAGCTCGAGCAGGTGCCCGCTCGTATCCCGGCTCACGCGGACGACAGGGTGCACGTGGAGGTGGATTGCGCTTCCGCGCCGCGTCAGCTCCATGCTCACGGAGTCGACGAGGAAGGGCATGTCGTCGGTGATCACGTCGACGACGGTGTGCGACGACTGCCAGCCGTGCTCCTCGGAGCGCGCGTTGTAGACGTGCACCTTCGTCTGACCGAGATCACGCTGTTGCGCGAGGTTCCAGTGCCCGAGCGCCGCGCCGTACAGGTCGAGCGCGCCCCGGTCCAGCAGATCCTCGGCCGCGACGCGAGCGTAGTACTCGCGCACGAAACGCTCGACGCCCGGTCGCTCCCGCTCGGGCACCCGTTCGCGGACCCGCGCAAGTGCTTCCTCGAGGAGCCGTTCCTTCGGGACGTCTCGCTTCATCGGGTCACCTCGGTTCTCGTGCTGCCTCGAGGGCACAAGCATAATCTTCGCCGGCGGGCCACAGCTTGAGTTGAGGATGCAACCGCGTCGGCATGCACTTCATCGCCCGACGCCGCCTAGCGAGGCCCAGGGTCGGACGATAGCTCGTCGTCGCAGCGGGCTGGCTCTCGCTGCTCGTTCTCGCTCTGCCGGTTCGCTAGCGAGCCACCCGCGTCGTCCCGCGCCACGCGCGGGACCCGTCGATGCCGACCGCCTGGAGGCGGTAGGTGGCCGAGCGGCTACGTGCGCGTGTGTCGACCACGGCGTAGCTCGCACCACGCGCGCCCCCCCGCGCCGGGACGAGCTCGCGGTTGACCTTGGCCAGCCGGCCGGCGACGGAGCGGTAGACGTTGAACCCGAGCGTCCCGGCCTCTGCGCCCGTTCGCCAGCGCACGACCACGCCCCGAGTCCTCGCCGTCGCCGCGAAGCTCAGCAGGCGCACGGCTGTCGGAGTCGCGGCGGGCGGTGCCGGCAGCGTCACCTCGTACAGGTCGACCGCGTTCCGTCCGGCAGTCGCGAGATTGAAGTCGCCCGTCGCCCCCCAGTAGGTGAACGTGCCGTTGGCGTTCTGGCGCATCTTGAAGACGGCGGACGTCCAGGTATTCGCGTTCGCGGGAATGAACCAGCCGGCCTCCTTGAACTCCACCGTCCCGTTCGGGTGCTCGATGAAGTCGATCACGTGCGTCCCCTGGCTGTACCAGCCCATGAAGATCCGGTTCTGACCGGCGATCTGCTGGAAGACGTGGGCGGTGCAGACGGTCAGCTCGGGGCCGGTGTGGATGGGGGCGCGGTAGATCGCCTTTCCGCCGGCGGGGTTCCTCGCGTAGGAGCCCCAGGCGAGGTCTTTGGCTTCCAAGTCGGGCCCACTCGGAGACGCTGGGAGGAGCTGGCTGACCACGTAGGCGTGGATGCCGCCGTTGCCCTGGGGGTTGTCCACGCCCGGGCTGCACGTGGCGCCGGGGGGCACCACGCCACCCCCGCGCTCGTCGCTGACGAGGAGGAGCCGCCGGGAGTTGCTCAGCTCGGCCTCGTGGGAGACGTCGACGTCCTCGAGCGCGGTATAGGGCGCCCCGCGGCCCATGTGAATCGCGCTGCCGAGGAACTGCACACCCTGGAGCGACGGCGCCCCGAGCGTCAGCCAGCGCGGAATCGTCAGCTCTTGGCCGCCGGCGTCGAAGACGCAGTCGGTCACCTGCGCGGCGGTGCCGAAGGGCGCCGACGTCATGCTCGGCCGGACGCGGCACGGGAGCGGGGTCCCGTTCGGCCTGTCGTCGGTGAAGTCGTTGGGGGTGCCGTTGTCGTTGAAGGCGCCCTTCAGGTCGAAGAGCAGCGACGCGCTGATTCCCGCACAGCTCAGCCGATCGTCCGGGTAGATCTCCAGCTCGTGGCAGCCGCTCGTCCCGTCGGCCGTGTGGCCGAGTCCGATCAGCGCGTTCGGGTACCGGTAGCGATAGACCTGCGGCCTGCAGAGCATCCGCTTGACGTCCACCGTGGTCAATAGCGGGAAGTTCATGCACGAGGACAGGTCGACCAGCTCGAACCCGTCCAGGTTGAAGCGAGCGGTACTCGCCGGGTTCTCGTTCGCACGGGTACACGCGGAGTCGTCGGCATTGCAGGTCACGCCGACGGAGTCAGACGTGACCGAGAAGGCGATGTGCGGCCGCTTCGGGTCGACGTTGACCGTGTGCGCCTCACCGATGTGGCTCGTGAGGCCGATCTCGACCGGCCTCGTCACGTCCGTGATGTCGATGATCTCGAGCCCACCCTGCGGGTCGGATGGGTCGAGCCCGAAGAGGCGCGAGTCGTGGCAGCGACCCTCGTTGTCCGTCGCGTCGAGGAGGAGCTGCGCGTCGCGGGTGTCCGCCGCTGGATTCGTCGTGTTCAGCAGCACGTTGCCCTTCGGCGTCGCCTCGACGTCGTGCTGCAGGCCGAGCGCCGCCGCGGCGTCGCTGACACACGAGGCGGATGGATGGCTGGAGACGAACTGCGCGCCCGCCGCCGTCACCTCGCCCCCCTGCGTGAGCCTGAAGATCGTCTGGCCGCCTGCGTTCGGCCCGACCGCCAGCGTGCCGGCGGAGACGTAGATCTCACCGCCCTTCGTGAAGAAATCGAGATCCGTGTGCGGATTGCCGGTCGGGAAGGTCTTGATGAGCTGCCAGCTCGCACCCGTCCCGCCGGAGTTGAGGCCCGTTCCCAGCGGTGCGCCGAGAACGAACGGCTTCGCGGGATGATCGAGATCCGCGGCGGCTGAACCAGTCAGCAGCAGCGCTGCGCCTGCGATCGCCGCAACAACGGACGCCCTGAGAAACTTCGTTGACACCGCACACCTCCGGAGGAACGTCGGGAAACCACCAGGGCGTGCCCACTGTCGCACGACCCTCCCACTCTCTTCCAGCAAACGGCTCCTGCTAAACGCCCCCGTGGCTCGCCGGTTACCGCACCACGGTAAACGCCCAGGCCAGCGCCGAGGCCGATCCGTCCGTGCTCGCGAACGCGACGACGAAGTGCCGCCCCGCGGGAAGGGGCTCCACGAGGTTCGCGAACGCCGTGTAGCGCTTCCCGTCGGGCGAGGCGCCGCCCTTGACCTCCATCGCCGCCCCGTCGACCCACAGCGCCGCGGCGGTGATCGGGGCGCCCGCGGCGATCCTCGCGGCGACCTGGGCGACGAGCCGGGTGCGTGAGCCCGGCCCGGGACCGATCGGCTCGATCCGGACCGGGCCGCCGAGCTCGTGACGCCAGCGGCCGCCCTCGCGCCGCAGGGTGACCGCGAATGCGGCCGGCGGCCCAGCCTGCTTCGGCCCGTCGTTCGTGATCGCCACGACGGCCCAGATCGGGCCCGCCGGCTCCGCGAGGCGCACGGTGTAGACCCGCTCGAACGGCCGGAGCCGCTGCTCGAGGAACGAGAGGGAGACACGCGGCCGGGACGCCTTCGTCAGGAGCGGGGGCACCGCCCCATCGTCCCGTGCGCGCACCGCCGCGATGAGCGCTTCGAGGGTCTCGACGGGGTCCGGCGGCGGCTCGGAACGCTTCTCGCCGCCACCGCAGCCGGCCAGCACCGCGCAGAGAAGCAGCACCGCCCCGGACCTGGACAACACTAGGCCCCGCCCGCCTTGTGAAGCTGTGCGTAGATCGCGCGCGCCGTTCTCGGCGGCAGACTCGGGACGCCCTCGAGCTCCTCCTGCGTCGCTGCGAGGAACCGTTCCGCCGAGCCGAAGTGCCGGATCAGCGCCCGCCGCCTCGCCGGTCCCACCCCCGGCAGGGTGTCGAAGATCGACTCGCGGGCGCGCGTGTCTCGGCGCTGCCGGTGGAAGCCGAGCGCGAAGCGATGGGCCTCGTCCCGAATCCGCTGGAGCAACTGCAGCCCCGGGGTGTGCCGCCCCAGCACGATCGGCTCGGAACGGCCCGGGACGAAGACCTCCTCGACCCGCTTCGCGAGGGCGATCGCTGCCACCCTCGGCAGGTCGTAGGCCTGCATCGCCGCGAGCGCGGCGGAGAGCTGCCCCTTGCCGCCGTCGACGAGCACGAGGTTCGGCACCGCCGCGAAGCTCTCGTCGTAGTCGTCGTCGGCCGGGACCTGGAGCCGCGCGAAGCGGCGTGCGACCACCTCGGCCATCGCCGCGAAGTCGTCCGGGCCGTCGAGGCCCCGCACGCCGAACTTGCGGTAGTGCGCCTTCTTCGGCACGGCGTCCTGGAAGACGACCATCGAGCCGACCGGGGACTCGCTCTGGATGTTCGAGATGTCGAAGCACTCGATCCGGATCGGGAGGCTCTCCAGGTTGAGGGCCTCGCGGAGCTCCTCCAGCGCCTCGATCCGCTGCAGGCGCCGCCGCTCGGAGTTCACCACCTCGGCCTCGAGCGCCAGCCGCGCGTTCTGCTCGGCGAGCCCTTGCAGCCTGCGCTTCTCGCCACGCTCGGGGGCGCGCACCTCGACCTGGGCCCCGCGCCGCTCGGAGAGAAACTGCGCGAGCGCGGCCGTGTCTCCGGCCCCTCTCGGCACGACGATCTGCGGCGGCACGCTCGGAGCGGAGCCGTAGTACTCGAGGCAGAAGGCCTCGAGGATCGTCGCGAGGTCTTGCCCGGCGACGTTCTCGAGGTGGAAGCTGTGGCGGTCGATCAGCTTCCCGTCGCGCAGGGGGAAGATCTGGACGGCCGCGCGGTCGCCGTCCAGCGCCAGGCCGATCACGTCGATCGTGCCCACGGCGCGCTTGTCGGCGGCCTGGCGCTCCGCGAGGTGCCGGACGGAGAACAGGCGGTTGCGATAGCGAGCCGCGTCCTCGAAGCGCTCGTCGGCGGCCGCGGCGCGCATCTTCTCCTCGAGCTCGCACAGGATCGGCCGCGTCTCGCCGGAGAGAAACTCGATCACGCTGTCGATCACGCGGCGATAGTCGTCCTTCGAGACGTACCCCACGCAAGGCGCGAGGCAACGGTCGATGTGGTAGTCGAGGCAGGGAATCCCGCTATGGCGCCCGGGCCTCGGGCCCTCGCAGGGCCGGTAGGGGAAGACCCGATTCAGCACGTCCAGGGTCTCGCGGACCTTCTTCGCGTTCGCGTAGGGCCCGAAGTAGACGACGCTCCGGCGATGGCGCTCGCGCGTGAACATGACGCGCGGGTATTCGTCCTCGACGGTCACGGCGATATAGGGGAACGACTTGTCGTCGCGGAGCCGGACGTTGAACGGCGGCCTGTGCCGCTTGATCAGGTTCTGCTCCAGGTGCAGCGCCTCGACCTCGGTCCCGGTGACGATCACCTCCACGTCGGCGATCCGCTCGGTCAACTGGGCCATCGCTGCCCGCCCGCCCCCGCCGGCGCGCTGGAAGTAGCTTCGGACCCGGGGACGCAGACTCTTCGCCTTGCCGACGTAGAGGACGCTTCCGTCCGACCCCCGGAAGAGGTAGACGCCGGGTCGGGCCGGGAGCGTCTCGAGGCGCTTTGCTAACGCATTTTTCACACTGGCTAGCCTAGCCAGGGGGTATCGTCGCGACGGGTCATGCTCCGATTCCTCCTGATCGCGGCCGCAGCGCTGGCCCTCGCTGCCCCTGCGGCTGCAGGCGGGCCCGCGATGCTCATCGGCGCCGCGGAGGACAGCGTTCGCCAACCGTCCGTGAGCCAGGCCAGGGCGCAGCTGACGCTGCTCCAGCTCGCGGGCTTGACCTCGGTGCGGCTGACCGCGATCTGGACGCCCGGGCTCCGGAGCCCCACCGCGACCGAGGCCGAGCAGCTCTCGATCGTCGAGCAGGCTGCCCGCCTGAGCGGGATGCGCGTCGTCCTCCAGGTGATGCACGCGGGCAGCCGGACGACGCCCGTGACCGCGGAGCAGCGCGCCGACTTCGCCGCGTATGCCGCTTCGGTCGCCCGGCGCTTCCCGTTCTTCCAGGACTTCGTGATCGGCAATGAGCCAAACCTGAACCGGTTCTGGCTCCCGCAGTTCGGCCTGAACGGAGCCGACGTGGCCGCAGAAGGCTACTTCCAGCTCCTCGTCGAGACCTACGATGCGCTCAAGGCCGTATCCCCGGCGATCAAGGTGCTGGGCGGGGCGCTCGCGCCGCGCGGCGAGGACAATCCGAACTCCACGCGCCACACCCATTCGCCGACCGCCTTCATCACCGACCTCGGAGCCGCCTACCGCGCGAGCGGGCGCGCCCTGCCGATCATGGACTCGTTCGCGATGCATCCCTACCAGGACAACTCGAGCCTGCCGCCAGGGTTCCAGCATCCGCGGACGAAGACGATCGCGCTCGGCGACTACGGCAAGCTCGTGACGCTCCTCGGCCAGGCCTTCGACGGAACCGCGCAACGGGGCTCGACGCTGCCGATCGTCTACGGCGAGTTCGGCGTCGAGTCGGCCATCCCGGCCGAGAAGCTCGACCTCTACTCGGGCTCGGAGCCGGCGGTGACCCGTCCGGTCGACGAAGCGACGCAGGCCTCCTACTACCGCGACGCGCTGGCGCTCGCCTTCTGCCAGCCGAACGTCGAAGCCTTCTTCTTCTTCCACGCCGTCGACGAGCGGCCGCGGCTCGGCTGGCAGTCAGGGCTCTTCTACGCGGACGAGACGGCGAAGTCGGGGCTGCCGGCGGTCGCGGCAGCGGTGCGGGCGGCCCGGGGCGGCGTGATCCAGCGCTGCGAGGGGCTGCAGCTGACGCCGGCACCGAAGCTGGCCGTTCCGCGGGTGCCGGTCGGCTCGCGGACGATCCCCTCGCCCACCCTCACCTGCGACATCGACTGCGCCTACGTGCTGCGGTTCGAGAAGCTGCCCCGACACGCGACGGTGGTCGAGAAGCGAGGCCGGCTCGAGGCCCGCAAGCCGACGAAGGTTCCCTTCGCCGCGCGTCGCCTCGCGAACGGCTCGTACCGCTTCACCGTGCGGGCGACCGCGCCGGTGAACCTGGGCCCGCCGGGTCGAAGCGCCAGCGCCACGATCAGGCTCGGCTGACGGCCACACGCACCGTCCCGACCGCTCGTTTTACGCACCGTGAACAGTTTGCTCCCAGCCGCCTAACCGCGGGCTCACGGCAGCCTCCTACGGTGGAGGTGCTGACGAGTAGCCGACAGGAGGGGGGACGGGATGGCGCTGATGAGCGCGTAGCCGGGGGCGAGTCGCGGGCGGGGCGCTGCGTTCGCGCGCGCCCCGCCTCCTGCTCCAGATCCTTGAACTACAGTCAGCGGTCGTGAGCGGTCAGTACGTCGCGTACACCTTCTACCGCTTGGATCCCGCCTGGCGCCGCTTGCCGATCGAGGAGCGGAGCGCCGGCAAGGACGCCTTCGCCGAGGTGGTCGAGGACTGGAGTGGCCGGCTCGAGACGTTGCGGACCTACTCGGTCGCCGGAGTTCGGCCGGACTGCGACTTCTTCCTCTGGAAGATCACCGAACGCTACGACGACCTCGGCGAGTTGGGCGCGGCACTCAACGGCACGCCGCTCGCGGGCTGGCTCGAGACGCCCTACTCCTACCTCGCCACGACCAAGGCGTCGCAGTACACCCAGGCCCGCCGCGCCCGCAAGCTCGTGCCCAGGGGCTCGCCGTACCTCGTCGTCTACCCCTTCGTGAAGACCCGGCCGTGGTACGCCCTCCCCGAGGATGACCGCCAGCGGGCGATGGACGAGCACATCCGGATCGGCGCCGGATTCGCGACGATCCACAACCACACCACCTACTCGTTCGGGATCGACGACCAGGAGTTCATGACCGCCTTCGAGTGCGACGAGCCGGCGGACTTCATGCACCTGATGCTGACGCTCCGCGACTCGGAGGCGAGTCGCTATACGGAGCGTGACACGCCGATCTTCGTCGGGCGAAGCACCGAGATCCGCGCGGCCCTCGACGCGCTGGACGGGGCCGGGGCGAAAATTCAGGCCTAACGACCAGCTCCCGTCGAGTCGTCGCTCACGCGTACGTGCGCTGGTCGCGCCAGACACGCCACATCGCGAAGCCGGCGCCGGCGAGCACGCCGAAGAAGGCCACGCTGTCGGGCCCGTTCAGCCCGCGTAGGTACCAGACGCCGAAGTCGGCGACGATCAGGAGCGCGGCGCCGTAGAACACCGTCTTCGCCCTCGTCGACCAGGTGGCGATGTCGCTTCGCTGCTCGCGCCAGACGAGGAAGACGAAGAAGGCGATCGCGAGCAGGAAGGCGATCCGCGCGACGATCAGCAGCGAGACCACCGACTGCTCGAGGGAGAGGGCGACGATCGCTGCGGCCACGACCGCCACGAGCAGGAGGCCGCGCAGGGTGGGATTCATATCTCGGAGGTAACGCTTCATCCGGCAGTCATGTAGGCCCGGCCGGCCAGGAGCGCAGAGACGAGGGTGGCGCCGACGAACCAGAGCAGGCGCCGGCGCGGCTCGGCTGGCGCATACATCCAGGGGGCGAGCACCGCTGCGAGCGCGAGCGTGCCGTAGGCGTAGTGGAGCCGGTCCGGCGTGCGCCGGTCGTCGGAGAGGAGCAGCAGGCCGAGCCCGACCTGCGCGACGAGCGCGGTCTGGGCGAGTGCCAGGAACTGGGCCGAGAGCGCTCCCGCCCTGCCTCGCCGGTACGCCAGCGCGCCTGCGGCGACGGCGAGGCTCGAGACGGCCAGCACGGCGACGGCGGCGATCCGGTGGCTCTCCAGCACCGGCGGTCACCCTACCCCGCGGGTGCTGGGATAGGCTGGGCAGGTGGTCGTAGAAGGCAAGCCGGCGCCCGATTTCGAGCTGACGGGGGACGACGGGGAGCGCGTCCGGCTCTCGGGCCTGCGCGGCAAGCCCGTCGTCCTCTACTTCTATCCCCGCGACGACACCCCCGGCTGCACGGCCCAGGCGCGCGGGATCCGCGACGTCTACGCCGACTTCCGGGAGCGTGGCGCCATCGTCCTCGGCGTGAGCCCTGACGACGAGGCCTCGCACGTCAAGTTCAAGTCGAAGTACGAGCTCCCGTTCACGCTGCTCGCAGACCCCGAGCACGAGGTTGCGGAACGCTACGGGGTCTGGGTCGAGCGCACGAACTACGGGAAGACCTCGATGGGGATCGAGCGCTCGACCTTCGTGATCGACGCCGAGGGGAACGTCGTCAAGGCGATGCGCCGGGTCAAGCCCGATACGCATGCGGCCGACGTCCTCGCCGCGCTGCCCTAAGGCACTCGATCACGTCCAACCGGTGACGAGCCAGCGGCGGCGCCGGAAGCGCGAGCCGAGCGTTACGAGGCGCACGAGTATCAGCACAACGAGGGCCGCCCAGACCCCCGCGAGCCCCCAGTCGAGGACGAGCGCCAGCAGCATCACCGTGGCGCAGGCGCAGAACGCGGCCACCATCGACCACATCAGGTACCGCCCGTCGCCTGCTCCGATCAGGATCCCGTCGAGCGCGAAGACCGCGCCGTTCAGGGGCTGCATCAGAGCGAAGATGGGCCAGATCAGCGCCGTCTTCGAGAGGACGGCCGCGTCGCTCGTGAACGCACGCGGTATCCAGGGCTCGAGCGCGAGCATCGCGCCCGCGAACACCGCGCCTGCCGCGACGGCGAGGGCGATCATGCGCACGCTCGCGTCGTAGGCCTCGTCCGAACGACCGGCACCGAGCGCACGCCCGACGATCACCTGACCGGCGATCGCGACCGCGTCGAGCACGAATGCGAGGAAGATCCAGATCTGGAAGGCGATCTGATGCGCGCCCAGCGAGGCCTCGCCGAAGCGTGCCGTGACGGCGGTGCCGAGCACGAAGGCGCCGAGCAGCGCGGCCGTGCGAACGAAGATGTGGCGGCCGAGGGAGAGGAGCCGGCGGATCAGCTCCGGCCGGAGCCGTCGCGCGACCCGGTCCCGCGGCACGACCGAGACGAGAAAGGCGAGCCCCATCGCAGCCTGAGCGAGCGTCGTCCCCCAGGCCGAGCCGGAGATTCCCCAGTCGAACCCGTAGACGAAGAGCAGCTCGAGCACGACGTTCAGCACGTTGCCGCCGACGAGGATCAGGAGCGGCCTCCTGAGATCCGAGACCCCGCGCAGGTAGCCCTGAGCTCCGAGCGCGACGAATGCGAACGGCAGGCCGAGCGCCGCGATCCGCAGGTACGTGACGGCGTACGCTGCGGTCTCCCCGTCGCCCCCCATCGCGGCTACGAGCGGCTGCGCGAGCGCGGCTGTGAGGGCGGCGACCGCGACGCCGATGCCGAGCGAGAGCCAGAGCGTCTGCGCGCCTAGCTGGCGGGCGGTTCCCACCGCCCCCGCGCCGCTCGCGCGGGCGGTCTGCGCGGTCGTGCCGTACTGGAGGAAGTTGAAGACCGTGAAGAGCGCCGAGAGGATCGTCGCCGCGATCGCGAGCGCAGCGAGCTGCGACCGGCCCAGGTGACCGACGATCGCCGTGTCGGTCAGGATGTAGAGGGGCTCAGCTGCGAGGGCGCCGAGGGCGAGCGCCGCGAGCCGGAGGATCTCACGGTCGTAGGGGGAGCGGAGGGAGATCCGCACCGGCCACAGGCTAGGGATCGCGCCGGAACTGGCTCGCGAAGGTCAGTTCCAGCTGTACGTCGAGCGACCCCGCTACCCCGCCTACGGCGTGCTCTCGGCGCTCGATTCTCCGTCGGGATCTTGGGCGCGAAGAGGCTGGACGGGCGAGGGCGGGCCGCCCGCCTGTGCTTGGAGCCACTCGACGAGCTTCTGCTCGTACTGCGGCGAGATCGTGCCGTCGGCAAGCGTCGGCTCGTGGCCGGTGCCTTCGAGAACGACGATCTCGATCCCTTCGCCCCGGGAACGACGCCAGGTCTCGATGCTGGCCTCGACGGGCGTCCAGCCGTCATCGTCGCCATAGAAGAGGAGCGTCGGCGCCCCCACCCGCGCGAAGACCGGCTCCGGCTCGAAGAAGAGCTCCGCTGCCAACTCCCGGCGAACAGCCTCGACCTCCGCATCGGCGGGAAGCGCATCGGGAAGGAAGGCAAGCGACCACCACGGCTCCCTTGCGGCAGCCGCGAGAGCGGGGGCAAGGTCATCCACTTCGTCGCCGCGGATCCACCGCTCCGCGCGAGCACGCAGTGCGAGCGCTCGCTCCCTGGCATCGGGCCCGAAGCCCGCGCGCCGGAGTTGCTCGACCACGGCGTATCGCATCTGCTCCGCAGGGGTGACGCCCGTCGATGCGAGCAGGACCAGGAAGGCGACGCGGTCTGATCGCGCCGCGGCGAGTGGGGCGACCCACCCTCCCTGGCTGATACCCCAGAGCCCGAACCGCTCGAGCTCGAGCGTGCCGGCAAGCGCGAGCGCGTCGTCGGCCTGAAGCTCGAAACGGCCGCGAGATGGTTCTCCGGTCGACTCGCCCTCGCCGCGACGGTCGAACGTGAGCACGCCGATTCCGACCGGCGGCAGGACGGCGTGGAGATGGTCGTAGAGGTACCATCCGCGCTCCCCCTCGCCCGCGCCGTGCGTGGCGACGATTGCGGTCGAACCAGCCGGCGAGTAGGAGCCGACCAGCGTCGCGCCGTCGCGCTTGATCCGCACTTCGCCCAGGCCCTCGATCGTACTGCGGCCTCACTGGAAGCGGCAGAGGCGAACGGTGAGGTGAACATCGCGTCGACCTTCAGGAACTCGCGCGGCCCAGCGCTGACGTCGACGCTCGACCACGAGCGAATGTCCTGAAGGTCGGGCTGAGTTCCGAAGTCCTGAAAGCCGCCGCGGTTGACATCGCTGAACGTGAAGGACTGCGAGTCGGGCAGACTCCAACCGTTCGGCCCCTGCAGTCGCTCGAGGAAGGACGGATCGAGATCCTCGGGTGCTGCCGCCGCGATCTCACCGGTCTGAGACACCGACCGGTCCGCGAACCCGCCGAACTCCGGCGTGCTCAAGGCGTACGCGTCTCCCGAGTCCACGAGGAACGAGCCCGACGCCGGCACGATGACGTTCGCCCAGATGGTCGCGGGAGCCGACCCCGGTTTGTAGCGGAAGTTGCCGACGATAACCGCCCGCTCGTCCGAGGTGGCGTAGAGCACGTCGACGTCTGCCGCTAGCCGGTCATCTCGCCGACGTGTCGTTCCGCGTTGCACGACGCCGAACTTCGGCGCCCTTGGCTCTGTCGCATCCGTCCGAGGTCACGTCGGCTGAGGGCGAGCGCAGCGCGACACGGGTCGTCAGGGACAGAGGAGCGCGCCGACGGACGCGGGGCGGGCGAAGCGGCCTTTCGGGCGCCTGCTTGACTGGAGATGCCCGCGCGTGTTCAGATGACGTACGGCTTCCCAGCCGTGCGCGCAATTGCGGGAGCGCGCGAGGCAGTCGAGATCGAAGGAGCAGTGATGGGCTCCGTCGCCGCTTCCCGGCACGTTTGGGCCATGTTTGGGCCACGGAAGCGAGCTGGGCGATCGGCAGGAACTGCTCAGCCGGCGACCGGCTCGACCGTCCAGATCGCGTCGAAGTCGTTGCCGGCGAGCTCGCTCAGGGTCGGCTCGATCGTGAGAATGCGGAATCGCTGTAGGTCGACGCCGGCGAGGAACTCGTCTCCCTCGCGCCAGACTGGTACCGCAGTAAAGAGCTCCATGCCTGCACCATGTTGGTCGTCATGCTCGATTTGCGGCCTCTTTACAGAGCCCTCTGACGGACTCGAACCGTCGACCCCTCCTTACCATGCGGACCCCAGCGGCAACCGGTCGCAACCCATTGCAACGGTTTTCGCCTGTTTTGAGCCGTTTCGCGGCCGCCAGATTTACCTTGTTGCGCGGGTGGGGGCCAGAGCGGTCCACGACTGGAGCGTTTCTGGAGCGGGCAGTCGTACGGTGCCGGTGTGACGGACCTCGAGCATCTGACGATCGGGCCTCTAGTCGGCCGGAACGAGCAGGCATATGGTCTAGGCGTGCACATACGGGTGCTCGGACCGGTCGAAGTCGTGAAAGACGGCGTCGGGGTCCGCCTGGGGGGCCCGAAGCAGCGGACGGCCCTGGCGCTTCTCGTCGCCGAGCTGGGAAAGGTCGTCTCGGTCGACGCGCTCATCGACGGGCTCTGGGGTGACGAGCCGACCCCCGGCGCGCGTTCGACGCTTCAAACCTATGTCTCGAATCTACGGGCCGAGCTGGGCGACGTCATCGTCCGCGAAGGTCGCGGCTACCGACTCGAGGTGGATCCGCAGCAGGTGGACGCCGTCCAGTTCGAAGATGCCGTAGCCCGCGCCTCCGAGCTTCTCGAGGCACATCCGGCCGAGGCCACCCAGCGACTGAGGGCCGCGCTTGCACTGTGGCGCGGACATCCCTACGCCGACGTCGCCGGATCCTTCGGCCTGGAACTCGAGGCTCGACGCCTCGAGGAGCTGCGGCTCGGAGCTGTGGAGACGCGGATCGAAGCTGAGCTCGCGCTGGGCCATCACTCCGCTCTCGTTCCCGAACTCGAGGTCCTGTGCTCCGAATTTCCGTTCCGGGAGGGCTTCCGCGCCCAGCACATGCTGGCTCTCTATCGCTCAGGCCGCCAGGCGGAGGCGCTGCGCGCCTATCAGAAGACCCGCACCTATCTCATGGAAGAGTTGGGCCTCGAGACGGCAACCCAGCTGCGGGAGCTGGAGCACCGGATCCTCAATCACGACGCATCGCTCCTCCTCGAGACGGAACCGCAGGTCGAGACGCTGGCGTTTCTGCTCACCGACATCGAGGACTCGACCGTCCTCTGGGAGATGCACACCGAGGCGATGCGCTCGGCGGTCGAGCGGCACGACCAGATCGTCTACTCCGCGGCCGAGGCAGCCGGAGGGCGGATCTTCAAGCGCGTCGGGGACGGTGTCGACACCGTCTTCGCCGACGTCGGGGCCGCGGTGGCGGCTGCGCAGGAGATCCAGCGCAGCCTCGCCGCTTCGCGCTGGGGCGAGACCGGCCCCCTGCTCGTGCGCATGGCGGTCGACGTCGGCGAGGTCGAGGCACGGCGCGGCGACTACTTCGGGCCGGTGCTCAACCGGGCGGGCCGCATGCTCGCGACCGCCCACGGAGGGCAGGTTGTCTTGTCGGGCGAGGCGCATGCCGCTCTCGTGGCCACCGAGTCGGGGTGGCAGGCCAAGGCACTCGGGGAGTACCGGTTCAAGGGCATCGGAGCTCCGGTGACCGTGTTCCAGCTCCTGGTCGACGGGCTCCCGGCCGAGTTTCCGCCGCTTCGGATCGACCGGCTGCCGCCGGCCTTGCCGGCAGTCGCGTTCGGCCGGTCGGTGCGCGGCTACGAGCTGCGGGAGGACCTCGGCAGCGGGGACTTCGGGATCGTCTACCGCGCCTATCAGCCGTCGGTCGGACGTGAAGTGGCGATCAAGATCATCCGCCCGGAGCTCATCAACCAGCCGGCCTTCGTCCGGCGCTTCGAGGCGGAAGCGCGCCTCGTCGCCCAGCTCGAACACCCCCACATCGTCTCCCTGTACGACTACTGGCGCGACCCCGACGGCGCCTATCTGGTGATGCGGTGGCTTCGGGGCGGATCGCTGCGGGGGGTGCTCGAGCGGGGGCCGTGGAATCCCGAGCCCGCGGCGCGCCTCCTTTCCCAGGTTGCCGGCGCGCTCTCCCATGCCCACCGCCAGGGCGTCGTCCACGGCGATGTCAAGCCCGCCAACGTGCTCCTCGACGAGGAGGGCCACGCCTACCTGTCCGACTTCGGGATCGCCGCCCGCCTCGCCGACCCCTCCGAGCCGAGCCGGCTCGTGACGTCGTCGCCTGCGTACGTCCCTCCGGAGGAGTTGGAAGGCAAGCCGCACACTCCACGCTCCGATCTGTACGCCCTGGGCCTGCTGACGTTCGAGCTGCTGACCGGCCGGCGACCACCGATGGACGGCGCGCTGCCGCCGCTCACGTCGCTCCGGCCCGAGCTGCCCGCCTCCCTCAACGCAGTCATCGCCACCGCCACCGCCGCAGACCCGAACGAGCGGTACGAGTCCGTCGACGCGTTCCTCGCCGCGTTCGGACAGGCGCTGGGAGCGGTCAGGCCCACGCCCGAGGAGACGTATACGCCGGTCGAGAACCCCTACAAGGGCCTGCGCGCCTTCGGCGAGGCCGACGCCGAGAACTTCTACGGGCGCGACTCCCTTGTCACGGAACTCGTCGCAGCGATCGGCGAGCATCGGTTGGTGGTGGTGGTCGGCCCTTCGGGGATCGGCAAGTCGTCGGTGGTGAAGGCCGGGCTGATCCCGGCGCTCCGCGGCGGCGCTTCGCCGGGATCGCGGACGTGGGTGATCAGCGACATGTTCCCGGGCTCGTATCCGTTCGAGGAGCTCGCCGCCGCCCTGCTCCGGGTTGCCGTCGATCGGCCCGCGGAGCTCGTCGAGGAGCTCGCCCGCGACGAGCTCGGATTACGGCGCGTGGCCAAGCGAATCCTGCCGCCCGACACCGAGCTGCTCCTGGTCGTCGATCAGTTCGAAGAGCTCTTCACCCTCACCCCCGACGAGGAGACCCGCCGCCGGTTCCTCGACGGCCTCACGCAACTCGCCCTCGACAGCCGGGCGCGAGTGAGGGTGGTGGTCACGCTCCGCGCCGATTTCCTCGACCGCCCCCTGCGCTACCCCGAGTTCGGCGAGCTGCTCAAGGCCGGGATGGTGGCCGTCACCGCCCCCTCGGAGGACGACCTGGCCGAGGCGATCCAGAGTCCCGCTGCGAGCGTGGGAGTCCGTTTCGAAGCAGGGCTCGTCTCGCGGATCATCGCGGACGTCCAGGACCAGCCCGGCGCGCTCCCCCTGCTCCAGTACGCCCTCACCGAGCTCTTCGCCGCCCGCACGAGCGACCTGCTGACGCTCGAGGGGTACAGGGCGACAGGTGGGGTCGTCGCCGCCCTGGCTCGCCGGGCCGAGGAGCTCTACGGAGCGCTAGATCGGGTGGGACAGGCTGCGGCGCGCCAGATCTTCGTCCGTCTGGTGAGCGTCGATCCACAGGCCCAGGACACGCGTCGTCGCGTCCGGCGACGGGAGCTGCGCCGGCTCGAGCTCGACCCCGCCGCTCTCGAAGCCGTGCTCGAGCGTTACGGCGAGCACCGGCTCCTCAGCTTCGACCGCGAGCCGCTCACCCGCAGCCCCACGGTGGAAGTCGCTCACGAGGCCCTGCTCAGCCAGTGGGAGCGCCTGCAAGTATGGATCGACGAGCGTCGTGAGGACCTGCTGCTGCACCGTCGTCTCGTCGAGGCAGTCGGCGAATGGGAAGACTCGGGTCGCCGGCCCGACTACCTGCCGCGCGAGGGCCGTCTCGCCCAGCTCGAGAGCTGGGCGCGGACGACCGACCTGGCCCTGACGACCGAGGAGCGGTCGTTTCTCGGCGATGCCCGGGCCGCCGCCGACGACGCGTCGCGCCGCCGAACGCGGAGACGTCGGGCGATCCTCGCTGGATTCGGCGCGCTGGCCGCCTTCGCGTCGCTGCTCGCCGTGTTCGCCTTCGTCCAGCGAGGCGAAGCGCGCGACTCGGCCGATCAGGCGATCGCCGAGCGACTCGGCGCACAAGCGCTCGTCGAGGACGACCTCGACCGCTCCTTGCTCCTGGCACGAGCCGGTGTCGCGGTCGACGACACGGTCCAGACCGAGGGCAACCTGCTCGCGGCGCTCCTCCGAAGTCCCGCCGCAGTCGGCGTCATGCAAGGCGACGGCGACCGCCTGCTCAGGCTCGACCTGAGCCCCGACGGGCGGACGCTCGCAGTCGGGGACAACGACGGAACCGTCGTGTTTCTCGACCCGAAGACACGGCGCCAGACGGGGCGGCCGATCCAGGTGCCTAGCTCGGTCACGGGACTTGACTTCACCCCGGACGGTTCGCAGCTCGTGATCGCGGGCGGCGGCGGGCAGGTCGGGTTCCTGCGGGTCTATGACGTTCGCTCACGCGCCCTACGCGCCAGGCTCCCGCTCGCCGTGCGGGAGGGCGAGGGGCCTGCCGAGACGGCGGTCTCGCCGGACGGCGAGATGATCGCGGTCGGCCTCGTCAGTGGCGAAGGGCCGGGCGAGCAGGACGCGAGAGTCGTCCGGTGGAACGCCAAGACGGGCGAGGCGTTCGGCAGACCCGTCGAGGTCGACCGCATCAGCGCCGTCACGTTCACGCGCGACAGCAAGCGGCTTCTGATCGGCGGCGCCGGCCATCTCACCGTCTGGGACGCACGATCCATGACGCCTGTTCGCACGTTCCCCGGCGACGCGTCCTCGATCGCGACGGCTCCAGATGGCAGGACGATCGCCTTCGGGGCGAGGGACGGTACCGTCACGTTCGTCGATCTCGTCTCCGGTGAGCAGCGAAGGGGCGGCGGGCGTCACGCGGCCTCCGTTCAGGGTGTCGCCTTCAGCCCCGACGGCAGCATGCTCGTCAGCACCGGCGACGACCGGAAGGTCATCGTTTGGGACGTGGCTTCCGGCACCGAGCGCGAGACGCTCGAGGGACACGCCGGCCGCGTCCTCGCGCAGGACTTCAGCCCGGACGGGCGAACGATCTACACGGCGAGCCTCGATGCGCGCGTGATCGTGTGGGACGTCGGGGGCGCTCGCCGTATCGGTCGAACGGTCGGATTCCCCGGGACAGACGGCGTGAACATCGACTCGGTGGTCAGCTCCGACGGCAAAACCTTCGCGACCGCCTCGGCGGACGGGACGATCCGCTTCCGCAGCCTCGCGACCGGGTCTGTCGTCGGCAAGCCGCTTCGCGGCTTCCGCGGCGAGATCGTCTGGCTCGCGCTGAGCCCGGACGGCCGTACGCTCGCGGCAGTCGGAAGCGGTGGACCAGGCGTCACGTGGGATTCCAGAACGGGTGCCCGCCGCCCCCTCGCCGACTGGACGGCCGAGCGGTCCGGCTGGGTCTCGTTCAGCCCCGACGGCGAGACGCTCGTCACCGGGGGAACGGAGGTCAGCCTGTGGAGCGTCGCCAGCGGCCGTCGGATCGGCAACGTCGACGCCGGCGGGTACACGTCGGAGGCCAGCTTCAGTCCCGACGGCAGGCTGCTCGCGACGGCCGGCGAAGGCGGCAGGGTGATCATCTGGGACGTCGTGGATCGAAGGAGGATCACGACGCTGAAGGCGGACGACGAGTTTGCGAGTACGGCCCGGTTCTCGCCCGACGGCAGGCTGCTTGCGACCGGAGGTGTCAACGGCAACGCCCTCCTCTGGGATACCGATAGCTGGCAGCGCGTCGGTCGCGCTCTGAGCGGCCACGCCGGCTTCGTCGTCACGGTCGCTTTCGACTCCCGGGGAGAGAGGCTGGCGACGTCGAGCACTGACGGCAACGTCCGGCTGTGGGACGTCGCCTCGGGGAGGCAGATCGCATCCGGCCTTCCAGGCCCCGGAAACCAGTGGAGCGCGGTGACCTTCGTGCCGCACGAGCAGCGGCTGCTCGCCGTCTACGCCACTGGTATCGCGCTCGTCTGGGACGTCGACCCCGAGCGCTGGAAGCGACAGGCGTGCAGCGTCGCGGGCCGAAATCTCACGCGCGACGAATGGAGCGAGTTTCTGCCTGGGCGCGATTATCGCGACGTCTGCCCATAGCTGCAGATCGCGCCGAGCTGCCAGGCGAGCGAGTGCCGTTGCACTTGGCTTCGGATTGGAGCTTTCTTGGAGCCGAGACGTGTTTTCCTAGATCAAAGAAGTCGCAGCCTGCGACTCCGGATCCGAAAGGAGCACGGTCATGGAAGTCAATTCGTCGTTAATGCGTCGCTTCCGGCAACTCGAGGAGGTCGTGCGATCTCGACGCACGTTCAGGATGCTCGCGGTTCTCGTGGGCGTCGCGGCGGTTGGGGCCGTGGTAGGAGCGTCGCAGCCCGCGTACGCCACCTACCCCGGCTCGAACAACGGCCGAATCGCGTTTGGTGTCAATTCGGGCGACAACGTCAACTTCGACATCTACTCGGTTCTGCCGAACGGCGAGGGGATCCACCAGCTCACCGACTCGCCCGCCTTCGACGCCTGCCCCGCGTACTCCGCCGATGGGAAGTCGATCGCCTACTGCAGCGGCGTCCGCGCTCAGGGCGGCGTGATCGAGATTTGGGTCATGAAGCAGAACGGGACGCAGCACCGACAGGTCACCCGTCTCGGCGGCCGGATGATCTTCCCCGACTTCTCACCGGACGGTTCACGAATCGTCTTCTCCGGCCGCCTCCCCGGCGCCACGAATGACGACATCTTCGCGATCGACGTCGATGGAACGGGCCTGACGCAGCTCACCAGCAATCCCGGAAACGACGTGCTGCCCGCATACTCGCCCGACGGGGCAAAGATCGTCTTCACCAGCAACCGAACCGGGATTCCGCAGGTGTGGGTCATGAATGCCGATGGCACGAGCCAGACGCAGCTCACCTTCGACGGCCTGATCAAGGACCAGGTCCCCGACTGGAGCCCCGACGGGTCGCAGATCGCGTACGCGGCCTGCGTGCCCGGCGGCCCGTGCGACATCTGGGTCATGAACGCGAACGGCAGCGGACAGCACCCCGTGCTCGCAGGTTCGACGGACGACTTCGGGCCCGCCTGGTCTCCCGACGGCACGCAGATCGCCTTCGCCCGCTTCGACGACCGCACGGTGTACGTCGCCAACGCGGACGGCACGGGCGCGTACGCCGTGCATCCCCTCCGCGGCCAGGCGGTACCAGCCTGGCAGCCGCGAGGCGGACGGCTGGATAACTGACTGGGCGAGGAGGAGATACGCGATCAGAGAAAACCATCTCCGTCGCGGCCGGTGCGACAGCGTGCGACCCGTAGAGCGGTGTCGACCTAGCTGGGATCGGCGCTGAGTAGGCAGTGCGGGGCCCTTGGGAGGCGGGGCCCCGCACTGCCCGCCGTTCGGAACCTGAAAGCTCCATGTTGAACGCCGCTGGGTCCGCCGCCTCGCCGTCCTCGAGCAGGAGTAGGTACCTGAAGCCGGCCATACACGGAGCCTAGCGCCGCTACCGAAGCGGTCGGGCGAGCCGTAGTTGACGAATCCCCCCACCCGCGCGGAACCGGAGAGCGGCAAGGTCGCACGATCGCGAGGTGTAAATGAATGGCGGTCGCCGGCGGTACCCTCAAAAACCCCCACGGAGGCTACCGCGCTGAGGCTCCCGCCGCGACGTGCGGTCAGGAGCCTCTTCGGGTGGTGGCAGCGGGGCGCACGAGTTCAGAGGGCAATCCCCCAGCGCTCGTTCCGGCCAGGTCGCCGACGCCCCGCGCCACCACTTCTCAGCGAACCTCGGCGGCCTTGCCGGCCTTGACGAGCTTCGCGGCTTCCTTCGCCGAGGCGGACGCGCTGCGGCTCTACCTCGAGGGCTCGTCGTACGAGGAGATGGCCGAGGGCCTCGAGTGCGACACGAAGGCGATCGACAACGCCCTCCAGCGCGT
>Ga0136620_10000177_pt1 | contig 27931 bp, 24 predicted proteins | sample AntDrymUQ4162106_2_FD_104806 | JGI IMG/M metagenome (GOLD analysis project Ga0136620, IMG submission 104806) | Polar desert sand microbial communities from Dry Valleys, Antarctica - metaG UQ416 (21.06) | ecosystem: Environmental > Terrestrial > Soil > Desert | place: Antarctica: Dry Valley... | reverse complement strand
GCGCGGAATGCCCGTGCGGGCATGAGGCATCGTGGCGCATTGACGCGATCAACCCTCGCTCTCGGCTCACGGCGGCTGAGATGGATGCCTACTAGCCCAACACGGCATCGAGCTACGTGCTGCGCTACGGCGCCAGCTTCTCGAACAGAACGGCGGCGCCCCGCGCGACGAGTACTGCGTTCCGATCACTCGCCGCGTTCGGGTAGTGGATCCACCCCCCAGAGCATCCAGCCCTCGCGCACGCGCGCGACGGCGATGTTCAGGAGCGTTACGAACACCTACCAAGTGAGTCTCACGGTCCGCAGAGGAGGTGGAAGCGGAGCGCGCCGCCCCGCTTCCACCATTTTGCTCTGGGACCTTTCGCCTAGCTAGGCCGGCCGTCCTCCCGCGGTACGTCGAACCGCGAAGGTGGCTCCTGCGATCGTCAGGAGCAAACCGCCGATGAGCAGAGCGTCATCAGCCGTCGGCGCCTCGAGCGTCAAACCGCCTGAGGGCTCGGGTGTCGAGCCGCCGAGGCCGTACTCCTGGTTCAGTGCTTCGGAGCGGGCCTCGAGCGCGGCTGCGGCGGCGGCGTCGCCTGCGGTGCCGAGGCCGTACTCCTGGTTCAGCGCTTCGGAGCGGGCCTCGAGCGCGGCTGATGCGTCAGCGGTCGATGTCGCCGTGATCGGCGTCGCCGCGGTACCGCCGCCGTCGCCGCCTGCGACCGTCGCGTTCGCGAGCGACGCACCGCTGCCGAGCGCACCCGCCACAGCGACAGCGAATACCGCGGCGCCCGCGCGCAGTCCGTGAGCCTCGACTTCGCCGAATGCGCTCGCGAGCTCATTTCGGTCGAACACCAACACCACGTCGTCGCCGGAGGCAGCCTCGAGCAACCGCTCCAGGTCGTCGCGGCTCCAGGTCATGCTGATCGTCGCGTGTTCACCGCCGTCTGCGGCGACGAGGTCGAGCACGAGCTCGGGGGCGCCGTCCGGCTCGTGCAGAACGTCCGTGATTTGGCGGCGCGACACGCTCGCGCCGACCGCGCGTTGCGCCAGGATGTCGCTCGTCAGACGCGCCGTGCCGATTGCATCCACCGCGCATTCTCCTTTCGTCCGGTTTTTTGTTGCAGCCATCACATGACGGACATCGTCGCAACTTTCTTCCCTTCGCACAAGCGACGCATGGGCGAGCGTCCTTGCGCCCGACCGTTCCGTCGGCCGCGATCTCTAGGCCGCGACGGGCTCGCGCTGCGCGAGCGCCCCGCGCAGGAACTGGCCCGTGAACGAGCCCTCGATCTCCGCGACCTCCTCGGGCGTCCCGGCCGCGATCAGCTCACCGCCGGCCTCGCCGCCCTCGGGGCCGAGGTCGATCACCCAGTCGGCCTGCTTGATCACGTCGAGGTTGTGCTCGATCACGAGCACGGTGTTGCCCGCGTCCACGAGGCGCTGCAGCACCTCGAGCAGCTTCTCGATGTCGGCGAAGTGGAGGCCGGTGGTCGGCTCGTCGAGGATGTAGAGCGTCGATCCGGTCGCCACCTTGCAGAGCTCGGCGGCGAGCTTCACGCGCTGCGCCTCGCCCCCCGACAGCGTCGTCGCCGGCTGACCGAGGTTGACGTAGTCGAGGCCGACGTCGTGCAGCGTCTGCAGCCGCCGGCGCAGCTTCGGGATCTTCGTGAAAAAGCCGAGCGCCTCCTCGACGGACATCTCCAGCACGTCGGCGATCGACTTGCCCTTGAAGCGCACCTCGAGCGTCTCCTTGTTGTAGCGGTGCCCGTGGCACGTCTCGCACTGGACGTAGACGTCGGGCAGGAAGTGCATCTCGATCTTGATCGTGCCGTCGCCCTTGCACGTCTCGCAGCGGCCGCCACGCACGTTGAACGAGAAGCGCCCCGGCTTGTAGCCGCGCACCTTCGCCTCGGGGGTGAGCGAGTACAGCTCCCGGATATGGGTGAACAGGTCGATGTAGGTGGCGGGGTTCGACCGCGGCGTGCGACCAATCGGCTTCTGGTCGATGTCGATCACCTTGTCGAAGACCTCGAGCCCCTCCACGTCGTCATGGGTGCCCGGCTTGACGCGCATCCGGTTGACCCGGTTCGCGGTGGCCTTGAAGACGATCTCGTTCACGAGCGTCGACTTGCCGGAGCCGGAGACGCCGGTCACGCAGACGAACTTGCCCACCGGGAACTCGACGTCGATCCCCTTCAGGTTGTGCATCGCGGCGCCGCGCACCGTGAAGTGGCCGCGATCCTCGTGGCGCCGCGGCGGCACGGCGATGGTGCGCGTACCCGAGAGGAACTGGCCGGTGATCGACTCCTCGTTCCGCATCACGTCGGTCGCCTTGCCCTCGGCAACGACGTAGCCGCCGTGCTCGCCCGCGCCCGGCCCCATGTCGACGAGCCAGTCGGCGGTACGCATCATCTGCTCGTCGTGCTCGACCACGAGCACGGTGTTGCCGAGATCCTTCAGCCGCCGGAGCGTGCCGATCAGCTTGCCGTTGTCGCGCTGGTGCAGTCCGATCGACGGCTCGTCGAGGATGTAGAGGACGCCGACGAGCTGCGACCCGATCTGCGTCGCGAGCCGCAGCCGCTGCGCTTCGCCGCCGGAGAGCGTCTTCGCAGCGCGGTCGAGCTGCAGGTAGCCGACACCGACGTTGTCGAGAAAGGTCAGCCGCTCGCGGATCTCCTTGACGATCCGGTGCCCGATCAACTCCTCCGTCGGCGTCAGTTCGAGCTCGTCGAGAAAGGCGAGCGAGCGCGTCACCGACATGCGTGTGAACTCGTTGATCGACATCGAGCCGATCGTGACCGCGAGCACCTCGGGCTTGAGTCGCGCCCCGTTGCAGGTGCCGCACGGTCTGAAGCTCATGTACTCCTCGATCCGCTCGCGCATCGGCGCGGAGTCGGTTTCCCTGTAGCGCCGCTGGAGCGACGCCACGATGCCTTCGAAAACCATCGTGTACGACCGCCGCCTACCCATCCGGTTGCGGTACTGGACGTAGAGCTTGTCGCCCTTCGTGCCGTGCAGAAAGAGATCCTGCTGTTGATCGGTCAGCTCACCCCAGGGCGTATCGAGATCGATCTCGTACCGGTCGGCGATCGCCTGCACGACCGACTCGTAGAAGCCGCCGTTGCCGACCGACCATGGGACGAGCGCGCCGTCGCCGATCGAGACGGTCTCGTCCGGGACGATCAGGTCGGGATCGATCTCGAGCTGCGAGCCGAGGCCGGTGCAGCGAGGGCAGGCGCCGTGCGGGGAGTTGAAGGAGAAGATCCGCGGCTGCAGCTCGGGCAGCGAGACGCCGTGCTCGGGGCAGGCGAACTTCTCGGAGAAGAGCATGCCCTCGCCGTCGACGACGTCGATGGCCACGAGGCCATCTGCGAGCGCTGCCGCGGTTTCCACCGATTGCGTGAGGCGCTGGCGCAGGTCGGGCTTGATCACCAGGCGATCGACAACGACGTCGAGCGAGTGCTTGAACTTCTTGTCGAGGACGATCGCCTCCTCGAGCAGCCGCGTCTCGCCGTCGACCTTGACCCGGGTGAACCCGTCCGCGCGCAGCTCCTCGAGCACGTCGCGAAACTCGCCCTTGCGGTCGCGCACGATTGGCGCATTGACCGTGAACTTCGTCCCTTCCGGGAGCGCGAGGATCTGCTCGACGATCTGGTCGAGGCTCTGACCGGCGATCGGCCGGCCGCAAACCGGACAGTGCGGGCGGCCGACGCGCGCGTAGAGCAGGCGCAGGTAGTCGTAGATCTCCGTGACCGTCCCGACGGTCGAGCGCGGGTTGCGCGAGGTCGTCTTCTGGTCGATTGAGATCGCCGGCGAGAGCCCCTCGATCGAGTCGACGTCAGGCTTTTCCATCATCTGGAGGAACTGGCGCGCATAGGCGGAGAGGCTCTCGACATAGCGGCGCTGGCCCTCGGCGTAGATCGTGTCGAAGGCGAGCGAGGACTTGCCCGAGCCGGAGAGCCCGGTGATGCAGACGAGCGCGTTCCGCGGCAGGCGGACATCGATGTCCTTCAGGTTGTGCTCTCGCGCCCCGTGGACGACCAGCTCGTCGGCAGCCATGACCGGGTCAGTCTACCGCCCGAACACATGTTCGCAAGTCCGTTCGACAACGAAACGAGTTAGCGACCCGAGAGCGGCGGGAACAGCCTCGCCGTGGCCGAGCACGCGAAGCGCGTCGTCGTCACGACCTTCGTCGTCGGCGGGGTCGTCGTGCTCGCGCTCGCGCTCTGGAAGATCCGCCTGCTCGTCGCCCTCCTCTTCTTCGCGTTCATCATCGCGGCCGCGATGCGGCCCGGCGTGGACGGGCTGCGCCGGCGGGGCGTTCCACGCGGCTTCGGGATCGGCCTCACGTACGCCGCGTTCTTCGCATTCCTCGTCGGCTTCCTCTGGATCGTCGTCCCCCGGGCCCGCGACCAGGTCGAGAACGCAATCGAAGGGTTGCCCAGCTCTCGCTCGGAGCTCGAGGAGGAGGCGAGCGCGTCGACGGGACTGCGTCGGGACGTCCTCGAAGGAGTGCAGGAGCGACTCGACGAACTGCCGTCCGCAACCGAGCTGGTCGACCCCGCTCTGGAGCTCGGCTTCCTCGGCTTCGAGATCCTGATCGGGATCTTCTTCGTGCTCGCGAGCGCGGCCTACTGGATCTTCGAGCGGGAGCGCGCGATGGATCTCGTCACGTCGCTGATCCCCCGCCCACACCGTAAGAAGGTGCGCGACACGTGGGATCTGATCGACCTGAAGCTCGGCGCCTACGTCCGCGGCCAAGGCCTTCTGATCATGATCGTGGGCACCGTCCTCTCGCTCACCTTCTGGGCAGTCGGCCTCCCGTACTGGCTCCTGATCGGCGTCTTCGCGGGGGTCGTCGAGATCGTGCCGGTTATCGGTCCGTTGACGGCCGGAGCTGTGGCGGTCGGTGTGGGCCTGACGGTGTCGTGGCAGCTCGCGCTGGCGGCCGGCATGATCGTGCTCGTCGCCAGGCTGCTGGAGGACTACATCGTGATCCCGCGCGTGCTCGGCGAGGCAGTTGGCCTCTCGCCGCTGCTCGTGCTGTTCGCGATCACGAGCGTGGCCATCCTCTTCGGCGGGTTCGCCGTCCTGCTCGCTATTCCCCTGGCGGCGGTCCTCGCCACACTCGTCGACGTGATCGTCCGCGGCAAGGATCCCGCGGAAGAAGACGTGCCGGCGGTGATCTTCTCCGCCCGCGACTCGGAAACCGCCTAGGCTTTGCGCCATCTCCCGAAGATCAGGCCGCCGAGCGTGAAGCCCAGGCCGAACGTGCCGACCGAGAAGGCGCCGAGGGCCAGGGCCTTGCGGCCAACCGAGAGCCGCTGCCAGCGACCGAGCGCCTCCCGCTCCTCCCTTGTGAGCGGCTCTCCGCGGCGCTGCTTGCGGAGCGCCCCGCCTGCGCGCAGCCCGAGGTACAGGTCGTCGAAGATCTCCGGCGCGTCGGTGGGTGCTTCCTCCGCCATACCTCGAGTGTAGTACCCGGACCGGAGGTTCTCATGCCCCGACGCGCGCATCGTGCTTAGGCTCTCGACATCGTGAAGACGCGAATCCTCCACGTCTCCGACCTCCACTTCGGCCGGAACGAGAAGAGCGAGTCGATCGAGGCGCTTGCCCGGCTGATCGAGGAGGTGCAGCCCGAGCTCGTGCTTGCGAGCGGCGACCTCACCCATCGGGGTCTCCGCAGCCAGCACGAACGTGCGGCGGACTTCCTCCATGACCTCGGGCTCCCCGTGCTCGCGATCCCCGGGAACCACGACATCCCCTACACGTTCCCGAAGCGGTTCACACGACCGTGGGCGGAGTTCGAGCGCCGCTGGGAGACGACCGAGCCGGTGTACCGCTCGGAGCAGATCGTCGCGGTCGGGCTCAACTCGGTGCGACCCTGGAGGCACCAGTCGGGCCGGCTCCACCCGCAGCAGGTGGAGCGCGCGGCGGAGGCGTTCCGCGGGGCCCCCGGCGGCGCGTTCCGCATCGTCACCCTCCATCACCACCTGCTCGGCGCCCCCTGGCGCTCGCGCAAGAAGCCCGTCGCCAAGCGCAACGTGGTGCTGGCGGGGCTCGTGGAGGCGGGCGCCGAGCTGATCCTCGCCGGCCACATCCACCAGAGCACGATCGCAGAGCGGCGCGAGTTCGAGCTCTCGAAGCCGGGCGGCGAGCGGGCGGTGGTCGTCTCGATCGCTCCCGGCTTCGGACAGCCGCGCCCCGACCGGCGCGGCGAGGCACGCGGCCTGCACGTCTACGACGTCGCCGCGGAAGCCCTGCGCACCCTGACCTACATCTGGCGCGACGACGGGTGGGGGCTCACGGCCGTGCGCACGTTCCCGCGCGGCCGCGAGCCCCTCGCCTTCGAGTCCCGCTAGGTCGTGACGCCGCGGCGGCCGGCGACCATCCGGTAGATCACGAGCAGGATGATCGCGCCGACGATCGCCGTCAGCCAGGTGCTGATGTCGAAGAACTCGTCCATCGGGTCGGCGTCGAAGAGCACGCCGGCCAGGAATCCTCCGAGGATGGCGCCGACGATGCCGACGATCGTCGTGATGATGAACCCACCGGGATCGTCGCCCGGCAGCAGGGCCTTGGCGATCGCTCCTGCGAGCGCGCCGAGAATGATGAAAGCGATGATGCCCATTTGAACCTCCTGAGTTGAGCGCGCGTCGTTCGAGCGCGGTGCGTGTCCGGTCCGACCTCGCGTCTTCTCCCCTCAGGAGAAGCAGTGCAAACAGCCGGCGCGAGTTAGAGTCGAGGACGACGGATCCGAGGGAGGAGACCAATGGAACAGCGCTTCGCCGAGCTGAAGACCAGGCTGGCCGAGATCCACGATCTCCGTCGGGCTCAGGAGATCCTCTTCTGGGACCAAACGGTGATGATGCCTCCGGGCGGGGGCCCCGTGCGGGGCGCGCAGCTGACGACGCTCGACCGCATCGCCCACGAGAGGTTCGTCTCCGACGAGGTCGGCCGGCTGCTCGACGGGCTGCGCGACCACGGGGACGGCCTGGACTACGACTCGGACGAGGCGTCGCTCATCCGGACGACGCGGCGGGACTGGGAGAAGGCGCGGCCGGTGCCCGCGGAGCTCGCCGCCGAGATGGTGGGTGCCGCGGCCGAGGCGCACGACGTCTGGGCGAAGGCACGCGAGGACTCCGACTTCGCGCTCTTCCTCCCGCACCTCGAGCGTGCCGTGGAGCTGAAGCGCCGCTACATCGACTGCTTCGAGGGCTACGACGAGCCGTACGACGTCCTGCTCGACGACTACGAGCCCGGGATGAAGACCGCCGAGGTGCGCGCCGTGTTCGACGAGCTGAAGGCGGAGCTCGTGCCGCTGATCGCCGAGGTCGGCACGACCGAGCCGGACGAGCCGTTCATGTCCGGCCCGTTCGACATCGACGCGCAGCGGCAGCTCTCGCTGCGCATCATCGAGCGCTTCGGCTACGACCCGCAGTTCTTCCGTCTCGACCTGACGGTGCATCCGTTCGCAGCGAGCTCGGGCACGCAGGACATCCGCCTGACGACGCGCTACAAGGAGGACGACATCACGTCGCTCTTCACCGCGATGCACGAGTGCGGTCACGGCCTGTACGAGCACGGCGTCTCCCAGTCGCTCGAGCGAACGCCGCTCTGCCACGGCGTCTCATCGGCACTGCACGAGTCGCAGAGCCGGATGTGGGAGAACATCGTTGGCCGCAGCCGCCCCTTCTGGAACCACTTCTACCCGCAGCTCCAGTCGGCCTTCGCCGGCACCCTCGCCGGGATCGAGCAAGAGAGCTTTTACCGCGCGATCAACCGCGTGAAGCCCTCCTACATCCGGGTCGACGCCGACGAGGCGACCTACAACCTGCACATCATCCTCCGCTTCGAGCTCGAGCAGGAGATCTTCGCCGGAGGGGTCAACCTGAAGGACCTGCCCGAGATCTGGAACACGCGGTTCGAGGAGTACCTCGGCATCCCCGTTCCCTCCGACACCCTCGGCGTCCTCCAGGACGTGCACTGGTCGGGCGGCGGCTTCGGCTACTTCCCCACGTACTCACTCGGCAACATCATCTCCGTGCAGATCTGGGACCGGGTCCTGGCCGACATCCCCGACCTGCACGAGCAGTTCGAGCAGGGCGAGTTCGAGCCGCTGCACGCGTGGCTGCGGACGAACCTCTATGCGCTCGGCCGTAAGTTCACGCCTCAGGAGACGCTCGAGCGCGTCGTCGGGAGCGGCATCGACGCCAAGCCGTACGTCCGCTACCTGAAGGAGAAGCTGCGCACTCTGACCCCGGCCTAGAGTTGGAACCCGGGCTCACGAGGCTGGCGCATACCGGTCGGCGGCTCGCGCGTGGGCGCGCTCGGCCTCGACCTCCCGGTTCCTCGGCGGCGCCTTCGTGACGAGCGATTCCAGGAGCTTCGCCGACGCGGCCGCAACCTCGTCGATGGCGCGGGTGAACGCCTCGCGGTTCGCGAGCGAGGGCGTCGTCGTGCCGCTCAGCTTGCGCACGTACTGAAGCGCCGAGGCCCGAATCTCTTCCTCCGTCGCCGGCGGGTCGAAGTTGTGCAGCGTGCGGATGTTGCGACACATCGGGAACCTCCTGTCGTCAGGCAGCGCTCGTGCTCGCGAGCGCCATCAGCTCTCGCCGTAGATCCTTGATCTCGTCGCGCAGCTTCGCCGCGTACTCGAAGCGGAGCTCCTCGGCGGCCGCGAACATCTCCTCCTCGAGGGTGATCACGAGCTTGTCCAGCTCCTCGCGCGACATCCCCTCCACCTTCGAGGCGCCGCCGCGGCGGCGCTTGCCCGGCACCGTCGGGCTCTCGAGCGAGAGGAACTCGGCGATGTCGGAGACGCCCTTGACGATGTTCTCCGGCGTGATCCCGTGCTCCTCGTTATAGGCGAGCTGCTTCGCCCGGCGCCGCTCGGTCTCGTCGAGCGCGCCCTTGATCGCCTCTGTCAGCTTGTCCGCGTAGAGGAGCACCCGCCCGTTGACGTTGCGGGCTGCCCGCCCGATCGTCTGGATCAGCGCCGTCTTGCCGCGCAGGAAGCCCTCCTTGTCGGCATCGAGCACGGCGACGAGCGAGACCTCGGGGAGGTCGAGCCCCTCGCGCAGGAGGTTCACGCCCACGAGCACGTCGTAGTCGCCGAGGCGGAGCTCGCGGATGATCTGGATCCGCTCGAGCGTGTCGATCTCGGAATGCAGGTACCGCGTCTTCACCCCCGCCTCGAGCAGGTAGTCGGTCAGGTCCTCCGACATCTTCTTCGTCAGCGTCGTCACGAGCACGCGCTCGCCCACGTCAGCGCGCTTGCGGATCTCGTTCAGCAGATCGTCGATCTGGTTCTTGGTGGCCCGCAGCTCCACCTCGGGATCGACGATCCCCGTCGGCCGGATCAGCTGCTCGGCGACGACGCCCGAGTTGCGCAGCTCGTACGGGCCTGGCGTCGCCGAGACGAAGACGAGCTGCGGCACCTTGCCGAGGAACTCGTCGAAGCGGAGCGGCCGGTTGTCGAGCGCCGACGGCAGCCGGAAGCCGTGGTCGACGAGCGTCTGCTTGCGCGAGCGGTCGCCCTCGTACATGCCTCCGATCTGCGGGATCGTCTGGTGCGACTCGTCCACGAAGACCACGTAGTCGGAGGGGAAGTAGTCGAGCAGCGTGTGCGGCGCCGAGCCGGCCGGCCGACCGTCGAGGATGCGCGAGTAGTTCTCGATCCCGTTGCAGAAGCCGAGCTCGCGCATCATCTCCAGGTCGTACTCGGTGCGCTGGCGGATCCGGTGCGACTCGAGCATCCGCCCCTGGCTCTCGAAGAGCGACGCCTGCTGCTCGAGCTCGTGCTTGATCTCGTCCTGGGCGCGGTCGATCGTCGGCTTGGAGGTGACGTACTGGGTCGCCGGAAAGACCGTGATGGTGTCGAGCTTGGCGTAGACCTCGCCGGTGAGCGGGTCGAAGTGCGTGATCTGCTCCACCTCGTCGCCGAACATCGAGACGCGGTACGCCGTCTCGGAGTACGCCGGCTGGATCTCGATCACGTCGCCCTTCACCCGGAAGCGCCCGCGGCCGAGCAGCGTGTCGTTGCGGACGTACTGGATGTCGATCAGCTTGCGCAGCATCACGTCGCGGTCGGTCTCCTCGCCGACGGTGAGGAAGACGACCTTCTTCTCGTACTCCTCCGGCGAGCCGAGGCCGTAGATGCACGAGACGGAGGCCACGATCACGGTGTCGCGGCGCGTGAGCAGGTTGGACGTCGCGGCGTGACGGAGACGGTCGATGTCGTCGTTTCGAGAGCTGTCCTTTTCGATGTACAGGTCGGCCTGCGGGACGTACGCCTCGGGCTGGTAGTAGTCGTAGTAGGAGACGAAGTACTCGACCGCGTTGTGCGGGAAGAACTCGCGGAACTCGTTGCAGAGCTGGGCGGCGAGCGTCTTGTTGTGCGCGATGATCAGCGCGGGACGCTGGACCTGCTCGATGATCCACGCCATCGTCGCGGTCTTGCCGGTACCGGTGGCGCCGAGCAGGGTCTGGTAGCGCGAGCCCTCCCGCAGCGAGCGCGTGAGCTCTGCGATCGCCGTCGGCTGGTCGCCGGTCGGCTCGTACGCCGCCGATGTCTTGAGTTCGGTCATGCGGGTACAGGCTACCCCTCGTGTCCGTCGAGACAACCGACCCGCCCTCGCGACCTACGCCGCTCTCGTCGGCATCTTCAGCGTCGGCCTGGCTGCCGCAGCGGGCCTGACGACGGCCCTCGGCCGGCGTCCCGAGCGCCTGTCGTCGCTCGACCTGGTCGTCCTCTCGGCGGCTACCTTCAAGGCGTCGCGAACGATCACGGACGACGAGGTGACGAGCTTCATCCGCGATCCGTTCGTCGAGGGCGAGGCGCACGAGGGCAAGGAGGATCCCGTCAGGGACGGCGGCCCCCGCCAGGCGCTCGGCGAGCTCCTGACCTGCTCGCGGTGCATCGGGGCGTGGACCGCTGCGGGCCTCGTCTCCGCCCAGACGCTCGCGCCCCGCACGGCGCGGCTGCTCACGTGGTCGCTCGCCGCGTCGGCCGCGAACGACTTCCTCCAGGCCGGCTTCGCCGCGCTGACGGCAAAGTCGAACGAGCTCGAGCAGCGCACAGGCGAGAGCTAGCGCCCGCCGAGGTAGCGCTGCCGCTCGGCCGGCGTCAGGTTCGAACCGAGCCGATCGAGCCGCCGTCGAGCCACGTTCACGAGTTCCTCCGTGGTGCCGCAGAGCTCGCATCGGTAGGCGCGAACCGTGCCGTCGTCACCGGTGCTCGCGATTCGCCGGCTGTCGCTTGCGAACGCGACGGAGCGGACGCGGGGTCCGTGGCCGCGGACGTAGAGCACCGGCGTTCCGGCGTCGATCCGACGACCGGTGACCGCCTCCCAGACGCCGATCGTGGTCGGGCCTGCCGTGGCGATCCATCGGCCGTCGGGACTAAACGTCGCCTCGCTGACGACCGCCGCATGGCCACGCAGAAGCCGCTTCGTCCGGAACGTCGACGAGCTCCAGAGCCGTGCATCGGCGTCGATGCTCGCGGTGACGATCTGCCTTCCGGTAGGGCTGAAAGCGATCGAGGTGAGCTCGTGCTCGTGTCCGATCAGCCGCCCGACCACTTGGCCGTCCCGAACGCGCCATACCCGTCCCTCTCCGTCCGCACCGGCCGTGGCCAGCCGTGTGCCGTCAGGGCTGAACGACGCGCCCGTCACCACGCCGCCGTGGCGGAAGGCGCGAAGCTCCCGGCCGGTCGCCACTTGCCAGACGCGAGCAGTGCCGTCCTCGCCGGCCGTTGCCAGTCGCGTCCCGGCGGGATCGAAGGCGATCGCCCTCAACGGTGAACCGTGCGGAAGCGAGAGGACGCGGCTTCCGTCGTCGACGCGCCAGAGGAGGGCCGTGCCGTCGACGCCTGCCGTCGCGAGCAGTCGGCCGTCGGGAGAAAGAACCACGTCGACGGCGTCGGCCGGCAATCGAATGAAGCGGACGAGCCTCCGTCCTTGCCCGAGGCGTACGGTCCTGTCGAGGCCGACGCTTGCGATCAACGAGCCGTCCGGCGTGAACGCGACGGCACGACCGGCGCCGCCGTGCCGCCCGAGGACTGCTGCCACCGGATCGACGTCGGACTTCCAGAGGCGTGCGGTGCCGTCGTCGCTCCCCGTGATCACGCTGCGCCCGTCGGGCGTGAAGCCGACGTGTCGGACCGCCGGCGCGCTGTGACCGGAGGCTCAAAGGCTTCTCGTACGGCTACCGCGGCCAGATCGACGACCTCGCGAAGATGCCCGACCTCGCCCTCCGAGCGCTGCCGTGGCTCCGGATCGACCGAACGCGGATCTTCGCGCTCGGCAGCAGCATGAGTGGACAGGAGACGCTGCTGCTCGTCGCGCGGCACCCACGGCTCCTGGCCGGCGCAGCTGCGCTGGACTCGGTGACCGATCTCCCGCGCCGCTACCGCCAACTGCCGGAGCTCCCGTGCGCGAGGCGCTGTCTTCGGCGCTGGGGCAAGCCCTACGGCTCGGTTCTCCAGTCCACCATGCGCCGCGAGGTCGGTGGCGACCCGGAGACGAACCGCCGTGCCTACGCCGCCAGGAGCGGGCTCAGCCAGGCCCGGAGGATCGCGTTCAGCCGTGTACCCCTCCAGGTCTGGTGGAGCACCCGGGATCGCATCGTCCGGGATCAGAAGCACCAGTCGGAGGCGCTCTTCGACGAGCTGCGCCGGCTCAATCCGTGCGCGCCGCTGAGCGCCTACACCGGCCGCTGGTCGCATTCGAAGGAGATGCGAGCGAGCGCCCTCCTCCCGATCGCTCTCAGCCGCTTCGGCCTCCTGCCCGAGGCGGTGAAGGCTCTCCCCAGGACCGTCCGGCACATCTCCACGCCAGCGTGCTCTTCGACGACTCCCGCGGATAGCGCGCTCGTCGCCAACCAGTGACCGGGCGAGCAGGGATCGCGGGCGCACTGCCCGAAGTACCGAGCACGATTTCCGTCGCGCCGCGAATACACTGTCACTACAGTTCCGCCGGATGGACGACTCGCGCCTGCCCGAGTCTCTGACGCGTCGGGCGGTGCTGCGGCTCGCCGCGCTCGGCGCGCTCGCAGCCGGGCTCGTCCCGGACGTCGCGATCGCTTCGAAACGCCGCACGATCGGGCTCCGGTCGCTACGGGTCCGGAGCAACGTGCCCTTCCGGGGCGATCGTCGGATGCTCGCCACCGTCAGCCCCGGCTCTCCCGACCGCGAGACGGCCACGATCCGCTTCCGGCTCGACCGCCCGGCGCACGTGCAGCTCGAGGCGGTGCGGACACGACAGTCGCAGCAGCCTCCGGTGTGGCGGGCGAGCGCGCGCCTGCCGGCAGGCTCTCATCGCTTTCGCTGGAAGCCCCATCCACGCACCGCACCTGGCACCTACGTGATGCGGCTCACCGTCGAGGGCTCCGGCCGGCGCAAGATCTACGGCGGCCGCCGGCCCGCTGCCGTCGACTTCGCGCGCGCACCGGTCGTCCGTGTGCTCGGCGTCGAGGCGGCGTTCCGCGCGCGCAGCTACGCCCCCGGCCAGCTGGCGCGCCTCCGCGTCTCCGCGGACGCGAACGTGCTCGCAGTGCAGGTCTTCCGCTCGGGTCCGGAGACGGCGAACACCGACCGACCGGACGAGATGAAGGGCGTCGCCATGGGGCCGCCCCGGCGGATCAGATGGGACAAGCTGCGGCACCGCACCGGGACGATCACCCTTCGTCTCGGCAACTGGCCGAGCGGTCTGTACTTCGCGCGCCTGATCGCCTCCGACGGGCGTCGCGGCTACGCCCCGTTCGTCCTCCGTCCGAAGAAGTTCGGCGCCACGAGCAGGGTCGCCGTGGTGCTACCCACGAACACATGGCAGGCGTACAACTTCCGCGACACCGATGGAGACGGGTGGGGCGACACCTGGTACGCGGGCGGCTCGCCTCCGGTCGAGCTCAACCGGCCCTTCCTCAACCGCGGCGTCCCACCCTACTTCCGCCGCTACGACCTCGGGTTCCTGCGCTGGCTGCACGCGACCGGCAAGTCTCCGGACTTCCTCAGCGAAGAGGATCTCGGCCGCTTCGACAGCGAGGCCCTGCGCGAGATCTACGACCTGGTCATCTTCCCGGGGCACACGGAGTACGTGACAGACCACGCGTACACGCTCATCGAGCGCTTTCGCGACCTGGGCGGGAACCTGATCTTCCTCTCGGCGAACAACTTCTTCTGGAAGGTGTCCCGGCGGGGGAACTCGATCCGACGGGTCGCGCTCTGGCGCAACCTGGGCCGGCCCGAGGTCCGCGTACTCGGCTCGCAATACCGCGCGAACGACGACGGCCGCCGGCAAGGTGTCTTCGTCGTCACCGGCGCGGCCGTGGCGCCCTGGTTCTTCGCGGGCACGGGACTCTCGAACGGCTCGCCGATCGGCACGGAGATTGGCGGGTACGGGATCGAGATCGACGCGACGACGATCGATTCGCCGCCCGCGACGCACGTCCTGGCAATGATCCCCGATCTGTTCGGAGCAGGCGTTACCGCTCAGATGACCTACTACGAGAGCCCGGCCGGCGCGCGCGTCTTCAACGCAGGTGCGCTCGACTTCGGCGGCTCGATCTGGTTCTGCCACCCCGTCCGCCGGCTGCTCGAGAACCTCTGGCAGCACATGGCGACCGGCTAGAGGCCGGGCGCGCTCGGAGTCAGAACGTCCAGGCGCCGCTCTCCTGCACCACCTCGCCGTCGAGCTCGAGCCGGCCGCCCTCCCGCAGGTCCTTGACGATGTCCCAGTGCACGGTCGAGACGTTCGTGCCGCCGAGGTCCGGAAACCCCGTGCCGATCGCGATGTGCGCCGTGCCGTCGATCTTCTCGTCGAAGAGCGTGTTGCGCATGTGCCGCGTGATCCCGGGGTTGCAGCCGATCCCGAGCTCGCCGATCCGGCGTGAGCCCTCGTCCGTGTCGAGCGTGGCGAGCAGGAAGTCCTCGTGCGTGTCCGAGGAGGCGTCGACCACGAGCCCACCTTCGAAGCGCAGCCGAATGCCCTCGACGTGGCGGCCGGCATGGACTCCGGGAAACTCGGAGAAATGGATGGTGCCCTCGGCCGAGTCCTCGATGGGGCAGCCGAAGAACTCGCCGCCGGGAATGTTCGCGCCGGCCGCGTCGACCTTCATCCGTCGGTCGGCGACACTCAGGTGCAGATCGGTCCCGGACCCCACGATGCGCACCTCTTCGGCCGCGTCGAAGCGCTCGGCGTAGCGACTCATCCGCTCGCGCTCGGCCGCCCAGTCGAGCAGGCAGGCTCCGTAGAGGAAGTCGGCGAAAGCGTGTGTGCTCATCCCGGCGTCCTGCGCCAGCGCGGGCGTTGGATACTGACACCCGACCCAAGGGACCTCATGCGCCAGCAAGCGCTCCGTGGCGGGACGGTAGGCGGCCTGCACCGCCTTGATCCGCTCCGGCGGCACCTCGGAGCCTTCGCGCGTGTTTTCGGGGGCGTTGACGACGAGGAATGCGTCGACCTCGCGCAGCAGCCGGTCGTACAGAGACGCAGGCCGCGCGAGCACGTCGAGCGGCGCCTCCAGCCGCCAGGCCAGGTCCGTCGCCCCGAGCACACCACCGAAGGTCACCTCCGTCAGCGCGTACGCGCGGCGCCGGGCAATCGCCCGCTGTACCTCCTCGAGCAGCGGCTGCCCGAGCGGCGAGCCGAGCACGAGCACCTGCCAGCCCTCCTGCACGTCGAGGCAGGTGCCGACGAGCAGTTCGGCGTAGTCGGCATCGCGGGGATCCTCCATCGCGCAAATATAGATCGGCCTTGCTCGATCGGCTATCGGAGCCCGAGCTCTGACGCGTAGGCCCCCGCGTAGATCCGCTTGAGCTCCTGCACGCGCTCGACGTAGTGCCGCGTCTCGTCGAACTGGATCCCGACGCCGCTCCGCCTCCACTCGTCGACGTTCGTCTGGCCCGCGTTGTAGGCCGCGAGCGCGAGCGCCTCGTCGTCGTACTTGTCCAGCAGGTGGCGCAGGTACCAGGCGCCGTAGCGCACGTTCAGCTCCGGGCTGAGAAGATCGGCGGGCTGCCACCGGTTGCCGCCCGTCCGGTCGGCGATCCCCTGCCCCGTCTCCGGGAGCAGCTGCATCAGACCGACGGCGCCTGAGCTCGAGCGCGCGGTGGGGTCGAACTTGCTCTCCTGGTAGATCATCGCCGCGAGCAGCTCCGGCTCGAGGCCGTAATTCCGGGCGTGGCCCTTGACGATCTCCTCGTAGCGCAGCGGGTAGCGCAGTCGCTCGTACCAGCGCGGCTCGGACTCCAGCACGTAGACGGCGAACCCGGCCAGCGCCGCAACGAGGACTGCGAGACCGGCGAGGCGGCTCATGCGAGCTGCTTCAGCTCGGCCATGACGCCTCCGACCCAGGCGTCGAGCTCCTCGAGCGTGCCGGTGTTCACGTAGGAATAGTCGGCCCGCTTCACCTTCTCGGAGTCCGGAAGCAGGCGCAGCTCGCGGTCGTCGCGGCGGACGCGGCGCCTCTGCTCGCGCAGCTTCGCGGGCGCGGTGACGACGACGACCTTGTCGAAGCGGGACTCAGCTCCCGATTCGTAGAGCAGCGGCACCTCCGTGACGCACACCTCGGGAGGGTCCGGCAACTGCGCGAGCTGCTCGCGCCAGCGCAGGTACTCGGCCGCGACGCGCGGGTGCAGCAACTGCTCGAGGATCGTGAGCTTCTCGCGGTCGCCGAAGACGATCTCGGCCACGCGCCCGCGGTCGATCGCGCCGTCCTCGCCGAGGATGCCCTTCCCCAGCTCGCCGAGCAGCTCCTCGCGCACCTCGGCGTCCTCGCGGAGCAGGTGATGCACGATCTCATCGCTCGAGACCGTCGCCGCTCCGGCCTTCTGGAAGGCGAAGAGCGCCTCGCTCTTGCCCGCACCGATGCCGCCGGTGATGGCGACCGCGATCGGCAACGGAGCTATGCCGTCTGGTTCGACTCGGGTGCGTCGTCGCCGGCGGCGCCGTCGGCGACCGCGGTCGACTCTTCGGCAACAGCGTCGCCGGACGCCGAGTCGGTGGCCGCGATCGACTCCGCTTCGAGCTCGGCCTCGGCTGCGGCGTCGGATTCGGGCGCAGGCTCGTCGGCCACCTCGAGCTCCGGCTCGGCCGCATCGCCCTCGAGCGCGACTGCGGCAGGCTCGGCCGGCTCGGCCGTGTCGAGCTCGCTGACCTGGGCGTCACCTGAAACCTGGGGCTCGTCGCCTAGCGCGGACGCGTCAGCGTCCGTGGCCGGGAAGACGTCCTCGGAGAGATCGAGCTTCGGCGTCATGTGTACGGATTCGGCCCCGTCGGCGCGCGGGAGCGGTTCGGCACCTTCCTCCACCCGCTTCAGCGAGAGGGAGAGGCGGCGGCGGTCGGCGTCGACCTCGAGGATGAGCACGTTGACCGCGTCGCCCTGCGAGACGACCTCGCGCGGATTCTCGACATGGTGCTGCGCGAGCTCGGAGATGTGAACGAGGCCCTCGACCCCGGGCAGGATCTCGACGAACGCGCCGAAGGTGACGACCTTGGTCACGCGGCCCTCGACGACGTCTTCCTCGTTGTAGTTCTCGATCACCTGCTGCCACGGGTCCGACTGCGTCTGCTTCAGGCCGAGCGAGATCCGCTGGCGGTCGCGGTCGATGTCGAGCACCTTGACCTTGACCTCCTGGCCGATGTCGAGAACCTCCGAGGGGTGGTTGACGTGGCTCCAGGAGAGCTCGGAGATGTGGATCAGCCCGTCCATGCCGTCGAGGTCGACGAAGGCGCCGAAGTCGACGATGTTCGAGATCGTGCCGTCGACGACGTCGCCCGGGTTGAGCCGGTCGAGGATCGCCTGGCGCATCTCCTTGCGCTCGTCCTCGAGGACGGCGCGGCGCGACAGGATGACGTTGTTGCGCGAGCGGTTCAGCTCGATCACCTTCGAGCGCAGCTCCTTGCCCATGAACTCGTCGAGGTCCTGCACGCGGCGGATGTCGACGAGCGACGCCGGGAGGAAGCCGCGGACACCGAGGTCGAGGATCAGGCCGCCCTTGACGACCTCGATCACCTTCCCGATCACGGGCTCGCCGCTCTCGTTGGCAACCTCGATCCGCTTCCAGGCGAGCTCGAAGCGGGCGCGCTTCTTGGACAGGATCAGACGCCCCTCGGCGTCCTCCTTCGTCATCACGAGCGCGTCGATCTCCTCGCCGACCGACACTTCGTCGGCCGGGTTGACCGAGCGGCGGATGGACAGCTCGGCGACGGGGATGACGCCCTCCGACTTGTAGCCGATGTCGACGAGCACCTCGTCCTTGTCGACGCGCACGACGGTGCCGTGCACGACTTCCCCCTCGTTGATGGTGGGGAAGGTGGACTCGTAGTCCGGAATCAGGTCGCCGTCAGGCCCGGTTACCCAGACGCCGTCCTCCGCCTCCAAGGGCTTTTCCATCGTCTCGTTCGCCATAGCGAAGGCGCAGTATAGCCAGGTCTCGCTGCGCCAAACGGACGGCGCCGAACGCGCGGACCGGCTAGGACTTGGCGGCGTTCCAGTCGTCGCCGGCACCGACCTCGACCGCAAGCGGCGGATCGAGCGGGTACGCGCGGCACATCTCCTCGCGCACGAGCTCCTTCACGGTCGAGAGCTCCGTCTCAGGCGTCTCGAGCAGGAGCTCGTCGTGCACCTGGAGCACGAGCCGCGCGCCTCTCCCCTCCTCACGCAGGCGGTCGTGGATGCGGATCATCGCCACCTTGATCACATCGGCAGCGGTCCCCTGCATCACCGAGTTGACGGCGAGGCGCTCGCCGAGCGACCGCGTCTGCCGGTTGGCCGCGCGGATCTCCGGCACCGGCCGGCGGCGGCCGAGCAGCGTCGTCACGTAGCCGTCCCGCTTTGCCTGCTCGATCGTGCGCTCGATGAAATCCTGCACGTGCGGGAAGCGCGCGAGATACGTGTCGATGTACTCCTGCGCCTGCTCGCGCGGAATCTCGAGGTTCTCCGAGAGCCCGAACGACGAGATGCCGTAGATGATCCCGAAGTTGACCATCTTGGCGATGTTGCGCTCGTCCTTCGTCAGCGTGGCGGCTTCCTTCCCCAGCACCTCGGCCGCTGTGCGCGTGTGGATGTCCTCGTTGCGCGCGAACGACTCCCTGAGCACGGGCTCGCCGGAGACGTGCGCGAGGATGCGCAGCTCGACCTGGCTGTAGTCGGCCGAAACGAGGCGGCAGCCCTCCTCGGCGACGAAGGCGGAGCGGATCTCGCGGCCGAGCTCGGTTCGGATCGGGATCGCCTGGAGGTTTGGTGCCGTCGTCGAGAGGCGGCCCGTCGACGCGACGGTCTGGTTGAAGGTCGTGTGCAGCCGGCCGTCCTCGCCGAGCAGCGAGGGCAGCGGCCCGAGGTAGGTGTTGATCAGCTTCGAGAGCTCGCGCCACTCCTCGATCACCGCCACGATCGCGTGCTCGTGGCGGATCGAGCGCAGCACGCGCGTGTCCGTCGAGTAGCCCGTCTTGCCCTTGCGGCCCGGCGTCAGCTCGAGCTGCTCGAAGAGGACGTGCGCGACCTGCTGCGTCGAGCCGAGCATGAACTCCTCGCCCGCCAACCCGTACGCCTTCGCTTCCAGCTCCTCGACCCCATCGGTGAGGCGCGCCGTGATCTCGCCCATGCGGTAGGTGTCGATCTTCACGCCCGCGTCCTCCATCGCCGAGAGCACCGCGGTGAGGGGCAGCTCGATCTCGTCGTAGAGGCGCTCCGAGCCACGCTCGGCGACCCGTTCCCGCATCCTGCCGGCGAGGCGGCGCGGCGCCTCCGCCCGGCGCACGAGCGCCGCGGTCTCCTCCTCCGTCGCCGGCTCCGGGACGACCTCGAGGCCGTACTCGGCGGAGAGATCGTCGATCGCGTACTCGGAGCGGCCGGGCTCGATCAGGTAGGCGGCGATCATCGTGTCGTCGGCAGGCTGCATCGTCAGGCGCGGCAGCGACTTGAAGTCGTGCGCAACGATCCGCGCGTCGTGCAGCCGGCGAACCAGGCTCTCGTCCCAGGGTCCGACCACGACCCCGTCCTCCTGCGCGAGCGCGAAACGGCCGTCGGCGATCGCGAGGCCGACCCAGCCGCGCGCGTGGGGCAGCTCCCCCTCGCGCCAGGCGACGGCGGTCCCCTCGAGCTTCAGCGTCGGCGCGGCCGGCAGCGCCTCGTCGAGCTCGTCCACGCGGCTCAGGAGGCCGCGGAACTCGAAGCGCCGGAACATCTCGCGCAGCTGGGAGCGGTCGGGCGGCGAGAGGACGAGCTCGGACGGCTCCCAGTCGAGGTCGAGGTCGAGGTCGCGCCGCATCGTCGCGAGCTCCTTCGAGGCCTCCGCCTGGCCGGCGTGCTCCGTGATGTTCTTCCGGCGGGCCGGGGAGAGCTCGTCGGCGTGCTCGATCACCGCCTCGAGCGAGCCATACTGGGCGATCAGCTGCCCCGCGGTCTTGTCTCCGATTCCCGGGACGCCCGGGATGTTGTCGGACGTGTCGCCCTTCAGCCCGATGAAGTCGGGCACCTGGTCGGGGCGGACGCCGTAACGGAGCTCGACGCGCTCGGGCGTGTAGACATGGACGTCCGAGACGCCGCGCGGCGTCATCATCAGGCAGACGTTCTCCGAGCAGAGCTGGAAGGCATCTCGGTCGGTCGAGACGACGCACGTCCGCACCCCGGCTCCGTCGGCGCGCGTCGCGAGCGTGGCGATCACATCGTCCGCCTCCCAGCCCTCGAACTCGAGGTTCCGGTAGCCGAAGGCCTCCACGATCGGACGGAGGTAGGGAAACTGCTCGCGCAGCAGATCGGGCATCGGCTTGCGGCCCTGCTTGTAGACGACGTCCACCGCTTCCGCGACGGCGCTCCGGTGCACGGGGCGCGAGTCCCAGGCGACGGCGACGCCGCGCGGCCGGTAGTCGGCGAGCAGCTTGAAGAGCATGTTCGTGAAGCCGAGGAGCGCGTTCGTGGGGAAGCCGTCGCTCGTCGCGAGCTCCTCCGGGAGGGCGAAGAAGGCGCGGTAGGCGAGGTTGTTGCCGTCGACGAGGAAGAGCTCCGACTCCCGTGCTGGCGCATCGTCGAGATCGAGCTCCTGCCCCGTCAGCGTCTTCGGCATGGGGCAACGGTATCGTCCGGGCGATGGCGCTGGAGATCCTCCCTTTCAGCGATGAGCACCTCGACGCGGCCGCGGCGCTGCTCCGCGATTCGCACGCTCGGCACCGCTCGACGGAGCCGCTGCTGGGCGACGTCGACGACTTCCGCGCGCAGGTCGAGCGCCAGTGCGCGCGTGAGCGCGCGAGCGGCGTCGTAGCCCTGCGCGACGGTGCCCCGGCGGGCTACCTCGTCGGTGCCGAGGCGTCGAGCGACAACCGCGGCGGCACGCGGATCTTCACCGACATCGCCGGCCACGCCACCGCGGAGCCCGAGTTTGCCCGCGACCTCTTCGCGGCCGCGGCCGACCGCTGGCACGAGGAGGGTCAGGATCGCTTCGCCGTCGTCGTGCCGGCGCACGACGCCGGGCTCGTCGACGCGTGGTTCCGCGTCGGCTTCGGCCTCCAGTTCGCCTACGGCGTGCGGGAGTCGAGCCGGGAGGCGCCCGTCGACGCAGGCGTGGAGATCCGTCCCGGGACGTCCGACGACCTCCCGCAGCTCGCGCGCTTCGACCGTGAGCTCTGGAGTCACCAGGCCCGCTCGCCCAGCTTCTCCGGCCTCGACGCCTTCGAGGACGACTGGCGCGAGGACACGTTCGACTCGCCGGACACGTTCTGGCCCTTCCTGGCCGAGCGGGACGGCGAGGTGATCGGCGAGGCCCTTGCTGTACCGGCGCCCGACCGGAGACCTGCGCGTGCCGGAGCAGAACGTCGACCTCGCCCACGCTGCGACCGATCCGGCGGTGCGAGGCTCGGGGGCCGGCGTCGCGCTGACCGCCTTCGTGATCGACTGGGCCTACGAGCAGGGTTTCCGCTCGATCACGACCGACTGGCGTAGCGTCAACCTGCTCTCGTCGCGCTTCTGGCCCCGGCGCCGCTTCCGGCCCACCTACCTGCGGCTCTACCGCGCCATCCCGTAGCCCTACAGCAGCTCCGCCGCGAAACCGGGCAGGGCCGACCGCGCCGCGGTGACGAAGCGCGTCGCTCCCGCCCGCTCGAGCGCGTGCTCGCACCGGGCGGTGTAGGCGACCGCATAGACAGCGGCGGCCCGGGCGGGCGGGGACTCGCAACCGAAGTCGGCCAGGAACGCCGCCGCCTCGGCGACCTCCGGGCGCCAGCAGGAGAGCACGTCGAGCGCCGCCGTGTGCGTCGCCGCCGCCCAACCGGCAAACGACGCCACGCTGTCGAGCCGGAGGCTGTCCCAGTCGAACACCGCGCTGAGTCGTCCGGCGGCGAAGCGAAAGTGCTTGGAGCTCCAGTCGGCGTGCCCGACGACGAGTGGCTCCAGCGCCATCGCCGCGCGGGCGCGCTCGGCGACGGCATCGATCCACTCCGCGCCCGGCCGCGAGCGCTCGAAGTCGAAGAGCGCGTTGTGCGGTTCCGGCCAGAGCTGCTCGCGCGGGTGTGGGCGCGGCAGGTCGGCGGGCGGCGAGAGGTCGATCTGACGTCGCAGCGCGTCCGCGAGGACGAGACGGATCTCCGGCCGGCGCGCGTCGGCGCGCTCGCCCTCGAGCCATTCCTCAGCCGTCGCGACCCGCTCGCCGACGGCGGTCGGAGCGAGCATTGGGCGCGGACACGGGAACCCGGCGTCCGAGAGCGCGACCTGGACGCGCTGCACCTCGGCCAGGAGCAGCGGCTCGCCGCGGTGCACCTTCACCGCGACCCGCCTCGCACCCGGAAGCTCGAGGCCGAAGAGCGCGCCCACGCTCACCTCCCGATGAAAGACACGGGCTCCAGGGAAGAGCGCGACGACCCGCGCCTCCATCGCCTCCTCGTCCTCTCCGAGGATGGCGCGCCTGTTCGCCGCATGGAGCTCGTCCATGGCGGCGATGCTCGCAGGTATGGTCGCCGCCGCATGGAGGCCATCCGAGCCTGATGCGCATCCCGATTCCGTCGGGCTCGCGTGTCGCCGTCCTCTCCGTTCCCGACGACACGCTCGTGTTGCGGCCGACGCTGCCGCTCGAGGCGATCGCCGACGTGGGCGCAGCGGTGCGGGATGCGCTGCGCTTCCCGCTCTCGGGCTCGCCGCTCGAGGCGCTCGTCACGCGCGGGGGCAGGACGACGATCGTCGTCGAGCCGCCGTCGCTGCCGCTGCCGGGAGCGCCGGTCGACCCACGCCAGGCCGCGCTTGCGGCCACGATCGACGAGCTCGCGCGTCTCGGCGTGCCGCCCCAGCGCCAGACGATCCTCGTGGCCGGCGGGCTCGATCGCCGTGCGGGCGGCCGCGAGCTTGAAGCACTTCTCACACCGACCGCCCGCAGGGCGTTCCGCGGGAAGGTCGAGGCGCACGACGCCGCCGGCGAGCTCGTCACGCTCGGGCCTGCAAGCCGAGCGCACGTCGGCGTCAACCGGCTGCTCGTCGAGACCGACCTCGTCGTCACCGTGACCGCTGCGGAGACCATGCTGCACGGCGGCCCGGGGGCTCTCATCGGATGCGCGGGAGCAGAGGCGATCCGGGGCGCCAGCGCGTACTCCCTGCTCGAGACAGCCGCTTCGAGAGGATGGCAACTCGGGCTCGCGCTCGAGCGGGCGCTCACGGCGCGGGTGCCGACGATCGGGGCCTCGCTCGCGCTCAACCCGCCCCGGCTCACCGGTGGCTTCCGCGGGTATCCGTATGAGGACGGGTCGCTCGACCACCTCGCATCGTCGCCGCTCCGGCGCTTCTCGCTGTTCCCCTCCCCCGTCCGGCGTCGGATTCTCGACGGACTGCCGCGGGAGCTGACCGCGGCAGCGGCGTTCGCGGGCCCTCCCTCGATCGCCCACGCGGAGGCGCTGTTGCGCGGGATCGCACGCCGCGCGGTGCAGCTCGACGAGCCGCTCGACGCGATCGTGATCGGGATGCCGTGGATGCACCATCACCATCCGCGCGAGCGGCTCAATCCGATCACGGTCGCTGCAGTCGCGCTCGGGCTGGCACTGCGCCTCTGGCGCGACGCGTTTCCGGTGCGTGACGGCGGGACCGCGATCGTGCTCCACCGGCTGTCCCGGCAGTTCGCGCACGAGCGTCAGGATCCGTACCGATCGCTCTTCCACGCGTTGCGCGAGGGAACGACCCCGGCCGAGCTGGTGGAGGACGAGCTGGCCGCGGCGGCCGACGCGACGGCGATCGACGCCTATCGCGGCGGGCGTGCGTGCCATCCGCTCCAGCCGTACGCCGACTGGGAGTCGTGCCGTCCTGCGCTCGATCGTCTCGGAGCGGTCGTGGTCGCAGGCTGCCGCGACCACCAGGCCGCGCGCACGCTCGGCTTCGTGCCGACCCACGGAATCGGGCCCGCGCTCGAGATGGCACACGGCCGGGCCGGCGGCCGGGCCCGCCTCGGACTGCTGCTCGCGCCCCCCTACTTCCCGCTCGAGGTCGGTGGAGGCTAGGACTCGCCGAGGTAGGTCTTGCGCACCTGCTCGTTGTCGCGCAGCTCGCTCGCCGGCCCCTCGAGCGCGATGTGGCCGGTCTCGAGCACGTAGCCGCGGTTCGCGGCGTCGAGCGCCATCAGCGCGTTCTGCTCGACGAGCAGGATCGGCGTGCCCTGCTCGTTGATCTCGCGCACGATCTCGAAGATCTTCTCGACGAAGATCGGCGCGAGGCCCATCGACGGCTCGTCGAGCATCAGCAGCTTGGGCCGGGCCATCAGCGCCCGCCCGATCGCCACCATCTGCTGCTCGCCGCCGGAGAGCGTGCCTGCGCGCTGGGTGCGCCGCTCCGCGAGCCGCGGAAACAGGCCGTAGACGCGGTCGAGGTCGGCCCTGATCTCCACGCGGTTCGACCGCTGGTACGCCCCCATCTCGAGGTTCTCGACCACGCTCATCCGCGGGAAGAGGCGGCGACCCTCCGGAGCCTGAGCGATCCCCATCTTCACGATCTCGTGCGCGGGCCGGTCCGTAATCGCCGTGCCCTGGAACTCGATCGAGCCCTCGCGCGGCGAGTTGAGGCCGTTGATCGACCGCAGCGTCGTCGACTTGCCCGCGCCGTTGGAGCCGATCAGCGTCACGATCTCGCCCTCGTGCACCTCGAGCGAGATCCCCTTCAGCGCCTCGATCCGCCCATAGAAGGTGTGGACGTCCTTGACGCGCAGGATCGGCTCCCGCGTCGCGCTCACGCCGTCGCCCCCGTGCCGAGGTAGGCCTCGATCACGCGCGGGTCGCGCTGCACCTCCAGCGGCGCACCTTCAGCGATCTTCTCGCCGTAGTCGAGCACGGTGACGTGGTCGGAGACGCCCATCACGACGCGCATGTCGTGCTCGATCAGGAGCACCGTGATGTCGTGCTCGCGTCGCAGGATGGCGACGAAGGCGGTGAAGCTCGCCGTCTCCTCGGGGTTCATCCCCGCCGTCGGCTCGTCGAGGAGCAGCAGCTTCGGCTCGGTCGCGAGGGCCCGCGCAACCTCGAGCCGGCGCTGGTCGCCGTAGGAGAGGTTCTTGGCGTACTCCTGCGCCTTGCCGCGCAGACCCGAGAAGCGGAGCAACTCGCGGCCGCGACGCTCCGCCTCCGCCTCCTCGGCCTTCAGGCGCGGCGTGTGCAGGATCGACGCCCAGATGCCGCCCTTGATGCGGCTGTGCATCGCGACGAGCACGTTCTCGAGCGAGGTCATGCTGTGGAAGAGCCGGATGTTCTGGAAGGTGCGTGCCATCCCGAACTGCGTCACCTTGTGCGGCGGCAGTCCCTGCACTTCCCGACCGTCGAAGAGCACTTGCCCCGACGTCGGCTTGTAGACGCCCGTGAGCACGTTGAAGAAGGTCGTCTTGCCGGCGCCGTTCGGGCCGATCAGGCTCGAGATCGACCCCTTCGGGATCGCGAAGTCGACGTCGTTCACGGCGACGAGCCCGCCGAACTCCTTCCGCACCGAGACCGCCTCGAGCAGGGGCGGCGCCGGCGCGCTCATTCGCCTCGGGCCCCGTACAGCACGGCCTCCTCGCCCCCTTCCTCGAACTCGGCCTTGCGTCGTGCGCTCGGGATCAACCCCTCGGGGCGGAAGAGCATCATCACGATCAGCAGGCCGCCGAAGATCGCGAACTTGTACTTCGGCACCTCCACCGTCGCTTCGATCCCCACCGCTCCGATCAGGTCGTTGAGCCACCCGCCGATCTCGTCGAGTCCCTCCAGGTTGAGCCACGTGATCGCGAGCGCGCCGAGGATCACCCCCCAGATGTTGCCCATGCCGCCGACGATCACCATCACGAGCACGATGACCGAGATCTGGAAGGAGAAGCTGGTCGGGAAGATGCCGTTGATGAAGGAGCCGTAGAAGGCGCCTGCGAAGCCGCCGAAGACGGCGCCGATCGCGTAGGCCCAGAGCTTCGTCCGCATCAGCGGAACCCCCATGGCCGAGGCGGCGACCTCGTCCTCGCGCACCGCGATCCAGGCCCGCCCCATCTTCGAGTCCCGCAGCCGCTGGTTCACGAAGATCGCGATCAGGCACATGATCAGGATCGTGAAGAACCAGGGCTTGAGCTCGAGCGAGCCGAACCGATCGGGCAGCGCGCCACCGGTGGCGTCGTTCAGCGTCTGGCCGAAGCCGGGCCGGTCCATCTGCGTCACGCCGCGGACGCCGTTCGTCAGGTTCACCTCGTCGAAGCCGACGAACGGCGGCGACCCCTGCACGCCGGTCGGCACCGGGAAGGCGTCGCCGTTGCGGAAGACGTCCGGGATGATCTCGCCGAAGCCGAGCGTCACGATCGCCAGGTAGTCTCCCCGCAGGCGCAGCGTCGGCCAGCCGATGATCACACCGAAAATGCCGGCGATCACCCCCGCCAGGATCACCACCGTCCAGAAGTTGAGGTGGATCCCAGGGAGCTCCGTGTTGCCGACCGAGCCGAAGTGGAACTTCCGCTGGGAGAAGAGCCCGGAGCCGAACCACCCGAGCGTGTACGCGCCGAGCGCGAAGAAGGCGACGTAGCCGAGGTCGAGCAGCCCCGCGTAGCCGACGACGATATTGAGCCCGAGCGCGAGCATGACGTACACCGCCATCACGATCACGGTGTCGAGGTCGATCGGCTCGAAGGGCCACCACGGGTAGGTGAAGACGAGGAAGAGCGCGAGCGCGGGCAGGGCGTACCGCCTCACGCGCTCGTCCGCGAGGAGGCGGCGAGCAGCGTCCGGCGGCCGCCGAGATGGCGCCGACGCCGGCTGCCCGGGCTCGCTGCTGCTCACTGACCCTCCGGCGTCCGCTCGCCCAGCAGTCCGGACGGCCGGAAGACCAGGATCAGGATCAGGATCGAGAAGACGATCGTCGTCGTCCAGCGCGCGTCGGCGAAACCCTCGTTGTAGGCGGCGATCAAGCCGAGCAGGATGCCGCCGAGCACCGCACCGCTGAGGTTGCCGATCCCGCCGAGAACGGCGGCCGTGAAGGCGAACAGGCCGAGCCGGAAGCCGAGGTCGAACCGCGACGTGCCGATGTAGAGCATGTAGATCGTCCCGGCCGCCCCGGCGAGGGCGCCGCCGAGCGCGAAGGTGAACGAGATCGTGCGGTCGACGTTGATCCCCATCATCGCCGCCGCGTCGCGATCCTGAGCGGTGGCGCGCATCGCCTTGCCCGGCTTCGTGCTCGAGACGAGGTAGGTCAGGATCGCCAGGAGCGACCCCGTGATCAGCAGCACGATGGCGTCCTTGATCGAGTAGCTCACGCCGGCGACCTCGAACAGCGTCCCCGTCGGCAGGATGTCGCCGCGCACCGGGACTGGGCCGGCCTCCTTCCACGCGAGGCCGATGTTCGCGAGCAGGAACGAGAACCCGATCGCCGTGATCAGCGCCGCCAGCCTGGGCTGGTTGCGGAGCGGCTTGTAGCCGATTCGCTCGATCGACACGTTGATGACCATGCAGAAGAGCATCGAGAGCACGAGCGCCGCGCCGATC
>Ga0136620_10000176_pt1 | contig 28110 bp, 28 predicted proteins | sample AntDrymUQ4162106_2_FD_104806 | JGI IMG/M metagenome (GOLD analysis project Ga0136620, IMG submission 104806) | Polar desert sand microbial communities from Dry Valleys, Antarctica - metaG UQ416 (21.06) | ecosystem: Environmental > Terrestrial > Soil > Desert | place: Antarctica: Dry Valley... | reverse complement strand
CGCGGACTGCTGCGAACCGAGGGCCGTGACTACGTCGTCACCGACGGAGACGTGATCACGATTCGGCACTGACGCGATCAAGAGACATTGCGCGCGCATCGCGTAGCGCGTTACGCGCTACGCGGGCGCTCGGAGCGCGACTCGGCTATCTCACGCTTGATGAGACGCGAGAGATCGAGGACTCACTGTCGCTGGTCCTAGAACTGGCCTGATGCGAAGTGCGGCGACGTTGCTGCTCGCGACCGCGGTCGAGGAAACTCGCGACGACATACGGCGCGCCCGCCGCGAGGCGGAATCGGCTAATCGCTAGTCAGCAGTGGCCCGACCTGGTCCGAGGCCGTGACGTGGATCACCTCGTCCTCGACCGCGTAGTCGATCAGCGCCAGGGCCTGGAGCCGGTCGAGAGCGAACTGAAACGCCTGCGCCTGCTCGTCGGACTCGTAGTCGCGCGCGACGTCGAATGACCAGCCCGTGGCGTGCAGCGGAGAGTGCTCGCCAGCGGACGAATCGCGTTCGGCCAGCTCCGCCTCGTAAGCGCGATCACGGACGGTCGCTGTGACCCGCAGCGCGCCGCCACCGTTCACTTCGCGCGTGCGGCCGGCGAGGTAGATCAACGTCACCAAGGCTTCGGTACGCAGGCCGCGGTAGAGGACTGCGTCGGCGTCGGGTGCGAGGCGGCTGATCGCCTCGTCGACTTCGATCCCCAGCTCGGGTGACTCGGGTATCGGGACGACGAGGCCGTCCGAGTAGGCGTCCTCGAGCTCGCCGGCGTCCTCGAACGTCTCGGTCGAGTCGAGCGGGTGAAACGCTTGCTCGCCCGTCGGCCCGCCGCCGTGGTGGTCCTCGAGCTCGCGCAGCTGTGCGGGGTCGCTGCGATACAGGCGCATGATCCCCTCGGCAGCGCGCACCTTCCACAGGTACTCCGAGGACTCGTCGCCGAACGAGGCCAGCAGGTCCCAGGTCTCGGGATGGTCGAGCGGAGAGGAGTTGAAGTAGAGCTCGGCGTAGGGGATCGGGTCGGCGCCCGGGTCGGGCTCCTCGGACTCATAGGTGGAGATCACGTTCTCGAGGTTGCCGATTCCCATGTGGTAGGAGACGACGGCGAGCTCGTCGTTCGCGAAGCGCTCGCGGGCGATCTCGAGGTAGCGGACCGCCCCGGCGAGCGCAGCATCGGGATCGAAGCGCTCGTCGATGCGGGCCCGCTCGGCGGTCAGGCGCTCGGCGCGCTCGGCCTGGCCGAACTCATAGGCGCGGTTGATCTGCTTCGTGAGCGCCCGGCTCGCCTCGAGGTCGACCGCCATCCCCAGCAGGTCGGTCGCGGTCGAGGCGACGATCTGAGCCAGGCCCGCGGCGGCCTCCGGATCGTCGCCCGCGATCACCTGGGAGCGCCCGGCGCTCTCGAGATAAACCATCGCCTCGAGCACGTCGGGGTTGACCCGGCCGCCCTGCGTTGCGCGCTCTATGCGATCGCGCTGGGCCGCCACCATCCGCGCCGTCTCGAAGGCGCCGCCGGGGCTGTTGGCATAGAGGACGTGCGCAACGCCGGCAGCGGCCCGGGCCTCGAGCTCGCCCGCGCGCTCGGGCTCGTAGGCGAACGGATCGCCCTCCAGCGGAGCACCGTCGAGGCTGACAGCGGGCGCGGCCGGCTCGTCGGCGCTGACCAGGCCGCCGACCAGCGCCGTCGTGAGCGCAATCACGGCGCCCAACACGGCAAGCCGGGCGAGGGGGCCCGTGGACGCTTCGCTTCTCGCCGGCGGCGTCATGGCGCCCAGCTTGACATGGCGGATCGGCCGGGCCGTGTTAGCTTGCGAGCGTGCGCACGCGGGCACGATTCCCCGAGGTCGAGCGCGGTGCCGGCCACTACGAGAGCCTCTACATCAAGGCCACGCGACCCGACGGCGGCCTCGGCGTTTGGATCCGCCACACGGTCCACAAGCGCCCCGACGCCGAGCCCACGGGCTCGATCTGGTTCACGCTCTTCGACGCCGAGGCCCCCGGCCCGACGGCGACGAAGGTGACCTATCCCGCCACCGAGCTGGGCGCGAGTGACGGCGCCTACATCGAGGTCGGCGGCGCACGCTTGGAGCCCGGCCGCGCCACGGGCGAGGTCCACACCGAGGTCCTCAACGCGAGCTGGGATCTCAGCTTCAGCAACGCCGCGGAGGCCCTCCACCACCTCCCGTACGAATGGATGTACCGCGCGCCGCTGCCGCGCACCAAGTTCCTCAGCCCCTACCCCGGCGCTCGCTTCAGTGGTCGGGTGACCGTCGCCGGCCGCGAGATCGAGCTCGACGCCTGGCCGGGGATGATCGGACACAACTGGGGCGCTGAGCACGCCGAGCGCTGGACGTGGATCCACGGCGGTGGCTTCGGCGACGATGGCGACGGCTACATCGACATCGCCGCGGGGCGGATAAAGATCGGCTCCTGGACGACGCCGTGGGTGGGCAACGGGATGCTCGTCCTCGACGGCGAGGCTCATCGCCTCGGCGGCCTCGACCGCGTTCGCAGCACCAAGATCAACGACTCGCCCACTCGCTGCGACTTCTCCATGACCGGGAAGGGAGTCAAGGTAAAGGGGCGGGTCGGCGCAGAGGCGCGCCGATTCGTCGCCTGGGTCTACGCCGACCCCGACGGCCCGGAGCACAACACGCTCAACTGCTCGATCGCCGACCTCGAGCTGACCGTGGAGCGCGATGGAGCCGAGCCGAGAAATCTTCACGTCCACGGCGGTGCGGCGTATGAGATCGGGATGCGCGAGACCGATCACGGAATAGCGCTGCAGCCTTACGCCGACGGGTAGCCGGTCGGGTTCGCTAGCCGCTCTTGCTGAAGTAGGCCCACGTCGAGCGCAATCCGAGGCGGGCCTGCAGCGAGGGGCCACTGACCTCGTTCGTGCCGCCCGTTCCGACGACCTTTGCGGAGACGATGCGCGGGGAGCTGCCGCGCTTCGTGACCTCGATCGCCTGCAGTGAGCCGTCGACGAGGTCGCCGAGCTCGGCCTCGATCTCGGACTGCGAGAACGTCACGCGCCAGCGGTGATAGGGCGAGGCCTCCTCGAACGGGTCCTTTACCGCCTTTAAGTAGGGCTGTGGATCGGAGCCGATGAAGACGTTCTCGATGTTCTCGGTGCGCCCGCCCGAGGTCGAGAAGAAGAAGGTCGTCGCGATCTTGCCGCCGTACTTGACGACCTTGCCGGCGGTCGCCCTTGCGGCCTGATTCGTGTTCGCCGTCTCGGACGAGAAGCCGCCGTAGACCTGGCTGCGAGTGTCGTCGTATTGGTCGAACGGCGCCCCGCCGACCCCTGTCGCGAGCCCGTATGAGCGTGCTGCGACCGCCTGCGCGCGCAGCGCCTCGTCCGGCCACTCCGCGGGCATCTCGTTGGGCAGCACGCCCTGGACGTAGGCCTCGAGGCTGACGCTGTTGATCACGTAGAGGCCGCCGTCGCCGCGTGGCACCACGACCAGGGTGCCGCGGTAGGCGCCCTCGTCGAGCACCCGGATCGCCTCGCCACCGGATGCCTGCAGGGACTCCCCGCAGCTGCCGAGGTCCGCGCCGTCAGCCGAGCGCAGTCGCACGCTCGACCCATCGCGCACCGCCGTGTAGGTCTTGGCCTCGTCGAGGTTTCGCCCACAGGCCTGGGTCGCGTCGCTGAAGTTGACGCTGTCGGACCCCGACTCGAGCAGGACCCTGATCTTCTTGCCCGGCGCACCGCCGATCTTGGTGTGCGTGTAGAAGTGGCGCAGGATGAACTTGTAGCTCTTGCCCTTCTTTGCGTAGCCGAACGCGCCCCATTGACTCATCCCGATCCCGTGGCCCCAGCCACCGCCCGTGACCTCCCAGGTCGTCTCGGCCCGCGCGCTCGCAGCCGGCAGGAGCAGCACCAGCAGGCACGCGAACAGCGCGAGGCGCGCGGCCGCGCTGTTCATCGGTCTCGGATGACCTGGCTCATCGCTTCACCAGCAACAGATCGGGGCTCACGAAGTCGCGCTTCGCCGGGGTCGTGAGCGCTCCTTCGGGCGCCGGTTTTCGTGCACTACGCTGAGGGTAGGCCGAGCGCAGGCGACGAGAAGGAGCACACGAGTGGCTACGCAGACCATCCAGGCGGCGGATCACGAGCTGCTCGTCGGAGGCGAGCAGGTCGCGACCGGGGAGTGGTCGGAGATCCGCAGCCCCTATGACGAGACGGTGGTGGGACGCGTCGCGCTCGCCGACGAGAGCCTCGTCGACCGCGCGATCTCGGCCGCCGACGAGGCCGTCGCGACGGGCGAGTTTGCCCAACACGAGCGCGCGACCGTTCTCGAGCGCGCGGCGCGGCTCGTCGCCGAGCGCGAGGACGAGCTCGCGCTGACGATCGCCGCCGAGGCCGGCAAGCCGCTCAAGACCGCTCGTGTCGAGGCCCAGCGCTGCGTCAACACGCTGATCTTCTCGGCCGTCGAGGCGCGAAAGCTCGGCGGCGAGATGGTTCCGATGGCCGCCTCGGCCACCGGCGAGGGAAAGCTGGGGGTCGTTCTGCGGGTCCCCTACGGCGTCGTCGGCGCGATCAGCCCCTTCAACTTCCCGCTCAACCTCGTGGCCCACAAGCTCGGGCCGGCGCTGGCCGCCGGCAACGCCGTCGTGCTCAAGCCGGCCGGGCAGACCCCGATGTCGGCGCTCAAGCTCGCCGGGATCCTGGTCGAGGCCGGAGTCCCAGACGGCTGGCTCAACGTCGTCTGCGGATCGGGCTCCGAGGTCGGAGCGAAGATCACCGAGGACAAGCGCGTGCGGGCGATCAGCTTCACGGGCTCGGCCGGTGTCGGGTGGCAGATCCAGGCCGACGAGCCGCGCAAGAAGGTCAACCTCGAGCTCGGCTCGACGGCACCGCTCGTCGTCTGCGAGGACGGTGACTGGGAGGCGGCGGCCGACGCGGCCCAGGTGCATGCCTTCTCACACGCCGGTCAGAGCTGCATCTCGATCCAACGCATCCTGCTTCACCGCGACGTCTTCGATCGCTTCACCGAGCGCTTCGTCTCCAAGGTCGAGTCGCTGGCGGTCGGCGACCCGCTCGATCCCGACACCGACGTCGGCCCGCTGATCTCCTCCGACGACCGCGACCGCGTCAAGAAGTGGATAGACGAGGCCACGTCAGCCGGCGCGGAGGTACTGACCGGCGGCGAGCTGACCGACGACGACCGCTGCCTCGAGCCGACGGTGCTGCGCGACGCCCCGCGCGAGGCGAAGGTGTGGTGCGAGGAGATCTTTGGCCCTGTCGCGACGCTGACGCCGTTCGAGTCCTTCGACGAGGCAATCGAGCTCGCAAACGACGCCAAGTACGGCCTTCAGGCGGGAGTCTTTACCCGCGACGTCGGGCGCGCGATCGAGGCCGGCCAGCGGCTCGAGTTCGGAGGCGTGCTGGTCAACGAGGTGCCGACCTTTCGCGCCGATCAGATGCCCTACGGCGGCGTAAAGGACTCGGGCAACACCCGCGAGGGCCCCGCCTACGCAATCCGCGAGCTGACCGAGGAGCGCTTCGTCTCGCTACAGGGGTGACGGTCGTCGAGTTGTGCGCCGAGAGCGGGCACATCTCGACACGGAATGGCCCTCATGCCTTTTCCGCGTGCGGCGGCTCGAGCACGCCCATGCGGCCGACCGGCTCGAAGCCGAGCCGGCGGGCGAGCCCTAACGACGCCTGGTTGTCGTCGTCGGCACCCCAGCTGGGCTGCTGACCGCGCTGCGCCATATGCGCCGCGAGCGCCTCGAAGCAGGCGATGGCATGACCGTCGCGGCGGTGGCCCTCGACCGTGTCGATGCCGACGTCCCACAATCCCTCGGTTACAGCGATCGCCTGGCACACCGAGACGATCTCGCCGTCGACGCGGCGAAGGCTGACCGCGACGGCGTGTTGCGCCCACGGCATCACGTGAGCGGAAAGCTCGTCGAGCTCGGCCAGCAGCTCAGCTGTGGGAGGGGCGCAGACGGTGACTTCAGACTGGGTCCGCCACATTCGCCGGCCGACGGGCAAGGCATGGATCGTCGCCATTTTGAGGTTCCATTCCGGCAGCGCCCTCGTCGCCTCGCCGAGGCCCTCCTCCTGGATGATCAGGTCAGTGCCCGACGGCGCTTCGGCCATCGCGTCGCGCAGCGCGCTCCCAAAGCCGCGCCCGATGACAGCGGCGGTTCGCAACCGGCTCCCGATCACGATCGCGCCGTCGGGCGGACACGAGATCAGCCGCCCATCGCCCGACAGCAGCATCCAACGGGTCTCGACCCACAGCGGCTCGTCCGGCAGCATCGCTGCGAGCCCGGCCGCGTGCTGGGAAAGCGGCGAGGCTATGGCCGGTCCAGAGCCGCTAGCGCGCACCCAGCGCCGAGCGCAGCATCCCGGAGATCCCGCCCTCCTGGCGCTTTTGCAAATAGCACTGGTGGTATTCCTCCGCACGCCAGAATCCGGTCGCGGGCTCGATCGTCGTCGCGATGGGTTGGTTGAAGCGCTCCTGCGCGCGCTGCATCGAGGCTCTTGCAACGGCCTCCTGCTCGGCGTCACCAAAGAAGATCACGGTGCGGTACTGGTCGCCGACGTCGGGCCCCTGGCGGTTGACCTGGGTCGGGTCGTGGAGATCCCAGAACTTGTCGACGAGCTCCTCGTATGAGACGCGCTCGGGGTCGAACGTCACCTGGGTGACCTCGGCGTGGCCGGTGGTTCCGCTGCAAACCTGCTCATAGGTCGGATTCTCGACGTCGCCGCCCTCATAGCCGACTGCGGTGTCGACGACTCCGTCGAGCTCGCGGTAGGCCATCTCGACCTGCCAAAAGCAGCCCGCTCCGAACGTCGCCTTCTGGGTGCTGTCGCTCACTTCGCCTCCTCGGTGGTTGCTCGCAGATCATGGCAGCCGGCCCTTAAGCCGCCCTGAACGTATGAGCGGCGGGTATCACCGGGACGACCAGGGGCGGCTTTCGGGCCGCCCGCCCTGTGGAGACGTCGCCGCCGGCTAGCGGCGCTTGCGCTTCTTCTTGACCTTCCAGTTCGCCAGATTCTAAACGGGAGGCTCAGCCGTGCGGCCGCGCCAGCTTTCGGTGATCGAGGGCCTCGTCGAGGATCTCCTCGTCGACACCGAGCTCGCGTGCAACCTCTCGCAGGGCACGGCCCGACGACGCTGCTTCCTTGACGATCTCGGCGGCCTTGTCGTAGCCAATGTGCATGTTGAGCGCGGTCGCCGTCGCAAGCGTCGCTTCCGCGTGGCGCTCGTTCATCTCGACGTCGGCCTCGACGCCGCGGATCACCTTCTCGTCGAGCAGGCGCGACGCCGCCGACAGCAGCTTGATCGAGTCGAGCAGGTTGCGGGCGATAAGCGGCACGCGGACGTTGAGCTCGAACTGGCCCTGCGAGCCGGCGACGGTGATCGCGGCGTCGTTGCCGATCACCTGGTCGCCGACCTGGATCACGACCTCACAGATCACCGGGTTGACCTTGCCGGGCATGATCGACGAGCCCTTCTGAAGCTCGGGAAGCCTGAGCTCCGCGAGACCGGCGCGCGGGCCCGAGCCCATCAATGCGATGTCGTTGGCGATCTTGATCAGCGACACGGCGACGACCTTGAGGGCACCCGATAGCTCGACGAGGGCATCGCGGCTGCCCTGGGCCTCGAAGCTGTCGGCGGGTGCGTGCATCCCCAGCCCGGTCGCTTCGGTGAGCTTGTCGCGCACGCGCCCGGCGAACTCCGGGTGGGTGTTCAGGCCCGTGCCCGTCGCCGTGCCCCCTAGTGGGATCTGACCGACGCGCTTCAGCGTGGCCTCGACGCGCTCCCCACCAAGCCGCACCTGTGCCGCGTAGCCGCCGAACTCCTGGCCCAGCGTGACCGGCACGGCGTCCATCAGGTGGGTGCGGCCCGCCTTGACGACGTCGGCGAACTCTGCGGACTTGGCGGCCAGGGCCGCAGCCAGCCCCGCGAGAGCCGGCAGCAGCTCTGAGTGGACCTCGCCGAGCGCCGCCAGGTGGACAGCTGACGGGAAGACGTCGTTCGACGACTGCCCCATGTTGACGTGGTCGTTGGGATGCGCGGGGTCGCCGGCGAGGTTTGCGATCACCTCGTTGGCGTTCGTGTTCGAGGAAGTCCCGGAGCCGGTCTGAAAGACGTCGATCGGAAACTGGTCGTCGTGCTCGCCCTCGGCGACGGCGTCACCCGCGAGGGCGATCTTCTCGGCGAGCTCGGAGTCGAGCTGGTCGAGCTCTGAGTTGACGCGGGCCGCGGCGGCCTTGAGGCGGCCCAGCCAGCGGATCACCGGTACGGGCACCGGATGGCCCGAGACTGGGAAGTTCTCGATCGCCTTTCGGGTCTCCTCTCCCCACAGCTCCTCCTGCGCCTCAGTGGCCAAGGACTTCTCCCCTCTCGCCGCGGCAGATCATCGCTTTCAGGCTATCCGCTCGCACGCAGGGCGGGCCCGCGCGCCACCGGTTACCGTGTCGCGCATGCAGGATGTCGTGGGGACGACTGCCGCGCGCTACGCAGGCAGTAGCTGCCTGGTGACGGGCGGACTCGGGTTCATCGGCTCGAACCTGGCGCTGGCCCTCGCCCGCGCCGACGCGAGCGTGACGATCGTCGACTCGCTCGAGGAGCGCCACGGGGGCGATCGCCGCAACGTGGAGGACGCCGCTATCGCAGTCGTCGTCGCCGACATCGCCGAGCGCGAGGCCATTGCCGAGCCGCTCGCCGGAGCCGACTACGTATTCAACCTCGCGGGCCAGGTCTCACACCTCGACTCGATGACCGACCCCCTGCGCGACCTCGACATCAACGCCCGCAGCCAGCTCGCCTTCCTCGAGCACGTGCGCAAGCTCAACCCCGGAGCCAGCGTCGTCTACGCCTCGACGCGCCAGGTATACGGGCGGCCACTGCGCGCGCCCGTCGACGAGAGCCACCCGCTCGATCCCGTCGACGTAAACGGCGTCTCGAAGCTCGCCGCCGACCGCCTCCACCGCCTTTATCACCGCGTCCACTCGATGCCGGCGAGCGTGCTGCGGCTGTCGAACGTCTACGGCCCGCGCCAGCGACTCGACGGCGATCATCAGGGCTTTCTGCCGGCGTTCGTGCGGCGGGCACTCGAAGGCGAGACGATCACGGTGTTTGGCGACGGCTCGCAGCGCCGCGACTGCATCTACGTCGACGACGCCGTGACGGCCCTGCTCGCCGCGGCCAACAACCCGTCCGCCTACGGCGAGGTCTTCAACATCGGCCACCACGAGCACGAGAGCCTGCTCGACATCGCCCACGCGGTCGTTGCGGCCGCGGGCTCTGGCGAAGTCGCCACGGCGCCGTGGCCCGAGGACCGCGCCCGGATCGCGATCGACTCCTACTGGACCGACCACTCCAAGGCGACGCGGATCCTGAAGTGGGAGCCGTCGTGGAGTCTCGGCGCCGGGCTCGCGGAGACGCTCGGGTACTATCGCTCCCGCGTCGCGTGGCAGGCCTGACCGAGCTCGGCAAGACCGCGCAGCCCCGCGCGGGCTCGAGCGTCGAGTTCCTCGACCTCGGCCGGCGCGCCCGCAGGCTCGCCCCGCAGCTCGCCGACGCGCTCGAGCGCATACTCGACTCCGGCGTCGTGCTCTGGGGCCCCGAGCTCGCGGCGTTCGAGGACGAGTGGGCGGAGTTCACCGGCCGCGATCATGCGATCGCGGTGGCCTCGGGAACCGATGCCCTGCGCCTGTCGCTGGTCGGGCTCGGCATCGGCCGCGGCGACGAGGTGATCATGCCGGCTTTCACCGCGATTCCGACCGCGGCAGCGATCTGTGCCGCGGGAGCGACGCCGGTCCCCGTCGACGTCGATCCCGAGACCGCGGCGCTCGACCTCGGTGCCGCCGAGGCCGCCGTCAACGAGCGCACGCGCGCGGTGGTCGTCGTCCACCTCTACGGCCGCCCGGCGGAGCTACCGAAGCTCGGCCTGCCCGTGATCGAGGATGCCGCCCACGCTCACGGCGCTCTCGACGCCTCCGGTGAGACGGGCGGCGCGGCCGCCGCTTATTCCTTCTATCCGACCAAGAACCTCGGCGGCGTCGGGGACGGCGGCGCGATCGTGACCGACGACGAAGCGCTCGCCGAGCGGTTGCGGCGCCTGCGTGCCCATGGCCGAGGATCCGACGGGCGCTTCGAGGAGATCGCGACGAACTCGCGCATCTCCGAGCTCGAGGCGGCGGCGCTGCGGATCGGCCTGCGCGACCTCGATGCGGGCAACCGCCGCCGGACCGAGATCGCCGCGGCCTATCGCGAAGCGGCCCCGGATCTTCGATGGCACCCCGATCACCCGCGCCACGCATACCATCTCTGCGTCGCCCGCCCTCCCGACCGCGAGCAGTTCAGGGCGCGGATGCCGTTCGACTGCCCACTACACTATCCACGCACCGTCATCGACGAGCCCGCCTACTCGCAGTTTCGGCGCCACGACGTCCCGGCCGCGGCGGCGTGGGCGGCCGAGTGCGTGAGCCTCCCCTGCTATCCCGAGCTCAGCGATTCGGAGGTGGAGCGAGTTTGCGCGGCCCTGGCCTGAGCGTAGAGAGCTCGATCTCGGCGTGCCTGCTGTGTTACAACGACGCCGAGACGATCGGGGGCCTCGTCGAGCGCGCAGCGGAGGCCCTGGACGAGATCGGCGTCGTGGGCGAAATCGTCGTCGTCGACGATGGCTCGAGCGACGACTCGCGGTCGCGGCTCGTGGACGTCGCAGCGCGAGAGCCGCGGCTGCGGGTGGTCGGGCACGCGGCAAACCGCGGCTACGGCGGTGCGCTGCGCTCGGCCTTGGCCGAAGCCCGCGGCGACTGGGTTTTCTACACCGACGGCGATGGCCAGTACGACCCGGCCCAGGTCTCGGAGCTCGCCGAGCACGTGACCGCGGACGTGGATTGGATCCAGGGCTACAAGCGCTACCGCTCCGACCCGCTGAACCGCCGCGTGGTCGGGGCGATCTACGCGACCGCGATGGGGTTCCTGTTCGGGTTGCCGATCCGCGACATCGACTGCGACTTCCGGCTGATGCGCGGCGAGATCGTGCGCGGGCTGGAGCTCGAAAAGGACAGCGGCGCAATCTGCGTCGAGCTCGTCCGCGGCCTCCAGGACGCCGGGGCGCGCTGCGTCGAGGTCGAGGTCGACCACTTCGAGCGGCCCCACGGCACCTCGCAGTTCTTTCGCCCCCGGCGCATCCTCTCCAGCCTGTGGGACGTCGGGACGCTGTGGGCGCGATTGGTGGCGCTACCGGCCCTGGGCCGGATCGCCGGGCGCAGTGGCAGGGTTGCGGCTCAGCCCGGCGCAGACATCGACGAGAAGCGGCGATCGAGCAGCGTCGTGACCCCGGCGAGCAGCAGCTCGAGCACTATCTGGACCAGCCGCACGGCGACCGAGACCGAGAGCGCGAGCTCGAACGGGATCGCGAGCGCCAAGGCGGCGGCGAGCCCGGCCTCGCGGACGCCGAGCCCGCCCGGGACGAAGAAGGCTGCCAGCGAGACCAAAAAGCCGACCGAAAACGACGCGACCGCGGCCGGCACCACCGACGCATCGACGGAATGAAGCGCCTCCGTCGTGGCGTAGACGCTGAGCCCGACGAGCGCAAAGGAACCGGCGTAGGCGAGCGTGAACGGTGCGATCGTCCGCACGCCGAGAACGGTTGGCAGGTCGTCGCGGCCGAGGCGACGCAGGGCGGCGTTGCAGAGCCGCGCGAAGACCTTCGGGTGCATCGCCACGACGAGGATCAGCGCCGCGGCGAGCCCGGCGAGTACCGGCGCCGTCGACGAGGCCTCGGTGAGCAGCAGCGTTGCCACGATCATGGCCCCGAGAACCGAGAACGCGGCCTCGTAGGCCATGCTCGCGATGCAGATCCGCGCCGCGACGCCCTCCGCAGCCGACCCAGCCACCCGAACCGCGGGCATCAGCAGGCCGGGGGGGAGATAGCGCCCCAGCGAGGAGACCGACCAGACGCGGATTCCGGGCAGCGGCGCGATGTCGGCTCCGAGGCGGTGCAGCACGAGGCGCCACAAGGTCGCGTGGTAGAGCTCGGACGCCAGCAGCCCGATGACCGCCAGCACGGCCCAGCCCGCCGAGAAGCGAAGCTCGGCGTCGGGGAGCTGGTCGGCCTGCGTCAGCACGGCGAGCACGATGCCCATCGCCACGAGAGCGGCGATGGCGACGAACAGGGCGCGGCGCACACCGGGGCTCGCGCGACCGAGCCGGGTGTCGGCGAGGCTCGGTGGCACCGATGGGGCCGTCACGGCGCAAGCGTAGTCGTCGGCCCGCAGGCGCGATGAGCTCGGGCGCGGGCAGGACCGTGACCTCGACGGGCGCGGGAGGGACAACGAGCGTCGTGCGCCGCGCCGACGACTGGCTCTCGAGGCCTACACCTCGCGCCTGGTCCGTGACGCTGATGCTCGTGCTCGCGGCAATGGCCTTCCCACTGCTGCCCACCCACACAAACCCCGGGCCCGCGCTCGACGAGGGCCTGCTTCTCGTCGAGCCCGAGCGCGTGCTCGAAGGTGAGATCCCGAACCGCGACTACGAGACCTTCTACGGGCCCGCGAACACCTACCTACTCGCCGCCGTCTACGCCGCGACGGAGCCCGACGTCGTGATCGAGCGCGGTGTGGGCCTGCTCTATCGCCTCGCCGTGATCGCCGGGATCTTCGCGCTCGCCTCCGTCGGCGGTCTCGTGGTGGCCGCGGCGGCGGCGCTGATCGCGGGGACGCTGATGCTCACGTTCGTGCCCGCCGCGTTCGCGTACTTCGGCGGCCTCGCATTCGCGATCGCCGGACTGTTTCTGCTGACCCGAGCCACGACCAGGCCCGGCGCACGCGGGCGCCTCTTCGTTCTCGCCGGCGTCGCCGCCGGGCTCGCGATCTCCTACCGACCACAGTTCGGACTCGCGATCCTGCTGGCCTTCGTGCCCCTGGTCGTCGGCTTTCCCGCCGCCGCGATCCGCCGCATGCTGATCGGAGCCGTGATCGGCATCGCGCCGCTGCTCGTCCACACGCTGGTGGCCGGCCCGCGGGCGGTGTTCGAGAACCTCGTCGTCGACGCCTTCTTTCGCAGCGCTCCCGAGTCGACGCTGCCCTTTCCCCCCGACCTGCCCCAGGAGGCCCGGCTGATGGTGCTCGTCGGCATCGGGATCGCGGTGCTCGTGGTGTGTGCCGCCGTCCTGTGGCGGCGCGAGGCGCGGTCAGCCGACGCCCGACGCGTCGCCGCGATCGCGCTGTTTTGCGTCGGGCTCGCGCCGCAGGCGCTGGGGCGCGTCGACGCGATCCACCTGATCGAGGTCGGCTGCGTCGCGGTCGCTCTGGTCCCGTACGCGATCTGCGCGGTCGCCGGGCGCGACTGGATGCGGCCGCCGCGAAGCCTCGTGCCGATCGCGGGGACGGCGCTGATGGTCGCGGCACTTGGCTGGAGCTACGTGCAGCCGATCCGGCCGGCCTATGGACGCGCATTTCAATTCCCGCCCTGGGCGAAGGACGTCGGCGCCGACGTCCGCGACGTCGACCGCGGGTCGCGCTCGTTTCCGCTCTCGACCGGGCAGGAGGCCGACGAGGCGGCCGCGACGCTTGCGGTGATCGACGACATCACCGATCCCGGCGACACGGTCGTCGTCGGGCCCGACGACCTGCGGCGCACCTTCTACAACGACACCTACCTCTACCACCTGCTGCCCGAGCTCGATCCCGGGACCTACTACCTGACGATGGCGCCGGGGACCGCGAACGGGGACGACTCGCGGTTACCCGCCGAGATCGCCGCCGCCGACGTCGTCGTATTGGGAACGCTGCTCGACTACACCCAGACGCTGCCCAACAGCAAGCTCGGCTCCGACGCCGCGACGCAGCAGCTGGAGGCCCACTTCTGCCTCGTCGACAGCTTCTTCACCCACCTGATCTACGAGCGTTGTCGCTAGGCATTGGAATCGGTCGTCTAGTCGCTGCTCGGCTTCTCGGCCACCACCAGCCCCGAGAGGCCAAAGGGCACGTCACGGCGCGCGATCAGGCGGCGCTCGGCGGCGGCGAGCGAGCCGAACAACTGGCCCAGGCGGTCGCGCTCGAAGTCCGACGCGGCGCTCGCGCCGGGCGGCTTTGCCCGGTGCGCGATCGCCAGGGCCGCCGCCGGCGCGACGAGGAACGAGTTCGCGTGCGTCGCGCGGCGGACCCGAAGGCCGGCGCGGCTCGCCATCGCCCGCAGGTCGTCGAGTCGGTAGCGACGGCGGACCCCGTTCACCGCGTCGTGATCGCGGCGCAGGCGCGGAATCGCGGGCTCGAGCAGCAGCACCGCACCGCCCGGTCGCGTCACGCGCGCCAGCTCGTCGACGCCGCGCTGGTCGTCCTCGACGAGCGCCAGGACCGTGAACTCGAGCGCGAGGTCGAAGCAGGCGTCGGGGAACGGCAGCTCGGTGAGGTCCCCCTCGACCGCCTCGGTATCGGGATGGCGCTCGCGCGCGAGGCGGATCGCCTCCGGTGAGTAGTCGAGGCCGACCACCTCCCCGTACGGCCGCAGCCAGTCGAAGTTCGGTCCGGGCCCACAGCCTGCGTCGAGGATCCGCAGCCCGGGTCGAAGTCGGGGGCCGAGGACCGCATGGGCCAGCGCGGGCATCGATCGATACCACCAGTGGCGCTGCTCGGCGTCGGCGATTCGCGCGTACTCCGAGAGCTCCATCTCCCCGCTGCCGACTCCCATCAGCCGTCCTGTTGCCCGGCGGCGTAGCCCTGACCGAAGTCGCGCTCGAAGGTCGCGTCCGGCGGCTCACCGGCGGGCGCGAAGCGCGCCGCCGCATCGAGCCGGCGCAGCAGGTCGGTGTGGATGCCTCCCGTCTCCGAGGCTCCCTGCTGCAGGGCCCCGACCAAGTAGCCGAGCGCCAGCGCCGAGTCGCCGTCCTGGTCGCTCCGCGCAGCGGCGTTGAGCTGGGTCGCAGCCTCGATGACCGACTCACCGACCTCGCCGAGCTCCGCCGGGCTCTGGTCCGCTACGAGGCAGTCGCTGATCGGCGTCCCGCCGTCGAGGGTGACCGACCCCGGCGCCGCGCCGAGCGCATCGGCATAGTCGCTCGCCGGCGCCCGGCAGGCCACGGGGGTCCCGTCGTCGCCCGACGAGCAGCCGCCGGCGACAATGGCGACGCAGGTGGCCGCGTACAGGAGCGATCGCCGCATCCGGAGGATGCTACGCAGGCGGCTACGCTTGCCCACGGTGAGCGAATCCGGGCAAAGCGTCTCGACGGACTTTCCGAATCGGATCGTGATCGCGCCGCGATGAGCCCTGTCGACGCCGACCTCCTCGAGACCGTCCGCGAGGCCTACCTGCCCGAATCAGGGGGCGGGAGCGCGCGCGAGTGCCTGCAGGCATGGGCGAGCGAGGTCGGGCACCCGCTCGAGCGCATGCGAGCCGAGGTCCACGAGATCGTGCCGATGGGCGACGACCAGGTGGTCGTGATCGCGACATGGCACGTCGAGGGCGAGGATGACGATTCCGAGCCCGGCGTCTACGTCGGCCACCTTTGGACGTTTCGCCCCGGCGAGTTCGTCTGCATGGACGCCTTCTCGAGCGGGGACGAGGCGCGCGCGGCGGCGGAGGGCTGAGGACCCTTGCCAGAATCAGGCGCGTGAGCGCCTTCCGGCCGGTAGATCCCAAACAGTCGTTCCCCGAACTCGAGCAGCAGGTGCTCGAGCGCTGGCGTGAGCGCGACGTCTTCGCGCGCTCGGTCGCCCAGCGCGAGGACGCGCCGGTGTGGAGCTTCTACGAGGGGCCGCCGACGGCCAACGGCAGGCCGGGGTCGCACCACGTCCTGTCGCGCGTCTTCAAGGACATCTACCCGCGCTTTCGCACGATGCGCGGCTATCGCGTTCCTCGCAAGGCGGGGTGGGACTGCCACGGCCTCCCCGTCGAGCTCGAGATCGAGAAGGAGCTCGGACTGTCCTCGAAGGCCGAGATCGAGGCCTACGGAATCGCCGAGTTCAACGCCCGCTGCCGCGAGTCGGTGTTTCGCTACGTCGAGGACTGGAACCGGCTCACCGAGCGGATCGGCTTCTGGATCGACCTCGACGACCCCTACAGGACGCTCGACAACGACTACATCGAGTCGGTGTGGTGGGCGCTGCGCCGGATCTGGGACGACGACAGGCTGTACGAGGGCCACAAGGTCGTGCCCTATTGCCCGCGCTGTGGGACGGCGCTGTCCTCGCACGAGGTCGCGGTCGGCTACCACGACGTCGAGGACCCGTCCGTCTACGTCGAGCTGCCCGTGACCGAGGTCATGCCCAGCGACGAGCGTCCCGAGAGCCCACTGCTCACAGGCGATCGGCTGCTCGTCTGGACGACGACGCCGTGGACGCTGATCTCCAACGCGGCCGTCGCCGTCGGCCCGGAGATCGAGTACGTGCGCGTGCGCCCGGCGGGCTCCGAGAAGGTGCTCGTCATGGCGGCGCCGCTTCTCGAGCGGGTCCTCGGAGGCCCCGCCGGCCCCGGACGCGAAGCGGAGGAGACGGCGGGCTTTGAAGTCTTGGCCCGCTTCCCGGGCTCCGTCCTCGCCGGCGCCCGCTACGAGCCCCCGTTCGACTACGTCACCGACTACGGCCCGCTCGGTCACAGCGTCCTCGAGGCCGACTTCGTGACGACGACCGAGGGCACCGGCCTCGTTCACACCGCGATCGCCTTCGGCGAGGACGACTTTCGGCTCGGAGAGCATTACGGGATCAAGCTTCAGAACCCGGTCCTCCCCGACGGCACGTTCGACGACCGCATCACCGACTTCGCCGGCCGCTTCGTCAAGGACGCGGACGCGGACATCATCGAGGCGCTGCGCGACCGGGGGCGCCTGCTGCGCGCCGAGACCTACGTGCACGCCTACCCGCATTGCTGGCGTTGCGACACGCCGCTGCTCTACTACGCGAAGTCGAGCTGGTACGTCCGCACGACCGAGGTCCGCGACCGCATGCTGGCGCTGAACGACAGCATCGACTGGCATCCCGAGCACATCAAGCACGGGCGCTTCGGCAAGTGGCTCGAGGGCAACGTCGACTGGGCACTGTCGCGCGAGCGCTACTGGGGGACGCCGCTGCCGGTCTGGGAGTGCGGGTCGGGCGAGTGCGGCGAGACCTTCTGCGCCGGCTCGATCGAGGACCTGCGCTCGCGCGGCGGCGAGGTCCCCGACGACCTCCACCGCCCGTACATAGACGACGTCGTGCTGCGCTGCGAGTCGTGCGACGGCGAGATGCGGCGCGTGCCCGACGTGATCGACGCCTGGTTCGACTCCGGTTCGATGCCGTTCGCCCAGTTTCATCACCCATTCGAGGGCACCGAGCTCTTCGAGGAGCGCTTTCCGGCCGAGTTCATCTGCGAGGGGATCGACCAGACGCGGGGCTGGTTCTACTCCCTGCTCGCGATCTCGGCCCTGCTCAGCGACGAGACGAGCTACCGCCACTGCGTCTGCCTCGGGCTGATCCTCGACCCCGAGGGCCAGAAGATGTCGAAGAGCCGCGGCAACGTCGTCGAGCCCGACGAGGTGCTGTCGCGCCACGGCGCCGACGCGCTGCGCTGGTACTACCTGACCTCGCAGCAACCTTGGGCGGGCTACCGCTTCTCGGTCGAGACCGTCGGCGAGGCGGTACGCCAGTTCATGCTCACGCTGTGGAACACGTACTCGTTCTGGGTCCTGTATGCGAATGCCGAGGGACTGAGACCAGACCAACTCAATGAGGACCAGGACCTGGCCGGTATTGACCTCGCATACGGTGGCGAGAACCAGCCAGGTCCAACCGCGAGCGCGTCGCTGGACCGCTGGGCCTTGTCGCGGCTGCAGACAACAAGGCAACTCGCCAACGACTACCTCGAGGCCTACGACTCGACCCGTGCCGGCCAGGCGATCGCGGCCTACGTCGACGAACTCTCCAACTGGTACGTGCGGCTTTCGCGCCGCCGCTTCTGGGACGGCGACTCCGCCGCCTTGCGCACCCTTCGTCACTGCTTGATCGAGCTGTCGAAACTCCTGGCCCCGTTCATCCCGTTCCTCGCCGACGAGATCTACACCAACCTCTCCGCCGGGACGGCCGACGACGACGACTCCGTCCACCTCCAGGACTACCCCGAGCTCGACGACGCCCTGCTCGACACCGATCTCGAGCTCGGGATGGAGGCGGTCAGACGCACGGTCGAGCTGGGCCGTGCCGCTCGCGCCCAGGCCAAGCTCAAGATTCGCCAGCCGCTGCGCAAGGCGGTGATCGTCGCCAGCGACGACGAGCGGCCGACGATCGAGCGCCTCGGCGATCTCGTGTGCGACGAGCTCAACGTCAAGCAGCTGGAGTTCGTCTCCGAGCAGGCCGACCTCGTGTCCTATGAGGCAAAGCCGAACTACCGCACCCTCGGGCCGCGGTTCGGACGCCACATGCCCCAGGTCGCGAGCGCGATCGAGGCGCTCGAGCCGGGCCACGTCGCGGAGGCGATCTCCGGAGCCCGCCACGTCGGCATCAACGTCGACGGCGCCGAGCATGAGCTCGAGCCCGAGGACATCAGCCTGACGATGGTTCCGCTCGAGGGCTACGAGGTCGAGGCGGAGGCCGGGCATGCCGTCGCGCTGGCGCTCGAGCTCGACGACGAGCTACGCCACGAGGGCCTCGCTCGCGAGATCGTCCACGCGGTCCAGAACGCACGCAAGCAGGCGGGCCTTGAGATCAGCGACAGAATCGCGCTGACGCTCGGCGGGGACGAGGGGTTGCTGGACGCCGCGCGGGCCCACGAGGGCTACGTCGCCGGCGAAACCCTGGCGACTTCAGTCGCGTACGGCGGCGGCGCCGATGCCGAGAGCGCCGATGCCGCAATCGAGGGCCGGGAGCTGCGGATCGCCGTCGAGCGCTCGGAATAGTCTGGACATCATCAACATCACCAGGCCTCAAGGGACGCCAAGGATGCGATCGACCGACTCGAGACTGGCGGCTAAGCGCGCCGAGGCGCCGCGAAGTTCTGAGCTGACCGGCTAGGCGAGCGCCGGCTCGAGCTCTGCCTCGAGCCGCTTCTTGGGCAGGGCGCCGATCACGCGCTTGACGATCTCACCGTCCTTGAACAGCAGCAGCGTCGGGATCGAGAGAATCTCGTACTGGGCCGCAGTCTGCTGGTTCTCGTCGACGTTGACCGACACGATCGCGAGGTCGTCGCGCTCGTCGGACATCTCCTCGAGAATCGGGTGAACAACGCGGCAGGGGCCGCACCATGGGGCCCAGAAGTCGACGAGCACGGGGCCGTCGGCATCGAGCACGTCGCTCTGAAAGCTGCTGTCGGTTACATCGGAAAGCTTGCCGGTCATCGTCTCTCTCTTGCTCGGGTGTTCTTTCTTATCAATCAGCGCAGCCGCTGCGCAACTCCCATTACTATACAAAATGTAGTAAGGCCCGTCAGCGCGACCGGCCGAAGCGCAGCGCCGGCACCCTGAGTGCCGCCTCGACGACGATCGAGCCTGTCATCTTCGACTCGCCGACGCGGCGGTCGCGAAATGTGATCGGGACCTCGACGACCTCGAGCCCCGCACGCACGGCGCGATACGTCATCTCGACCTGGAACGCATAGCCCTCGGACCTGACCGATTCGAGGTCGATCTGCTCGAGCGCCTGGCGGCGCCAGCACTTGAAGCCACTCGTCATGTCCTGCACTCCCAACCCGAGCACGGTTCGTGCGTAGATGCTGCCCCAGCGGCTGATCGCCTTGCGCCGCGAGCCCCAGTCGAGTATCCGCCCTCCAGGGACATAGCGCGACCCGATCGCAACGCCGGCGCCCGACGCCGCCTCGACGAGGCGCGGCACGTCAGCGGGGTCGTGCGAAAAATCGGCGTCCATCTGGACCACCGCCGCAGCGTCGGCGTCGAGCGCGTGGCGAAAGCCCGCCAGATAGGCCGGGCCGATACCGCGCTTGGAGGGCCGGTGCAGGGCTTCGACGGATCCGAGCTCGGACGCCAGGCGGTCGACGATCCTTCCCGTGCCGTCGGGCGATGCGTCGTCGACGACGAGCACCCCCGCCTCATGGGGAGCAAGGACGTCGAGCACGGCGCGCACGATCGGCTCGATCGTGTCGGCCTCGTTGTAGGTCGGGATCACGACCCGGATCGGTTCGGGGGCGGCCACGGCGGCAATAACTTAGGGGGATGCGCAACACGGAGATCGCCGCCGCGCTCGACGAGCTCGGCACCCTCTACGAGCTCGACGGTGCGGTGCGCTACCGCGTCATCGCCTACCGCGAGGCCGCGAGGGTCATCCGCGACAGCCCGCTGTCGGTCGCCGAGCTCGCGCGCAGCGGCAGGGCGACGGAGCTGCCTGGAATCGGAAAGACGCTGCAGGAGAAGATCATCACCCTGCTCGACGAGGGCGAGATACCTTCAGCCGTCAGGCTGAAGCAGAAGTTCCCGCCGTCGCTGATCGAGGTCACGAACGTCCCGGGGCTCGGCGCCAAGACCGCCCGGCGCCTGCATGACGAGCTCGGGATCGCGACGCTCGAGCAGCTCAAGGAGGCGGCCCAGTCGGGGCGCCTGAGCGGCGTCAAGGGAATGGGGCCAAAGGCCGAGGAGAACATCCTCGCCTCGGTCGCAAGGCTCGAGACCGAAGGGGTCGCCGAGCGCCGGCTGCTGTCGAAGGTTCTCCCAGTGGCCGAGGACCTCGCCGCGGCGCTGCGCGACGAGCCCGGTGCGATCGCGGTCGAGGTCGCGGGCTCGGCGCGGCGCTGGGCCGAGACCTGCAAGGACATCGACCTGATCGCCACCGGAGACGACCCCGAGGCGCTCGCCGCGGCGCTCGCGGCGCATCCGCTCGCCGCGATCGCCGGCACCGGTGGCGACGCCGGGGCGCGGATCGTCACCCACCAGGGGATCAAGGTCGACCTGCGGGTCACCAAGCCGGAGGCCTTCGGCAACCTGTTGCAGCACTTCACGGGCTCGGTCGAGCACAACGTCGAGCTGCGCGAGCGCGCCCTCGCCCGCGGCCTGTCGGTCTCCGAGCACGGCATCAAGGACGTCGAGAGCGGCGAGATGACCCTATGCGCGACCGAGCGGGAGGTCTACGGCGCCCTCGACCTCGCCCACATCGAGCCCGAGCTGCGCGAGGGCCGCGGGGAGATCCGGGCCGCCGAAGCAGGCGAGCTGCCTCGGCTCGTCGACGTCGAGGACGTGCGCGGAGACCTGCACTGCCACACGACGCTCTCGGACGGGCGCAACACGCTCGAGCAGATGGCCCGTGGCGCGATCGACCGCGGCTACGCCTACCTCGCGGTGACCGACCATTCAGCCTCGCACGGGTTCGGCAACCACGTGACCCCGAAGCAGCTCGAGGAGCGCATCGCAGAGGTGCGCGCGCTCGACGCCGAGCTGCCGCGCTTTCACCTGCTGTCGGGGTCCGAGGTCAACATCGGAACCGACGGCTCCCTCGACTATCCCGACGAGCTGCTCGCAGAGCTCGACTGGGTGATCGCCAGCGTCCACACCTCGTTTCGGATGAACGAGCGCGAGATGACCGACCGCGTCGTCGCCGCGATCGAGAACCCGCTCGTCGACTGCATCGGCCACCTCACGGGTCGCCTGATCGGCCGCCGCCGCGGCTACGGGATCGACGTTGAGCGCGTGATCGAGGCGGCGGCGCGCGAGGGCACGCTGCTGGAGATCAACGGCAACCCCAATCGCCGCGACCTCTCGGAGCGCCCGGCGCGGCTCGCCGCCGACGCCGGGGTGATGATCGCCGCGAACACCGATGCCCACGGCGTCGACACGATGGTCAACATGGCCTACGGCATCGCCACCGCCCGCCGCGCCTGGCTGACCAAGGCCGAGATCGCGAACACGCGAAGCTGGCGGGACTTCAAGAAGCTGCGCAAGAAGCGTCAGTAACAGGAGCGGCCGCGCCGAGGCTCGCGGAGGGGTGACAAACAAAAGGGGTCGCTATGCGGACCAAACGTTTGTCACCCCCGCGCAGACCCGCCATCCCCGGACGCGAAGCGGAGGAGATGGCGGATTTCTTCAGGCGGGCTTGACGGGCTCGCCGTCGGCCAGCGGGGGCGGGGGGGGATGGCCGGCCGGCATCCGCTCACGGGTCAGGCCCGGGGTGCGAACGAGTCGCACGGGCTCGAAGGCCGAGGTGGGCTCGACGTAGAAGCGCACGCCGTCGCGGTCCTCGATCCCGGTCACCGCGGGCTCGCGGTTTCGCCACTGCAGCGCGACGAGGATCGCGTAGCCGGCTCCGATCACCGGCACCTGGGGCCAGATCCAGGCAACGCCGGCGGCGATCAGCGCAACCAGCCCCAGCGGCCAGAGGCGCGCGAAAGCGATCCGCCCCGGGCTGTCGGGCGGCAGCGAGACGGCGACGCGAGCGCTGCTCAGCGCCCTCGAGACCCCGTCGGCGGCACGCTGGGGGCTGCCGAGGTAAAGGCCGACGGCGGCGGCGATCAGCCACCATCCGCCGGCGACGATCAGGGTCGTCGTGTCGTTGTCCTGATTGGCCGCGATCACGCCGACGGCGGCAAGCGCCGTCGCCATGCCTCCGACGAGCAGGACGGTCAACCGCAGCAGGTCGGTGTAGAGCACGACCCCTACTCCAGCATCCGCAGTGCATCCACGAAGCCGACGGGGCCGTCGACGACCGCGTCGGCCTCCTCGATCACCTCGGGAGGGCCCTCGGGCGAGGCGACGCCAATGCAGACCGCGGCGCGCAGGTCGCCCGTCGTGCGCATGTCGCGTAGCTTGCGAAAGGCATCGACGTCCGTGCGATCGTCGCCGCCGTAGAGCGCATTCGCGATCTCGCGTTCCTCCAGCAGCTCGGCGAGGGCCGTTCCCTTGTTGAGCTCGACCGCCGGCCGGATCTCGAGCACCTTGCGGCCCCAGTGCGCGACGAGATTGCGCTCGACGGCGGCCATCGCGAGCTCGCGCGCCCGCGCCTCGGCCTCACTCTCGTCATCGGCGCCGCGCCAGTGAAACGCCCGAATCGGTCCCTTGTCCTCGAGGCGCAGTCCGGCGCGCCCGAGCTCGGCCGAATCGTAGTGCTCGAGAAAGTCGACGGTCGTGGTTTCGTGCCCGTGCAGCGCCGGATCGTGCGCCGCCTCGTCTTCTCCGGGCAGCAGGCGTTCAAAGCCGTGGTTGCCGATGTACACGAGGTCGTCGCGGCCGGCCAGCTCGCGGGCCTCGACGGCGCGGCGGCCCGACAGGCAGCCGACGACCGCGAAGCGCCGCGCCAGCGCTCCGAGCAGATCGCTCGTCTCGCGAGGCACCCGGGCGTCGGCGGCGCGCTCGACGATCGGGGCGAGCGTGCCGTCGATATCGCAGAACACCGCCGACCTCGCAGGGGCCCGCCGCAGCGGCGCGAGCAGCTCGGCGATGTCGTCTCGACTTGCGGCGGGCGACGGCATTGCATCTAGTATCGCCGCCCGTGCCCGCCAGCGAGGCCAGCCGCGATCGGATCCTGAAGCTGGCCGTGATCGGGACCGCGGCGGGCGCCTTCAGCGGCATGTTCGGCGTCGGTGGCGGGACCGTGATCGTGCCGCTGCTGATCCTGTGGCTGGGGTTCGGCGAGCGCCTCGCGACCGGGACGAGCCTCGCGGCGATCGTCGTCATCGCGCTGCTCGCCGCGGGCCTGCAGGGCGCCTACGGCAACCTAGAGCCGCTGAAGGCGCTGGTCGTCGCCGTTCCGGCGCTGGGCGGGATCGCCGTCGGCGCGGCCCTCCAGCAGCGCCTCCCCGAGCGCGCGATCTCGCTCCTGTTCGCCGTCCTGCTGCTCGTGATCGCGGTCCAGCTCGCGATTGACTGATGGACGCGTCGCTGCTCGAGATCGCCGCCGCCGCCGCGCTCGGTTTTGCCGGCGGCATGGTCGGTGGACTGCTCGGCGTCGGCGGCGGAATTCTCTTCGTCCCCGCGCTGGCGCTCTTTCTCGACGAATCCCAGCTCGGCGCCGTGGCGACGTCGCTGCTCGCGATCGTGCCGGTCGCCGTGGTCGGCGTGTGGCGCCAGAACCGCTACGGCAACGTGCGCCTGCGCGACGGCCTGATCGTCGGCGCGCTGTCGCCGCTCGGCGTGGTGGCCGGCGTCGTTCTATCCAACGCAGTCTCCGAGCGCGCCCTCGAGCTCGCGTTCGCGGCCCTGCTCGTTCTGATCGCGGGCCAGCTCGCGATCAGGGGACTGCGCCCGACCGGCGCCGATGCCGATGGATGACCCGATGCAGGTCGCCCCGAGCGTCGCGATCCCGCTGTCGGAGATCGAGCTGCGCGCCAGCCGCTCCTCGGGGCCGGGCGGCCAGCATGCCAACGTCACCGCGTCGCGAATCGAGGCCGTCTTCGAGGTTGCCGCTTCGCGCACGCTCGAGCCAGAGCACAAGCAGCGCCTGATGGGGCGCTTCGGCCCCCGGGTGACGGCGGTCGCCCAGGACGCGCGCAGCCAGGCCCGCAACCGCGAGCTCGCGCTGGCGCGGCTGCGCGACCGCCTCGCCTCCGGCCTGCGAGTCCAGCGAAGGCGGCGACCGACGCGCCCGGGCCGCGCGGCACGCGAGCGTCGGCTGGACAGCAAGCGCCGAACGGCCCAACGCAAACGCGAGCGGCGCCGGCCCGAGCCCGAGTAGGTCCGTCCACCCTCTCGCCTTGACTTCCGCAGACTCACGGCAGTATGGTCGCCCCTGAAGCCCATCGCCACCAGGGAGGACTCATGACCAGGCTTCGTCTCAACCGTCGCCCCCGCTTCGCCGTGGTTGGGGGCATGACTGCCGCCGCGATAGTCCTGCTCGCCGCCGCGCCTGCCGGGGCCGCGACGACGATAGGGAGCGATCTGGCCTCCGCTCCAACCGCGACTCTGGGCTGCACCGGGGGATGCACCTTCTCGCAGCGGTCGATTCCGGGGCGCCAGGTGACGGCTCCGACTGACGGTGTGATCGTGCGGTGGCGGATTCGAGTCGGTTCTTCCTCTACCGCGCAGCTCGTGAAGCTGCGCGTGATCCGGGGTACCGGGGCGGCCAGCATGGGGGTTGGCTCCAGCCAGGGTGAGCCCGTTCCGGCAGCTGCGGGCATCTACACGTTCGACACCCGCCTGCCGGTAATCGCCGGGGACTTCATAGGCATCGACTGCTGCGTCAACCCTGCTGGTGGGACCTTCGTCAACACCTCTGCCGGGGCAAGCGATCGCTGGGACCCTCCGCTAGGCGACGGCGAGACGCGTGCCCCGTCCACGGATGATTACGAGATCATGGTCAACGCCGACATCGAGCCCGACTGCGACTCAGACGGCTTCGGCGACGAGACCCAGGACCCCAACCTGTTCGGTGGCGGCTGCCCGCCCAAGGGCCGCACGCTGACCCTCGATACCAACAAGTCGAAGCTGCGCAAGGGAAAGAAGGTCCTCCTCTCAGGCGAGCTGAACGCAGCCGAAAACGATCCAGCCTGCGAAGCAGGCCAGACGGTGGAGCTGCAGCGAAAGCGGCCAAGCCAGGCCGACTTTCAGACCTTTAAGGTGGTCCTAACTACAGCCGGCGGCAGCTTTTCCACCAAGAAGAGGGTCAAAAAGACTTTCGAGTACCGGGCACTGGTGGGTCAGAGCGCCGCGTGCGCCGAGGTGACCTCCGATACCGAGAAGGTCAAGGTAAAAAAGAGAAGATAACGGCCTGCCGTTGGGGCACTGGCGGGCCATTCACACGCCCCGGGGATCGTCTGGTCGCCCCCGCGCAGGACCGATCGTCTTAAACCCCATGCTCGAGCACGGCCTTGACCTGGGCGTCAAGCGCGTTGGTGCGATACAGCGCCACCGCCTCAGGCGAGGCGAAGCCCCGGGAGCCGCCCCCGGCGCGGCTCGGGCCCGCGTCGGCACCGTGGTGTGAGAGCACGCAGTGCATCAGCCCCAGGCGGCGCTCGGGCTCGAGACCCGCCGCCGCCTGGCCGATGATCTCAGCGCCCAGTGTCAGGTGGCCGAGCAGCCGCCCCTCTTCGCTGAGGCCGATCTCCGCCCCGAGCGTGAACTCGCGCACCTTGCCGACGTCGTGCAGCAGGGTCGCGGCCATCAGCAGGTCGGAGTCGAGCCGCGGGTGAAGCTGGCAGACCTCGAGCGTCAGGGTGCCGACGGCGACGGTGTGCTCGAGCAGGCCGCCGAGATAGGCGTGGTGTCCTCCCCGCGTGCACGGCGCGCGGCGAAACTCGCCCCCCACGGGCTCGGAGCCGAGCACCGTCTCGACCACGCCGCGAAGGGACGGGTCGTACACCTCACGCGTCAGGTGCTCGAGAAAGCCCTCGAGCTCCTCGACCGAGCGGTAGGCCGTGGGCAGGAACTCCCCCGGCTCGTACTCGGCCGAGTCGAGCTTTCGCAGCTCGTCGACCTCGACGTGAAGCTCGCCGCGAAAACGCTCAGCCTTGCCCTTGACCAGCACGGCGTCGCCGCGGTCGAAGCGCGCAGCGATCAGATCGACGTCGCGAAACACGCGCGCTGCGATCGAACCGCTGCGATCGCGCAGCTCCAGCGCCAGGTAGGGCGACCCGTTGCGAGCCGTCAGACGGTCCTTGCGGGCGCACGCGAAACGGCCCTCGAAGCGCTGCCCGGGGCGCAGCTCGCAGACCGTGGGGCGGGCGCCCGGCACGGCGGCGAGGCTCGCCTTGCCGCTGCCGACACCGTCCCTGGACCGCTGCGATGAAGTTGCCGCCTCCACGCTTCGATCTTGATGGTGGGATCGGACAACCTGTACACGCTGTTGTGCGGCGCCCGTTCGGAAGAACGGCAGATTCGAGACGAAGTGCGAGCTACCCTTTCCAGTGTGGAGCGGACGGCGTGGACCGACGAGCGCATCGACGATCTCGCCGATCGCATGGACGCCGGGTTCGCGCGGATGGACCGCAACTTCGTACGAGTGGATCGCGACATCCGTGACCTGCGATCCGAGCTTCGCTTCGAGGTCGGCGCGCTGCGCCTGACCTTGGTCCGCGTCGGCGGCGGGATCATGGCCGGCCTCGTCGGCGTGATCGCCGCCGTCCTGCTCGGAAGCTAGTCCGCAGGCGCGAGGCCGACGCTCCCGGCCCGGTAATCTCGACGAGTGGACCCGTTGATCTGGGAAGGGGAGGTCCCCGAGCTTCGCGCGCCGATCCTCGTCGCGGCGTTTGCCGGCTGGAACGATGCCGCGAGCGCCGCCTCGACTGCACTCGAGGCAGCCGCCGTTTCGCTCGACTCGGAGGTCGTGGCGCGGATCGATCCCGAGGAGTTCTTCGACTTCCAGGACAACCGCCCCACGATCCGCCTGACGGCCGGTCAGACGCGGCGCATCGAGTGGCCCGAGAACACCCTGATCGCGGCCGAGACGACGGGCGAGCACGACCTGCTGCTGCTCAGCGGCACGGAGCCAAGCCTGCGCTGGCGCACCTTCACGGACCTGATCTGCAAGGCGGCCAAGAATGCCCGGGTCGAGATGGTGCTCACCCTGGGGGCCCTGATCGCCGACGTGGCGCACACGCGCCCCGTGCCGATCACCGGCCTGGCCTCGGACCCCGAGCTCGTCGAGCAGCTCGGTCTCAGCCGTTCGAGCTACGAGGGCCCGACCGGGGTCGTGGGCGTGCTCCACGACGCCTGCCGGCGCCACGACATCGCCTCGGCGAGCCTGTGGGCGGCAGTCCCCCACTACGTCGCAGCCGTGCCCAACCCCAAGGCCGCCCTCGCCCTGCTGCGCCGCACCGAGGGGTTGACCGGCGTCGCCGTCGAGGCATCCGAGCTCGAGGAGGCCGCGGAGCGCTTCGACGAGCAGATTGACCGTGCGGTAGCCGCGAACCCCGAGGTACAGGACCTCGTCCGCCGCCTCGAGGAGGAGCAGGCGGAGTCGGTGGACATCAGCGAGGACGTCCCCTCGGGCGACGCGATCGCGAGCGAGTTCCAGCGCTTCCTGCGCCAGCGCTCGGATCCCGAGGACCGCGGCTAGGGCCCCGGGCCCAGGTGATTACTTCCTCTGGCTCAGGCCCAGCAGCAGCGGCGCGGCTTGGGCAGCAGCGCCGTCCAAGAGACTCGCTCGCTGCTGAGCGTCGGCGCGCTGAATAGGGGCGGTGAGAAGCTGGGAGGCAAGCCCGAACGCAACCGTGACCTCGAGCTCGTCGCATCGCGCGCCCAGCGTCGAGAAACCGCACTCGCCCGCGAGCCGGCGCGTCTCCCAGAGCAGGCGGGTCT